>Ga0185299_10001107_pt1 | contig 58113 bp, 51 predicted proteins | sample PaiPotPPA55metaG_FD_128002 | JGI IMG/M metagenome (GOLD analysis project Ga0185299, IMG submission 128002) | Iron sulfur acid spring bacterial and archeal communities from Banff, Canada, to study Microbial Dark Matter (Phase II) - Paint Pots PPA... ... | reverse complement strand
TTTCTTGGAGGTCGTGATGAAAACCGCCAGCGTTTCCGGATCGTGCTCAGCTTGCGCGACCAGATCAGCGGCGATAAACGACGGCTTGCCCTTGGAACTGACGATTACGACCTCTGTCGGCCCAGCCAGCATGTCAATTGCGCAATCAAAAGCAACCAGCTTTTTTGCAGCGGTCACATATAAATTTCCCGGTCCGACGACTTTATCAACGCGCGGAATAGTTTCCGTCCCATAGGCGAGCGCAGCAATCGCCTGAGCGCCGCCCACGCGATAGAACTCCCGAACCCCCAGCATGGCAGCCGCGGCCAGAACTTCGGATCCGGGGTGCGGCGAAACTACACGGATGTTTTCTACTCCGGCTACCTGCGCTGGGATGACCGTCATCAGCAGTGTCGAGAGCAAGGGAAAACGGCCTCCCGGAACATAGCAGCCGACGGAATCGAGCGGACGGACCAACTGTCCGAGCGAAATGCCGTCACGGGATCGAGTCCATTCTTTTGGCTTTTGCCACTCGCAAAACTGTCGAATGTTCTTTGCCGCAATGCTCAGCGCAGCTTTAAGTGAGGCCGGCGCGCGTTCCCCCGCGTCCTTCAATTCGGAGTCACTCACTCGCAAGTTCTGGTTCGGCTCGAGCCTGTCAAATTCACGCGCATACTTCAGAAGCGCGCGATCTTTATCTAGCCGCACACCTTCTACGATCCGGCGTACTGCAGGTTCAACCTCATGCAGCCGCGAGCCGCGAATCTCTAAATCAAATACATACGCGTCTGCAGCTTTGCCCTCCAGCATCCGCATTACATGACCACCTTATTCAGCGGATATTCGACGATGCCTTGCGCATTCGCTTCTTTGAGCCGGGGAATCACCTCCCACGCCTGCGATTCTTCGATTACGGTATTGACGGCCAGCCATTCCGGATCGCTCAGAGTAGAAATGGTTGGACGCTTCAGCGCAGGCAGCACGCTCAACACGCCGTCAAGATCTTCCTTGCGAACATTCAGCATGAGGCCGACGCGGTCTTTGGCTTCCATCGCGCCGCGTAGCATCAGCGCCAGGTTCTCGATCTTGCGCCGCTTGCCGCAATCCGCCCAAGAAGCTTTGTTGGCGATGATCTGGGTATTGCTTTCGACCACCGTGTCCACGATGCGGAGGTGATTGGCGCGCAGCGAGCTGCCGGTTTCGGTGACCTCAACGATGGCGTCGGCCAACATGGGAGGCTTTACCTCGGTTGCCCCCCACGAGAACTCGACCTGGACCTTCACTCCGCGTTCGGCAAAATAATTTCTGCTGACGTTCACCAGTTCGGTCGCAATAATGCACCCGCTGAGGTCTTCAGGTTTTTCGTATGACGAGCTTTCCGGGACGGCCAGCACCCAGCGCACTTTGCCTCGGCTCTGCTTGGCATAGATCAAGTCGGAAACCGTGACTACTTCAAGCCCACTCTCGATGACCCAATCGAAGCCAGTCAATCCGGCATCCAGCGCGCCGTGCTCGACATAACGTGCCATCTCCTGCGCGCGAATCAACATGCACTCGATCTCCGGGTCGCCGGTGGAGGCAAAGTATGAACGCGAGTTGGTGTGAATGGGCAGTCCAGCTTGCGCGAAAAGTTGAAGAGTGGCTTCCTGCAAACTGCCCTTTGGAATTCCTAGGCGGATTTTCATCGCGCGATCTCCACAGTCTCGGTGTCGGCGCCGGGCGTAATCACTTTGGTGAAGCACGAGCGCGTTCCCTCGTGACATACGACACCTGCGCCCTCCACTTCGACCTGGATCAGAAGTGAATCGCGATCGCAATCAGTGCGGGCAGAGATGACCTTCAGCCGGTTGCCAGAGGTTTCGCCTTTTGTCCAAAGCTGGTTGCGGGTGCGGCTGTAAAAAGTTACGTAACCAAGGGCTTGAGTTCGCTCCCATGCGTCACGATTCATGAAGCCGAGCATTAGGATTTCCCCGCTGCTGCCATCTTGAACAATGGCGGGAACCAGGCCCTGCATTTTGTCGAAGTCAATGTTCATAGAAGCTTCAACCACGAAGGACACAAAGGTGCACGAAGGAGAATGGATTTCTGCGAATGCCACTTGTCGAGTTTTCTTAACATCGTTGCTCTCTGTGTCCTCGTGTCTCCCAAAACAAAAAGCCCGCTGAGCTTTTGCGCGTCAGCGGGCCTGAAACTTGTGTTTGCTGGCTAAGTCAGCCGCACACCCCCGCCGTCGCGCTATGCGCGTGATGATCGTGGTGGTGATGGTGACGAGTCAGCATAAAGATTTAAATTACGTGACGGGAGGGATACGGTCAATTGAAAAAATTTGATGGGGATTATCGGATTTCGTAATGTGCTCGGCGGAGGTCAAGGGTAATGCCTGCTAAAATGAGATCACCTCATAATTGAATCCCACGGCCCCGGACTGCCAAGCTCAAATCAGCTCTGTAAATGCGCAAGTCGGACTATGCCGGTTAATTGAAGGAGAAACATGGCGAAGATCGCAAAGACTGCAGACCGCAAGAAGATTATGGATACCACGAAGAGCACCGATTGCCCGAAGTGCGGCAAGCCCACGCGAATCGTGAAGCGGGTGAAAGACCGGGAGCGCGGAATTCCTGGCGGCATTTTTATTTCCTGCTCGGGCTGCGAATTCCACGAGAAGCTGTAAAGAAGTCGCAGTTTAATTGGCCCGATTTTCGTGGCCGGGTTTCTGCCGCAGTAAGGACCGGCGCCGCAGCGAAACGATTGACCACAGTTCTTCCGGATTGGCCAATGCGAACGCGCCAAAGCATAGCGCCAATACCGAGTGCTCCAGAGAAGCTCCGAAGTATTGCCAGAATGGCGCATTCGCTCCGGGATAATTCGACGAGAACAGCAGCGTGAGCATGTAAACGACGCCGCAGACGCTTGCGGGGCGCACCAGGATTCCGAATACCAGCGCAAGGCCAATGGCCAGCTCGCCATAACCCACCAAGAACGCGATTGGCGTTGCGTGGGGAAGGACGAAACCTCTCAGTACTGGGACCATAAACGGATAAGCGCCGCCCTGCAAGAAGAGATTGATCCAGTACTGAAAGCCTCCACCTCGAGTGAACTGCATGCCGAAGACTTTGTACTCGGCGAAAATCAGGAAAAGACAACCAATTGAAATACGAAGCGCGGTGAGCGACCTGACGCTGGTAGTCGTCATTGCGGAGGTCTGAGATATTTTCAATGGGCGGATGTTACGTGCCTCGGAGAATCTTTCGAAGTCTGATCCGCGGCGGCGCTGATTTCCTGCTGAATGGCTCGGGCTGCTGTGGCTGGATCTTTGGCCGCGGTAATGGGTCGTCCCACAACGATGTGCGTTGCTCCGGCCTGGATCGCTTCGGTGGGAGTCACGACACGGGCCTGATCTCCGTGTTCCGCGCCTGCAGGTCGCACACCGGGATTGACCATGAGGAAATTGTGCCCGAACTTTGTGCGCAGAGCCTTTACCTCACGCGCAGAGCTCACGATTCCGGCGCAACCAGCATCGAGGGCGGTTGAGGCGAGCCGGAGGACCTGATCAACGACTTTCCCCGGCACACCCGTCTGGTTGAGATCGTACTCATCCATGCTGGTAAGCACGGTAACGGCTAGGATTTGCAAGGGGCGGACGTGGACGTCCGCCCCTACAAGAGCTTTGTCGGTTTTCGCCGCCTCTGCCGCTGCTTGCAGCATTTTGGATCCGCCGGACGCATGTACCGTCAACATGCTCACACCGAGCTGTGCGGCCTCGCGAACCGCAGAGGCCACGGTATTCGGAATGTCGTGATACTTCAGATCCAGGAAAACCCGCCGGCCTGAGCTGACTAAATCGCGGACGAGTTGTGGGCCTTCGGCGGTGTAGAGCTGCATTCCAACTTTGTAGATGTGCACCGAATCGCCAAGGGCGGTCACGATCTTCCGCGCGGCTGCAGTAGATGAAACGTCGAGCGCGACGATCAGGCGGTCTTCAGTTGTCGGAGCCATTATTTATGAGTTTAAGGCAACGAGGCGTACGAATCAGAGGCTTTTTAGATAATTCTTGGACAGTAATGTCCGACCCACACGGACATTGCTGACAGCAAAGCCTGGGGAGCGGAGGGCGGCTGTCTGTAGAAGATCCATTTACAAAACGTTGGTTCGGCGTATGATTGCTGCCCACCCTTTCTGTCAAATTCGCTTGAGGAGATATCCATGAAAAAACTGTGTGTTTTAGCAGTGTTTGTGTTGCTGTTCGCACCGGCGCTGTTGGCGCAGGAAAACTACAGCGAAGGACCGGTGTGGCGGGTGTCGCTGATTCGGGTGAAGCCGACGCATGTGGACGAGTATTTGACTAGTATGCGCCAGGTCAGCAAGCCATTTATTGAGGAAGAGAAGCGCCAGGGATTGATCGTGGATTACAAGATTCTCCTAAAAGAAACCAAAAACAATCCGCAAGATTGGGACATCTGCCTCGCGGTCGAATACAAGAACCACGCGGCACTCGACGGCCTAGATGCGAAACTTGAGGCGATTCGCGATAAGGTTCTCGGCGGAAAGCAACAGGCTCACCAGTTAGGCGAAAAGCGTGAGGAGATTCGAGAAATAGTCAGTGACGAGTTGCTGCAGGAGATTGTTCTAAAGTAGAGCGGATGTTTTTTCCGGGACGGGCCCACTGGCCCGTCCCGGCTTGAAATTAGCGCTCTAAAACGGGTTCGCGAAGCATGGCTAAGGTGGCGGACGCCTTGTGGCGGGGAACCACATCCAGCCGCACCCGTTGAAGACCCTGCTGGTCGAACCGGAGTACTTTAGCCGCGTTGTAGGAGAGGTCTACGATTCGGCCGTCAACATAGGGGCCGCGGTCGTTGATCCGGACGATGACCGATCGGTGGTTGCGCAGGTTTGTCACTCTAACCAAGGTACCCAATGGCAGGGTTAGGTGGGCGGCGGTCATGTCGTACATGTTGAATGGCTCACCGCTGGCGGTGGGCCGGCCTTCGAAATAGTCTCCATACCAGGAAGCAGTTCCGACCTGGTAGGGGCGAACGTTGCTCTGGGCAGAGAGTGCCTTGGGGGCTGGGCTCGGACTTAATTTGGGGTTCCCGGCCGCGCTGGAGCTGATTGGCCCGTGGGCCACTCCTAAGGCTACAAGTAACACGACGGCCAGACCTTGAACTATTCGTCCTCGCATTCAATATCCTCCATTGCCAAACTCGATCTACTCGGGTGCACGTTAGGTCAGTCTCAAAAATGCTACGGGGCCATGGGGGGTGTGTCAATTGGGAAGGATGTGTATAAGTACCTTAGGGCAGTTATAGATAGGTGAAGTAACCTGTCGTATGTACTAAGCTTTTCTGGGCTATGTTGATGATTTATTAGAGCCATGATTGTTTACCTATGAGTAAATAACTTGAACTTTTGTGCTCGTGCAGTATTTTCATAGCTTTGTTTTCAGCAACTTACATATAAAACGAAACTACTCAACTGTTTTCATCGAGTTAGGGCGATTTTGACCCTCCGCCGCAGATCGATTTTGCGAGAACTACAATTTTCGATACAGTCGCCACATGTCCCAAGCGCCGCCTATCGTCCTGACCATCGCCGGATTTGACCCCTCGTCCGGCGCCGGGGTCACGGCCGATATAAAGACCATTGCCGCTCACGGCTGTTATGGGGTTTCAGCAATCACCGCCTTGACAGTACAGTCCACAGCTGGGGTACGCGAAGTGGTTCCAGCCGGTCCCAAGTTGCTTGCACTTACCTTGGAGGAGTTGTGGAGGGATGTGAAGGTCTCTGCGGTACATATCGGAATGCTGGGGAACGGCGACGTGGTCTCCAAGGTCGCCGATTTCCTTGAGGAAGTCAGAGGACTGAGGAATGTGGTGCTCGATCCGGTCCTTAAGTCGTCGTCCGGGGCGGCTTTGTTGGACCAACGCGGTAGGGAATTAATGATGGAGAGACTTTTGGCTTTGGCTGACGTCATCACTCCGAATATTGACGAGGCGGCGGAACTGACCGGACTAGAGGTAAAGAACCCGGCGCAGATGGAATTGGCTGCTTGCCGGCTGCACGAGATGGGAGCCAAGGCGGTGGTCGTGACTGGCGGACATCTCGATCAAGCTGTCGACGTTCTCAGCGTTAAACACGGAGAAGTGCAAACCTATCGCGACGAACGGGTGGATTCGCCTAACACCCATGGTACGGGTTGTGCTTTTTCGACCGCAGTCGCCTGTCAATTGGCTTTAGGGCAATTTCTGCCGATGGCAGTCCTATTGGCCAAGGCCTATGTTCTGGCCGCGATCAAAAACAGCTATTCGATCGGGAATGGGCCAGGACCGGTGAATCACATGCACGCGACAGGAGAGCCTTCGCGAAAGAAATAAGCAGGAAGCGATCCCAGAGGCTACTACTTCTGGGATTTGCGGCCGCGAAGAAGAATACCGGCAAGAAAGGACGCGCAAGCTACCATCAGCCACTGAATCCGCCAAAGTTGAACGGCTTCAAAGTCTGAAGTGTCATGAACGCTGACGAAGCCCATGGCAAGCGCGACAATCAGGAACGCAATGCCCAAGAGAAAAGCGCACAACGTCGGAAGAGGTAGGCCGAACCAGTTCTTAACGCTGGTGAACTCAAGGGCCCGCAGGAACATGAGATGCCTGGTCCAACTGCGGGACGGCACAAGGTCGGCGCGATGACGGCTGCTGCCGCAGATATGACAAAACGTGGCGCCGACCATAAACTCGGTTCCGCAACGCCTACAAGACTCGGCTAGGTTTGTCGCAGTGGGGGGCTGAGACAGGGGAGGGCGCCAAAACTCCTGATGGGCGTCGCGGACCGCGTCACTCATAAATACATCCTGAGAAGACGGAAGTGGCACGTCCAATTCCAAAGCTGTGATTAAGTAACTCCAATTGATCGCGCTAGTTAGCATTTCTCTCTCAAGCAGCTGAAGCATCGAGCAGAGCAAGAATTACTCTGATAGTGCAAAGTTTCTAAAGGGTGCTCAGATTTTGGGCGACTGATCTTGTATCAATCGGGTAGGCGACGATTCTGTTTCTCGGATAGACTTGCAAATAGTGCTGCTTGGGTTCAAACGGGTTTCGCTTGTTTCTCCGCCTTGTATTGCGTGCTCTGGTTATCGGAATGATTGCGACCGGCTGCGCCTGGGCCCAGCGATCTGAACCCGGAACGCCGTCTTCTGCGTCCGCTCCCGAAACAACAAGAACGTTAGTCTCCCGTTCTCCTTCGCGGTCGAAAGAACCGCTGAACATGCAGGCGTCCGAAGACTTCTACGACATGGAATATGACCGCTCGATCCAGGAGTTCAGCCTGTCGTATGAGCGCCACCCGGATGATCCTGATTCGATAAACCATCTGCTGAATGCGCTCCTTTTCCATGAGCTCTACCGTATTGGGGCGTTGAGCGCTGGAGAATATGCGAACGATAGTTTTATCAATGCGGCGCATGAGCCCGCTGACCCTCACAGCTGTGAGCAGATTAAGTCACTGGTGCAACAGGCAATGGCGATCGAGAACCGGCGGTTGGATGCGAACTCAAGAGACGTGGGCGCGCTCTATGCCCGTGGAGTAACGAAGGCTGAGTTTGCGACGTACACGGCGCTGATCGAACATGCGTGGTTTTCGGCACTTCGGAATGCGGTGTCAGCGCGGCACGACCATGAGAAAGTGCTCGAGCTAGACCCCAGTAACGTCGATGCCAAGCTTATTGTCGGGGCGCACAACTACGTGGTTGGTAATCTTCCGTGGGCAGTGAAGACCGCGTCGAGCGTGGTAGGACTGGGTGGCAACAAGGAAAAAGGCCTCGAGTATCTGCACGACGCCGCGGCGGCAAACGGCGAAACCAGTGTGGATGCAAAGATCGTGCTGGTGGTGTTTCTTCGACGAGAGCGGCGCTTCGATGAATCGCTACAGATCTTGAGGACGCTGCAGCCGCAGTATCCGCACAACGTCTTGTTTGCCATGGAAGAAGGCAATTTGCTGAACGCCAAAGGGCGACCCGGAGAAGCGGCGGCGGTTTATCGACGGGTATGGCAGGACGGTCGCAATGGACGTTATGCCGGCTTGCACTATGAAATCGCGGCGACGGCGCTCGGAGATCTGCTGCGCAGTCAGAAGAACTATACGGCGGCGGCAGCAGCTTACGAGCAGGTAAGCGAAATTCAGAAGCCTGACGCTGCAATCGCGCAAAAGGCGGCGCTCGACGCCGGGGAAATGTATGATCTGCTGAAAAAACGCGATCTTGCGCTGAAAAAGTATGAAGCTGCGGTAGCGCTCGATTCCCATTCTCCGCGGGCTGAAATTGCCCGGAAAAGAATGAAGGATCCGTACAAAGGCTCGTGAAGTCGACGCCGGCAGCCGCCAATTTTCGGAACATCCTGGCAAGAGTCCGCGTATCCTATTGTGCGAGGTGAACTATGTACTGCAATTACTGTGGCAAATCCATTCAGGATGACGCCAATGTCTGCGCCTACTGCGGTACGCGCATAGGCGGAGTTATTGCGCGCAAGCGACTGGTGCGTCCGCGGGAAGGGCGAAAAATTGCCGGCGTCTGCCTCGGCGTGGCGGAATACTTCGATCTAGACGTAATCATTGTCCGCCTAGTGTGGCTAATCGCATCGGTTGTGACCGGCATAGGCGTGTTGTCGTATCCGATCGCGTGGATTGTGATGCCGGAAGAGCCGTACCGGCTCTCAGCAAATTTGACGTCTGGGCAGGTGGTCACGAACTCGTAGGTTGCTATTCTTCGCTGGCCGAGATTCGCTATTGCGCGGGCGAGGACGCCCGTGCCTCCACACTTCATTCGGGAAGAGCGAGCTCAATACAACGAGCCCAATATAATCTCGGAATGCAAAAGATCGTAAGTGACGACGCTGAGATTTTCTATGATGTAGCCGGCGCCGGGCCGCCTGTTATCCTGCTGCACCCCTTCCCCGCAAATCACGAATTCTGGCTGCCGGTCGCGGCGTACTTGTCGTCGCGGTACCAGCTCATCATGCCTGACCTGCGCGGTCACGGTGAATCCGCGCTTGGCAATGGTCCGGCGACCATGCAGAAACATGCCACCGATGTTGCCGGGGTTATGACCGATTCCGGGATCGACCGCGCGCTGCTGGTCGGGGTCTCAATCGGCGGTTACACGCTTTTTGAATTCTGGCGACGGTTCCGCGACCGGGTGAGCGGGCTGGTCCTGTGCAATACGAAAGCTCAGGCGGACACAGCCGAGGCCCGTGGTTCACGTCTGGAAGCTGCCAACGACGTGCGGCAACGTGGCACCGAGCCATTTTTCGAAAGCATGTTGCCGAAATTACTAGGCGAGACTACCCGGCAGACTCGACCTGACCTGGTCGAAGGCGCGCTTCAGATGATGCGCCAGATGTCGGCGGAAGACGTCGCGGGAGTGCAGCGTGGCATGGCAGAGCGTCCGGATTCGGTGTCAACGCTGAAGACTATCAATGCGCCGGTGTTGATCATCACTGGCGACGAAGACAACATGACTGGCGTTCCCGAAGCCGAGCTGATGAAGCAAAACATTGCCGGCAGCCAGATGAAAGTGATCGCCAAGGCTGGGCACTACTCGCCTTGGGAGCAGCCGCAAGAGGCAGGAAAGGTATTCAGAAATTTCCTTGATCGAATTTCCGGTGTTTAGCTTTTCGCTGCCATTCCGGGCGAAGTGGGGCGCCGGGCCCACTTCGATTCAGATCCTTTCGAGAAACTGATCCAACGTTAGTTCAATATCGAGAAGGATTGACCGCGAAAGGCCTGGCCCGATTGTCTCTCCGGAATGCACAGGGACAGTTGTCACGCGGCCATCGGAGTGGCGCAGAAAGTTATGACTGCCCTTAGTACGAAGTACTCTAACCCATGTTTTTCGAGGATGCGTATGACTTCCTTGCCCTTCAGTCGCGGGAGCCGCGTCATACGGATATCTGCTGGATGCCGACTAGCTCTAGAGCACCAGCGCCGTTGCGGTCATTCTCGACACAGCGCGCGATCACTTCTTTCGCCCGTTTCATGAGCGTATCAAGCTTTTTTGGCTTGGGTGTGGTAACCCGGTAACTCAGGGACAGTTGCTACGTAGTATCCTTGCTCGTCGCGCTCGATCAGAACTGTGAATTTGCGTTTGCCTTTCACGCAACAATTTGTATCACTTGGAGAAAGCCGTGCGGCTTGGACAAAGGCCCGCCTTAATGTGCAGGCGAGCCTTCGAGTTCTGCATTGGGTATGGTTACTTTGTGTACGGTCCCGGGACATTAGTGCCGTCTGCGCAACCGGCTTCGCCACTGGAATTCTTGTAACCGGTACCGTGGTCATAGTCGTAGTTCGACCAGTTGCCCTGGATTTTCCAATGCGTGCCGTTCAGGAAGGTGACGTAAGGTCCTCCGAAGACCCACGCGCACTTGTCGCCGTTTTCTGCGCCAGAACTGTCATACCAAGCATTGCCATTAGGGTCGGAGCGAGTTTCGGAAAGCTCATGTCCGGTCACGTTGGCGATTGCCTGCAGGCCTTGCGACTGCCCCGTCACGGTGCTCTGAGGGTCGCAGCCGGGATCGCCATCCAACTTGAAGAAGAATCCAAACTCGATCGGCTTACCATTGCATGACGCCCAGCTATGATAGGCGCAATAACCCGCATGACCCCGGGGCTGGTCTATGTAAACCGGGTAATAGGCATTGGCGGTCGGACTGGGGACTTCCTTGCAGACCTCGGCCAGGACGGCCGACGTGCTCAGGTGCTTCGGAACTGAGCTGCCATCGACCAGGTGTCCCTGATATGTAATGGCGGTGCCGACCTGCTGGCCCGCAGCGTCGTTGTATTCATTGACGGTAGCGAAGTAGCTTGACCCTCCACCGTTCTTTGTAGTGCCCACGTACTTGTACCAATTGTCCAAACCGCTGATTTCATCACCTTTATAAGTTGGCCAACTACTACCCCAAAAGATTGCTTTTACGGTTACGCTCGGCAAAATGGGTCCGCCGTGGTAAGTCATGTCCGGGCTGCCGGTAACGGCATGGGCGTGGGCTGCATTATGCGTCCAGTGCGGTCCCAGAATCGGGGGTTCGCTCTTATTGGGATTTGTGTTTGCGTCCTGCGCATTGAGGGACAAGGAGAAGAGAACTAAGGCTGCGATCAAAAGCCATCTCATAACGACAATTTCCTCCATGATGTGGTGCAGCTTGGGCAGTATTGGACGGTTCTCCGGATTTTGTCAACTGTGAAAAGGCACGCCCAGAACGGTGTCCGTTCGGCACCATACTAAGCTGCACTGGTTCCGATATATTGAATGAACCCATGCCTGCGAAAAAATCTGTAGTGATTCGTCCAGCCACAAATTTTGGCGGATCGATGAGTGTGCCCGGAGACAAGTCCATCTCACACCGCTATGCCATGTTGGGTGCGATTGCCGACGGCCTCACCAAGCTGGAGAATTTTTCCACCGGAGCCGATTGCGGCAGTACTTTGGAGTGCCTGAAAACATTGGGCGTGAAATGGGAGCGCATCGGCAATGCGGTTGCAATCTACGGACACGGTGGAAAGTTAAAAAGTCCGACCAGCATTCTTGACTGCGGAAACTCGGGTTCCACCATTCGTATGCTGAGCGGCATTCTTGCCGGGCAGAAATTTACCAGCGAGCTGACCGGAGACGATTCGCTCCGCCGACGGCCGATGGCGCGAATTATCAAGCCGCTGGAAATGATGGGCGCAAAGATCACCTCGGGAAAAGACGGACGGCCTCCGCTGCGAATTACTGGCGGGCGCCTGAAGGCAATTGATTACAAGATGCCGGGGGCCAGCGCGCAGGTGAAAACGTCGTTGCTGTTCGCCGGGGTGTATGCGGAGGGGACAACTCGCGTCGTGGAGCCGATTCAGACTCGCGATCATGGCGAACATGCGCTTGAAGCCTTCGGCGCGCACCTTGAACGTCGCATGAAGGATGTAAGCATCGCCGGGGGCCAGAAACTCCAGGCGATCGAAGCGGTTGTTCCTGGTGATTTTTCCAGCGCGGCATTTTTTCTCTGCGCCGCCGCATTATTTCCCGACTCACATCTGACAATTTCCGGACTGCTGCTGAATCCCACGCGGGCGCGCCTGCTGGATTTTCTGATCGGGCTAGGCCTGAAAATCACGCTGACTGACATGCGCGAGCAACACGGCGAACTCGTGGGCATGGCGCAAGTGCAAGGCGGGACACCGAAGGGCGCGCGTGTCGTCGGTGAAGATACTGCCGCGCTGATTGACGAAATTCCGGCGCTGGCCGCGATTGCGCCGTACACGTCGGAAGGGATCGAAATTCGTGACGCCCGCGAGTTGCGCGTGAAGGAGTCAGACCGAATCGCCAGCGTCGCGACCAACCTGCGCGCGATGGGCGCCAGAGTGGAAGAGCTCGAAGACGGCTTGCGTATCCCTGGTAAACAGAAACTCCATGGGGCTTCGCTCGATTCGTTTGGCGATCACCGGATTGCCATGGCATTTGCGGTGGCGGCGTTGCGCGCGGGAGGCGAAACCGAGATTCGCAATGCGGATGCGGCGGTGATTTCCTATCCGGATTTTTTCAATGCATTGGAGGGGTTGGTGCAGAGGTAGTTGTCTGACTCCCCGAGCCCGATATACCACCCTTCCCAAAACCGGGGAAGGATGGGGCACCCTCAGGTGTGATGACCTAAGGAAAAAGCCCCACTTCTCGCAAAGAGCGCGAGAGATGGGGCACCCTCCGGGTAATCTAGAAAAGTTGCGGGGCGGACGTGGGCGTCCCCCAATGTGGCTCTACTACTTAATCTGTTCGGTCTTGCCGTCGTATTTCACGGAGCCGTTCTTCTGATTTTGCTGCTCGACATCCTGATTGGTGATGGTGCGCGCGGCATGCCGTCCGGTGCGGGCTGAAGCCGAGGCATCAACCGGGCTCGAAGTCTCGTTCTCGGAGGCGTAGTAGATCCAGGCTCGCGGAGTGGCTTCGGCGCGCTCGTGCTCTCGCTCTCCTTCTCTGCGATACATTCCGGGCAGGTGCGCTTGCGCGACCGGCACGGAAAGCTGGACGGCCGGAGATGAAATCAGCGGCGTCGTGCCTCCCGCGTACCAGACCGGCTGCGTGTAAACTCCGCCGACATTTCCGGTGACATTGGAGAGCGTGCCGTTCGTGGCTCCCGCAGTCAGTCCGTATGTGGCATTGCTGGCTCCGACCGGAGCGGCCGAGACGGTTTCAAGCGAGACCTCGGGCGTGGTGAGACGCGGAATATAGGGGGCGCCGCAGCCGTCATAAACGACGGTGGCCGGAACAACCTGGGCAGCGGCGGCAAATGAGAATAAGACAGCAGCACACAGAGCAATGAGAAGACGCATACTACCTCCTGGGGCAAGACTAAAAACGTCCTAGCAGGTAAGATGCCAGTCGCAGATGCTGGCGGTTTACAGTCAGAGATTTACCCGTCTTTGTCCGAGTATTGGCCGAAGACTTCGGCGTACGTGCTGATTCGCGGGAAGCAACAGTGCAAAGCATTGCGCAAAAGCCGCACCAGTGTTGCGATCGCCTGCTGCCCGAATTGGCGAGTGCGCGTTAACTTCCGATGTAGCGCGCGTACAGGCTGCGCGCAAGAGCAGTGTCCGTGGTGCCTTTGATGATGGCGCGACCGTCGGGGAAGAGCGTCATTTCATACGGCTCTTTCCAGAACTTCAGAATGAAGTCGGTATGGCGGACGCTACCGTGCGGCTGAAGGCGCTTGCTCAAGTCGCCCAGATTGACTGGACGATGATGTTCGTGAATCTGGACGGAATTGCGTCCGCAAAGCGTAATGTGAGGACGGCCAGCTCCCGATAGGTGCGCGAAGTCTTTTTCGGAGCAGGTGCGGCAATGTGCGCGGGGTTTGTCGGCGGCGATCTCTGAGCGCTGGTTCAGCCATAAATCGTGCGAGACGAGGGTGGCCCGCAGTTGTTGGCGCGCTCCGGTCAGCAGCTTCAGCGCTTCAGTCGCCGCAATCGAAGCAGCCATATTCACCGCTGAATTGAGGATTCCAGCGGTATCGCAGGTTTCCACCATTCCGGACGGAGGATCCGGAAAAAGGCACGACAAGCAGGCGGTCTCGCCGGGCACAATGTTCATGGTAACCGCGTAACTTCCGACCGCAGCGACGTAAATCCAGGGAACACAATTCTTCACCGCGTAATCGTTGATTAGATATCGCGTTTCAAAATTATCCGTGCCGTCCAGAATGAGCTGAACCCCGCCGAGAAGCTGCTCCGCGTTCTCGGGCGTCAAGTCACTGACATGGGGTTCGGCGACAATTTGTGAGTTGAATTGGGCGATCTTCCGGCACGCGGCAATCGCCTTGGGGACGGAGTCGGCGGCGTCGGTCTCGTCGAAAAGCACTTGCCGCTGGAGATTGCTGGGTTCGACGTAATCACGATCGATAATGCGGAGGGTTCCCATCCCGGCGCGGGCAAGCAGGGAAGCAAGAGCTGAACCGGTTGCGCCACAGCCGACGATGGCGACCCGGGATTCGAGGAGCCGTTGCTGGCCATCGGCGCCAATCCCGGCAAACAGCACCTGACGCGAGTATCTTTCTTCCAGTCTGGGTTTCATTCAAGGGACCATTCCCGCAGCCGCAATGCGCCCCAATAGTCTGCGAACCACCGCGTCTACCTTAGTTACGCCGCACGAGATTTATTATAGGTGGCGATGGCACGAGAGTTGCGCGAAACGCATCCTTGCGCGCATTGAGCCGATCAGCTTTCCAAAGTACAAAGCAGGAGCGTTTTTGTCGAATCGGGCTTTGAGCCGCGTCTTCGCGCTGATTGCAATTACCTCGTCTCTATCAGCGGGGAAATTGTGGCCCCGATCTCAGGCTGAAAGCACCGGCTCCGCCCAAACTCAAGTCCAAAGTCAGACCCCGGCCCCAGAGGCGCGGGATCTGCAGCCAGGGCAGCCTGCCTGCTTCGGGGCTCCGGTTAAAGAAATCAGTTTTCCCGGCGTAAATGAGGCCGATCAAGAGATGTTGCGGAACATGCTTCCGGTGAAGGAGGGGGAACCGCTCGATCGCGAACAGCTTCAGGAGAGCATGCGCATTCTGTACGCGACCGGACGATTCGCAGAACTCAGGGCCGAATGCGAGCGAGCATCCGATGCCAAAGTGTCGCTCGCATTTCCCAGTACTCCGAGATTCTTTATTGGCCTGGTCAGGGCTGAAGGCGCTCCGGGCCATCCCACGGAGTCGCAGATCGTAAACGCTTCGAAGCTGCAGTTGGGCGAGCCCTTTACCCCTGAGCAGATGAACCGGGCAGTAGACAATATCAAGCGGCTTATGGAAGAGAACGAATATTACAATGCCAGGATTTCTTATAACCGGCACGAGAACCCGCAAAGCCAGCAAGTCGAAATTACTTTTGAAATTCATTCGGGCGATCCCGCACGCGTGGGCACAATTACGATCCAGGGCGCAGGGCTTTACTCAGTAGGTCAAATCGAAGACATTGCGCACCTTCATCCCGGAGACGTGGTTACGGCGGCGAAAGTTTCAGATGCGCTGGACCGCGTTCGCAAGCATTACCAGAAACGCGAGCGCTGGCTAGCCCAGGTGGGCATCGCCGGCAAAGAATATGTTCCTCGCCTAAACACTGTCAATTACAAGCTGGCAATAGAGGTGGGACCGGGAGTGGAGATTCGGTCAGAAGGATTTTCCATCAGCAAGGCAGCGCTGAAGAGGAACGTTCCGGTTTACGAAGAGCATGCGCTCGACGATGATCTGCTGAACGAAGGGCGACGGAATCTTCTCAGTTATATGGAATCTCGCGGCTACTCAGATGCCAGTGTCACCCTGAAACGTGAGACGGATGCACAGGCCCAGGTGATGCGAGTGATTTACCAGATCGATGCAGGTGAGCGCCACAAGCTGGTGAAAGTACAGATCGAAGGCAACAAGTATTTTCGCGAATCCGATTTGCGCCCGCTGCTGCACGTGCAGATTGCCAGCCTCGCGCTGCCGCACGGCACGTACAGCCGTGCACTTCTGCGAAACGGAGTTCGCGACATTGAAAATGTGTACCGCGCGAACGGCTTCGCCCAGGTGAAGATCGAGACCAACGTGGAGGACAATTATCGAGGTGCAAAAAACCTATTAGCGGTCACTGTGCGGATCGAGGAAGGCCCGCAGACTCGAGTGGGCTCGTTCCAGATTGTGGGAAGCACGCAGCTCAACAATCCGACATTTCAAAATCTATACACCGGCCCAGGGCAGCCTTTTTCAGACTCGCGCATTGCCGAGGATCGGGACATCATTCTCAACTACTACTTCGATAGCGGCTTTCCTAACGCAACTTTTGAGGCGGAAGCCAACCCAGCGGCTGAGAACCGCATGAATGTGACCTTTAAGGTTCACGAAGGCGAGCGGTTTTATGTGGATCGGGTTCTGATTTCGGGAAGGGAATACACACTTCCATACGTGGTCGACCACGAACTGCAGATGAAATCGGGCGACCCGCTCAGCCAGGGTGACCTGTTGCGCACCCAGCAGAAGCTGTACGATCTGGGAATTTTCAGCCAGGTTGACACTGCGGTGCAGGATCCTGAGGGGGTTCAACCGCGCAAAAACGTCCTGGTCGGGGTCCAGGAGGCAAGGCGATACACATTTAACTACGGGGCCGGATTCGAGTTTCAAACCGGGCAGTCGGCAATTGGCAGTAAACAGCCCTTGGGAACGACGGGGGTAAGCCCGCTGGCGTCGCTTGATGTGACACGGCTCAACTTCCGTGGCCGCGATCACACCATCACGTTTGAGTCCCGGGTCGGCGGTTTGCAGCAGCGCGGTCTTATCGGATATGAAGCGCCGCGGTGGTTCAACAATCCTAACTGGAAGTTGAGCTTAACCGGTTTTTTTGATCACACGCTCGACGTGGCCACCTTCACATCTCAGCGGCTGGAAGGTTCGGTGCAGGCAGAGCAGGTTGTGAACAGGAAGGCCGATGGCACGCCAGTGAGCGTAATGAATTACCGGTTCAACTATCGGTTGGTAAAAGCCAGCAATGTGCAAGTGAACCCGGCGTTGATTCCCTTGCTGTCGCTGCCGGTGCGTGTGGGTCAACCCGGCTTTAGCTATTTTCGCAATCACCGCGATAACGATCTGGAAACCACACGGGGAAGCTATAACACGGTTGATGGCGGCGTGGCTTCCAGCTACTTCGGCTCGCAAGCCGATTTCAGCAGGATTCTGGTGCAGAATTCCACTTATCATTCGTTCGGCAAAGCCAAAGGAACGAATAAGCAATTCGTCTTCGCGCGATCCACTCGGATTGGGTTGGAAAATCCTTTTGCGAACACGATCATCACGCAGCCGGGACAGGAAACACCAGCAACCTCTACCTTGATTCCGTTGCCAGAGCGTTTCTTTATGGGTGGCGGTAACTCGCATCGCGGCTTTGGGCTGAATCAGGCGGGCCCGCGAGACCCCATCACCGGATTTCCTACCGGCGGCTCGGCCCTGTTCCTGAACAACCTGGAATTGCGTTTTCCCCCGCCTACTCTTCCGTTCCTCCATGACAACGTGAGCTTTGCGATATTTCACGACATGGGAAATGTTTTCACGGACGGAAATCATATGATGGACAGTTTGCTGCGCTGGCATCAGAACAAAAGCCTGTGCGTGCAACCACTCAACTCAGTTTTTCAGATTGGCGCCAATGGCACCAACGCTTCACACTGCAACTACAACTACATCTCGAACGCGATTGGACTCGGTGTACGTTACAAAACGCCGGTGGGGCCGGTGCGCTTCGACTTTGGATACAACCTGAACCCGACGATATTTCCGTATGTCATACAAGTTTCTAATCCAGGTAAACCGGTCATCTATCACTTCGTAGGCACGAAGCAGGCGAGTCCTTTCAACGTTTACTTCAGTATCGGACAGACATTCTGATGTTAATGCGATGGACAATAGTCGCGGTGTTGCTTCTGAGTTCGACCGCCTTGCACGCTGGTGAGGTGCTCGATGGAATGGTAGCGACGGTGAACAGTCGCGTGATTCTGCAGAGCGACTGGGATGATGAATTGCGCTTTGAATGTTTCATGTCAGGGCGCAAACTCGCGGACCTGAGCTCCGACGAGAGAAAAGCCGCGCTTGATCGACTGATCGATCAGGAGATCCTGCGCGAGCAGGTGCACGTGACGGATTTGAAACCGGCCCGTGCCGAAGAGATCAAGAAACAAATCGATACGCTCAAAGCTGTTCAGCTTCGGGAGCATGGGGGAGAATCATGGGCAATGGCATTATCGCGTTATCAGCTCACCGAAAGGTTCGTCGAGGACCATGTGGCTGCGGAGCTGGAGCAGTTTCATTTTATCGACGCCAGGTTCAGGCCATCGATTCAAGTCTCGGAAACGGAGATCGAAAAATACTATCGCGACCAAGTTGTTCGTAAGTTGCCGGCTTCTGATCCGCTCAACCTGGCCAACGTCACGCCGAAGATTAGAGAAATACTAATTCAGCAAAAAATGAATCAGATGCTCGATTCGTGGCTGGAGACCTTGCGGTCGCAAGCTCAGGTTCGGGTCGTATCTGCAAACGAGACTTCCGAGTCCAAAGAAAGACAGGCGAAATCGCGATGAGCTGGCGTCGCATCCCGTGGGGCAGCTTCTGCAAAACGCTCCTGCTGTGCGTTTTGGTTCTGCTGCTCGGATTTTCCGCGCTGCTGTGGTACGTGACCACGGATTCCTTTCAGCGTATGGCCCGCAGCAGGTTGATTACAGCTCTAGAACGAGCGAGCGGCGGGAAGGTAGAACTCGGGAGCTTCTACTTGGTGCCGTTGCGCAGGCAAGTGGAAGTGCGTGATTTGACTATTCATGGGAGGGAGGCACTCGGCGAACAACCCTATGCGCACGTGGACAGGATGACGGCGGTGATCAACTTCTCCTCGGCGCTCGGCGTCAAGCTGGTTTTTCACACACTGACTCTCTGGCACCCTGTGATTCACGTCATCTTCTATCCTGACGGCAGCACGAACCAGCCTATGCCGAGTCAGCCGGGCAATTCTGCTATCGAGCGGCTTTTTTCGCTTTCTGTCGGGAGCCTTGAGGTCAGGCAAGGCGAACTATTATGGCAGGACCAGCGCATTCCTGTGGATTTCAGTTCCAATGACGTGTCAGCGAATCTGAGTTATTCATTTCTGCGCCGGCGGTATTGCGGAGATATTGCAATTGGCCGGGCCGAAACTCAGTTTGATGGACTCCGTCCGGTGGCGTGGACAGGACAATCGAAGTTCTCCTTCGACCGGAATGGCATTGAAGTTCAATCGCTGAAGGCAACCGCGGGACGCTCGCAACTTCGTGCCAGCAGAGTTCACGCAGACTTCCGCAATCTGACAGTGAAGGGGAATTACGATCTGAGCGTCGATCTCGCGGAGGCCGCTGCGATCGCCCGTCAGGCGCAGCTTAAGGCGGGCACCCTACATTTAATTGGGAATGGTTCGTGGTCGCGTCAGGATTTTGCTTCGGAGGGAGACTTCGATGTGCGCGCAATGGCGTGGCACAACAAAACGTTTTCCGGCCGTGACCTGTCGGGACAGGGAAAGTTTTCGGTCGATCCGAGACACCTTTCTATATCGAAGGTGGAAGGTCAATTCCTGCACGGGACCTTTGTGGCCGATGCTGACATCGTGAACTGGCAAGCTTCGCCGAAGGCAGCCAGAAGCGAGCAACAGCAGGGGATGATGGTCGTCAAGGCGAAGAACATGTCTCTGGCGGAGCTGTTGGGAGGACTGGGCCGTAGTTTTCGATCGGTCAACAATTTGAAGTTCGCCGGAGGTATTAGCGGCGCGACCGATGTGGAATGGAAACAGTCTGTGCAATTCGCGAATGCCAGGGTCGTGGCGAATGTCGCACCTCCAGCCATCGTCCCAAATGGCCGAATGCCGCTAACTGCGGCGGCGCACGCAACCTATGACTTTCGCTCTGGAGACATATCGTTGACCGAGCTCTCCGCGAATACCCGTAGTACACAACTGCAGGCTTCAGGCGCGCGTAGCTCTGCAGTAAAAATCTCATTTTCGACCAGCGATCTGCAGGAATGGCAACCGGTGATTTCACAGGTGTTTCCGGCAGGCGTACCGCTGATTGTCCACGGACACGCGACTTTCAACGGAACCGCGGCCGGAAACTGGTCGAATTTGAGGCTGGCCGGCAACTTGCAATTGCGAGATTTCGATGCGATCGTTCGACCGAAAGCTCACGCGCCGCAACGGCGCGTGCATTGGGACTCACTGAATGCGGACGTGCAGGCGTCACCTACAAATTTATCGCTACACAACGCAATATTGCGGCGCGAAGATGCAATCGTACGAGTGAACGGAACTGCTGGACTGGATGATTGGGGCCTTGTGCCCGAAAGTCCCTTGAGGCTGCGGATTGATGTGCAGAACGCTAACGCCGATGAGCTTTCAAATTTCGCCGGATATGATCACGAGATTTCCGGAAGGCTTTCTGCGGGACTGCAGCTATCCGGTACACTCGGCAGACCTGAGGGACAGGGAAGCGTTAGCTTGTTGAATGGAAGCATGCGGGGCCATGCATTTGATTCGGCGAATGCGGCGCTGACTCTCAACGGAAATCAGCTGACCATCAAGAGTCTTAACTTTGCCCGCGGGGAAGAGCGGATCGCTGGAAACGGCGATTACAATTTCGCGTCACGAGCGTTTCAATTGAAAATCCGCGGCATGGATTTCGATTTGGCGAATTTTCCGCTGCCTGAGCGGGCGCAGACCAAGATTGAGGGGAAGCTTGACTTCGCCGCGCAAGCCCACGGCACGACGGATGCACCGGAGGTTACGGCTGATCTGCATTTGCGGAACCTCAGGTTAAACGGTCAGGTTGAGGGTGATTTCCTGCTGCAAGCGGTCTCGCGCGGCGCGGACGCGCACGTGACAGGACATTCGGATTTCAGAGACGCGTCGTTGGAAATAAATGGCAACATACGGATGCGCGACCGATGGCCGGCGCACATCGATCTGCATTTCTCTCATTTAGACGCGGACCCATATCTTGGCAGTCTGCTGCGGACCCATATCGTCCGTCATTCCGCGGTTGCGGGCGATCTGCAGCTCGAGGGCCCGCTCCGTGATCCGCAACAGCTGAATATCGCTGGCAACCTCAGTGATTTGTATGCGGAGGCCGGAAAAACACAATTTCGCAATGATGGGCCAATCCGGTTTGCGCTGTCGGAGCAGGCGTTCAAGCTTGATACCTTTCACGTGGTGGGCGAGAACACAGACTTATCGGGGAACGGTTCGATGCAGCTGACCGGGAGTCGAGCATTAAATTTTCAGGCGCGCGGCAAGATCGATTTGAAGCTATTGCAAAGCTACGATCCTGACATCACGAGTTCAGGCGCGATTACCGGCGATGGCTCGGTGACAGGAACTCTCGACGCTCCTCTGGTGAAGGGCAAGCTGCAAGTTGAGAACGGCGCGATTTCAGATATAAACCTGCCGAGCGTTCTCAGTGAAATTAACGGCACACTGCTGTTCAGCCAGAACCAGGTCACAATCGAGAACCTGGATGCTCGCATTGGTGGTGGCACGATCGGGTTCACTGGACACGGGTATATCGCGGGCAAGCTTTCTACTTTCGATCTGCACGCCAAAGCCGATTCAGTGCGGCTGCGCTATCCACCGGGCGTGAGCTCTACGGCCGACGCTGATTTGAGTTGGAGCGGCAGCGGATCCGGGTCAGTGCTGTCGGGCAACATCACAGTAAATAAGCTTGGGTTTACGCCGGGGTTTGATTTCGCGGCGTACCTGGAGAGGACGGCGCAGGTTTCAAGCCTTCCGCAGACCGATCCGGTGCTGAACAAGATTCGATTGGATATTCACTTGGCGACCACGCCAGAGCTGCAGATGCAGACGAGCGTGATTCGACTGCAAGGCTCAGCGGATTTGCGGTTGCGCGGGAGCGCCGCGAAACCTATCCTGCTGGGCAGAGCGGATGTGTTTGAAGGCGAAGCTTATTTCAATGGCACAAAATATCGGTTGGAGCGCGGCGGTGTTTCCTTTACAAATCCGGCAGTCACTACTCCGTTTCTCGACCTCGAGGCGGTCACACGGATCCGCGACTATGACGTAACGCTTTCGCTTACGGGTGACATAAGCAAACCAAATGGATTGAAGGTGAATTACCGCTCTGATCCGCCTTTGCCGACCGCCGACATTATTGCGCTGCTTGCATTCGGCCAGACCACGGAACAATCGGCACAACTGCAACAGACGAACCAATCCGCATTCACGCAACAAGCCTCAAGCGCAATGCTGGCCGCAGCATTGAACGCAACCCTGAATAATCGGGCACAGCGCCTGTTTGGCAACAGCCGTATCAAGATCGATCCGCAAGGGTTGGAGTCGGAGACCTCGACCATTACTCAGAGCGGGCCGGCGGTGACCATTGAACAGCAAGTGAAAGATAACCTCACAGTTTCCTACACAACCGATGTGTCGCAGACCTCGCAGCAGGTCATTCGAGCGGAGTACAACCTTTCGAAAAATGTTTCTATCGTGGCTATCCGCGACCAGAACGGGGTGGTGAGCTTCGATGTGAAAATCCGGCGGCGAAAACGGTAATAGACTAGCACCGGTAAAAACTTGGCTGGCATCCAAGAGCGCTGATGTCAATTCTCGACGCTGCCGAACTCGATTCATATTTCGAGGAGCGCCGCCTCATGGTGGAGTCGCAGCTCCGGAACCGGGGAATTCGTGACGAACGGGTCCTGGAAGCCATGTTGCGGATTCCGCGGCACGAGTTTGTTGCAGACGAATACAAATCGCAGGCCTACGAAGATCACCCCATTCCCATCGCCGAGAGCCAGACAATTTCGCAGCCGTTCATTGTTGCGGTTTCATTGCAGGGGCTTGGTTTGCGGGGAACTGAATCGGTGCTCGAAGTTGGCACCGGCTCTGGCTATCAAACTGCGCTGCTGGCTGTGCTCGCACGCGAGGTTTACTCGATTGAACGTCACGCGGCGCTTGCGCAAAGTGCGGAAGCAGTTCTGGCCAAGCTCGGACTGAGCAACGTGAAAATCGTGGTGGGAGATGGAAGTCACGGACTTCCTGAGTTTGCCCCGTATAACGAGATTCTGGTTTCGGCTGCAGCGCCGGCGATTCCACAAAGCCTTTTTGACCAACTTGCAGATGAAGGACGAATGGTGATTCCGGTCGGGCCCCCTCATTCGCAGGAGCTGCAGCTGTTGCGTAAGCGTGAGGGTAGAGCAGTGGTAGATGTGATTGAGGGGTGCCGCTTCGTACCGCTGATCGGAGCCGAAGGTTATTGATTTCTTTTACAATGCAATGTGCTCCTGCTGAAAAATCTGCGCGTCACTCTGGAGATGATCAAGTGGGAGCACTCCGTGTTCGCGCTGCCATTTGCGCTGTGTGGGGCGATGCTGGCAGCCCGAGGCGTCCCCACGACACGCCAGATCATCTGGATCATTGTCGCGATGGCTGCAGCGCGCTCGGCGGCGATGTCTTTTAATCGACTGGCCGATGTTTCGATCGATGCGGCAAATCCCAGGACGCGAACGCGCGCTCTGCCCGCGGGGACGTTGACGAAGAATTTCGTGAAGAGTTTTGTGGTTGTGTCTTCGGGAATTTTTGCGCTCGCCGCTTGGGAATTGAACCGGACGGCCTTTTGGCTGTCGCCAGTTGCGTTGGCGATTTTGCTGCTCTATTCGTACACCAAACGCTGGACACGCTGGTCGCATGTGGTGCTAGGTTTTGCCTTGGGGATTGCGCCAGCTGCGGCGTGGATTGCGGTACGAGGATCGCTTGATCCGCGAATTCTTCTGCTTACTGCCGCGGTCACTTTCTGGGTGGCGGGTTTTGATGTGCTCTACGCGTGCCAGGATTATGAGTTCGACCAACAAGCGGGATTGCATTCTCTGCCGCGTTACTGCGGCATCGGGAATGCTCTGTGGATCGCGCGGTCCTTTCATCTCTTGATGCTGGTTTTGCTCGCCGCTCTGGTATGGATATTCGGTCTCGGTGGGCTGGCAGTGGCTGGGGTTTTCGCCGTCCTGCTGCTGCTGGCTTACGAACACTCCTTAGTCTCGAAAAACGATTTGAGTAAGCTGAACGCGGCCTTTTTTACTATGAACGGCATTATTTCGGTCATATTTTTCGTTTTCATTGCGCTCGATTTGCTGTTACATCACACGGGTCCAATGTAGGCCGGATTTTTCTGAGGGCGTCATGAGCAAATTCTTCCTGGCAGGTTTTTTCGCAGTGATATCTCTTTCAATTTCCGTACTGGCTCAGCGGCAGCCGGCCATCGTTTCGCCTGAAGTTCAAGCTGACGGGCACGTCACCTTTAGATTCGCTGATCCGAATGCGTCGAAGGTGGAAGTGGAAATCGAAGGCGAGAACACGCACACGCCCATGCAGAAGGACGATCACGGAATCTGGAGCGTGACGATTGGCCCGCTGCAGCCGGATATTTACGGATACTCGTTTCTAGCCGATGGTGTGGCGCTGATTGATCCTTCGAATCCGTTGATGAAGCCGAATTTGCTGGGCGCGCAAAGCGCAGTTCATATTCCCGGGCCGCCTACACTACCGTGGGAAGTGAATCAAGTGCCGCATGGAGTGGTTCACCATCACTTCTATTATTCCAAGATCGCAAACGACCATCGCGATTTTTATGTTTACACGCCGCCGGATTACTTTGCCGACACAAAGATAGAGTATCCCGTTCTTTATTTGCTGCATGGCTTCAGTGACGACGCCAGCGGATGGACCGCAGTGGGTCGCGCGAACGTGATCCTTGACAACCTGATTGCAGAAGGCAAAGCCAAGCCCATGATAATTGTGATGCCGCTGGGTTACGGCGACTACGACATCATCCGGCGCGGCTGGGATTCGTGGTCAGACAAAGACCTGGCGCGGCGGAATCTGTCAAAGTTCACTGACATTCTGCTTGCTGAAGTCATGCCGCAGGCTGAAGGGATGTATCGCATCAGGAAAGACCGCGAGTCGCGCGCTATTGCCGGACTTTCCATGGGAGGCGCGGAATCGTTGCTGACGGGGCTGAATCATCTCGACCAGTTTGCCTGGGTGGGCGCATTCAGTTCGGGAGGAATCGACCTGCAGACTTTCGGTGCGGAGTTTCCTCGTGTAGATGCGAACGCAAACCAAAAACTAAAGCTGCTCTGGATCGCCTGCGGCACCAAAGATAAGTTGATCAAGATTAACCGGGAATTCAAATCATGGCTGAAGGACAAAGGCGTTCAGTTCACGGATGTCGAGACCCCGGGGATGCACACCTGGATGGTATGGCGCCGGAATTTGGCGGCGCTTGCGCCGTTGCTCTTCCATTAAATTCGCGGTTCGACTTCTGGGCGTCAGCCTTTGTAGATTGCAGTTTTCCTTTCGCTTGATGTGAACAACAGGTTCCTCGACTGCATTCCGTTACCCGCAAGCGGACGACGGGAACTCCGCTCGGAATGAACAGTTTTTATTATTAGTTGAAAAGGTATTAGTCATCGCACCGTGCGTATCGGCGGCCAACTTTGTGATGCTCCGGCGTAGAGGCTCGCGGCAGTCTCGAGCCGCTTACTTCCGTCGTGAACGGCGACCTGGTGCGGCTTGTTGGTTTCATAGCCTTGCCAAAGTGAAACCGCGGCGTATGCGCCGTCCTTTCGCAGAATGTAATAAATCATGTCTACGAATTGAAGGTGTTCCTTGTCTCCGTTGTAGTTGCGCACTATACGCTTGAGAGCATCCATTCCGGCGTCGAGCGGCGACATGCCGTGGCGCATATTTTCGACTATAGTGTGTGCGCCTGCGACTTTAATATTTTCCTCTCCGTTGCCGGTGGCTCCCGCGGAACCAACGTCCTGATCGGTGTAGCATCCGGCGCCGACGATTGGAGAGTCGCCCACGCGGCCGGGAATTTTCCACGCCAGGCCGCTGGTGGTGGTGCAGCCGGAAATTTCATTCTTTTCGCTAAGCGCAGAGCAATGAATTGTGCCTGTAGGTGGAAAGACCACGTAACGAATTGCGTCCATGCGCAGCTCGGGAGGAATTCCGATATCGGCGGCAATCTGTTCCATGCGTTGAATGCGTTGCTCCCATTCATCGGCGTGTTCAGGGCCCGAAAATCGGCGGCGCCAGGCGGGACTGTCGATACCGGGCCCCCACCAATCAGAATGCGTCTCTTTCCAGAGCAGCCACTCTTTGCGCGATTTTTCGGTGAGGAGATTTTCGCGCTGAAATCCCTGGGCGACTGCGAAGCGCTCGGCGCCTTCTCCGACCAGCATGACGTGACCGGTGTGCAGCCGCACGATGTTCGACAGCAAGGAAACATTCTTGATATTGCGAACCCCGGCGACAGAACCGGCAGTGCGCGTAGGCCCATGCATGCAGCAGGCATCAAGTTCGACGACGCCATCTTCGTTGGGGTGTCCACCGAGGCCGACACTTTCGTCGTTAGGATCGTTCTCTGGCCCTTGCACGACCTTGATGGCGGCTTCGAGCGTGTCACCACCGCCCACGAGAAACGCATACGCCTGGTCGAGATAGTTGTAGCCGTTGGCGGCGCAAATAATGATGGGCAGCTTGGCCGCGCGTTTTACGCTGTTGTTTTCAGAAGATTGCGCGGCTTGAGAATCAGTCGATAAACCGACAGCAACGGATCCGGCCAAAGCTGAAGTGAGAAAGTCGCGACGGGAAACAGGCATGGTAGTCCTTCGCAATGAAGTCAGGTAAAAACGTTAAGGGACAAAGTTTATATCAGCGGTGCAGAAGGAGTGCGGAATGAGTCGGACAGGAATGTGCGAGCCACCCGGCACGTCATGATGAATTGTCGGACAGGAATGTCCGACCCACGCGGCCAAATGATGACGCCGACCCGGTCCAGCTTATGATGCGGCGAGCATCTGGTTGGTATTGCGGTCCGCGCGGAAGCGAAGCAATGCCGCTATGTTGCCAACGCGATCCAGGGTTGCGTCGCGCGGGACCAGCACGAGCCCAATGCTGTTTTTAATCGCAACTGGTACCAGCGCTTCACAGATATCGTCGAGCTGACGGGTTGCGCGTCCGCAGAGTGGGCAATAAGGAACGAGGTGCGAGTCCATATGCCCGCAGGCGGTACACTCGACGGCGCGAGCGGCGTAGTCGGTGGTCATCAGAAGGGTCTCCACTTCGCCCATCTCGGTCGCACGCAAAACTCTTCGCAGGCCGGTCACGCCAAGGCCGTTACTCTTGGCCCCTTCAATCGCCTCGCGTACCTGATTCTCGTGATGCCGCTGCAAAGACTCGTGGACGATGCGCTCGGCCTCTTGTTTTGCTTGTACGTCGGTGAGTGTATTCACGTCGGCTGAGAAGCGTCCCAAAAGTTTTTTCTGAACATAGGGATGGAGCTGGCCCTGCAACTCGGGCCAGTTCACGTCGTGGCAGCCGATGACCAGCGCCTCAAAGAGTTTCTTCTCTGCTCCATTCTTGAGAGTCTCCGCAACTATTTGATAGTGCCGCCGAAAATCATTTTCCTCGTGACGTTCAGAATGGCCGGCGTCATATCCCGAATAGCCGTCGCTGCGGCCGTGGCGGGGAAGCGGATTGGTAAGGGCGGCGTGTTCACGAAACTGCTCAAATTGGATATCAAGAAAACGCGCGTGTTGGCGGTCCACCAGCGCTACCCACAGCTTAGGATATTCGGAGAAGACGGAAACCAGCGGCCGAAGATGAAAACGCCGATTCACGTAAAGCTTGGTGGCTGCCACTCCGGCGGGCATGTCGAATTCGTGCCAAATCCCACTGCCGCCACCGGCAAACACCACTTTGCCGCGGGCCTGATTTCCGTGCAAGCGCTCGGCCAGTTCGAGGATGCGTTCAAGGTCCCCGATGGCGTTGCGGAAGCGGCCATTCAGCTGCAATTCCTGAATCGTCTTCCGGACAAGGTCTTTTGCAAGAATTCCTTCTTCGCGATGCGATTTGTCCTGCGGAGTGGACGGTTTGAAGTAAAAGCTGATCGCGAATTCATCGGGATGACGGCATTCGAACGAGGCAAGTTGTCGCAGCTCTTCTCGAGAAATCATGGGGCACCTTAATCGGTTGCGGTGTGTTGAAGCAGCTTGTCCTTCAGAGGATTCTCAACGGGGAGGCCATGTCGCAGCGCTTCTCGCGCAGTGTGGATCGACTGCCGTACCTGATCCGGCGGGCGGTCAACAATGGTTGCGATTTCCTTGAGCGAAAATCCCTCAATCGCAGAAAGGATGAAGGCTTCGCGATCGAGGCGACCGGCCCGGCGCAAAGCAAATTGGACAAGCGTGATCATCTCATCGGAGTAGGCAATCTGCTCCGGAGTCCACGCCCTATCGTCAGCGATTGCATTTTCTGCGGTGATAGTTTCATCGGGTTGATAAAACTGCAGGCGCGCCTCGTCGCTATCAGTGTCATTCCCGTTGCGACCGCGACTCCGGCCCTGGATATCAACTTCCCCGTTGGAAGTAGCGGTTCGGCTAAAGTCATCGAGTGAAAGAATTGCGAGCCGGTAAAGCCAGGGCTCGAGACCGATGCGGTCAGGCTTCTCAATCCTTTCATCCAGGGCGCGCGCAACGACTTCATCGAGTACTTCTTCGACGTTCACGGACCCGGGTTCCAGGTCGCCGGAGTTCTCGCGAAAGTAGATTTCACGCTCGATGAAAAGTCGCAGGCGGCGCAAGTTGGCGTTCAAGTACGAGCGAACATCATCGGAAGTAGCGGTCTGCGGACGGACCGCCGCAAATGTCTCTTCGAAGGGAACCTCAGGTGTGGGAATTCCTTCCAGAGTACGGTGCCGTCTCCAGGAATGTGAGCTGCGCAGAAGGTCTTTGTGTTTGCCGACCTGTTCCAGCAGGTCACTAAAGGCTGCTTTGATCGCCGTAGTGGCTGACGGTGAAGCCTGTTGCACAGCCATCTGGCCGGAGGGGAGGCGCAGGTTGAGAGACACAACCGTGCCTTCGCGAGGAGAGTTCTCCTCGATCGCACCCTTCAGGTGTACGAGATCCGGGCGGAACACCTGCAGCCTTTTCTGTAGTTTGGATATCCAGTGCTGAATTTCTTTATCTACGTCAGGAGTTTTATGAACCTTGTACGTGATGTGAACATTCATGCTTGCCTCTGATGCCGGGAGGAGGTCCCGTGAAGCCTTCGCAACCGTGATTCTACACCCGCGGAATGCGAGGAGCTCTCAAAATCGAGAAGAAGCTGGGAATTTCGGTTCTATTCTGACCCGCGGTACGGACTACAGCTGCCTGAAAGGGCGGGGATTATGCAACTCAGCCCTGCAACCCCGCTGTCTAAAGCGCGAATGTCGACCGGGTGCTCAGTTTATCGAACGTTTTTAATTTTTTTTCGTTCGCCGTTCTTTTCGCAGCAATGCAAACTGGCTGCGGAGGGGGTGATACCACCGACGCCGGACCTGAAAGAGTTTTTCTAGGCTTGTGGAGAATTAAACCGCAACCGTAACCGATGTTTCCGTCCGCGTCACAGGCCGATACAGAGTGTCACGCTCGATGGGTTCGCGGCCCGCTTCCTTGATCAAGCGCATCAGCTCTAGCCGCCGCATACCTTGTGGGGTGGTCGCGCCCGCGTCATGATAAATCTTTTCTTCGATCACGGTGCCGTCGAGGTCGTCGGCGCCGAAACGAAGAGCAATTTGCGCGATCTTCGGCGTGAGCATCTGCCAATAAGCTTTGATATGGGGGAAGTTGTCGAGAACCAGCCGGCTAACGGCAATCTGTTTGATGTCGAGCATGCCGGTGGTCTTGGGAAGATGCTCGAGAGCTGTGTTCTCGGGATGAAAAGCCAAAGGGATGAAAGTTTGAAAGCCGCCGGTTTCGTCCTGTAATGTACGCAATCTCAGCAGGTGATCGACGCGGTCTTCATCGTTTTCCACGTGGCCGTAGAGCATGGTCGCGTTCGACTTCAAGCCCATATTATGGGCGAGGCGAGCAGTCTCCAGCCATTGGTCGCCGTCGATTTTGTGATCGCAGATGATGTGGCGAATGCGGTCGGCGAAAATTTCCGCGCCGCCCCCGGGAAGGGAATCGACACCTGCGATCTTCAACTGCTGCAGAGTCTCGGCAATCGAGAGCTTGGCGCGCTTCGCGAGATAGGCGACTTCCACCATGGTGAAAGCTTTCAAGTGAACCTGAGGAAAGCGCTGCTTCAGGCCGGAAACGAGATCGAGAAAATATTGGAAAGGCAGATCGGGATGAAGTCCGCCGACAATGTGAAATTCTGTAACAGCCTCGCTGTAGCCTGACGCCGCGGTTTGGAATGCCTCTTCAAGCGCCATGGTGTAAGCGCCGGGAGAATCCTTCTTTCTGCCGAAAGCACACAGCCGGCAGGCCGCGACACAGACGTTAGTCGGATTGATATGCCGATTGACGTTGAAGTAAGTCTGATCGCCGTGCATGCGCTCGCGAACGTGATTTGCTAGCCAGCCGACAGCCAGAATGTCTGCTGTGCGATACAGCGCGAGTCCATCATCAAAGTCGAGTCGCTCGCGGGCAAGCACCTTATGGTGAATGGACTCGAGACGCCGATCGTCAGTCTGAAAAGAATGCGGAGACATTATCTTGATGATACAAGTGGCCAGTGGTCAGTGGCTAGTGGCTGATGCTGAATGGACAGCAGGGCGACTGTCCGGCCGGTAATGAGTAGTGTTTCTGGTCGCACAGAGAAGCAGCGTCAGGAAGAAGGACGGGTCTTGTCAGTGCAAGAGTTCAATGCCAGCCCGGGTGGCGGCGGAACGGAGGCTCTTGTCCAGGGTAACAAGAGGAATGCCTTCGGACCGAGCGGTTTCAAGATAGACGCTATCATAGGCCGAAAGCTGAAATGCGCGCGCCGTATTCAGCGCCTGCCGCATTGAGCCGGAATCGGTACGTGTTTCGACCGCCTGAATGGTCAATTGTTCGAGGTAATGCAGCGAAACGGATACATCCTTGGACCGTAATATTCTGCGTCGCTCGGCGACTACTAACGCATTCGCCATTTCGAGGTGCCACAAAGCGGGAACTATGGCACGAGCGCCGTCCACGAAAAGTTGTCTGACCTGCATCGCGTAAGCGGGTATCGGATCATCCAGGAACCACGCGAGGGCAACGGAGGCGTCAAGCACGAACTTCCTCAAGCCCGTCCTTCATCAATCAAATCTTTTATGCTGATCTTTTTCTTGTGCCGTGCACGTTTTCGCACTTCTTCGATATCTTGAAAAATCTCCTTAATGCCTGTTTCGGGACGCGCAGGAACAACTAACGCGGCCAATTTTCCTCGGCGCGTAATCCCAATGCGCTCGCCTTCGGAGGCGCGTTCCACGATTTCCGACAATTTCTGTTTAGCCTCGAACAAACCTAAGGTTCGCATAACAAAAAGAATTCTATCATATACCTAGATTGATATGCTAGATGATTCCAATTGTTTTCTTTTTAAGAGACCGAATGCGAACGCACCAGGAGCTACATGAATCTAACTTTTACATCTGGCTTCTTGGCCAGGTGAGTGCTGTCGATGAACCTCACCTTGCCGGTCATCAGCGTCAGCACAATTGAGGACGTGCGGGTTCCTTCGCCGAAAAATCGCACTCCCTTTAACAGCGCGCCATCGGTGACGCCGGTGGCCGCAAACATAAGTTGTTCTCCGGGAGCAAGATCTTCGGCCCGGTAAATCCGGTTCTTGTCCCGGATTCCCATTCGCGCGATGCGCTCTTCCAGTTCCGGCTTGTTGATGACCAAGCGTCCGACCATATATCCATTCAGGCAGCGGATTGCCGCTGCAGTAATCACTCCCTCCGGCGCTCCGCCCGAGCCCATCACCGCGTGAACGCCGGTGCCAATGACGGCTGCTGCGATTCCGGCCGAGAGATCGCCGTCACTGATCAAACGAATGCGGGCCCCAGCGGCGCGGATGTCTGCAATGAGTTTTTCGTGCCGCGGCCGGTCGAGCACAACTACCGTGACATCTTGCACGTCGCGATTTAACCGCTTGGCAATGTTCTTGAGGTTGTCGGCCACAGGAGCGTCCAATTCCACCGCCTGCTTACACGAAGGCCCTACGACAATTTTTTCCATGTAGCAGTCGGGTGCGTTCAGCAATCCGCCGGCCTCGGATGCGGCCAGGACCGTGATTGCTCCAGCCGCGCCGGTAGCGCAAAGGTTCGTGCCCTCGAGCGGATCGACTGCGATATCGACTTCGGGAACGCCAGAGCCATCGGAAAACTCTGCCCCCAGTTTTTCGCCGATGTAGAGCATAGGAGCCTCGTCGCGCTCGCCTTCACCGATTACAATCCTGCCGCGCATGGGGATTGAGTCCATGGTCCGGCGCATGGATTCGACGGCCACTTTGTCTGACAGGTTGCGCTCGCCACGGCCCATGGTGCGGGCGCAAGCAATGGCCGCATTCTCGACCACGCGAAGAAACTTGGGCGCCAGATCGCTTTCAATGTTCTTGCCAAAGCTTCTGGCCTTAGTTTCCTGCCTCGCCGCCTCCGAAGTGAACTCGGCTGCCATGACATGCCCCCGTTCTAGAACGACCAGAGACTATAGCGCGAATAGATGCGGACGGGAAAGGCGGGATGGCAGACCGAGTGGTCGGTGGGCGTGTGCGTCTGCTTTGAGCAGGCTGGGGAAGTTCTAGCTCAGACGAAGCGATTACTTCTGGCATAATTTTGTGAATGGGACCGAGAAAGTTTTGCGCGCTGCTTTTACTGATTGCTCTGACATTCTTTTTTGCAGCTTATGGGCAGGGGCCCACCGCGAGTGTCAGCTTTAAACTCGACTTTCCGGGTTCGAACCCTAGTCACTATGAAATTGTGATCCTGAGTGATGGGAAGGGTTCCTACACGTCGAACGGGAAGCTTGACGAGAATTCCGACCCTCCAGATCCGACGCCGCTTCAGTTTGCGACTTCAGAGAACATTCGTGCGCAGGTTTTCGATCTAGCGAAGCGCGCGCATTATTTCACCGGCAAAGTGGAATCCGGTCGCAAGAATATTGCCAACACTGGCGCGAAGACCCTGGCTTACAAAGACGAGAACCACAATACAGAGGCGACATTCAACTACTCGCCGCTGCAACCGGTAGAACAGCTCACTTCTATCTTTCAAAGTCTCTCAACCACAATGGAGTTTGGGCGGCGGCTGGTTTATTTACACAAATATGAAAAGCTCGCGCTCGATGCCGAACTGAAGAGAATGGAAGAGTTGCAACAGGAAAACAGTTTGGGCGATGTCCAGGCAATTGCACCGGAATTGCAGGAGATCGCGAATGACTCGTCGGTGATGAACGTCAGCCGCGCACGGGCGTTGCGCCTGCTTGCAAGTGCAGGGAAGTAGTCAGCGAACGATCACTCCCGCGTAGCCAACGACAACTTTGCGATCACCCGAGACATCTGCCGACGTTGCGTATTGAACTAATTCTGCGTTTTGCGCGCCGAGTAGCCGAGCGGCAGTGAGCATGGCGACAGCTGGGCCGAAGCCGCACATGCTGATGCTCTCGTGCATGACGGTTTCGTAAAGCCCGGGAGCGTCGAGCGCCAGAATCTTCTCGATCGCTTTGCGATCCTTGACGCGAGTGGTGGCGTCGTCCTCGTAATGGTTCATGTCGCTCGAAGCGATGATCAGGGCGGGCTGTTTGGTCTTTTTTAGGACCTCGGCGAGCGCTTGGCCCAGCTGTTCCAATAAGACCAGCTGGCCGGTGCCGATCGCGATGGGAACGAATTTCACGTCGGGACGACAGACTTGCAGGAATGGAAGTTCGACTTCAATCGCGTGTTCGTAGCGATGCGCAGCCGAATCTTCCGACAGCGCTGGGAATTCCTGCATCAGATCTTCGGCGAGGTCAGGGTTGATAGGCATGTCGCCTAGCGGAGTTCGCCATGCTCCTTCTTTCATGATGGCAAGCGGATGTCCACGGCCCGTGTGGTTCGGGCAGAGGACGATGCAGCATGGCGGAATCTCCAGCCGTGAAAATACTGCTCCAGCGACCGGTCCGGAGTACATATATCCAGCGTGAGGAACCATGCCGGCGATCGCACGCACCTTTTTTTGGGGCGGAGAAAAATAAGAATCGATATCCGAGCGCAAGCGTTCGGGATTCGGGGGATAAAAGCGTCCGGCGACGGCGGGTTCGCGGACGATTGTACTCATACGTAGGCCTCAGTCGACGGTGGGACGTGCCGCGCCATTGAGTTCGCGAAAAACGTGTGCGCTGGCCTCGAGCGATAGCGCCTCCGCCCGGACGGACGGTTTGACTTTCGCTTTGACCAATGCACGCTCGAGATCATCAGACGGGTAGCGGCTTTTCAAGTTGTTCCACAGCGTCTTGCGTTTCTGGCCGAAGGAAAGCTTCAGGAAATCGATGAAGCCTTTCTCATCGACATGCAGTTTCCCAAGGCGCGGCGAAGGCACCAGACGGACCACAGCGGAATGCACTTTCGGCGGCGGCGAAAAGGCTCCCGGCGGTAGGGTCAAGAGTTTCTCTACCTTGGAGTACAGCTGTGCGGTAGCAGAAAGCAGGCCGTACTCGCTGGTTCCGGGCTTCGCCGCCAGCCGGTCAGCAACTTCTTTTTGCACCATTAGAACGAGAATTTCAAAATACTTTCGATATTCAAACAGGCGCAGAAGAATATCCGAGGTGATGAAATAAGGCAGGTTGCCGAGTACGCGGACTTGCTGCGGCGCAACCTCCATGCCGGGACGCGTGCTTCCGGGCTTCGGTCCAAAGAGAGAATCGATATCGATCGCGAGAATATCGCCTTCGATGATTTCTACATTCGGTGCGAGCGAGAAATGCATTCTGAGCTGGGCGGCGAGGACGCGGTCTTTTTCCACCGCGATCACCCGGCGTGCACGCCTTGCCAACAGGTTGGTCAGGACGCCGCGGCCCGGGCCAATCTCAAGCACAGTGCTCTGCAACAGGTCACCAAGCGACTCGACAATTCGAATCGCGGCTGCGGTGTCATTTAAGAAGTGCTGCCCGAGTTTGGGCTTTTTTTCGGGACGCGGCGCGCGCGAAACCTTCATTGACCCTCATTCATCTTGCCGATTAGACTTGGACGCGTAGCCGAGTTCGCGCGTCCCGCAATATCATAGCGCGGAGCGGGAGGCGGGCACGGCTGGAGCGTCTTTCTAAATGCACATCGCGTTCGTCGCTTCCGAGTGTGTTCCCTTTTCCAAGACCGGCGGACTGGCAGACGTGGTGGGTGCATTGCCACGTGCGCTGGCTGCCGCTGGACACGAAGTCAGCGTGTACATTCCGCATTATCGGCACACGCGCATCAGCGAAGAGCGCACGGTCGTTCAAAGCATCACCGTACCCTTTGATGACCGTTACCGATTCTGCTCGATCCTGACCGGGGCAGGGTACCCAGGCGTGCGGTTCTTTTTTGTAGATTACCCGCCATTCTTTGATCGTGATGGGCTTTACGGCACCGCGTCCGGAGATTTTCCAGACAACGCCGAGCGCTTTGCGTTATTTAGTCGAGCTGTGATTGAGGCGTCCAAGATTCTCGGTGTGCCGGACGTATTCCATTGTCACGACTGGCAGGCAGCATTAGTGCCGGTTTTGTTGCGCACACAGTATTCGGAAGATCCGGCGTTTCGCGATGCGGGAACGGTTTTCACCATTCATAACATGGGCTACCAGGGCTTGTTTCCGCCGGAAATCCTGCCGCTGCTGATGCTTCCCTGGGACCTGTTCACGATCGCGAAAATGGAATATTTCGGCAACGTGAATTTCCTGAAGGGCGCGCTGGCTTATTCGGACATGATTACGACAGTGAGCAGAAAATATAGCCAGGAAATCCAGACGACTGAATTCGGATTCGGGCTGGAAGGCGTGCTCAAGGACCGCGCGCAAAACCTAACCGGAATTCTGAACGGCGTCGATTACGAGGAATGGAACCCGCAGACGGATAAGTTTATTGCCGCGCATTATTCAGCGGAAGATTTGAGCGGTAAGCGTGAATGCAAGCAGGACCTGCTGGCCAGCTTTGGGCTGGGAGAGGCTGATCCAAATCTGCCGGTGATAGGAATCGTCTCCCGGTTCGCGGCACAAAAAGGCTTTGACTTGATTGGGCAGATTGTTGATCGGCTGGCGCTGGAAGAGGTCCTGATCACCGTGCTTGGCAGTGGTGACAAACTCTACGAAGAGATGTTCCTGCGGCTGGCGCGGCGCATGCCCGAAAAAGTCGGAGTGCGAGTCGCGTACGACAATGCCCTCGCGCACAAGGTTGAGGCGGGCGCCGATATGTTCCTGATGCCATCACGCTATGAGCCCAGCGGATTGAGCCAGTTATACAGTCTGAAATACGGGACTGTGCCTATTGTGCGCGCCACCGGCGGACTCGACGATACGATCGATCCGTGGGAGCCGCGAACCAAAAAAGGCACCGGCTTTAAATTTCAGGAATACAGCGGAGAGGCACTGCTACGCGTGATTCATCAAGCGATGCTGGTGTATCGTGATCAGGAATCCTGGCAGAGATTGATGCGTAACGGCATGAGCAAAGATTTCTCGTGGCGAGTCTCCGCGCGCGAATACCTGCGCGTGTATGAACGGGTTCGGCAGCAGCACGCGCAAGCGATTCTGGTGTAGATCTTCCATGGCGTCCCATCCAAGAAGCGTATTCCACGTTGATATGGACGCATTCTTCGTCTCCGTCGAAGAGTTGTTTGATCCCTCTCTCAAAGGCAAAGCTGTGGTCGTCGGAGGCCAACGCGACGAACGCGGAGTGGTTTCAGCCGCGTCTTACGAAGCGCGGAAATTCGGTGTGCACTCGGCAATGCCGCTCCGCACCGCGGCAAACCTTTGTCCCCAGGCTATCTTCGTCGATGGCCATCCAGACCGCTATCGTGAATACTCAGAGAAAGCTCACAAAGTCCTGACTAGCTTCTCGCCGCAAGTGGAGATGGTTTCAATCGACGAAGCTTATCTCGATATGACGGGCACTGAGCGCTTACACGGGCCGCCGCTAATGGCGGCCCACAAGCTTCATCACAAAATGAAAGCGGAAACTGAACTTAACTGCTCGATCGGCATTGGCGCATCGCGCCTGGTCGCAAAAGTGTGTTCGGGCAAAGCAAAGCCGAATGGGGTCCTATACATCGTCGCCGGTCGCGAGGCAAAATTTCTTGCGCCGCTGGATGTGCGCGAGATCCCCGGGGTCGGAGAAGTTACGGAGCAGAAGCTGCACTCGCTTGGTATTCGCAAAGTTGGCGATTTGGCGAAGTTTGAGGATGCCGATCTCGAACAGCAGTTTGGAAAATGGGGTGTCGCCCTAGCGGGCAAAGCGCGCGGTGAGGATGCGGGCGCATGGTTTGAAGGCGAGATCGGCGCAGATGAAAGCGCGAAGTCGATTAGCCACGAACACACTTATGATCAGGACACGGCGAATGTGCCGCAACTCGAATCCACACTGATGCGACTCTGTGAGATGGTGGGACGCAGGCTGCGAGAGCAGCAATTGCGCGCGCGAACCTTGCAGCTCAAACTCCGCTACAAAGATTTCACGACGATCACTCGGGCTCATTCGCTCGATTCACCTACGCAACTTGATAATGAAATCTTCCAGCATATTCACCGGTTGTTCCATGTCAATTGGCGTAAAGGAGCTGAGGTGCGGCTGCTGGGCGTGCAGGCGTCATCGTTTGGGCATGACTCGGCACAGTTAGATTTCCTGGAGGATCAAGGTCGCGAAAAATGGGAACATGCTCTGTCAGCGGCGGACCGGCTGCGGGACAAATTCGGCGAGAGCAGCATCACGCTGGGAACCGGAATGAAGGGCGGGTTCCGCGAGCGCACGCATGAAAATCCCGCCGCGCTGCCGGGAAAAACGAAACTTCGGAGCTAACCTAGCTTATGGCAGGCGGTCCAGATAACACTGGCCGGGTGTGTTCTGAGCTGGGATGTTGGCGGGCGGCACCCTCCACGGGACATTTGTAAAGTCGAGAAACTCCTGCGACATGTCCAACTGATCGGCGTCGCGCCTGGTCAGCGCCGATAGCCCAAATCGAGTCTCAATTAATTTCAGGATCGCAGTTTCATCCACGCCAGTACCGTCCGCGTTGGCCGCGTGCGACACGTAATTTTTCTTGGAATAAGGCGAGATCACAATCAGCGGGACGCGATACCCGGTGAAAACAAAATCGCAATTCGGACCGACCTGGCTGGTGCATGTGTCGCCAGGGATAAGGTCAACTGGGGGTATTCCGTCCGGGCTCACAGCCGGCTGAGGAGCCACGTGATCATAAAACCCTCCGGGTTCGTCAAAAGTGAAGACGAAAATCGTGCTTGACCACAAACTGCTGTTCATCACCGCGTTAATGATCGTGGACACATAAGCTGCGCCCGCCTGGACGCTGCAACAGGGCGGAGTGACGTCGCTGTCGGACGGATGTTCGTCTAATCCCGCATTCGACGCGGGCTCAATTTGCACGACCTGGGGCAGCGTATTGTTTTGTATGTCGGTGAAGATCTGCGAAATCGGGGCGATATTCTGCGGCTCCTGATTAATGATGGTCTGCACATACGAGAAGTTCTGGACGTAAGAATACTTGAACAAACAAGTGCCGTTCGAAGTCGCCGAGCAGGAGGTGCCGACCGGATTGACATAGATTTTCCAACTAATTGGCGGGCTATGCTGGTCAAGTATCTGGTAGATCGGCGGTGTCGGGATCAGAGTCTGGTTGTTGGGATTCGTACCAATCGGATACACGTACCCGTGTGAAGTGCCTCCGATCAAATATTCGCGATTGGGAGGTGTTCGCGTCAGAACCGGAGAGAACCAGCGGTCCGAGGTAGCGAAATTCGAAGCCAGGAAATAGTAGTAGTTCAAATCTCCGCCATTATAGTAGCCCATGGCGCGCAGTCCGTTTACGTCGTTCATTGGCGGCACAATTTGCCGCGCGTCGTTGGCTGCGGAGGCGACAAAGCCATCCATAGTTGGAGGCGGTGGTATGACCGGATCGCTGGCATCCCAGTCGCGGTGACTTTCATTCCACGAGGGACTCGGGTTCTCGAGGCACATGGTATTGAAATGGAAAGATGTGACCGGGGGGCCAACGTCTCCCGTGGCGGGATCTACGTGACAGTCGAGAGTCGTGGAAGTTACAGGATTGCAACCTGGATTAGTGGGTGCAGCAGCGGCGTTAGCGGGTGGATTGAATTGCGGCAATCCATCAAAGGACTGGTCGGCGATGTTGTTCTGCGCCCAATACTGCCGCAGGGCCCCAAAATAACTGTCAAAGGAGCGGTTTTCCTGCGCGATGAAAATAATGTGATTGATGCTTTGCAAGCTGGCAATAAAAGTTGCGGTCACATTCGCTGCTCCGGAAACGGTGCAGCTCGTGCCACTCGTCGATTTGCAGCCCGTCCAGCCGCCAAAGGTGAATCCCTGGTTTGGCGCGGCGGTCAGAGTTACTGCGGGAGTGCCGCTGAACGTTGACTGGCATGTCCCCGAAGTGGCGCCCGCGCCCAAGCCGGAGCAGTTAATGCCGTTCGGAGCGCTGGTCACCAGGCCGATTCCACCGCCCGCGGTCTTCACTGTGACCTGATCTGTCCCCGGGACAAATCCCACGCAGCCGGCCCACGTGATGAGAGAGATGATCACAACCGGCAGCAAAGCTTTCCCACATCGAGACATGGTTTTCCTTTTAACGGGCAGCAACTTCAGATGAGAGCTGAGCAGAACTGGTTGGTTGCATTCGCCCTGGCGAAGGCGAGGCCGAAATCCGCCCGAGCGACTTCAATTTCATTCAGTTGGGCGCTTATGTTAGCTTTTCAATGACCTGCGGCTCGAGCGAGTGGGCTGGCTTCAAACCAACAACTCGCATCTAAGTAGCCGGTTTAAATCATTGCGGCTGAGACGCCGCAAATGGGACGTGCAATGAAATCCGATCACAATTTTCACTTGATGAGCCGGGTGGTTGTCATAGTTTTGGTGCTCTCGGCGTCCGGCCTGGCGCAGACTTGTCTCACCTCTGGCGAGATGGATGCGGGCACGCGGACTGCTATACAAAGCGCCGCCACCCGCTACTTTGACATGGTTTCGCGCGGTGACTCGGCCTCGCTCAAACAAAACGCGATTCCTACGCTGGCGAGTAACTTCGGCGGTTTAGAGGGCACGATTAAGGAGAACCAGGCTAACCTGGCCGGCGCCCACGCCACTCCGCGTGCACCCTTCGAACTTAAGGCGGAGGGTGCCGCGCCTTTAGCAAGGGCCGACTTTCTATGCGGAATTTTTGGGGCTGCGGGACAGACGGAAAGCAGTACGGAATTTTCGATTCCGAACCTGCCGCCGGGGACGTATGCCGTCTCCATTCTGGATGTGACAACACAAAAAACTCCGTATACCGTCTCGTTTGTGCTGCAGCAGATGGGCACAGACTGGAAGCTCGGAGGCATGTTTCTTCGACCCGCGCAAATTGGAGGACATGATAGTAAGTGGTTTCTCGATCGCGCGAACGCCTACAAGGCTAAGGGCCAGGTCCATAGTGCATGGCTTTACTACCTTCAGGGCCGGGAACTAGCGCTTTCCGTGCCTTTTATGGAGACGCAGGCCATTGACAAGCTTTACGACGAAGAGTCGAGCATGAAGCCGCCTGATGTCCCGGCAGGCGGGAATACTGCGGATTTGGTCGCAGCGGATGGAAAAATTTATAAGCTGATAACGGTTTCTCCTCTGCCGGTACAACAGGACCTCAATTTATTGGTGAGGTATCAAACCCCCAGCGTTGCGGATTCCGGACAGGCCTTTCAGGAAAACATGGCGGTCATGAAGGCGCTGGTGCAGAAATATCCGGAATTCCGCGAGGCATTTGATAGCGTTGTGGCGCGGGGAGTGGAATCTTCGGGTAGGGATTACGGGACGATGATGCCGATGAAAGATATTAAGTGATTTTCGCGGGCGGAGGACGCCCGTGCCTCCAATCTCAGGTTGTTGCAGCCGTGGACCATATTTCCGGCGTGCATTCCTTCACTTCCGCCAGTCTTCCGTGTTCTAGCACCAGGATCATGTCGCAACTCTTCAGCGTATTCAGGCGGTGCGCAATCATGAAAGTTGTGCGTCCTGACATAAGACGTTCAGTTGCCTGCATGATGGCTGCTTCGGTATGAACGTCCACCGAACTGGTCGGCTCGTCGAGAATCAAGATTGGGCTGTCGCGCAGGAAGGCGCGTGCCAGTGAAATGCGCTGGCGTTCTCCTCCAGAGAGGCGCGAACCGCGCTCGCCGACCTGGGTTTCGTACCCCTCAGGAAGCGCCGAGATGAATTCATGGGAAGCCGCCGCTCTGGCGGCAGCAATGATTTCCTCATCGCTGGCATCGGGCTTTCCGTACGCGATATTTTCGGCGATGCTGGCGGCGAACAACACCGGCTCCTGCAGGACGATAGCGAACTGACGCCGCAGATCGGCGATCCGGTACTTCTGGATGCCCGTACCATCCAGCAGCACTGTGCCTTCCGAGGGATCGTAGAAGCGCATGAGCAAATTCAACAGTGTGGTTTTGCCCGCGCCAGTTGCGCCTACGATTCCGACTCTGGTCCCTGCCGGAACATGAAACGAGAGCTCGCGTAGTCCATGCTGAGATCCCTCGTACACGAATGAAACGTCGCGGAACTCGAACTCGCCTCTGGCGCGGCCTAAAGCCAGTGCGCCTTTCAGTTCCGAAATTTCTGGTTCTTGATCGAGCAGCATGAATGCGCGATCCAAGCTGGCGAGCCCGGCCTGCATTTCGGTGGATTTCGTGGTGAGCGTCTGCAGAGGCTGATACACCTGAGCCACATATGCCATGATCATCAGCAGCGAGCCCACGGTAAGAGCGCCGGCCCGAACGTGGTGGACACCGATGTAGAGAGCGGCCGCGGTGCCTCCGGCGATAGTCAAGCCAATGAGGACATTGAACACGGCTTGCTGCAGCGCAAGTTGCACTTGGTGTGACATGCGCTCTCCGGAACGGCGAACGAACCGGGCGTGCTCGCGGCCTTCCTGCCCGAAGGCCTTGATCACGCGGATAGAGCTGATTACCTCCTGGATGACGGACATGGCCGAACTATCGAGGCCTTTGATAGTCTGCGATCGCTTGCGCACAATCCGGCTGCAACCCAACGAAAGCAGGAAAAGTATGGGAGTGATCAGCAGAGCGACTACGGCCAGCTCCAGATCCATCTCTGCTGTCACGATGATCATTCCCGCAAGGGTGAACAATGCGGTGAGCAGCGGCACCATGCCCTGGATGGTGACATATTGAATCGATGGTGCGTCGTGCTGGATACGGTAGACCGAGTCGGTGGCGCCGTAGTGATCATGAAAGACCAGCGGGAGCCGTTGCACATGGTTCAGCAGACGGGCGCGAAAGTCCCAGACCAGCTTTTCTCCGGTATAGGTCTGGAGCCACCAGGCAGCCAATCCCTGTAGGTTCACGAGAACACCAATTGCAAGCAGCACAACAATCGCGAACTCGAGCGCGGTCTGGTGCATGGTCCAGTTGCGCGGAAGCAAAGATGCGTTCCACAGCAGCCACTTGGGTAGCGGCTGTGATCCGAGAACGTTATCGACCACTAACTTCAGTGGTAGCGGAAAAAGCAGGGTAAGGGGTAGGGAAAGAAAGCTGAGAAAGGCAATTCCGGAAAGGTGCGGCCAGCAGCTCCGGCACTCCGCTAAAACCCGAATTAGGACCAAATCACTTCTCTTAAGTCCGGACAAACTGCCACCGAAAAAACGTCCAGGCCCGTGCCCGCAACGCGAAATAGAGTGAGCTCATTTTACGTCAGCTACTTTCCGTGGAGCACAATTCTTGCAGTTACGACAGTGCAAAACTTTTCGTAAGTAGAAGGAACAGTGGCATATACCAAATCTACCCGAGAGAACCTAAGAGATGTTCTTGTCCGAAATAGAGTGTCGCCGGGCACTTTTGGTTCTTGGCTTCTCATCTAATCCACGATCATTTCCGAAGGGAGTGAAATGATGAAGCCGTCTTGGATGCAGGCCGCACTTTTCCTCTCAGCAGTTTTCGTCACCCCTACCATTCTTTTTGCCCAGATGGCAAGCCTTAACTCCGCGCCAACGGTTGGCACACAGGACCGGCAAAATGTCGCCGTGTTGAACGGCAAACTGGAGGCCGACGGCGGTTCATTGCCGGGGCAGGCCACTGTGTTTCTCTCGTGCGGCAATGAAGTACGCGCTGAAGGCTACTCCGACAGAAAAGGGAACTTTGCTTTAACGGTTCACGTTTCAGACCAAAATGATGCGAAGCCTTCAGTTTCCTCGCGAGGATCGATGATTTCCAGCTGGGAGTACGGTAGTTGTGAGCTGTACGCCGAGGTTCCGGGATACGTGTCTGAGCGTCTGCGGCTTGCGGAGCGGCCAGACCGGGGCAGCGTCGATGTCGGAACGCTTGGCTTACATTCGCTGCCTGGCGATCCTACATTGAGCGGCGACCCAAGGTTCACCGTGAGCGTCAGTTCATTAGCGGCTCCGGAGAAAGCACGGAAGGCCTTCAATAAGGGACAGCAGGAGGAGCGGAAGGGAAAGCTGCAAGCGGCCTGTGATTATTTTAAAAATGCCGTAGCCGTATATCCGCGGTATGCGCTGGCTTGGCTCGAACTCGGAAGGGTGCAGGCGAGGCAAAATAGTTTCATCGAAGCACATGAGTCGTTCCGCCAGGCAGTGACGCAGGATGCAAAACTGACGGATGGCTACATAGAACTTGCGCGTGTTGCCGCCCAGCAGGAGAACTGGAAAGAGCTGGCGGAGGTGACGGATAACCTGGTGCAACGATCACCTGATTCTTCCCCCGAATACTGGTTTTTAAATGCGGCTGCTTATTACAAGCTGGGAGACCTGAAACAGGCTGAAAGCAGCATCACACGCGGGATTCGGCTCGATCATAGACAGCAGTATCCACAAATGGAATATCTGTACGGACTGATCCTAGGAAGCAAAAAGGATTACAAATCTGCGATGGAGCACATCAGCAACTACCTCCACTTGGCCGCAAATTCGAAGGACGCATCGGCAGCACGGCAGGCTCTAGCTGTTTTTCAACAGCGTGCGGAACTGGCGGACGCGGAGCAGCAATGACGGTTTAAATTTTTCCGCATTAATTTATTTCAGTACGGCCGATATCTCCTAGTCTCTCTAGCCTTTTCCGTCTTACCAATGCGGGATACAGTCTTATCCCTATCCAATCAGAACAGGTTTTGCGGCAAACTAAAAAAAAAACCACAAGGAGGAATCAAGGAGGAATAATGGCTGAGAAAACGAACTTGGAAGGGTTACGTGTGGCAATCCTGGCGACCGACGGCGTTGAGGATGCCGAACTGAAAGAGCCGCGAAAGGCTCTCGACGAAGCAGGCGCAAAGACAACGTTGTTTGCGCCCAAAGCCGGCAAGATCTATTCCATGAACCACCATGACAAAGCCACTCAATACAACGTGGACGAAACACTGGATCAAGCGCGCGCCGACCAATTCGACGGCGTGCTGCTGCCGGGAGGTGCTTTGAATTCGGACACGATAAGAGTGCATCCGCGGGCTCAACAGTTTGTTCGCGATATGGATGAAGCACGAAAACCAATTGCCGTTATATGCCATGCGCCGTGGTTATTGGTTTCTGCCAATCTAGTTCGAGGGCGGACGATAACGAGCTATCACACCATTCAAGATGACGTTCGCAATGCCGGGGCAAAGTGGCAAGACGTAGAAGTCTTGCGTGATAAGAACTGGGTGAGTAGCCGCCAACCCTCGGATATTCCAGCCTTCAATCGGGCCATGATCGAGCTATTCGCCGAGCAGCGAAAAGCAGGTTCGGAGCCTGCGCGCCGCGTGGCCTAATCCCTTGAAAAGCTTGATGGTAGCCGCCTCTCGATGGGGCGGCTTTTTGTTCGCCAAAACTTTGTAGTAACACGGTCGAGGTTACAGCCGATATCTTTCATGCAGCCCTTTGCCGAACTAAGCTGCGTTTATGGGGATCAACGCCTTAGTGATGTCCCGCAGCAACGAAGCAGTCAAAGTGTTGGTGGCAACATTTGCCGAGCTGGGAATTGAATATAAAGTTTCTGCCTCGGTGCCTGAAACCCTGGAAATCCTCGCTGCTGAGTACCACTCAGCCCTGATTGTCGATTTCGACTTGCCGGATGCGGTGTGTGTGGCAAAGATGGCGCGCAGCCTGCCGGAGAAGCGCCGCCCCGTTTTGTTCGGAATGATCGGCGCGGCAACGCCTGTCGGCAGCGCGTTTCAAGCCGGAGCTAATTTCGTTCTCTACAAGGCGCTGGAGCCACAGCAGGTGTTGCACTCTTTCCGCGCGGCCCGCGGTTTCATGCGCGGAGATCGCCGCAACGCGACACGGCAAAAAAGTGAGACCTTGGCTTATCTGCAATTTCCCACCGGAATCGTTCCCGCGCTGGTCCTGGATGTGACTGAACAAGGGCTTTCACTGCAGGCGGCCGAAGGCCTAACTCCGTTGCGCGACGTGCCGTTGCGGTTTCTACTTCCGGGGACGGAGCAGGTGGTGCACGCGACCGGTGATTTCATCTGGACGGACGGGAACGGTCGCGCCGGTCTTTTCTTCAGCAAGATCGCTCCTGCCTGCCAGCGCGATCTGCAGATCTGGCTCAAAAAGCGCGCGGCAAAGAGGTCTGAGGCAGTACGTATCCTGCTCGAACCTCAGCGAAGTGCGCCGGCCCTAGCAACCACGAACTAACAATCCAGGCGAAATAAAAAGACCGACCGCGGCTCTTACGGCTGCTTTCCGCCAGGCGCCGCTGCTTCTCCCGTTTGGGCCGGAGGCGGCGGGATAGAGATGTCAACATCCTTCACCGGCCCGAGGGATGAGATTGGCTTGTCGAAGTCGCTGGAGTTCCCAACTACCAGCACTGCCAGTTGGTCCTTGTGAAGATATTTGGGAATAATGCGCGCCACATCCGCGGTCGTTACCTTCTCGATTCCGGCGCGATAGCGTTCTAGAAAGTCTGCGGGATACCCATAAAATTCGTAGGCCATGCGCTCACGCAGCACTTTGTCCGGAGTATCGAAATTGAAAACGAACGCATTCAGGATGGAGTCTTTTGCGCGCGCGATCTCATCATCGGTTATCGGTTTTGTCTTGAGTTCGTCAATCTGCGCGTACAGACCCTGTATGGATTCGACCGTGGTACTGCTCTTCGTGCCCATCGCAAACTGCAGTATTCCAGGATGATCAAAGCGGGTCCCGATACCACCGCCAACCGAGTACGCAAGACCCTGCGCCGTGCGAAGACTCTGCATCAGTCGTGAAGCAAGGCCTCCAGTGAAAACCTGGTTGAAGACTTCGATCGGATAGTAGTCGGGATTGTTGCGGGTGGTGCCGAGTCCGATCATGCGAATGTTGCTCTGGTTTACGTCTTCTTTCTTGATCAGGTAATAGCCGGGCTTAGCCGGTTCGAAGTGAATTTCGGGGGCCTTGGCAGCCGGGCCCTTTTGCCAATCGCCAAAAGCCTTGCGCAGGGTGGCTTCCATCTGTGCGGAATCAAAATCGCCGACAAATCCAATAATGATGTCGTTAGGATGTACGTAAGCGTGGTGCCAATCGACAAGATCCTGGCGCGTGACCGCGCTTATGGTTGCGTACTCAGGAACGTGGGCATAGGGATTACTTGGGCCATAAGCCAGCTTGATGGCCTCGCGATGCGCGATGTCGCTAACCTCATCATTGCGGCGTGAAATCCCGTCGAAGGCTTCGCGTTTGGCGAGATCCAGCTTTTCTTCGCGAAACTCCGGCGCGCGCAGAAGCTCGCTGAAAATCTTGAAGACGTCATTGAAATCGTCCTTCAGGCAGGAGAGAGAAATTGTTGTGGAGTCATCATTGGCTCCGGTTTCGACCTTGGCAGCGCGGATCTCAAGGAAGTCGTCAAGCTGATCGCCGGTTTCCGCTTTGGTGCCACCGGTACGCCAGACTTCGCTGTACAGGCGGGTAAGCCCGACCTTGGCCGCCGGCTCCGAGCGCGCCCCGCCACGAATACGGGCAGTGCCATCAATCGTAGGAAGCTCGTGATCTTCCTGAAGGAAAATGACCATGCCATTGGGTAGCGCGATCCGCTTCGGGTCCTGGGGATGGAATGCAGGTAGGGGCGCAATGGGAATCTTTGTCCAAGGTTCTTGTGCGGCAAGACCCGACGTCAGCGCGACAATGAAGGCGGCGACAAATGTCAGCTTTCTAATTTCGGAGGCGTTCATTGCGCACCTCCGCTGGTCGCCGGAACATTTTCGATGACGCCCACCGTCCGGTTCGTCGGAACGAACACTTGGTTGGCCACGCGCCGAATGTCAGCTTTGGTGACGGCGTCAATTCGGTCCACCGAGCGGAAGAGCTCGCGCCAGTCGCCATAAAGGGTCTGATAAACCGCGAGATCCTGGGCCAGGCCTTCATTGCTGTCGAGACCCCGGATCAGGTTGGCCTTAGCGCGCGTCTTCATCATCTTGAGTTCTTCATCGCTAATGTCTTCCTTCTTCAGACGGTCGATTTCCGCGTGGATCGCGTCCCCGATCTCTTCTGGCTTATGCCCGGGCATTGGCAAGGCGAAGAAATAAAAGATGTGTGGATATTTCACGCCGGGGTACCCGGCGCCGCCTTCCGCCTCAGAAGCGATTTTCTTGTCACGCACCAGGGCGCGGTATAGACGCGAAGTCCTGCCTTCAGAGAGCAGGTCAGCGAGCGCGTCATAAACCGCGTCGTCTTTATCGCGGTAATCGGGGCGGTGGTAGCCCTCGAGATAGACGGGCTGCGATGCCTCAGATAAAATCACGCGCCGCTCGGAATTCTGCGGCGGTTCGGTTGTGGTGCGCTCATCCGGTTTGTCGCGGGAAGGAATAGTGCCGAAATATTTCTCGATGACGGCCATGGTCTGCGTGGGATCAACGTCGCCCACTACTGCCACGACCATGTTGGAAGGGATGTAATAGGTATCGAAGAAGTGCTGCGCGTCGGTGGCCGAGAAGGTGTTCAGATCGGAGATGTAGCCGATGTCGGGTCGGTGATAAGGATGGGCCGCGAAAGCTTCCTCAACGAACTGCTCAAGCAAGCGGCCGATGGGATTGCTGTCAGTGCGCATACGGCGCTCTTCAATCACGACATTTCGCTCTTTGTAGAACTCGCGGAACACAGGATGCGAATAGCGCGCCGATTCCAGGTAGGCCCACAGCTCTAACCGGTTGACGGGAAATGAATAAAAGTAAGCAGTCTGGTCCTCGGCGGTGAAGGCATTCATTCCTTCGCCCCCGTTGCGCTCGATGATCTCGCCGAATTGGTTTGGGATCACATACTGCTGAGCTTCCTTGACGGCGCCTTGCCACGCGATTTGCAGTTCTTTAAGTTTCTGCTCATCCCTTCCTACGCGCTTGTCGCGCTCGTGAATGTAGGCGGCGTATGCATCCTCAACTTTTTGCAGTGCGGCTTTCTCGGCAGCGTAGTTCTTGGTGCCGATCGTGTCTGTCCCCTTGAACGCCATGTGCTCGAACATGTGCGCCAGGCCCGTCTTGCCCATTGGGTCCTGCACCGAACCCACGTCCACATTGGTAAAGAACGAAAATACCGGCGCGGTGTCCGGACGCTGGCACACGACCGCCGTAAGCCCATTGGGAAGCTTCTTGACAGTGACCCGTTTTTCGAAAGAGGCGAGGTCCTGTGCCGAGCACAGGGCTACGAGCACCAAAACCACGGGTATTGCTTTAAGAATGCGTGACATCGAACCTCCGGAGGAGAGTGGCTAGGAAGCCAAACTATTAAGGACGTGAAACTCGATTTGAAGTGAGCAGCCGGGCTTTTGTCAAACCAGGCCGAAATTATTGACGTTTTGGTGCTTAGCTAATATACTTAGCTAAGATGAAATACACAGTTCATCAGGCGAAGACAAACCTCTCCAAGCTCTTGGAGGAAGTGACCGCTGGCAAAGAAGTTGTGATTGCGCGTGGGAATGAACCCGTTGCCAAACTAGTGGCCATAGGTTCCTTGCGCAAGAAGCGCATTCCGGGTCGTTTGACAGGGAAGATTTCTGCCTCGCCGGACGCGTTTGCCCCGCTCACGGAAAAGGAGCTCAAGGAGTTGGGGTTCGAGTGAAGGTTCTGATCGATACGCAGGTTCTGTTTTGGTGGTACAGCGAGCCTGCGAAGTTGTCTCGACCGGCCAATTCGATCATTGAGGACGGCAGCAATACTCTGTTGATTTCTGCGGCTACAGGGTGGGAGCTGGCAATCAAGGTTGCGCTGGGAAAGCTCGATGCGCTTGCTCTGGTGATTGACCTCCTCGGATATCTGAAAGAGGAAGGATTTACAGAGCTTCCGATCACAATTCCACACGCCACAAGGGCCGGACTGCTGCCATTACATCACCGAGACCCTTTTGATCGATTACTCGTAGCGCAAGCTCAAGATCTAAGCATCCCAATTATCAGCAGTGATCGTTTGCTCGATCAATACGATGTGAAGCGGTTGTGGTGACCCATTCACCCCGGCTTTTTCCCCTTTCGCTGCTAATTCCCAGTGATGCTTGGGCTTACGTTGACCGGAAGGGTACTTTCCGCTAACCTTTTAGCAATCAATAAAGGGACAAGTGTATCCTTAGAGCACAGGGAGAATACGTGTCAGAGAGCCAAAAAAGCTTGCTTTTGCTGAAGCCTCGCGGTTTCTGCGCCGGTGTGGTGCGTGCCATCGATATTGTCCGCATCGCGCTTGAGGCCTTTGGACCACCCATCTACGTCCGCAAAGAGATCGTCCACAACCGTTTTGTGGTGGAAGAGCTCCAGGGCAAAGGCGCCATTTTTGTAGACTCGGTCGACGAAGTTCCCGAAGGCGAACGCATCATCTACAGTGCGCACGGGGTGTCGCCAGAAGTCCGCAGCGCCAGCAAAGAGCGCCGGCTGCGGGTTATCGACGCGACCTGTCCGCTGGTCACAAAGGTTCACGTAGAAGCGGTGAAGTTTGCCAAGGAAGGCTATTCGCTGATCCTGATTGGCCACCGCGACCATGATGAAGTCATTGGCACCTTGGGCGAAGCTCCAGGCGTGACTCAAGTCGTGGGATCGCCCGCGCAGGTCGAGTCTTTGAGCGTTCCTGACCCGAACCGCGTTGCGTATCTCACGCAGACCACGCTAAGTCTGGATGAAGCCAAAGACATTATCGAAGCCCTACGCCGCAAGTTCCCCAACATTAAGGGTCCGCACGCCCAGGACATCTGCTATGCCACCGAGAACCGCCAAGTGGCGGTCAAGCACGTTGCCTCAGACGCCGAACTGCTGCTGGTAGTGGGTTCGGAGAACAGTTCGAACTCGAACCGGCTGGTGGAAGTGGCCCGCAACCTAGGCACGCCTTCCCATCTGATTGATAGCTGTGAGGACATTCAGCCCGAGTGGCTGGAAGGCGTCAACAACATCGCACTCACGGCTGGCGCTTCTGCGCCGGAGTGCCTGGTAGAAGAAGTGGTCGAGTTCCTGAGAACGAAGGGCTACAACAATCTGCGCGAAGTGGAAGTGATGCCGGAAAACGTCCGCTTCGGTCTGCCTCCGGAGATCGTGGAGGCAATTGCCGCAGCGCCGCCGGCCGGAGTTAGTGCTGATTAGGAGCGTCTAGTCTAGGAGTATCTAGTCAACATATGGACGATTCATTCTCCTCCACCCCAACCCCATCAGCTCCACAACTGCGTTTCGGAAAAATTGACGATCTTGGCAGCCGGGTAGCTGCGGCCATCGATGGCTGCCGCAACCGGCTGTTTTCACAGCAGCACGAAGACGGCTACTGGTGCGGCGAACTCGAAGCCGATTCCACGCTCGAGTCCGATTACATCCTGCTGCACACGCTGCTTGGCACCGGCGATCCTGAGCGCTACCAGAAGTGCGCCAATTACATTCTTCGCCATCAGAACGAAGACGGGGGTTGGCCGATCTTTAACGGCGGGCCGTCGAATATCAGTGCCTCGGTCAAAGCCTATTTCAGCCTGAAGCTGGCAGGATACAAACCCGATCACCCGGCGCTCGAGCGCGCGCGCCACAAGATTCACGAACTCGGCGGCGTGACCAAGGTCAACACTTTTACCAAGATTTATCTCTGTTTTCTGGGACAGTACGATTACGACGCGGTCCCGGCTATCCCGCCGGAAATCGTTCTTTTCCCCAACTGGTTCTGGTTCAATATCTACGAGATTTCTTCGTGGTCGCGGGCGATTCTAGTCCCGCTCTCGATCGTTTACGCCAAGAAGCCATTCAAGAAAATTCCTGACGAGATGCACATCAACGAGCTGTTCGTCGGCGGCCGCGATAAGTCGCGCATGCGCCTGGAATGGAGCGAGAAGCTGGTCTCCTGGCGCAATTTCTTTTTGGTGCTCGATCGCCTGGTGCACTGGTTTGAAGCGGTGCACATTCGGCCGTTGCGTTCAATCGCTCTGAAAAAAGCTGAGAAATGGATGCTCGAACGCTTTGAGATGTCTGACGGTTTGGGCGCGATCTATCCCGCGATGCTGAATGCGATCATCGCCCTGCGATGCCTCGGCTATTCACTAGACGACCCGCAGATGATCCGCGCCCTCGATGAATTCGAAAAACTTGGGATCGAAGAAGGCGACACCTTTCGCATGCAGCCGTGCAAGTCTCCGGTGTGGGACACGGCTTACGCCCTTTTTGCTCTCGGCGAAGCGGGTGTGCCCCCAGATGATCCCCGCATGGTGAAAGCTGCCGATTGGACTTTGCAGAAGCAGGTGCGCAATCCCGGCGATTGGGCAGTCAACAATAAAAAGGGCAAGCCGGCCGGATGGTATTTCGAGTTCAATAACGAGTTTTATCCCGACGTGGACGATTCCGCGATGGTTGCGATCGGGTTGTCGAAGGTCGAGCATCCGAATGGCCGCTATCAGCGCGAGTCGGTGCAAAGGGCGATTGACTGGATATTTTCCATGCAATGCAAGAACGGCGGCTGGGCGTCTTTTGACAAAGACAACGACCGCATGGTCTTCCAGTACATTCCGTTCGCCGACCACAACGCCATGCTCGATCCGCCGACCGTCGACATCACTGGCCGCATTCTGGAAATGCTGGCCACTTACGGCTACGACAAGAACCATCGTGCGGTGAAGAAAGCGCTCAAGTTTATCCGCGACGAGCAGGAAGCTGATGGGTCGTGGTTCGGACGCTGGGGCGTGAACTACGTGTACGGCACCGCGTTGGTGTTGCGCGGGCTCGAAGCCATGGCTATCGATTATCACGAGCCATACATTCAGCAAGCCGCGGAATGGATCCGGATGGTGCAGAATCCTGACGGCGGCTGGGGCGAGACCTGCGGCTCCTACGATGACCCGAACACAAAAGGTATTGGCCCGAGCACGCCATCGCAGACCGCATGGGCAGTGATGGGCCTGCTGGCCGCCAACGATACTCGCAGCGACTCGGTCGCGCGCGGCATTGCGTATTTGCTCAAGACGCAGAAAAAAGACGGCTCATGGGATGAGCCCTGGTACACCGGCACCGGCTTTCCGCGCGTCTTCTACCTGATGTATCACCTCTACCGCGAATACTTCCCGCTGATCGCCCTGACCACGTACAAGAAAGTGATGATGGAGAAGGGTTAGGCAGAAATTCACGTACTTGCCCTAACACGATGAATTGTCTTGGGATCCCCAGGTTGCTATTTTCAATTGCGGTCGGCCTACTGCCTATCGCTGGCGCGGCTGAAGAACATGAGATCACAATTCGAAATGTGAACTCTGGCGCAGCGATACTTCGTCAGCAAGGGCGGCTAACAGTCCTTGAAATCAAATCCCGGCGGTCTCATCAACGCATTGCCCTCAGCCATCCAAGCGACTATCGCCAAGGAACCAATGCTCCTTATGAAGCCCACTTGGTAGCTGAGAGTCCCAATCACTTCTTAATCTTCACAGACACGTTCGCCTCCAATCCGGGAAACATTCAGGGCCGTTGCGGTGGGAGCCAGACCGGCGAGCGTTTCGTTCATGTAGTTAATCTTGGGGCCATTCCCCACGAGACCCTGTCCGTCCTTATGGGCAGCTGCCTTCTCGATCTGGAACCGACAGCAAGAAGCCCTGAGTGGGTCGCGAAGCGAGATTCCGCCGGATTCAATGGCCGAATCGTTCTAACCTTTGAGTCGGCCGCGCAGCCGACCGCAGTTTATTATGTCGCACCCGACGGTGCTGTCACCCGCCCACAGATCGATGCGAATTCTCCGAAATCTCCATAACCTTATCCAGGTTGCCCACCCTTTCGGCTGGTTTTGGCAAACGGTGGGACTCGCCACTGCCGCGAGATTAACAGACGAAAAGGGCACGAGTTTCACTCGTGCCGATGGCTGGGATCGAGATGAGATCGGCACGGCTGTAAGCCGTGCCCTTCCCGGCATCGTACTCGTACGCGCCGCGCATGATCAGCGTGGATGGACGCTCTTGCCGAGGAGCGTAGAATTACCGCTATGAGTCCCGAGGTTTCCGATCTTCTAAAGCGCGCCCTCTCGCTGCCGGTTGATGAACGGGCGGCATTGGCCAACACTCTCCTTGACAGTCTTGAGCAGATGGATGAATCCGTGCAAGACGCGTGGGACAAGGAAGTGGCGCGTCGGGTTAAGGATCTCGAGGCCGGCAAAGCTGTTACCGTCCCGTGGGAGGAATTGCGCCGTAAGCTGTTAGCGATCGCAGATGAGCGCTAAACGCGTTGAGTACCACGAAGGAGCAGTTGCAGACGTTACGAGCGCGGTCACCTGGTATCGGAAGCGCAATCCTAGAGTCGCTGTGGATTTTATCGAAGAGCTCAATCGAGCCACAAACATAATCAGTAAAGCGCCAGAGCGTTGGGCGATAGGAAACAACAATACTCGTCGATTTCTGCTTTGGCGATTTCCTTTTACCGTCATCTATTCACAAAAAGAATCCGTAGTCACCATCTGGGCTGTTGCCCATGGAAGCCGACGACCTGAGTACTGGGCGAATCGTCTTTAACTAACAGGCCGCGCCAACCCCTGGACCCAAAATGCTGGCAGATTGACCGACCCTTTCGCCCGGTTTTGGCGAAGGGTGGGAAATCACCACTCCTTTAGCAAACATAAACCCTGGAAGGGCACGAGTTTCACTCGTGCCGATACCTGAGAGTTAGACAAGATTGGCACGGCTGTAAGCTGTGCCCTTCCCGGCACCGTACTCGCAAGCACCACGTGCATGCCGAAAATTCCGTGTACTCTAAACACACTAATGCTTGCTTTCGTCACCGGCGCCACCGGATTTGTCGGCAGCCATGTAGCTCGGGCTCTTGCCGAGCAGGGTGCCAATCTGCGCCTGCTAGTGCGCGCCAACAGCAATACGAAAAATATCGACGATGTGAAGGCCGACTTGGTTACCGGAGACCTGCGCGATCCCGCATCGCTGGAGAAGGGAATTGCCGGATGTGAAGTTGTGTTCCATGTCGCAGCGGATTACCGGCTCTGGGTACGCGATCCTGATGAAATGTATCGCGCAAACGTCGAGGGAACGCGCGCCATTCTCGAAGCCGCGCGCAAGAATCGAGTCCGCCGTGTGGTTTATACCTCCAGCGTCGCGACCATGGGATTCACTTCTAACGGCCAGTCCGTGGACGAGAATTCTCCGGTCTCTTTGGACAAGATGATCGGTCCATACAAGCGCTCGAAGTTTGTGGCCGAGCAAGTTGCGATCGAAGCAGCCCGCGCCGGACAAGATGTTGTGATCGTGAATCCCAGCACGCCAATCGGTGAACGCGACATCAAGCCCACTCCGACAGGACGCATCGTCGTCGATTTCCTGAAGAAGAAATTTCCTGCTTATGTCGACACCGGGCTCAACCTGGTTGATGTGAAAGAGTGTGCATTGGGCCACATTGCTGCGCTGGAAAAGGGAAGAAGCGGTGAGCGCTACATTTTGGGCGGTGAGAATCTCACGCTGAAGCAAATTCTAGACAAGCTGGCGGTCATCACCGGACTGCCATCACCCAAGATACGAGTGCCGTACGTTTTGGCGCTGGCCACAGGAGCTGTGGATGAAATAGTCACGGGGCGAATTCGTGGCCGCGAACCACGCGCGACGATTGATGCTGTCCGCATGGGGCGAAAGAAGATGTTCGTCTCGTCGGCTAAGGCCGAGCGCGAATTGGGATGGAAGCGCATTCCCGTGGATGATGCGCTGCGGCGTGCAGCGGATTGGTTCCGGGAAAATGGGTATGCGTAGTGCGCTTTTGAACGGGCACGGCTTTCAGCCGCGCCACAAACCCCTACGTTTGTCATTCCTGACCACCTTGATTTTGTCATTCCGAGCGGAGTTCGATCATGCGCTTGCGGATGATCGAACGCAGTCGAGGAACCTGCTTTTGGTTTTCGGTCGCGCCAGCGTTACAGCAGGTTTCTCGACTCCGCAGGATTGTCCGCGTGCGGACAATCCTGCTACGCTCGAAATGACATACACAACATTGGACGGGCGAGGACGCCCGTCCCTCCACATAACCAAATGAATGCCTAAAATCGCCATCGTCGCCGCCATCGAACGTGAACTCTGGCCTCTCATCAAGAATTGGCCGGCAACTGAGATTCACCACGAAGGCCGCGAATTTACCTTCTACGAAAGCGATTACGCAGTGGCAGTCTGCGGCGGAATTGGCGCGGAAGCGGCTCGCCGCGCATCAGAAGCAACCATCGTCAGATACTCTCCGGAGTTGTTGATCTCAGCCGGCGTCGCTGGCGCGCTGGTTCCAGAGCTCCGTGCCGGTGAAACGATCTTTCCTTCCACGGTCATCGATACGCAGGACGGCAGCAGGCACGAGACTGTTATTCGTGACGCGGCCTTGAGTGGATCAAGCCTTGCACGCACGGTTCTAGCCAGCTACCCGGAAATCGCGAGCGTTGCCCAAAAGCAGCAACTGGCCAAATCTTACGGAGGGCATGCCGTAGACATGGAGGCGGCCGCTGTGGCCCGTGCAGCGCAGGCGCACAACCTAAGCTTTCTGGCGATCAAGGCTATTTCCGATGAAAGCGACTTCGAATTGCCGGAAATGTCGCGTTTCATCCGCGACGGCAAATTCCTGACTAAGCGCTTCGTTCTTCACCTAGCCGTACGTCCATGGCTTTGGCTGAAAATGATCCGCCTTGCTCGAAACACGCAACTTGCATCTCACAGTCTATGTGCATGGCTGCGCGAAAGCGCGCTGACTAATACAATAGTTCCAGGCACAATTTCGCGGCATCAATCCTGAGATGGCCATTGCACAGCAACTGACCTCGAAACAAATTTCAGACAAAATTCCGGCTACCATGACGGCGGCCGTGTACCGCGGCAAGGACGATGTTCGGCTGGAATCTGTACCCGTACCGCAGATCGGTCCCGGCGAAATTCTAGTTAAGGTCCATACCTGCGGAATCTGTGGAACCGACCTGAAGAAGATCGCAACCGGATCGCACTCCGCCCCACGAATCTTCGGGCACGAAACTTCCGGAACGGCTGCGGCAATTGGCCCAGGGGTAACGCGGTTTGCAGCCGGGGACCGGGTCATGGTCTTCCATCATATTCCTTGCGGGCGGTGCTATTACTGCCAGCACAAGACCTTCGCCCAATGCGAGACCTACAAGAAGGTGGGCTGCACAGCCGGATTCGAGCCCTCGGGCGGCGGGTTTGCCGAATATGTCCGCGTAATGGACTGGATCGTAGAGAAGGGCACAGTTCGCATTCCGGATGGGGTTTCCTTCGAACAGGCTGCCTTTGTGGAGCCGGTAAACACCTGCCTGAAGGGGATTGAGCGCCTGGCGCTCGAACCGGGGGAAACTGTCCTGGTGATCGGCCAGGGGCCTATCGGTATCATATTGAGCGTATTAGCCAAACGGGCCGGGACTAGGGTAATTACTTCCGATTTATACGAGCAAAGGCTTACAATATCAAAAGGATTCGGACTCGAGAACGCCGTTAATAGCTCATCAGCTGATGTGGTTCGCCAGGCGCGTAGCCAGAGTGAAGGCCGCGGCGTCGACGCTGCCATTTTGGCGGTCGGAAGCAATAGCTTGATCCGTACAGCCATGGATGCGGTTCGTCCAGGCGGGCGGGTTTTACTGTTTGCTCAGACGCAGCACGGCGAGGCCGAGTTCGACCCGGCGGCAGTATGCGTCGATGAGAAGACGCTGATTGGCTCATACAGCGCTTCAGTCGATTTGCAGGAAGATTCAGTCCGCTTCGTGATGGGCCAGGAAATGGCGCTGGAGAAGCTGATCAGCCATGGCTTCCCGCTTTCGCAAGCGGTGGAGGCTTTGGAGCTGGCGGCACATCCGCAGCCGGACTCGATGAAGATTGTGATTCAGCCGGGAATTGAAAGGCAGAAGTGAACGGAAAAATGACAGCAGCCGTCCTCTATGGCAAGGAGGACGTGAAGATTGAGAAAGTACCCATTCCTCGCGTAGAGCAGGGTGAAGTCCTGGTAAAAGTGCAGGTGGCGCTCACCTGCGGAACTGATCTAAAGGTTTATCAGCGTGGCTATCACGCCCGCATGATCGTCCCACCGGCGTTGTTCGGACACGAGTCAGCTGGCGTGATTGAGGAAGTCGGCCCCGGAGTTCGAGGCTTTAAAAAGGGCATGCGTGTAGTCGCGCTGAACTCGGCACCGTGCCAGACGTGCTTCTACTGCTCCCGCCATCAGGAAAATTTGTGCGAAGACCTGCTTTTTAACAACGGTGCATACGCGGAATACATTCGCGTGCCGCGGCGGATTGTTGACCTGAACATGCTGGCCATTCCGCCTCATGTCAGCTTTGAAGAAGCGGCAATGGTCGAGCCGCTAGCATGTGTGCTCCGCGGACTGCATGAAACTGGGGTCGAAATCGGTGACACAGTGGCGGTTATCGGCGCTGGTCCGATCGGTTTGATGTTTGTGCACGTGGCACAAGCCATGGGATGCAACGTGATCGCCGTGGTCAAGCGCGAGTCCCAAATTGAAGCCGCTCGCAAAATGGGTGCACATGACGTGGTCCATTTGGGCAGAGTCAAAGATCCGGTTGAGGCGGTGCGGGTGATCTCGCCAGCTGGTCGCGGCGCTGATGTTGTCATCGAAGCCGTTGGACGTCCCGAAGCCTGGATCTGGGCAACGGAAATGGTGCGCAAGGGAGGCACAGTCAACTTTTTTG
>Ga0185299_10001106_pt1 | contig 58134 bp, 57 predicted proteins | sample PaiPotPPA55metaG_FD_128002 | JGI IMG/M metagenome (GOLD analysis project Ga0185299, IMG submission 128002) | Iron sulfur acid spring bacterial and archeal communities from Banff, Canada, to study Microbial Dark Matter (Phase II) - Paint Pots PPA... ... | reverse complement strand
TCTCGACCTTTCGGCGTCAGGGGAGCATTCTTGTGGCTGTTCATCTGGTCTCTCCGTGGAACACTGAAGCTTCGCAACCTCAGCTTCCTCGGTTCGGACCAGATGGACAACCTCCTGAAAGACCACATCTAGCCGGCGCCCACGCTCATTACGCCTTGAAATAGGCGATCTGCGTCGTGGTCGCGAGCAGGCACCCGTTCGGCGACCACAATTCGCCGCTCTGGTCGCCATAGCTCTTGTGAAAGATCCTGGCGTCGGCGATCGCCAGCACGCGGCTGATATCCTCGCGCGCGAGGTCCTCGGTGTCGGCGTGGAAATAGGTCGTCAGCGACACCGTCCCGAATGGTACCAGTTCGCGTCTTGCGTGAAAGACGCGGCCGAAGAACGCGTCCGACATCGCCACCACCGACAGCGTGTCGATTTTTCGGGGAACGCGATCGCCGATCCATAGCTTTGAAAACGCGCTTGCCGGCGCGTCTTTTTTCGCACCGCCAAATTCCGGTTCGCCCTCGACGAAACGAAAATCATATTGCTTGACCCAGTTTGCGGCGACCTTGGTCTAGGGCAGCGCTTCTTCGAACGGTTTGGCCTGCGGAAACGCCGCCTGCTGGTGCGACCATGACGGACGGCGCTCGGCGAACACGGCGGTCGCAAGCGTCGCCACCTCGCCGCCGCCTTGCGTCAGCTCGACCGCCCAATGCTGCGTCGAGCGGTTGGCCTTGACCAGTCGGACGTCGAGATCGAACTCGCCTTCGGCGATCGGCGCGCAGAAGTTGACGGTGAGCGCGAGCGGATCGCCCGATCGTTGCGGATGATCAATCAGCGCCCGCAGCATGGTCGCGGCCGTCGCGCCGCCGAACGGGCCGACAAACGCCCAGTAATCCTGGCTGGTCCGCCCCTGCCAGCGGCTGTCGCCGGCGCTGACGCGGGTGGCGTCGTCGAACAAATGCGGAGTTTTGGTGAGCATTTGAGTCCTCGGAATCGGTATATCCGTCATTGCGAGGAGCGAAGCGACGAAGCAATCCATAGTCGTTATGCCGCGCTATGGATTGCTTCGCTTCGCTCGCAATGACGGTCCCTATGGCTCCCGCGCAGTATCCCCACTGCACGGCGAATTCAATGACGTCGGAGATAATGGCCCTGTGGAATCAGCGGGTCGCCCCGCGCTGCGCGCCCGGCTCCTGCATGCCTCGCGGCAAGGTCCCGCGCACCGGTACGTTCCAGATATCCTGGGCATATTCGCGGATGGTGCGGTCGGAGGAAAACCAGGCCATCCGCGCGACGTTGAGGATGGAGGCCCGCGTCCATGCCGGCACCACCTGCCAGCGCGAATCGATGCCGCGCTGGGCTTCGTAATAGGAATCGAAATCCGCGCATACCATGTAGTGGTCGAGATAGCGCAGCGCGTGCGCGATCGATTCGAACCGGCCGGGATCGCCGGGCGAGAATTCGCCGCTGCCGATCGCGTTGATGGCGCGCGACAGGTTTGGCGACTTCCGGATCACATCGGACGCATCCAATCCCTGCTTGCGGCGCACCACCACGTCCATCGCCTCCATGCCGAAGATCGCGATGTTCTCGGCGCCGACATGGTCGCGGATCTCGATATTGGCGCCGTCGAGCGTGCCGATGGTGAGCGCGCCGTTCAGCGCAAGCTTCATGTTGCCGGTGCCGGAAGCTTCCATGCCGGCGGTCGAAATCTGTTCGGAGAGGTCCGCGGCCGGAATGATCAGTTCGGCGAGACTGACATTGTAGTCGGCGAGGAAGGCGACCTTCAGCCGTCCGCCGATCGCGGGATCGTTGTTGATCATATCGGCGACATCGTTGATCAGCTTGATGATCAGCTTGGCGTAGCGATAGCTCGCCGCCGCCTTGCCGGCGAAGATTTTCACCCGCGGCACCCAGTCGCGCTGCGGATCGTCCTTCATCGCCTGGTACAGTGCGACCGTCTCGACGATGTTGAGCAGCTGCCGCTTGTATTCGTGGATGCGCTTGATCTGAACGTCGAACAGCGCACCGGGGTCGACCATGACGTTGAGGCGTTCGGCGATCAGCCGTGCCAGCGCGATCTTGTTGTGGTGCTTGACGGTGCGGAATTTTTGCTGGAACGCGCTGTCGCTGGCAACGGCTTCGAGTTGCTCGAGCCGCGAGGGATCGTCGAGTACGGCTTCGCCGCAGGCCTCGCGCAACAAACCGGTCAATTTCGGGTTGGCCAGCATCAGCCAGCGGCGAAAGGTGATGCCGTTGGTCTTGTTGGTAATGCGATCGGGATAAAGATGATTGAGGTCGTGGAACACGGTCTCCTTCATCAGATCGGAATGCATCGCCGAGACGCCGTTGATGCGATGGGAGCCGACGAACGCCAATTGCCCCATCCGAACCCGGCGGCCGGATTTCTCGTCGATCAGGGATACCGAGGCACGGAAATCGACGTCGCCGGGGCAGCGCTCTTCCGCCTGCGCCAGATTCGCGACATTGATGCGGTAGATGATCTCCAGATGCCGCGGCAGCAGACGCTCGAACAGTTCGACCGGCCAGGTCTCGAGCGCTTCCGGCAACAGCGTGTGGTTGGTGTAGGACAGCGTCGCCACCGTGATCTTCCACGCCTCGTCCCAGCGGAAATGGTGCAGATCGACCAGGATGCGCATCAATTCGGTGACGGCGAGGCTCGGATGGGTGTCGTTGAGCTGCACCGCGACCTTTGACGCCAGGTTGCGCAATTGCCCGTCGGAAGCGAGGTGCCGATTGACCAGATCCTGCAGCGAGGCCGCGACGAAGAAATATTCCTGCCGCAGCCGCAGTTCGCGGCCCGCCGCGCTCTCGTCGTTCGGATAGAGGAACTTGCAGATCGATTCCGCGCGCGCCTCCTCGGCGCTGGCGCCGAGGTAGTCGCCGGTGTTGAAGACGTCGAGTTTTAAGGGATCGGGCGAACGCGCCGACCACAGCCTGAGCGCGTTGACGTGCTGGCCGCGCCAGCCGACGATCGGGGTATCGAAGGCGACCGCCTGCACGGTTTCCGCCGGATGCCAGATCGCAAGGTCACCGCCCTTGCGTTCGACGTGTTCGATGCCGCCGCCGAAATGCACGTGATAGACCACTTCCGGCCGCTGGAATTCCCAGGGGTTGCCAAAACTCAGCCACTCGTCCGGATATTCCTGCTGCCAGCCCTGCGCGATGATCTGGCGGAACAGGCCGAAATCGTAGCGGATGCCATAGCCGATCGCGGGGATTGCCAGCGTCGCCATGCTCTCCATGAAGCACGCCGCCAGCCGTCCGAGGCCGCCATTGCCGAGCGCCGCGTCGGGTTCGCACTTGCGTAAGTCCTCGAGCCCGACGCCGAGATCGCCCAGCGCTGCCTCGAACACTTTCAATAGCCCCATATTGTTCAGGGCATCGGTGAACAGCCGGCCGATCAGGAATTCGAGCGAGAGGTAATAGACCCGCTTGGAGCCGGCGTCGTAACTCTGCTTCTCGGCCGTGAGCCAGTGGTGCACGATGCGGTCGCGCAGCGCCAGCGCGGCCGCCTTGTACCAGTCGTGCCGGGTCGCCATGCCGGCGTCCTTGCCGATCGCAAGCCGCAGCTTGCCGAGGATCGCGCTCTTGATCTCGGCCAGCGCCAGTTCGTCCACGGGCTGGCCGAGGGCTGGAAACGCCGCCGGGGATGATGGATCTGATACGTTGGGCATCCTGCAACCTTACACCTTTGGGAACAATGATACGCTTGTTAGGCCAGGATCGAAACCCGCGGCGTTGCGGGGGCAATTGTGCTATGTATGCATGGATTTTATGCAAGGACCGGGCCGATTTGTTGCGCTCCGCGCCGGCCCGCTTTGGTGATAGGATGAAACCCGCCAGCGCCACGATCTCGCGATTATCCTTGGGAGGAGCAACGCCATGAGACTAGCGATCGAGATTATCGCCGCCGCACTTCTGGTATTCTGCATCACCGCCACCAGCGCGGCCTTTGCCGCCGGCAAGTCCGGCAAAAGCGCCGACGGCCTGAGTTGCTCGTTCAGCCTCCCCGCCAACGCCTCCCCCGCCGCGCGCTGTGCGGCGATCCGCCGGCAATGCGGCGGAAAATTCTACGCCAATTATTGCGGCGACAGGATGCTGTCGGCGATGTGAGGCTTTGAACAGCGACCGCACGCTCATTCGTCGTCCCGGCGAACGCCGGGACCCATAACCACCGCTCTTCAAAGCAGGTGGGACAGGTCGCCCCAGTCGGGATTATCTTCTTCGATCAGCCGCGTCTTCCAGTCGCGATGCCAATTCTTCAACTGCTTCTCGCGCGCGATCGCTTCCTGTGGGGACGCGAACGTCTCCACATGAACGAGGCGGTGCACACTATATTTCTTGACGAATTCCGAGCCGCGACCGCTGCGGTGCTGCTCCAGCCTTGTTCGCAGGTTATTGGTGACGCCGATGTAGAGCGTTCCGTGGCGACTGCTGGCGAGGATGTAGACGTAGTAGGTCTTTGCTGCGCTCATGGATCGGCCCGACCCTGCAAGAAATCAAACAGCGGTGGCAATGGGTCCCGGCCTTCGCCGGCCTTCGCCGGGACGACGATGGAATGAGTATTGAAACAAATTAAGAACACTTTAGCAAGTGTTTGATATATCATAGTGATTCGAAACGCCGTCCACACAACATCTATGGTCTATTCGAGCCTTCGAGGACTACATGTCCACCATCGCCTTCGATCAATTCGCGCTCACCCGCATCGCGGACTTCGCCCGCTCGCTGTCGCGGCTGCATCTGGCCTCCCGCCGCCAACTCGTTGATGACGACGCGATCGATCGCGAGTTCAACGCCGTCTGCATGTCGGTGTGGGGCTACACGACAGATGATTTCAGCGACGATTTGTTTTCCGACGCCGATCACCCCTTTCTCGATACGCTCGATGAAGCGCATGCGCGCATCTTCGCGGCCGAGCAGGGCTACGATCTCGTTGACGACAACGGCATGCTGACGGACTGGTGGGGCTATTGCTGGATGATCCTCGCCGAAAAGCGCGGGCTCTTGACGGCGGAAAACCGGGCGGCGTCGCGCGCGAAAATCGAGGAAAAATATTTGTCGGCGCCGAACGTGATCGGCGTGATTGTGGGGCGGTGAATTGTTCGGCTAATTCGTCATGGCCGGGCATAGCCGTCCAAAGGACGGCGTCGCTTCCGCTCGCCTATGCCCGGCCATCCACGTCTTTCTTGCTGTTGCACCGTCAAGTCGTGGATGCCCGGGACAGGCCCGGGCATGACGGTGTGAAATGCGATTAGATCAATCCGCTTCCGCGCGCTTCGCCCGCGTCGCGACAGCCTTCGGCACTGAGGCCGCTGGCAGCACGGCCTCAGGCGGCGGCACTTCATTGGCGACCGTTTCCGCATTGACCGGCGCCACCTTCATCTCGCCGAGCCGCGCCCGCACTTCGGCGGTCAGCCCCGGATACGAAGCGACCGGGGTGAATTCCGCGGTCTGATTGATGCCGAGCTTGATGCCGGAATAGGCGACGAGGCCATTGGTGGTGGCGATCACGTCACCGGCGCGCAGCGAAGTGTCGAGCGTCAGATCGACCGGCGCGAGCCCCGCCGGATCGCGGCCGTTGCAGGTGCAGTCGGCGCGCATCGCCTTGCGATAGGCGTAGGCGTTCTCGCTGTCGGCGTAGCGCTCGCCGGTGGTGGACGAGGCGCCATCGATGGTGCTGCCGTAGAAGACTTTTGTCGAACTCGCCGGACAAAACGCCTGGCAGGTCTGAACCGGCGACGCGTTGGCGCGCGCCAACGGGAAATACCGGCCGTCGCAGCTGCGCACACAAAAGGCCGGCCCGGAGCCCGAGGCGACGGCGCGAGGCGGCGTCGGCGCGGCCTGCTGGTTGATGCCGAACGGGTCGGCGAAGAAACTCGCTTGCGGCGGCGCTTTTTGCTGCTGCTGTTTCTGGCCGCCAAAGAAAAAGTCGAACAGGCCCTCGGCGGCCGCGATCCGCGGCGCCAGCGCAACGGCGCTTGCGAGCATCGCGGCGGCAACAGGCAACATGCGGCGCCGCATGCGCTGAAAACAAAACTCGGTACGCAACGCTTACTCCACCCGACGCAACAAAACCGCTGGGGCGAGGCGCGCCTCAGCTTCGGGTTCAACCCTAATGCGCGATGGTAAACGAGCTATGAGCAAGCGCGCGATGGCCGAAAAAGAAATGTTCTTACTTACCTCGCCCCGCCTGCGGTCCGCCTGCGGGGAGAGGTCGGATTAGCGCGATAGCGCGAATCCGGGTGAGGGGGAGTCTCCGCATGCGTCGTGCTTCAGGATTCGTGGATGGAAAAGCCCCTCGCCATAGCCGATGCTTCGCATCGGCGTTCTTCTACCAAGCACGGCGGCCGTAGGCCGCCTACGCCTCTCCCCGCGAAGGGCAGGGCGAGGGGGCGGAGGGAGTCCCCGCGCGCGGTGCCGGGAAGAAAATTCACCCCTTCAAAAACTCAGCCGCCTTGTAGAGCGAACGGAACGTGATGCCGGCTTCCGCAAAGGTTTCGCTGGCGCCCTCTTCGCGGTCGACCATGGTGAACACCAGCGCGATCACGCCGCCGGCGTCGCGCACCGCTTCCACGGCCTTCAGCGCCGAGCCGCCGGTGGTGGTGACGTCCTCGACGATCACCACCCGCTTGCCCTGCAGGCTCTCGCCTTTTGCCAATCCTTCGACCGCGAGCCGCGCGCCGTGTTCCTTCGGTTTCTTGCGCACGAAGAACGCCGCGATCGGATGGCCCTTGATCCAGGATAGCTGCGCGATCGCACCCGCCAGCGGCACCGCGCCCATCTCGAGACCGCCGACGAAATCGAGACCGTCGTCCTTCAGCGCCTCATAGGTCAGTTCCGCAAGCAGTGCTGCGCCCTCGGGATCGAGCATGGTCGGCTTGAGGTTGAAATAGAAATCGCTCTTGCGCCCCGACGCCAGCGTGATCTCGCCGCGGCCAAACGAGCGCTTGCGGATGATCTCGGCGAGACGGGCGCGGGAGGCTGATTTGGACACGGCTTTGCTCGGGGTTAAGGTCGGGCGCAACTTATCGGCGGATGGCGGCACATTCCAGAGCCGATATCGCTCCGTCAACACCGTCATCTCCCCGCTTTCGCCGGGATGACCTGTGCAAAGGGCAGTTGTACCGCCGCCAGCTTACGGGATACTGACTGCTGAAGCTTTACGCGGGGGGACGACCAAAAATGACCATCGAATTCCACACCTGGAACACGCCGAACGGCCGCAAGATCAGCGTCGCGCTGGAGGAGATGGGGCTGCCTTACCAGGTGTTCCCGATCAACATCAGTCAGGGCGAACAGATGGCCCCAAATTTCCTGGCGATCAGCCCCAACAACAAGATCCCCGCGATCGTCGATCCCGACGGCCCCGGCGGAAAGCGCGTCAGCATCTTCGAATCCGGCGCGATCCTGCTCTATCTCGGCGAGAAGACCGGTAAATTCCTGCCCGTCCCCCTGATCGAGCGCATCCCGGTCTATGAATGGCTGATGTGGCAGATGGGCGGTTTCGGGCCGATGCCGGGGCAGGTGCATCATTTCATCGCGCTGGAGAATGAAACCGACCGCGCCTATGGTCTGAAGCGCTTCATGGCGGAGACGCGCCGGCTCTATGGCGTCCTGGATCGCCGCCTCGCCACCTGCGAATTCGTCGCTGGCCCCTTGTCGGTCGCCGACTTTGCCATTCTCGGCTGGGCCTGGCGGCATCCGCGCCACAAGGTCGAGCTTGCGGACTTCCCCCATGTCAAACGCTGGTACGACACGATGATGGCCCGCCCCGCCGTCAAGCGCGGCATGGAAGCGAAACTGGATTGAGTTTTTACTCCATCGCCCCATCACACCACTGTCGTCGCCCGGCATAGCCGTCCTTCGGACGGCTATGCCGGGCGATGACAGCTGGTGGCTTTGCGAGAGCAGTGCTCTCACGCCCGCCGCGTCTCCAGGGCCATCCGCACCGCAAGCCCGGCCAGCACGGTGCCCATCAGCCAGCGCTGCACCAACAGCCAGGTCGGCCTCGTGCCGAGGAACAGCGCGATCGAACCGGCGGCGAGCGCGATCATGGCGTTGACGCTGACGCTGATCACGATCTGGGTCGAGCCCAGCGCCAGCGACTGCGTCAGCACGCTCGCCTGCGCCGGATCGATGAATTGCGGCAACAGCGCCAGATACAGCATGGCGATCTTCGGGTTGAGCAGATTGGTGACGAACCCCATCGCAAACAATTTGCGGGGACCGTCGATCTGAAGTTTTTTCACCTGGAACGGCGAGCGCCCGTTCGGTTTGAGTGCCTGCCACGCCAGCCACAGCAAATATGCCGCGCCCGAGAGCCGCAGCGCGTCATAGGCATAGGGCACCGCGAGCAACAGCGCGGTGATGCCGAACGCCGCGCAGAGCATGTAGAAGACAAACCCCAGCGCGACCCCGCCGAGCGACACGATCCCCGCTGCCGGCCCCTGCGTGATCGAGCGCGAGATCAGATAGATCATGTTCGGCCCCGGCGTGAGCACCATGCCGAGCGAGACCAGGGCAAAACCGAGCAGCGAGGTGAGATGGGGCATGAGGGGACTCGTCGGCGGGAGATGCATCCTACGTAGCCCGCATCGCAACACGATGCCATTTCGCTATGGACATTGCTGTTAGTCGAATATTTCAGGGCCGAGTTCGGACTTAACCTCACACACCGCTGTCATCGCCCGGCTTGACCGGGCGACCCAGTACACACTGGCGGAATTTTGGAGGCGACACGCCTAACCACGATTGGTCGTACGCAAATCCGGATCAACGGCAACAGCTCTGGAATACTGGATCGCCCGGTCATAGGCGAGCGGAAGCGACGCCGTCCTTCGGACGGCTATGCCGGGCGATGACAGTCATTTCTCAATGCGCCTCGTCCCAATTATCCGCCGCCCGCGCATCGACATGCAGCGGCAGCGAGAGCAGCACCGCCGGGAACGGCGCGTCCTGCATGACGTGCTGCACCACCGGTAAGGTCGCTGCGACTTCCTCGTCGGGCACCTCGAAGATCAGTTCGTCGTGCACTTGAAGCAGCATCTGCGCCGAGAGCTTTTTCACGGCCAGCGCCTCTTCCATCCGGATCATGGCGCGGCGGATGATGTCGGCGGCTGTGCCCTGCAAGCGCGCGTTAATCGCGGCGCGCTCGTTGAAGGAGCGGACCGAGGCGTTGGAGGCCTTGATGTCGGGGTAATGGCATTTCCGGCCGAACAGCGTCTCGACATAGCCGTGGCTGCGGCAGAAATCCCGTGTCGCGTCCATGTAGGCGCGGATGCCCGGAAAGCGTTCAAAATATTTCTTGATATAGGCGGAGGCTTCCTCGCGGGCGATGCCGAGCTGGTTGGCGAGCCCGAACGCCGAGATGCCGTAGATGATGCCGAAATTGATCGCTTTCGCCCGGCGGCGCACCTCGGCCGGCATGCCCTTGATCGGGACGCCGAACATTTCGGACGCGGTCATGGCGTGAATGTCGAGGCCGTCGCGGAACGCCTGCTTGAGCACGGGGATATCGGCGATCTCGGCGAGCAGCCGCAACTCGATCTGCGAATAATCCGCCGATACCAATTTGTGGCCGGGCGAGGCGATGAAGGCGCGGCGAATCTTGCGGCCGTCCTCGGTGCGCACCGGAATGTTTTGCAGGTTCGGCTCGTTCGACGACAGCCGGCCCGTTGTAGTCGCCGCCAGTGCGTAAGTGGTGTGGACGCGGTGGGTCTGCGGATGCACATAGGTCGGCAACGCGTCGGTATAGGTCGATTTCAGTTTCGAAACCTGTCGCCATTCCAGGATTTTTTTCGGAAACTCATGACCTTGCTCGGCGAGGTCGTCGAGCACCTGCGCCGAGGTCGACCACGCGCCGGTCTTGGTCTTGGTGCCGCCCGGTAAATTCATCTTGCCGAAAATGATATCGCCGAGTTGTTTTGGGCTGCCGACATTGATCGGCTCGCCGGCGATTTCCTGAATTTCGGCCTCGACCCGCGCCGCGGTCTGGGCAAATTCGCCGGACAGGCGCGACAGCACTTGGCGGTCGATGGAAATCCCGCGCCGCTCCATCCGCGCCAATACCGAGATCAGCGGCCGCTCCAGCGTTTCATAGACCGTGGTCATGCGCTCGGCGGCCAGCCGCGGTTTCAGGACGCGCCAGAGCCGCAGGATCACGTCGGCATCCTCGGCCGAATAGGCGGTCGCCCTGTCGATCGCGACCTGATCGAAGGTCAGCTTGCCCTTGCCGCTGCCTGTCAATTCACCGTGGTTGATGATGGTGTGGCCGAGCCAGGTTTGGGCCAGCGCCTCCAACCCGTGCGAATTGCGGCCGGCGTCGAGCGCATACGACATCAGCTGGGCGTCGTCATGGTTGCGCAGCACGACGCCATGTTGCGCGAACATCACGGCGTTGAACTTGATATTGAAGCCGATCTTTGGGATGCCCGGCGATTCCAGCAGCGGCCGCAGCGTCTCGAGCGCATCGCCGGTCTTGATCTGGTCCGGCGCGAGGCCGGCCGCGAACAGGCCTGAGCCATCGCCGGATTGCTTGTGGCTGAGCGGGACGTAACAGGCGTCATTCGGCCCGAGCGCCAGCGCGATGCCGCAGATCTCGGCCTGCATCGGATCGATCGAATTGGCCTTGGCCTCAATGGCAAAATGGCCGACATCGTGCACCCGCGCGACAAAGGCCTTGAGTTGATCGAGGCTCCTGATCGTCTGGTACTTGCTGCGATCGACCGGGAGTTTCCGCGCGGCTTCCGCGCGCGCGGCGGCCAGCGAAACCAGCGTGCCCTTGAGGCTGGCCGATCTGTCTTCCTTGCCTCCGGTCTTCGCCGAGGGCGCGGGAGCTGAGCCGGCGAAGAGATCGCCGGACGCGTCGGCCGATTTTGCCGTTGCAGGTAGCGCGGACGAAGCGGAATTCGAGGCGCCGCTTTTGTTCCCGGCATCGGCTTCCACATCCGCCGGATCGACTTGCGAATATTCGGCGACCCTTCGCGTCAGCGAGGAAAATTCCATCGCCTTGAGAAACGCGATCAATTTGCGCGCGTCGGGCTCGTGCACCGCGAGCTCGTCGAGCGGCACCTCCAGCTCGACCTTGTCGTCGAGCAGCACCAATTGCCGCGAGATCCGCGCCTTTTCGGCATTCTCGATCAGCGCCTCGCGCCGCTTCGGCTGCTTGATTTCGCCGGCGCGGAACAGCAGCGTTTCGAGATCGCCATATTCGACGATCAATTGCGCGGCGGTCTTGATGCCGATGCCGGGCACGCCCGGCACGTTGTCGGTGGAATCCCCGGCAAGCGCCTGCACCTCGACGACTTTTTCCGGCGGCACGCCGAATTTCTCGATCACCTCGGCAATGCCGATGCGGCGGTCCTTCATGGTGTCGAACATGGTCACCTTCTCGGTGACGAGCTGCATCAGGTCCTTGTCCGACGAGACGATGGTGGTGGTGGCGCCCCGCTCGCCGGCCTCGCGCGCATAGGTCGCGATCAGATCGTCGGCCTCGAAGCCGCCCTGCTCCAGGCAGGGCAGGTCGAAGGCGCGCACCGCCTCGCGGATCAGCGCGAATTGCGGGATCAGATCGTCCGGCGCCGGCGGCCGGTGCGCCTTGTAGTCGGGGTAAAGCTTGTTGCGGAAGGTGATTTCCGACTTGTCGAACACGATGGCGAGATGGGTCGGCCGGTGGTCCGGCGGCATGTCGCGCAACAGCTTCCACAGCATGTTGCAGAAGCCGAGCACGGCATTGACCTGCAAGCCGTCGGATTTGCGGTTCAGCGGCGGCAGCGCGTGGTAGGCGCGGAAAATATAGGAGGAACCGTCGACCAGAAAGACATGGTCGCCCTTCGCAGGGGCTTTGACGGCAACGGGCTTTTCGGCGGCTTTTGGGGAGGTCTTCGGCATGGCCGAAACTTAAGGATTTTTGCGGGGAATGACAGCCTGTGAGGGGGGAATTTTGGCCGCGTCAACAACCCAATGCCGTCGCCCCGGCCTTGAGCCGGGACCCATAACCACAGGCGAAACGGTTTAGGTAAGGCTGAAACGGCAGCGGATGCAACTACGAACGCCTGTGGTTATGAATCCCGGCGTTCGCCGGGACGACGATGAAAATTACTCCGCCGCCTGCAATACGCGGCCTTGCTTCCTCGGCGCGATCCAGAATGCCGCCGGGCGCTCGAACAGGAAATTGGCGCCGAGCAAAAGCGCGATCCGCCAGATGGCAATGGCCCCGGCGACGCCCACGACCGTGACGACAAGCGAGATGGTCCCGATATCGGGGATCAATCCGGACCGCAGCAGAAACGTCCGGGTCGCGGCCATCGGCAGGAAGAACGCCAGATAGATCACGATCGAATGCTCGCCGCAAAAGCGCAGGAAATTGAGCCAATGCGCGCGTGCCAGCAGCGTGCCGATGATGACAATGGCGCAGGCGCCGCAAAGCCCGAGCAGCAGCGAAACAATCGGCCATTCGCTCAATCCTGCCGCCACCAGGCCGCCATCGAGCAGCGCCCAAAGCGCCAGCCCGGCAAGCGCGAGACGAGGCTGCGCTCGCGCGCGGTCGGACAGCGCGAACACATAATCGGCGAACAGATAGCCGGAATAAAAATAGACAAAGCGGGCGCAGAACTCGTCGATCACGGTCCAGCCGGTCGCGACATGCGCGCTCTCCAGCAACGCCAGAACGACCCAGATCAGGAGCGGCGGCAATTTGCGCGCCGCCTTTGTCACGACAAAGAACACCGGCAGCAGATAGATGAACCACAAGGTGCCGAACGGCTCGACGAAGGATTCCAGATAGAGGGTGCCGACATGGGCCCAGCTGGTCTCGGCGGCGAAACCCGGCGCCTTGAAGCCGAACTGGATGGTTACCCACAGCACGTAAAAATAGGCAAAATGCACCACCTTGCGGTCGAGATAGAGCCGCCAGTCGCGGTCGATCACCACCGACAGGAACAGTCCCGAAATCAGGAAGAAATCCGGCATCCGGAACGGCCTTGCGAACATGACCACAAGGTGCATGAAACCCCTCTGGCCGGCGGCCAGTTCGACGCCGAGTACCGAATGCATCATCACCACCATGACGATGCAGATGCCCTTGGCGTAATCCACCCAATCGACGCGCCCGGGCACCGGGCGCGGCGGCGGCGCCGGGTCCAAGGCACGCTCGGTGGCGGCGGATGTGCCGTTTCCAGTCATCAGTGTCCCTTTTCGGCGCGCGGTTGCGGCATCATCGGACCGTTAGGTTTCATTCTCCTTTATTCATACAAATGGCATGCCGATTTCCGGTACCTTCCCCTTTCCCCCGGGGGCGGAAATGCTTTAAGACGCGCTCGAATTCTTAACTATGACGGGCAGGTGATCTGATGCGCATCGCCATGATTGGCACGGGCTATGTGGGGCTGGTTTCCGGCGCCTGCTTTGCCGATTTCGGCCACCAGGTCACCTGTGTGGACAAGGACGGCGAGAAAATTGCGGCCCTGCGCCGCGGCGAAATCCCGATCTTCGAGCCCGGGCTGGATGCGGTTGTGGCCTCCAACGTCAAGGCCGGGCGGCTCGATTTTACCACCGATCTCACCGCCCCGGTCGCGGAGGCCGATGCGGTGTTCATCGCGGTCGGAACGCCGTCGCGGCGCGGCGATGGTCATGCCGATCTGAGCTATGTCCATAGCGCCGCGCGCGAGATCGCCGCCGCGCTTTCCGGCTTCACCGTGGTCGTCACCAAATCGACCGTCCCGGTCGGCACCGGCGACGAGGTCGAGCGGCTGATCCGCGAAGCCAATCCTGCGGCCGATGTCGTGATCGCCTCCAACCCGGAATTCCTGCGCGAGGGCGCGGCGATCCGCGATTTCAAATTCCCTGATCGTATCGTGATCGGCACCTCGGACGAGCGCGCGCGCAAAGTGCTCGGCGATGTCTACCGGCCGCTGTCGCTCAACCAGGCACCCCTGATGTTCACCGCGCGGCGCACCGCGGAATTGATCAAATACGCGGCCAACGCGTTCCTCGCCACCAAGATCACCTTCATCAACGAGATCGCCGATCTCGCCGAGAAAGTCGGCGCCGACGTCCAGGAAGTCGCGCGCGGCATCGGGCTCGATAACCGCATCGGCTCGAAATTCCTGCATGCCGGACCCGGTTTCGGCGGCTCGTGCTTTCCCAAGGACACCCGCGCACTGGTAAAAATCGCGCTCGATCATGACGTGCAGTTGCGGATCGTGGAAGCCGTGCTCGCCGTCAACGACAACCGCAAGCGCGCGATGGCGCGCAAGGTCTCCGCCGCGGCCGGCGGCAGCCTGCGCGGCAAGACGGTGGCCGTGCTCGGTCTCACCTTCAAGCCCGATACCGACGACATGCGCGAGGCGCCGTCGATTCCGCTGGTGACCGGCCTGCTCGATCTCGGCGCCAAGGTGCGCGCGCACGACCCGGTCGGCATGGAGCAGGCGCGGCGCGAGCTGCCGGACATCGAATATTGCGACGATCCCTATGCCTGCGTGCGCGGCGCGGACGCGATGGTGGTGGTGACCGAATGGGTGCAATACCGCACCCTCGATCTGGAACGCCTGAAGAGCGAAATGGCCCATCCCGTGGTTGTCGATCTCCGCAACATCTACCGCTCCGAGGACATGGCGGCGCACGGGTTCACCTATGAGAGCGTCGGGCGAGGGCTAGAGCCGCGGAAGTGATGCTATCTCTTACCTCGCCCCGCTCTTGCGGGGAGAGGTCGGATCGCTCTTGCGATCCGGGTGAGGGGAGCTTCCGCATAAGAGACGCCAGAATTCGGGGATAGTGGCCCCTCACCCCAACCCTCTCCCCGCAAGGGCCGGGCGAGGGAGCTAGCAAGCGACACCGGATAAACTCGTGCGCTCCTTCGACACCCCCCTTCCCATCGACGCCGTCCTCGCCGATCTCGCGCGCACGCTCGTTGGCCAAAACGCCGCCGTGCTGGTGGCGCCGCCCGGCGCCGGCAAGACCACGCGGGTGCCGCTGGCGCTCATCGATGAGCCCTGGGCAAAAGGCAAAAAGATCATCGTGCTGGAGCCGCGGCGGATCGCGGCGCGCGCCAGCGCCGAGCGCATGGCGCACACTCTTGGGCAGCGCGTTGGCGAGACCGTCGGCTATCGCGTCCGGTTCGGCTCGAAAGTGTCGCGCGCGACCAGGATCGAGGTCGTCACCGAAGGCATTTTTTCGCGGCAGATCCTCGACGATCCGGAATTGTCCGGCGTTGCCGCCATATTGTTCGACGAGTTTCACGAGCGTTCGCTCGATGCTGATCTGGGCCTGGCGCTGGCGCGCGATGCGCAAACCGGCTTGCGCGAGGACCTGCGCATCCTCGTGATGTCGGCGACGCTCGACGGCGCGCGGGTGGCGAAACTGCTTGGCGAGGCGCCGGTGATCGCGAGCGAAGGCCGCGCCTTTCCGGTCGAGACCCGCTATCTCGGCCGTAAGCCGGACGCGCCGCTGGAGCGGCAGATGGCGGATGCGATCGCGACCGCGTTGCGGGCCGATCCCGGCTCGGTGCTGGCGTTCCTGCCGGGGGCGGCCGAAATTCGCCGCACGCAAAACTTTCTCGGCGAGCGCGTTCGCGATGCGAGCATCGAAATTGTACCGCTGTTCGGCGCGCTCGATGCCGCCGTGCAGGATCGCGCCATCGCGCCGGCCCCCAAGGGCCAACGCAAGGTGGTGCTGGCGACATCGATTGCGGAGACGTCGCTGACCATCGAAGGTGTGCGCATTGTCGTCGATTCCGGCGTGGCGCGGGTGCCGCGCTATGAGCCCGATATCGGGCTGACGCGCTTAGAGACCGTGCGCGCGTCGCGCGCCGCGGTCGATCAGCGCCGCGGCCGCGCCGGCCGCACCGAACCCGGCGTGTGCTACCGATTGTGGGACGAGCCGCAGACCGCCTCGCTTGCGGCCTACACCCAGCCCGAAATTTTGAGCGCTGACCTGTCGTCGCTCCTGCTCGACCTCGCGCAATGGGGCGTCACCGATCCCGCAACGCTGGCGTTTCTCGACCCTCCCCCGGCGCCCGCGCTGAAGGAAGCCCGCGGCCTGCTCGACGAGCTCGGCGCGCTCGACGCCGATGGCCGCATCACCGCGGAAGGCAAAAGCCTGCGCGCGCTCGCGCTGCCGCCGCGGCTGGCGCGGATGATCGTGGATTCGCATCGGCTCGGCGCGGGCGAGGAGGCGTCGGAGATTGCCGCCGTGCTCACCGAGCGCGGGCTCGGCGGCGACAGCGTCGATCTCGACTACAGGCTCGACCAGTTCCGCCGTGACCGCTCGCAGCGTGCCTCCAGCGCGCGCAGCCTCGCGCAGCGCTGGGCGTCGCAGGTGGCAGCCACCGAAGGGGCGCCGGGCGAGGGTGCTTCGCCTTCCACCGGAATCATGCTCGCATTCGCGTTTCCGGACCGCGTCGCGCGCAATCGCGGCAATGGCAGCTTTGTGCTTGCCAACGGCCGCGGCGCCGCCGTCGAGCGGACCACCTCGCTGGCGCGCGCGCCTTACATCGCGGTCGCCGAGCTCACAGGCATCGCTGCCCAGGGGCGCATTCTGCTGGCGGCGCCGATCACGCAAGACGAGATCGAGCAGCATTTTGCTGATCAGATCGAGAGCGCGGACGAAATCTCGTTCGATCGCGGCGCGATGGCTTTGCGGGTGCGACGGAAAAAGACATTGCATGCGATCACGCTGTCGGAGACGCCGTTGGCGCTATCGCCCTCGGCGGAGACGGCGAAAGTGCTGGCCGATGGGCTGATTGCCGCCGGCCTCGATAAATTGCCGTGGTCGAAACCGCTAAAACAGTGGCGCGATCGCGTGATGTTTTTGCGCAAGGCCGAGGGAGAGACTTCACAGCATTCCTGGCCCGATTTGAGCGACGACGGGCTCGCGGCACAGCGGGAGGCATGGCTGCTGCCGGCGCTCTATGACAAGATTTCGCTGAAGGAGTTTTCGCCCGGCGATCTGTCGGATGCGCTGATGTCGCTATTGCCCTGGGAATCGCGTGCGCGGCTGGAACGCGAGGCGCCGACGCATTTCGAGGCGCCGACCGGCACCCAGCTCGCGATCGACTACGAGGCCGAGCAGGGGCCGACGATTGCGGTTCGCTTGCAGGAATTGTTCGGGCTCACCACTCATCCGTCGATCGCCAAAGGCGCGGTGCCGCTGGTGCTCGAATTATTGTCGCCGGCGCACCGCCCGGTGCAGGTGACGCGCGATTTGCCCGGGTTTTGGCGCGGCAGTTACGCCGCGGTACGTTCCGACCTGCGCGGGCGCTATCCCCGCCATCCGTGGCCCGAAGACCCGGCCAGCGCGATGCCGACCCGCCGGGTCAAGCCAAAAGGGACGTGAGGGCGCGACGCGGGCGCGGGCCGCTCCCTCGCCCCGCCCTTCGCGGGGAGAGGGCTGGGGTGAGGGGCTGCTTCCGCGAATTCGGAGGGCGAAGAGTTCGCGGTGAGTCCCCCTCACCCGGATCGCATCTGTCGATGCGATCCGACCTCTCCCCGCAAGCGGGGCGAGGTAAGCAAGTCGCCCCGTTAACACTTCACTCATCCTTTTCGCCAAAATGGCAGCCGCTGCCTCAGCCGTTAGTCACGGTTTGGCGGCAGGCGTGGTGATATCAGCGTTCTCATCGGGTGTGGCGTGATGCGTAACATTATGATCTTTGCCGCGATCATGATCGGCCTCGGCACCTTCATGGCGCAGATGGCGGACAAGCTGACGCCGGCGCCCGCGCTCGCCACCTCTGCGCGAAAAGTCACACCGGTCGAAACGGTCGGACAGGGCGGCTCTCGCAGCCTCGACATTCCCCGCGACTCCCGCGGTCATTTCCAGACCGAAGGCCGTATCGACGGTCAGCGCCTCGAGTTCATGGTCGACACCGGCGCGACAATGGTGGCCCTGAACGAGACATCGGCGGCGCGGTTCGGCCTGCATCCGTCTCGCGGTGACTACAACGCGAACGTCACGACCGCCAACGGCACCATCAAGGCGGCGCGGGCGCGGCTCGCGATGCTCGACGTCGGCGGACTCGTGGTGCGCGACGTCGAGGCCATGGTGCTGCCCGACGAGGCGTTGTCGGAGAACCTGCTCGGCCTGTCGTTCCTGTCGAAGCTGAAGCGGTTCGAGTACGCCAACGGCAAGATGGTACTGGAACAATAGTTCCTTCGTTGCCAATCTGCCGCAAATAATCGCTACAAGCGGACTATCCCGCCTTTCGCTATGCCAGCGCATTCGCTATGGCTGCGGCACATTGCTTGCAGCGTTTCATGAAAAGGTCATCTTGATGTTCCCGAAGCCGAAATCCGTGCTGGTTCCGAATACCTATGCGTACGAATCCGAGCCGATGGTGAAGGCGACCGGCTTTCGCGAATATGACGCGCGCTGGCTGTTCGGCAAGGAAATCAATCTGATGGGTATTCAGGCGCTGGGCATGGGGCTGGGCGCGCTGATCGCCGAACTTGGCGCCAGGCAGGAGATTGTCACCGGGCATGATTTCCGCGGCTATTCGGCCTCGATCAAATACGCACTGATTTCGGGATTGCAGGCCGCGGGCTGCCAGGTGCACGACATCGGCCTTTGCATGACCCCGATGGCCTATTTCGCGCAATTCGAACTCGACGTGCCCTGCGTCGCCATGGTGACGGCCTCGCATAACGACAATGGCTGGACCGGCGTCAAGATGGGCGCCAACCGGCCGCTCACCTTCGGCCCCGATGAGATGACCCGCCTTAAAGAGATCGTGCTCAATGCCGAGTTCAAGAACAGGGCCGGCGGCTCCTATCAATTCCACGAGAATTTTCCGGCACACTACATCGCCGATTTGACCAACCGCCCCAAGCTGAAGCGCAAGCTGAAGGTCGTGGTCGCCTGCGGCAACGGCACCGCGGGCGCATTCGCGCCGCAGGTGATGGAAGCGATCGGTTGCGAGGTGGTGCCGCTCGACACCGAGCTCGATCATACCTTTCCGAAATACAATCCCAATCCCGAAGACATGGAGATGCTGCACGCCATCCGCGACGCGGTGCTCGAGCACAAGGCCGATGTCGGCCTGGGATTCGACGGCGACGGCGACCGCTGCGGCGTCGTCGACAATACCGGCGAGGAAATCTTTGCCGACAAGGTCGGCGTGATGCTGGCGCGCGACATGTCGGCGATCCACAAGGACGCGCAATTCGTGGTCGACGTCAAATCGACCGGGCTGTTCGTCACCGACCCCGTGCTGCAAAAGCAGGGCGCCAAGACCACTTACTGGAAGACCGGCCATTCCTACATGAAGCGGCGCACCAACGAATTGGGCGCGCTGGCGGGCTTTGAAAAGTCCGGCCATTTCTTCTTCAACAAGCCGTTCGGCCGCGGTTATGACGACGGGCTGATCTCGGCTATCGCGGTGTGCGAGATGCTCGATCGCGCGCCCGGCAAGTCGATGGCGGATTTGAAGGACGCGCTGCCGAAAACCTGGTCGTCGCCGACCATGTCGCCGCATTGCGCCGATGAGACCAAATACGGCGTCGCCGATGCCGTGGTGAAGCACTTCGAGGCGCTGCAGAAGAAGCAAGCAGAGGTCGCCGGGCAAAAGATCCGCGATCTCGTCACCGTCAATGGCGTGCGTGTCACCGTCGAGGATGGCAGCTGGGGCCTGGTGCGGGCATCATCCAACAAGCCGGAGCTGGTGGTGGTGGTCGAGAGCCCGGTTTCCGAGCAACGCATGCGCGACATGTTCGAAGCGATGGATTCGGTGCTGCGCGCGCATCCGGAGGTCGGGGAGTATAATCAGAAGATTTGATCGCGGAGGGGCGCGGCGCGCAGCACACCCACCGCTGTCATACCCCGCGAAAGCGGGGGTATCCAGTACGCCGCGGCTTCTCGGTTCAATCACCGGCGCCCCTGGAATACTGGATCGCCCGGTCATAGGCGAGCGGAAGCGACGCCGTCCTTCGGACGGCTATGCCGGGCGACGACAGCTTTGGTTGGGTTACGCCGCCGCCGGCACCGGCAGCGCCGTGACCGACTTGATCTTCTCCATCGCGAAACGCGAGGTGACGTTTTTCAGCGGCACCGAGCCGATCAGTTTTTTGTAAAACACGTCGTAGCTCTGCATGTCCGCGACCACCACGCGCAGCATGTAGTCGACGTCGCCGGCCATCCGGTAAAACTCCATCACCTCGGGCATCGCGCTGACGGCGTCGGCGAATTTCTTCAGCCAGGCTTCTGAGTGATCGGCGCTCTCGACCGACACAAAGACGGTAATGCCAAGGCCGATCTTGTTCTGGTCGACCAAAGCGACCCGGCGCAGGATCACGCCGTCGGCTTCCAGGCGCTGGATACGCTTCCAGCAGGGCGTCGACGACAGCCCGACCCGGTCGCCGATCTCCGCAACCGAGAGAGAGGCGTCTTCCTGAAGCACGGTCAGGATCTTGCGGTCGATGGCGTCGAGGCGGCGATTGTGCTCGTGAATCTGAACGGCGAGATCGGACATAGGAAGAATTGTTCCAATTATGGGGCCGAATACCCTCATATATAGAAAATTCTTCTAAGACAAGTCCATTATTGCGGCGTCCGGGCTGCGCTTGCCGGCTGGCCCTGCCTCAAAAGCTCTGCGACTTCAGCACGTTGCGGGGCGGCAAAGGCGCCCCCGAAGCGGGTGCATTTCAGCGCTGCGGCGGCAGACGCGAACCGCAGAGCCTCGCCAATCTCCTGATTCTCGGTGATGGCCAGCGCAAACGCGCCGTGGAACACGTCGCCCGCGCCCAGGGTGTCTACCGTGTGCACCGGGAAGGCCGGGGTTTGCTGCAGGTTCTGGTGCTCGTCGAGCCAGATCGTGCCCTGGGCGCCGCGGGTACCCGCCAGGAACGACGCGGTCAGTTTTGCTATTTTTTTTAGCGCCTCGCCGTCGTCGGCGACGCCGGCGGTTTCCTGCAAGGGTTCGTTCGAGAACACCAGATGCGATGATGCGGTGAGGAGCCCCTCGCGCAGCGACATCGCGCGATCGACATCGACGATGACGGGAATGCCGCGCCGGCGGGCCTCAACGCAGAGTTCGGTGCAGAATGGCGCGCAGCGGCTCTCGGTCAGGATGGCGTGACAGTCCTCCAGCAGCTCATCGGTGTCGGGCAGTTGCACCTTCCACAATTGCGGGTCGCGGAAGGTCACGATGGTGCGTTCGCCGGAAGGGTCGATCATGATGTTGGAGATCGCCGTCACGAGGCCCGGCAGGTGCACGATGTGCTTGGTCTCGATGCCTTCATGCGCCATCTTTTCGAAAATATAGCGGCTCGCGGTTTCCTTGGCATCGCCCATCGGACCGCAGATCGAAGCCCGGCCGCCCAGCCGCACGATTCCAATGGCGCCATTGAGCGCATTGCCGCCGCAGATTTCGTCGAAATGGGTGGCGTGCTCCTTGGAGCCGCGTGCGGGCAGGCCCGGCACGCGGAACGTCAGGTCGCGCACCGGCATGCCGATGCACAGAATGCGCGGAGCAATCTTTGGCGCGGCAGCGTGAAAGTTCATCGGCTCGCTCATCATGTCCGTGCTGCCCCCTGACGGAACCTGATCTCGGTTGTTAATCTATGAGCCATGGCGAGGGTTCCAGCTATGCGCGCGTGCCGAGGTCGATCTGCAGCCAGCGGCCGACTAAATGATGGGCAATGGCAAACGGGTGCGGCCCGGCAAGGCCGTCCGGATGCTGCCGCTTCAGCATCAGGGTGGCTTCCGCCCGGTCGAACCAGCGTGCGTCCTCGAGCTCGGTGCGGTCGACCACGATATCCTCGTTGGTGGCGCGCGCGGTGCATCCGATCATCAGGGATGACGGATAGGGCCAGGGCTGGGTCATGTAATAATTGACGTCGGTGCAGCGGATTCCACTTTCCTCCAAAATCTCGCGCCGGACCGCGTCCTCGATGGTCTCGGCGGCTTCGACAAATCCCGCCAGACACGACCACATCCCGGCGGGAAACTGCTTCTGCCGTCCCAGCAGGCATTTGTCGCCCGAGGTCACCAGCATGATCACGACGGGGTCGGTGCGCGGAAAGTGCTCGGCCTTGCAACTCGGGCAGTCGCGCTTCCAGCCGCCTTCCTTCATCGCGGTGCGGGTTCCGCAATTGGCGCAATAGCCGTGGCGCTGATGCCAGCTCACCATCGATTTCGCCATCGCGATCGCCGAGAGCTGATCGGGCGGCACTACGCCTTGCATCGCCATGCCGCGCAACTCCGTGACCGCGACGTCGTCGCGGGTCATCAATTTCTCCACGGCAGCGGCCGCGATGCCCATGCCGAACATCGGAGCGCCGTCGCGCAGGCCCAAAAAGATCGTGCCGGGATTGGCGCCGAATTTCAGCGCCTCCTCGACGGTGAGCAGCGCCCGGGGACCGTCTGCCCCTTGCTTCACCACCAGCGAGTCGCGATGGACCACATAGGCGCGGGCATCGCGGTGCCCTTCCAGCGCCATGAGCTTTGCGTCGTCATTGCGCAGATGCGCGGCGCGATCGAGGATGTTGCTGACGAAGGCCGGCCGCCCCAGGGGAAACTTGTCGAATGCTGTCATGAGTTCAACCAAGCCAGATTTTGCGACGAAGCGCGCTGATGAAATGTTGTACCTCCTCGGCATCGTGCGCGAGCGGCGGCATCACGCCCCAGACCGGACGCGGCCATGCGGCGTCGCTGGAACGGCGGGCGATGATGTGGACGTGCAGTTGCGGCACCAGATTGCCGAGAGCGGCGATATTGAGCTTGTCGCATCCTGTGATTTCCTTCAGCGCACGCGCGACCCGGGAAATCTCGGTCATCAATTGCGCCTGCTCGACCTCGGCGAGGTCGATGATTTCCGAAGCCTCAGGCCGGCGCGGCACCAGTAATAGCCACGGGTAATGCGCGTCCTTGATGACAAGCACCCGGCACAGCGGCAGGTCGCCGATGTCGATCGTATCTTCCTTGAGCCGTGAGTGCAGCAACCAGGCGGGAGCGTCAGAAGGCATGCATATTCCCTCGTCGTGGCCGGGCTTGTCCCGGCCATCCACGCCTTACGTTGTTGCGACTGCAAGAAGGACGTGGATGCCCGGCAATCGCAGACCAGTTTACGCAGTCTGCGCAAGGCAGCCTGCTTTGGCCGGGCATGACGGCAACTAAAGCCTTTCCGCCTTTCTGCACAAGCCCCGGGGACGAGGCTCCGCCCCGCTTGCTTTCCGCGCCTTTTGGCCCCAAATAGGGACCGGGAGATTGGCGGTGGACGAGCCACTCGCCAACCGGGTCAGGTCCGGAAGGAAGCAGCCCTAACGAGGTCCGGATCGGGTCGCTCGTCAGTCTCCTACCTGTTTTTTCCAGCGAATCGCGCAAGATGGGCTATCCCGTCCGGCACTCGAATTCGCCGCTCCATTCCGCAAAGCCGGCGTCGTGTGATAATCAGAGTTGCGGATCGATCGATGACCGACGCTGGCGCTCCCTTAATGTCCCCCAACGATCCCGACAGCACCCAGAACAGCGGTTCCGCCGGCCAGCACTATCGGGTGCTGGCGCGCAAATATCGTCCCTCCAGTTTCGAGGATTTGATCGGCCAGGACGCCGTGGTCCGCACCGTCTCGAACGCGTTCGAGACCGGGCGGATCCCGCAGGCCTGGATCCTGACCGGCGTCCGCGGGGTCGGCAAAACCACCACCGCCCGGATTCTCGCGCGTGCGCTGAATTACGAACTGCCGGATGGCTCGGTGAAGGCGCCAACCATCCACATGCCCGTTCCCGGCGTGCATTGCCAGGCGATCATGGAAAGCCGGCACATGGACGTGCTGGAGATGGACGCCGCCTCCCATACCGGCGTCGATGATGTGCGCCAGATCAACGACAGCGTGCGCTATGCGCCGGCCAGCGCCCGCTACAAGGTCTACATCATCGACGAAGTTCACATGCTCTCGACGGCGGCGTTCAACGCCTTCCTGAAGACCCTCGAAGAGCCGCCGGAGCACGCCAAATTCGTGTTCGCCACCACCGAAATCCGAAAGGTACCGGTGACGGTGCTGTCGCGCTGCCAGCGGTTCGATATGCGCCGGGTCGAGGCCGATGTGCTGATGAAGCATCTCGCCAACATCGCAGTGAAAGAGAACGTCGAGGTCGAACCCGAGGCGCTCGGCATCATCGCCCGCGCCGCCGAAGGCTCGGTGCGCGATTCGCTCTCCCTGTTCGATCAGGCGATCGCGCATGCGGCCGGCGCCGTGCGGGCGGATGCCGTGCGACAGATGCTCGGCCTTGCCGACCGCACGCGGGTGATCGATCTGTTTGAGCAGCTGGCGCGCGGCGATATTGCCAGCGCGTTCAAGGAATTCCGCGAACAATACGACACCGGCGCCGATCCGATCGTGGTGCTCTCCGATCTCGCCGAATTCGTCAACTTCGTCACCCGCGTCAAGATCGTGCCGGCGACGGCGGACAATGTCGCCTTCGGCGAAACCGAGCGCGTGCGCGCCCGCGATTTTGCTGCAAAGCTTTCGATGCGGGTGTTGTCGCGGATGTGGCAGATGCTGCTCAAGGGCATCACCGAGGCGCAGGCCGCGACCCGACCGGCCGCCGCCGCCGAGATGGTGCTGGTGCGGATCGCCTATGTCGCCGACATGCCGACGCCGGACGAAGCCATAAAAATGCTCGAGCAGAATGGCGGCGCCTCGCCGGTCGTTACCGGCAACGGCGCCGCGCGCAGCGGGCCGGCCGCGCCGGTGTCCGCGATGCAATCCTCCGCCCCGCGTGCAGCCGCAGCCGTGCAACGCTCCGGCGCCGAGGCCTCGGCGCGCCCGCAGATGATCGCTCCGTCGCCGGAGGCGCAGTCCGCGCCCGCAGCGCTTCGGATCGCGAGCTTTCCGGAACTGGTGGCGCTCGCCGCCGAAAAGCGCGATCTTCTGACCAAGGCTGCGCTGGAGGCCGATGTCCGTCTGGTCCGCATCGAAGATGGGCGGCTTGAGGTGGCGCTGGAACGTAGCGCCGCGCGCATGCTGATCAACGATTTGTCGCGCAAGCTCGAACAATGGACCGGCCGGCGCTGGACCGTGATCGTGTCCAACGAGGCCGGACAGCCGACGCTGCGCTCACAGATGGAAGTCGAGCGCGGCCAGCGCGAGCGCGCCGCCGAAGCCGATCCGCGGGTAAGGGAAGTGCTGGCGCGCTTTCCCGGCACCAAGGTCGTCGAAGTACGCAAGCTTGCCCCCGAGCCGCCGGAATCCCATGTTAACAGCGACGACACGGTCGAGAATTCCGACGGCGACGATCCATAGCGATTTCAGAGGAACAGTTCATGGCTGATTTTCTCGGCATGATGAAGCAGGCGGCGCAGCTGCAATCGAAGATGCAGGCGATGCAGGAAGAGCTCGGCAATGTCGAGGTCGAGGGCATCTCCGGCGGCGGCCTGGTCAGCGTGCGCATGACCGCGAAGATGGAAGTCAAGGGCGTCAAGATCGACCCCTCGCTGATCAAGCCGGAGGAAGCTGAAATTCTCGAAGACCTGCTGGTGACCGCGCATAACGATGCGCGCCGAAAGGCCGAACTCGCAATGCAGGAAAAAATGCAGGCGCTGACCGGCGGAATGGGCCTGCCGCCGGGCCTGGGCTTCACCTGAGATGGCCACTGCGGTCGCCGGTCCCGAAATCGAACGCCTGATCCAGCTGCTGGCGCGGCTGCCGGGGCTCGGCCCGCGTTCGGCGCGGCGCGCGGCGCTGCATCTGATCAAGAAGCGCGAGGCGCTGATGACGCCGCTTACCTCGGCGCTGCAGGTCGCGATCGACAAGATCCAGGTCTGCAAGAGCTGCGGCAATATCGATACCCAAAATCCCTGCACGGTATGCACCGACCCACGGCGCGACGGCGCCATCATCGTTGTGGTCGCCGACGTCGCCGACCTCTGGGCGCTGGAGCGCGCGCACGCGACCAACGGGCTCTATCACGTGCTCGGCGCGACATTGTCGCCGCTCGATGGCGTCGGCCCGCAGGACCTCACGATCGATGCGCTGGTGGCCCGCGCGCATGCTTCCCAGGTGACGGAAATTATTCTCGCCTTGAATGCGACCGTCGACGGCCAGACCACCGCGCATTACATCACCGACCTGCTGCAGGAAGCGGGCGTCAAGGTGACGCGGCTTGCCCACGGCGTGCCGGTCGGCGGCGAACTTGATTATCTCGATGAAGGCACGCTGTCGGCGGCGATGCGGCAGCGGACATTGTTCTAGCAACCAGATACGGAAATCATTGACATGACGAAACGACGATTCGCCATACGGTTGGCTTTGGGCGCGATGATCGCGGCGAATTTGGCCGCGCCTGCCGGCTTCGCGCAGCCGGCGGTCACGCAACAAGCCTTGGCGCGACAGGTCTTGACGCAACAGGTTCTGACGCAGCAGGCCGGGCCGGTGGCGATGGCGGGAAAATTGATCAATACCGGCGACGTGCTTTCCGGAGAGCTCAATGCGCTCCGCCTGCGCAGCGCGAAAAAGGGCAAGCGCGCCGCCACCTATCAGCTCACCAGCGAGCCGCGCCGGCTGCCACCGCCGAACGGCCTTTGCGGCCTGGAAACCGGACCGGAGACATTTCAGATCGTCACCAACAGCGATGCCCAGGCGGCGCAGCTGAAGAATTTTGTCGGCAAGGAAGTTTCGCTAAAGGTCGACGAAGTCGCCTGCGCGCAGGACGCCGGCGAGATGAGCGAAGCGGTGGTGACGAAATGGAGCGTGGTGACGAAGCATTGATGGGCTGCGCCGCCCGCCGCAAACAACACTGTCATCGCCCGGCATAGCCGTCCGAAGGACGGCGTCGCTTCCGCTCGCCTATGACCGGGCGACCCAGTACACCGCGGCCCATCGATCAATCGCAGCCGCCTCTGGAATACTGGATCACCCGCCTTCGCGGGTGATGACGACAGAACTCTCCAACTCCGCAAAATGCCCGCGCCGCTGCAGCCAGGCCAGCAGGATCAGGCTCGGCACCGCGACCGCGACGCAGATCGCGAAAAACAGCGGCCAGCCCGTCGCCTTCGCAACATAACCCGCGCCTGAGGACAAATAGGTGCGTCCCACCGCGGCAAGCGCGGTGAGCAGCGCATATTGGGTCGCGGTGTGCAGCGGGTTTCGGCACAGCGCCGAGAGGTAGGCGACGAAGATCACCGTGCCGATGGCGCTGGTGAAATTTTCCGTCGTGATGGCGAACGCCAGCGCCCATTCGTTGAGGCCGACCAGCGCCAGCCAGGAGAACGACAGGTTGGCGACGGCCTGCAGCACCCCGCCGATCCACAGGCTTGCGGCAAGCGAATAGCGGCGCGCGACAAAACCGCCGGCAAAACCGCCGATCAACGTCGCGGCGAGGCCAACGCCCTTGACGATCGCGGCATAGTCGTTGCGGGAAAAACCGAGGTCGATCACGAATGGCGCGGTCATAGTGCCGGAAAATGCGTCGGCGAATTTGAACAGCACGACGAAGGCGAGCGCGGCGAGCGCATCCTTGCGCAGCAGGAATTCGGAGAACGCACCGACCGCGGCATGGACCACGCGCGCGAATGCGGTCTCGGTGCTGACAGCGGCTTCCGCGCGCGCCGATTGCTCGGGCTCGGTAGCCGATAGCGCCGTCACGGTGCCGATCAGCACCAGCGCCGCCATCACCACATAGCCCCACATCCACGCGGACGCGCGTGGCAGGCCGGTCGATTCGAACCCGCTGACCAGGAACAGCGCGCCCGCGGTCGAAACCAGCATGCCGATGCGATAGGCCGCGACATAGGACGCCATGCCGGCGGCCTGCTCGCTCTCGGGCAGGCTCTCGACGCGAAACGCATCGACCACGATGTCCTGGGTCGACGACATCGCCGCCACCGCCAGCGCGCCAAGTGCGACGAACAATGGCGAGCGCGCCGGATCGGTCAGCGCCAATAGCAGGATCGCGACGATCAGCAGCAGTTGCGAGAACACCAGCCAGCCGCGCCGTCGCCCGAAGGCGCGCGTGAACAGCGGCACATGCAGCGCATCGGTAAGCGGCGCCCACAGGAATTTCAACGTGTACGGTGTGCCGACCAGCGCGAATAGCCCGATGGTGCCGAGATCGACGCCGGATTCGCGCATCCACACCAGGAGCGTCGACCCCGACAGCGCCAGCGGCAGCCCGGAGGAAAATCCCAGCAGCAACACGATCAGGACACGGCGCTGCAGGTACACCGCGAGGCTGTCGCGCCAGGACGCGCGGGGCGTGGCGGGATTTTCAGCTTGGGCGGACGCGGCTTCAGGGGCGGTCATGAAAGGGTGTTAGCAGATTCGGCTAAGAAAGACTGTCATCGCCCGGCTTGACCGGGCGACCCAGTATTCCAGAGACCTATCCGTTGCCCCCGGCAATCTCGGGATAAAGATCAATCCAATCGGGATTGTCTTTCTCGATCAACGAAATCTTCCAGGCGCGGGGCCATTTCTTCAGCCGCTTCTCGCGGTGGATAGCCTGATCGACCTGATCGAAGCATTCGAAATAGACTAGCCGGGTCACCTCATGGCGCTTTGTAAAACTCTCGGCGATTTTCAACTTGTGCTCGGCGACGTGCCGAACGAGATCGTTAGTCACGCCGATGTATAGCGTTCCGCCAATGCGGCTGGCGAGAATGTAGACGTAGAAGCTGCGTGCCTGCAATTGCCGCCTCTGGGATACTGGTCGCCCGGTCAAGCCGGGCGATGACGACTATGTTGCGCCTGCCTTCTCTCCCCGCAGAAGAGCGGGGCGAGGTAAGAAAGCCCTACTCCCCCGCCTGCAGCTTCCGCGGCACGGGAAACAGCTCCGGCCCGCCCGATTTGACCAGCCGCGGCGGTTCCGCGGGTTCCTTGCTGAAATCCAGCTCCTCGATCCGCCCGGCACGCTTTTCGATCTTGTCGGCGGAAATCAGGATTTGCCGGATATCCTCGTTGGCGTCGGAAAAATGCTTTTGCAATTTCAATACGCGCTCGCGCAGGCGGCCGAGATCGTCGCCGAGATTGAGCACTTCCGTGCGGATCTGGTCGGCGGCGTCGCGCATCCGCGCGTCGCGGTGGATCTGCTGCATCACCTGGATCGCCAGCATCAACAGCGACGGCGACACCAGCACGACGCGGGCGCGATAGGCCTTCTGGATCACATCGTCAAAACTGTCGTGAATCTCCGCATAGACCGATTCCGACGGCACGAACATCAGCGCGGTGTCCTGGGTCTCGCCGGCAATCAGATATTTCTCGGCGATATCGCCGACATGCTTCATCACGTCGGCGCGCAGCCGCTGGCTGGCGAGCTTTTTCGCCTCGTCAGTGCGCGCGTCATGCAGCGCGGTCATTGCCTCGAGCGGGAATTTCGCGTCGATGCAGAGCGGCCGCTGGTCGGGCAGGAACACCACGCAATCCGGCCGCTTGCCGGTCGAGAGCGTGTGCTGGAATTCGTAAGAGCCCTTCGGCATGCCGTCCTGGACGATCGCCTCCATCCGTGCTTGTCCAAACGCGCCGCGCGACTGCTTGTTGGCGAGCACGTCGCGCAAGGTCGTCACTTGCGAGGTCAGGTCGGTGAGGTTCTTGTGCGCATTGTCGATGATGCCGAGCCGCTCGTGCAGCACGCGCAAGGAATCCATGGTGTTTCGCGTGGTCTGTTCCATCGACTGGCCGACACGGTGCGTCACCGAATCAAGCCGCTCATTGACCGCGCGCGACATCTCGGCCTGGCGGCCGGCCAGCGCCTGTCCCATCGCATCGACGCGGACGGAGTTCTCGCTCTGGGCGCGGAGCATTTCGGAGAGGCGCCCTTCGAGCTCGTCGGCGCGCATCGCTTGCGCCATCGCCTGTTCCGCGCCGCGCCGGCCGGAGCGTGCGATCACGATCGTGATGATGAGGAGCAGCAATAGCGCCAACGCGCCAAAGCCAAGCAGCGCCGCACCGGTGCGGACCGGCAGGTCGCCGACCATAAAGAGAATCTCGTTCATGGCGCCCTTGTAGCCGATTCGGTCTTGAACGCGAACGAAGAGCGAACATTTATGGTTAATGAAACCGTAATTTTCGTGGTTAACCATCCCTTAAAAAACGTGGTTAACGAACCCTTCACGCGCGGGAACAGCGCATTGACCCCGGCAAATCAACCGCTTAAATCGCCCGCCATGGCTATCCGAGAAATCATTATCCTCCCCGACAAGCAGTTGCGGCTGGTCTCGAAACCGATCGAGAAGGTCACGGCCGAGGTGCGCAAGCTCGCCGACGACATGTTCGAGACCATGTACGACGCGCCGGGGATCGGGCTTGCGGCCATTCAGGTGGCGCAACCGCTGCGGCTGATCACGATGGATCTCGCCAAGAAAGAGGAGGATGGCGAGAGCAAGCCGCGGCCGCGCGTCTTCATCAATCCGGAGATTCTGTCCTCGTCGGAAGAGATGTCGGTTTACGAGGAAGGCTGCCTGTCGATCCCGGAATATTACGAAGAGGTGGAACGGCCGGCCAGGGTGCGCCTGCGCTTCACCGATCTCGACGGCAAGGTACACGAAGAGGACGCCGAGGGCCTGTTCGCCACCTGCATCCAGCATGAGATCGACCATCTCAACGGCGTGCTGTTCGTGGACTATCTGTCAAAGTTGAAGCGCGACCGCGTGCTGAAGAAGTTTGCCAAGGCCGCGAAGCGCGGGGCGGAGTAGGGTTTTCGGGTCTCCCCTCTCAGCCGTCATGCCCGGCCTTGTGCCGGGCATCCACGTCTTCGTTGCAGCATACTCAAGACGTGGATGGCCGGGACAAGCCCGGCCATGACGGGTAAATTGAAATCTCGTCGAGGAATTCTCAACCATGCCGCTCCGCTTGATCTTCATGGGCACGCCCGACTTCGCGGTGCCGACGCTGCTGGAGCTCGTGGCCCACGACCACGAGATCGCAGCCGTCTACACCCGCGCCGCAAAGCCGGCCGGGCGCGGCATGAAGCTGCAGGTGACGCCGGTCGAGCAGGAAGCACGGCGGCTCGGCATTCCCGTGTTCAACCCGACCACGCTGAAAACGCCGGAAGCGCTCGAGGAATTTCGGGCGCACGACGCCGATGCCGCCGTCGTCGCCGCCTATGGCATGATCCTGCCGCAAGGCATTCTCGACGCCCCAAAGCTCGGCTGCTTCAATCTGCATGCGTCGCTATTGCCGCGCTGGCGCGGCGCCGCGCCGATCAACCGCGCCATCATGGCCGGCGACAGCGAGACCGGCGTGATGGTGATGAAAATGGATGTCGGGCTCGATACCGGCGACGTCGCGATGGCCGAGCGGATGACGATCAGCGATGCGATGACGGCGGCCGACGTGCATGATGCGCTGGCGCGGCTCGGCGGCGACCTGATGGTGCGCGCGATCGGCGCGCTGGAGCGCGGCATGCTGCAACTGACAAAACAGAGCGAGGCGGGCGTCACCTACGCTACAAAAATCGAAAAGGCCGAGGCACGGATCGACTGGAACAAGCCCGGCCGCGCCGTGCTGCGGCACATTCACGGATTGTCGCCGTTTCCCGGCGCGTGGTGCGAAATGCCGGTCGATGGCGAGCAGGTCAGGGTCAAAATCCTGCGCGTTGAGGTGATCGACGGCAAGGGCGCACCGGGCGACGTGCTCGACGAGCATCTTGCGGTCGCCTGCGAGCAGGGCGCCTTGCGAATTCTCGAATTGCAGCGCGCCGGCGGGCGGCCAATGAAGGCGGATGAATTCTTGCGCGGCACGCCGCTAAAACCGCCGATGCGGCTCAACTGATGCCCCGCTACAAACTCATCATCGAATATGACGGCGCGCCCTATTGCGGCTGGCAGATCCAGGACAATGGCGCCTCGGTGCAGGGCGCGCTGGAAGATGCGGTCAAGGCGATCTGCGGCGAGCAGGTCCGCGTTCACGGCGCCGGCCGCACCGATGCAGGTGTGCATGCGATCGCGCAGGTCGCGCATTGCGACATCGCAAAACATTTCGTGCCGGGGCGATTTCGCGACGGGCTGAACGCGCATTTGCGGCCGCATCCGATCGGCGTGCTGTCAGCGGAGATCGTGCCGGACACATTCGAGGCGCGGTTTTCAGCGAAAAAGCGGCATTATCTCTATCGGATCAGTAATCGCCGCGCCAATCTCGCGCTCGACATCGGCCGCGCCTGGCGATTGCCGCGGGCGCTCGATACCGATGCGATGCATCAGGCGGCGCAACGCCTGGTCGGCAAGCACGATTTTACGACCTTTCGCGATACCGAATGCCAGGCAAAGTCGCCCGAAAAAACCCTCGATCAGCTCGATGTCGTAAGAGACGGCGACGCCGTCAACATCGTCACCTCGGCACGCTCGTTCCTGCACAGTCAGGTGCGCTCGATGGTGGGCTCGCTGGTCTGGGTCGGCGAAGGCCGCTGGCGCGCCGACGATCTCGCCGCGGCTCTCGCCGCCCGCGACCGCGCCGCCTGCGGCCCCGTCGCGCCGCCGGACGGGCTGTATCTGGTAAGGGTGGAGTATTGAGCGTTCTTTACCTCGCCCCGCCCTTGCGGGGAGAGGTCGGCGCGTAGCGCCGGGTGAGGGGACTCACCGCGCATTCGGTGTAGGTGGAGGCAGCCCCTCACCCCAACCCTCTCCCCGCGAAGAGCGGGGCGAGGGAGTCACGCAAAATACCTATCCAGCACGCCCCGATAAATCTTCGTCAGTCTTTCCAAATCCGACACCGGCGTGCGCTCATCGATCTGGTGCATGGTCTGGCCGACCAGGCCGAACTCGATCACCGGGCAGTAGCTCGAGATGAAGCGCGCGTCGGAGGTGCCACCGCTTGTCGAGAGTTCAGGCCGCCGGCCGGTGACTTCCTCGATCGCCGCCACCGCCAAATCGGTGAACGGGCCGGGCTTGGTCACGAACACATTCGAATTCGAGGGCTCCCACACGATCCGCGCGCGGATGCGGTTGCCCGTGGCTTTCGCGAGCCGCGCCTCGACCAGCGCGCGCAGCGTTTCCTGCGTGTGCAGATCGTTGAAGCGGATGTTGAATTTTGCGCGTGCCTGCCCCGGGATCACATTGCTTGCGGTATTGCCGACATCCACTGAAGTAAATTCGAGGTTCGAGGCCTGGAATTGAGCGCTGCCGTGATCGAGCGGCTCGTCGCCGAGCGCCACGATCAACCGTGAAATATCCGGAACCGGATTTGCCGCGCGGTGCGGATAGGCGACGTGGCCCTGGACGCCATCGACATGGAGCGTGCCCGATTGCGAGCCGCGGCGGCCGACTTTTATACAGTCGCCGAGCACCTCGACATTGCTGGGTTCGCCGAGCACGCAATGGTCGAATTTATCGCCACGCGCGGCCACCCACTGCAATAGCTTGATGGTGCCGTTGACCGAGATGTCCTCCTCGTCGCCGGTGATCAGGAACGAGATCGAACCTTTTGGCTTGCCGCCATGGGCGGCGAGATAGTCGAGGACCGCGGCGACGCTGCAGGCGATGCCGCCCTTCATGTCGACGGCGCCGCGGCCGTAGAGAAAGCCGTCCCGGACCTCGCCCGCGAACGCGCCATGGCTCCAGGCGCTCTCGTCGCCCGGCGGCACCACGTCGGTATGCCCGGCAAAGGTGATGTGCGGCGTTCGGTCGCCGATGCGGGCATAGAGGTTGTCGATATCGGCGGTGCCGGGCTCGCCGAAGGTGACGCGATGCACCTCGAAGCCGGCGCCTCCAAGAATATTTTCGAGCACCCCAAGCGCGCCGGCATCGGCCGGGGTTACCGAGGGACAGCGGACGAGATCGCGGGCAATCGAGAGGGCGTCGTTCATGCCCCCGCTTACCATGCGCGGCTACCGATCGGCCAGCACCGCAGGCGGGAAAATCCCCTGATGCCTTACGCAAGCCCGCAGCAATTCGTTAATGCTGGTTTTGGCGCGGGTGCGCTCGTCGACCCGCTTGACGATCACCGCGCAGGCGGTGGAGGGGCCGGGCTGCCCGTTCTTTAGCGGCCGGGCCGGCAACGTTGTTGCCTGAGATATCGAAGACTGCCATATTCTGGTTTTCAACCTTTAATTGTCCCATCCAGCGAGATTGACATGAATGATCTTCCGGCCAATTCCTCCGCTCGGGGCAATATGAACGTCGCGCCGCCCGGATTGCCAAATCGAGCCAATGCCCCTCCACATCCGTTGGATGGCGAGTGGTTTATTCACATTGACGGAGAAACGTATGGACCCTATTCCGGTCACCAACTCGGCGAGTATCTAAAAGAAGGTCGAATCGACGGAGCAACACAGGTTCTCGCGGTCGGGAGTGAAAATTGGCAGCACGCTTCGGAAGACCGCCGCCTCGCTTCGTTGTTCAGGCCCGCTAGGCAACAGAGTCAGTTGCCAGCGCCGGTTACTGCCGCAGCGGGCGCAACCGTCGTTCAGGTTACCAACCAGATCACTCCTCATCCCGTAATGTTCATGGATGACGGCTCACCGTTCGGCCCTAAATCCCCTGGCGTCGCGCTGCTCTTGTCGTTTCTGTGGTGCGGGGCAGGACAAATTTATTGTGGTCGTGTCGGCAAAGGCATTCTAATGTTTCTCGGCGCCGTCGCACTATGGTTCATATTGCTCGGCTGGATCATCCAAATATGGGCGATGATTGATGCATATCAAACTGCAAAGCAGATGAACCTAAGATACCTGCGACGTATGCAACTCGGTCAACCAGTATGAACCGAATGCTACCCGATGCATCATTTCGCTCATGTCCGAGCTGCGGAGCCGTATTGAATAGCGGCGCTATCACTTGCAATTCTTGTGGTGGGCTGGTGGTGGTGGAGAGCATTCTCGGCCGACTGAAGACTGAGTTCAGATACCAATCTGGTCAGATCAACGAGCGCCTGAAAAATCGAACGATTCTTTTATGGACTCTCGCGTTGTGTCCGATCGTTATCTTGCCGCCCACACTCGCGCTGTTCCTGAGTTTTCGTTCGACAAAGAAAGCAGATGGTCAGGTAACCGCTGACCCGCACTTCCCAGATGTCCTGATTTTGATTGTTGCTGTTTGCAACATCATACTAAGCATTCTGTTTTGGCGTTGGATCGGCGATACAGCTGTTTCAATGGGTCTCTCGATCGGACTTTTCTTGAAGTCGATCGGTATCAATCATCCAAGCGGGCTACGATCAATTTGAACTGTCTTCTGGCGTCGAATCTGAAAATTAGTCCCGCAGCAATTCGTTGATGCTGGTTTTGGCGCGGGTGCGCTCGTCGACCCGCTTGACGATCACCGCGCAGGCGGTCGACGGGCCGGGCTGGCCGTTCTTCAGCGGCCGGGCCGGCAAATTCCCCGGCACCACCACGGCATATTCCGGGACTTCGCCGACAAAAGTCTCGCCGGTGTCGCGATCGACGATTTTGGTCGAGGCACCCAAAAACACGCCCATCGCCAGCACCGCGCCCTTGCGCACGATCACGCCTTCGGCGACTTCCGATCGCGCGCCGATAAAGCAATCGTCCTCGACGATCACGGGTTCGGCCTGCAGCGGCTCGAGCACGCCGCCGATGCCGACGCCGCCGGAAATGTGCACGCGCTTGCCGATCTGGGCGCAGGAGCCGACCGTCGACCAGGTGTCGATCATGGTTGATTCATCGACATAGGCGCCGAGATTGACGAAGGACGGCATCAAGACGACGTTTTTCGCAATGAAGGCCGAGCGGCGGACGATCGCGCCTGGGACCGCGCGAAAACCGGCATCGCGAAAGCGGTTCTCGCCCCAGCCCTCGAATTTCGACGGCACCTTGTCCCACCAGGATGCCTTGCCGGGGCCGCCGGAGATCGCGCTCATGTCGTTGAGCCGGAACGACAGCAGCACCGCCTTCTTCAGCCATTGATGCACCTTCCATTTGCCGCTGGCCTCGCGCTCGGCAACCCGCGCCTCGCCCTTGTCGAGCAGCTCCAGCGCATGATCGACCGCCTCGCGGACCTCCCCCTTGGTCGCGGTCGAAACACCATCGCGGGCATCGAACGCGGCGTTGATGGTGGATTCCAGGGCGGTGAGCGACATCGGGATTTCCTCGGGCGATATTGGTCGGGCGGGAGGCTTTGTCGGGATTTGGCGGCGCGGAGTCAAGGCAATGCGTCGTCCCGGCGAAGGCCGGGACCCATAATCACAAGGCGTTGTTGGTAACAAAGAAAGCCGTCTGACGCTGTGCCCACGAGGAGCTTCCCGGCGTGTGGGTCCCGGCCTTCGCCGGGACGACGAAACTTACACCTTCGCCACCAGCCCCGCCAAAAACCCGGTCAAATCATCCGTGACATGATCGACATAAACGGCGTCGCGGCCCTCCAGCTCCCAGTCCTCGCGCACGACTTCCTTGGAGCCGTCGGGCACGACCAGCACCGTGGTCATGCCGAGCTGGTGCGGGACCACGAGGTTGCGGGCGAGATCCTCGAACATCGCCGATCTCGAGGGATCGACCTGATGCGTATCCAGGAATCTCCGATAGGTCTGCGGCGCCGGCTTCGGTTCGAGTTCGGCGGCGACGATATCGAATACGGCTTCAAAATGCCCAACCAGGCCGAGCCGCGCCAGCACCTTGTCGGCATGATCGGTCGAGCCGTTGGTCAGGATCAATTTGCGCCCGGGGAGTTTTGCGATCGCCTCGCCCATCGCGGGGTTCGGCTCGAGCGGCGAATGATCTATTCTGTGCACGTAAGCCAGATAATCGTCGGCGCGTACGCCATGCTCGGTCATCATGCCGCGCATGGTGGTGCCGTAGCGGCGGTAATAGTCCTTCTGGATTCTTCGCGCCTCTTCCGGCGAAACCTTGAGCCAGGCGCTGACAAACTCGCCGATCCGAGCGTCGACCTGCTGCCACAGATTGACGTGATGCGGATAAAGCGTGTTGTCGAGATCGAACACCCAGGTGTCGATGTGGGCGAAGGAGCGGGGGGTGTTTTTCAAGGCATGCATCATGGCACCGCGAATCGAAGCGTCTTGCCGCCGCTGGACATGTCGACGGCGGCAAAGCCGGTCGCCGCAAAACCGCGGGTGCCGCAGTCGCCCTGCTCGGTGGTTTCGAACTTGCTCTCGCGGGTGCAAAGCTCCCTGGTGCCGCCCCAGTTCAGCGTTCTGTCCTTGAGCTTGACGGTGCGGTTTTCGGCATCGACGGCTTCGGCAAAGGAGAAAATCTGCTTCGGGAGACCGCTGACGTCGGGATGCAGGCATTTGCCGGGATCGATCCGGTACCAGCCGCGGCTGGTCACGGCATTGCCGTCGTCGGTCGCGACCGCGGCCATGATCTTGTGCGGGGTGTCGTTGCACCAGGTAAGCCCGGTGGACGACGGCGATTGCACCGCGTCGATCATCATGCTGAAGAAATTCGGTGCCTGCACGATATCGGGCGTCATCCCGCGGCTCTTCAGGAACGCCGCCAGTGCCGCTTGCGTCTTCGGACCGTCGACGCCGTCGATCGGTGCCGCGTCAAACCCCGCGATCACCAGCAGCCGCTGGATGCCGGCGAGCCTCGCCTGCTCATCGTCATATTCGCTGCCTTCGGCGAGATAGGCGACCATATTGCCGTCATCGGCCTGTGTCGGGTTGACTTGGGTAAACGGCGCCGGCGTCTGCCCGGTGCGGCATTGCCGGGCGGCGGCAATGACAAAATCGTCCGGCGCGATGCACAGCGTGTCGCCGCCATTCTGCGGGATCGGCGAGGAACCATAGACGCCGAGCGCGCGGGCATGCAGCAGGATGCGGTCGGCGGTCAATTTACCCTGCGCGACGACGCGGCAGGCGGCGGGATCGATGCGGAACCACCCGCGCGTTGCGGTCGCGGCCTTGTCGTCGATGCCGATCGCGGCCTCGACCACATAGCTCATGCGGTTGCAGATCCTAAGGTCGGCATAGGCCGGTTCGGCCGAGATCACGAGGGAAATCAGCGCGGCGGGAAGGGCGAGCAGGGCGGTTGAAAAGTGTCGCACAACATTCCGACCGTCATGTCCGGGCTTGTCCCGGGCATCCACGTCTTGACGGGCGAGCGGCAAGGAAGACGTGGATGGCCGGGCAAAGGCGAGCGGAAGCGACGCCGTCCTTCGGCCGGCTACGCCCGGCCATGACGATGGATGGTCATTCGTCGTCACTTGTGAATCAGCGTGCCGGTGCCCTGGTTGGTGAACAATTCGAGCAGCACCGCGTGCTGCATCTTGCCGTCGATGATGACGACGCCCTCGACGCCCTGCTCGAGCGCGTAGATGCAGGTTTCGACCTTCGGGATCATGCCGCCGGAAATGGTGCCGTCGGCGATCAGTTTTCGCGCGTCCTTGACCGACAGTTGCGGAATCAGCTTTTTCGACTTGTCGAGCACGCCGGGAACATCCGTCAACAGCAACAGCCGCTTGGCCTTCAGCGCGCCCGCAACCGCGCCGGCAAACGTGTCGGCGTTGACATTAAAAGTCTGTCCGGTCTTCGAGGTCGCGAGCGGCGCCAGTACCGGGATCAATTCATAGCCGATCAACTGATTCAGCAACGTCAAATCGACCTTTTCGGGTTCGCCGACAAAGCCGAGATCGACCACCTTCTCGATATGCGAATCCGGATCGACCATGGTGCGCGTCGCCTTGACCGCGCTCACCATGTTGCCGTCCTTGCCGCACAGGCCGACCGCCTTGCCGCCGGCCTCGTTGATGTAGCCGACCAGTTGCTTGTTGATCGAACCCGCCAGCACCATCTCGACGATCTCGATGGTCGCGGCATCGGTGATGCGCAGGCCGGCGGCGAATTCCGACTGGATGCCGAGGCGTTTCAGCATGGTCGCGATCTGCGGCCCGCCGCCATGCACCACCACCGGATTGATCGCGGTCTGCTCCAGCAGAACGATGTCGCGCGCGAATGCCTTGGCGGTTTCTTCGGCGCCCATGGCATGGCCGCCATATTTGATGACGATGGTTTCCTCGTCATACTGCTGCATGTGCGGCAGCGCTTCCGACAGGATACGGGCCTGGTCGAGCGGGCTGATATCGGGCGCGTCGGTCATGAAGCGGGTCTCACACGGGCAGGGTGGGCCGGTTTCTATCCGATTGGCGGTCCGGCGCAAAGTGGCTACGGATTATTGCTTCCGCGGCCACGCCGCCGCTACCGCAAGTCCGAGCCAACTCAGAATCAAAAGCGTCCCGCCGGTCGGCGCGGCCATCGGGAACAGGCTGTGGCCGGCATATTGCCGCAGGGTCAGGTCGCCGGCGAACAATGACGCGGCGATGACAAATCCGGCCGCGGCTGCGATGCCGATCCTCGGGTGAAGAACACCGCGCTCGATCAGCCCCGCGGCCGCGAGCACGGCGGTAGCGTGAAACAGCAGCATCGATGACGCCGCCGCCAGCCGCGTGGCGTCGGGCTGGTGCGCGGCCGCCGCCGCCAGGATGACGCCGTCAGCGCCCATCACGCCGGCCAGAATGACCAGAATCCGCAAATTACGAAACCCCATCAGCTGCGCTCCCGAAGTAGCCGCACCATGGCGGCGCGTAATTGCGGCATCCCGGCGCCGGTGCGCGAGGAGGTCGCCAGAATCTCCGGAAAGGCCGCGGGATGTTTTGTCAACGCGGCCGCGGTGGCGGCGACGGTTTGGTCGAGCTCGGTGGCTTTGACCTGATCGGCCTTTGTCAGCACGACCTGATAGCTCACCGCCGCCTTGTCGAGCGTCTTCAGGACGTCGAGATCGACGTCTTTGAGGCCATGCCGGGCGTCGATCAGGACATAGACCCGCGCCAGGTTGCTTCGCCCCTGCAGGAATTTGTGGATCAGCGCGGTCCATGATGCGACTTTTGCCTTGGGTGCGGAGGCGTAACCGTAACCTGGCATGTCGACCAGCCGGAAGCCGGCATTGTCAGGCCCTTCGAAGAAGATCAGTTCCTGGGTGCGGCCGGGCGTATGCGACGTGCGTGCCAGCGCATTGCGGCCGGTCAGCGCGTTGATCAGCGAGGATTTACCGACATTGGAGCGGCCGGCAAACGCCACCTCGATGCCGGCCATCGGCGGCAGCGTCTCGATCGACGGCGAGGCCCAGAAAAATTGCCAGTCGCCCGCGAACAGCTTTCGCCCCTGCTCGATCAGACCAGCGTCGAGATCGGTATTCATGCGCCGACTTTCTATCCATCGTCATGGCCGGGCATAGCCGTCCGAAGGACGGCGTCGCTTCCGCTCGCCTATGCCCGGCCATCCACGTCTTGCTTTGGAGCAGCCCTCCAAGACGTGGATGCCCGGCACAAGGCCGGGCATGACGGATTAGAGATGGATGCGCCCCTCACACGGGGGCAGGCTACGTCGCCTTCTTCGAGGCGAACGTCGCCCGGAGATTGTCGAACAATTCAACCTTCACGCCGTTGCGGCGCATGATGAAGCTCTGCTGCAGCACCGACAGCGTGTTGTTCCAGGCCCAGTAGATCACGAGCCCGGCCGGGAAACCCGCCAGCATGAAGGTGAAGATCAAGGGCATCCATGCGAAAATCATCTTCTGGGTCGGATCCGGCGGCGTCGGATTGAGCTTCATCTGGAACCACATCGTGATGCCCATGATGATCGGCCAGATGCCGAGCGCGAGGTAGTGTCCGAACAGCGGCAGTTGCGTCGGATCGAAATGCAACAGGCCGAACAGCGTGAACAGATTGGTCGGGTCGGGCGACGACAGATCCTTGATCCAGCCGAAGAACGGCGCGTGCCGCATCTCGATGGTGACGAACAACACCTTGTAGAGCGAGAAGAACACCGGAATCTGCAAGGCGACGGGAAGACAACCGGCGATCGGGTTGATCTTCTCCTTCTTGTAGATTTCCATCATCTCCTGCTGCTGCTTCACCTTGTCGTCGGGATAGCGTTCCTTCAGCGCGGCGAGCTGCGGCTGCACCGATTTCATCTTCGCCATCGAGGCGTAGGATTTGTTGGCGAGCGGGAAGAACAACAGTTTTACGATCACCGTCACCAAGAGGATCGAGATGCCGAAATTGCCGAACAGGCGGTAGAAGAAGTCGAGCGCCAAAAACATCGGCTTGGTGATGAAATAGAACCAGCCCCAGTCGATCAGCAGATCGAAATGGTTGAGCCCGAGCTCCTTGTTGTAGCCGCCGAAGCCCGCGAACGGGAAATTGATGCCGACGACGCTGGCCTCCTTGGCCCCCGCAAACAGCCGCGCATCGGCGCTGCCGGTGCCACCGATCGCAATCGTCTGCGGGTCCAGCAGATAATCGGTCTGATAGGTCCTGATCGTGCCGACCAGATTGGAGGAGAACCGCGCCTGCAGCTGCGCATTGGTGTCGGGTAATAGCGCCGAGGCCCAGTATTTGTCGGTGATGCCGAGCCAGCCGTCGGTGACGTTGAAGGAGACCGACTTGGCGTCGTCGATTTTCTTATAAGGATATTCCTGCAGGCCCTTGTCGCCGAGATAGCCGATCAGGCCTTCGTGCAGGATGTAGTAGCCCGCGACTTTCGGGGTGCCGTGCCGCGAGATCAGCGCGAACGGATAAAGCGTGACCGGCGCATTGCCGACATTGCTGACGTCGTCCTTGATGGTGAAGAGGTAGCGGTCGTCGATTGAAATGGTGCGGCGGAAGGTCAAGCCCTCGCCATTGTCATATTTCAGCGTCACCGGCGTGGTCGGCGTCAGGCTGCCGGAGCCTTCCTGCTGCCAGACCGTGTTCTGATCAGGGAGTTTCACCGTCGAGCCGCTGGCCGGAACCCAGCCGAACTCGGCATAATAGGGGTTGTCGGTGCCCGAGGGCGAATACAGCACGATCGGGGGCGAAGCGGGATCGACGGTCTCGCGGAACTGCACCAGCGAAAGATCGTCGATGCGCGCGCCCTTTAACGAAATGCTGCCGGTGACGCGCGGGGTGTCGATCTTGACGCGCGGGCCTGCGGCGATCGCGTCCTCGCGGCTGACGACGGGCGCGTTGGAGGCGGGCTGATTCGTCGCAGGTCCGCTGGCCGAGGGCGTCGGTCCGTTGCCGGCCTGGGGCGTCGCCTGCGGGGTTGCCGCGGTTCCGCCCTGCGGGGTGGATTTTATCAGCTCGCTCTGCGCCTGCTGCGCGGCGCGCTGCTTTTCCATCGCCGGCACATTGTAGAAATATTGCCACGCGATCAGCACGAGGCCGGACAGAATGACGGCGAGGATGGTGTTGCGATTATCGGTCATCGTTCAAGGTCTCGTCATTCAATTCGGTTTGCGGCTTGCGCCGGGCTGTTCTTCGACGCGCTTTTTTGACGTACTTTGCCGGCGCGAAGCCGCCACTTCGCCGGAAGCCGCTTTCGGCGGTCTTGCCTGCTGCCGGTCGAGGCGATGAAGCGCCGAGCGGAGATCCTCAAGCATGGTCGCGAAGTCGCAAGCGAGCGCGGCGCGGCGGCCGACCAGCACATAATCACTGTGCGGCCGCATTGATACGGCATCCAGCAATTTCACGAGCTCGCGCAGCCGGCGCCGGATGCGGTTGCGCTCGGTGGCGGTGCCGTTCTTTTTGGTGACCGTAAAGCCGACCCGGACCGGACCGTCATCGTCGCGGGCGCGGCTCTGCACCGTAAACGCCGTGCCGGAAGCCCGCCCGCCATTGGCAACGGCGAGGAAGTCCGCCCGCTGCCTTAGCCGATCCATGTTGAAATCTCCGGGAAGCCCGGCTCAGGCGCTCAGACGCTTGCGGCCGCGGGCGCGGCGGGCGGCGAGGACCTTGCGGCCGCCGGTGGTTGCAAGGCGGGCGCGGAAGCCGTGGCGGCGCTTGCGCACCAGTTTGCTGGGTTGATAAGTCCGCTTCACGGGTCGTTCTCCGCTGACAATTTGCCGCTTAAGCTGACAATTTGCCTGATTAATGAGGTAAGTCCGGTGATGCTGGTCGGCCCGAAGTCAGGCCATTTCCGGCCCCAAACGAGCCGCCCCGGTCGGACCGGGTCATCGCGGACAATTGGCGCGGCTTATACGGGAGCGACCCGTTTTCGTCAATCAGGCCGCTTGTCACATTTGAGGCGGCGTTGCGGTTCCGCAAAACGACGCAATTCTACCCGAATATTTCAATGTTTGCGGTGTTTTTGCGTCCGAGGATGGCGACAGGCGCAGCACGCACTAGATCAGGAACTGAAAGACATTAGCGATCCGTAATTTGACCGGTTCGAGAGTGCACCGCATCCTCGAATGTGGAGCTTCGAAAGCAGATTTCGTGTCAATGACCGAGGAACAGCTGATCACCGAAAGGCCGCGGCCCAAAGCGCCGCGCCGGCTCGGCCTGTCCGGCAAACTGCTCCTGCTCACCATTCCCTTGGTCATGATCGCGGGAATGCTGATCTACGTGCCCGCGATCGCGAACTTCCGGATGAACCGGCTCAATGACCGGCTGGCGGCGGCCAATACCGCGGCCTTGGTGCTCGATGCGGCCCCCTCAGGCATGGTCCCCGATTCGCTGGCGCGGCAGATCCTCACCTCTATCGGCGCGCGCGCGGTGGCCATCAAGATGGGACAGCAGCGGCGGCTGCTCGCCAGCGCCGGCCTGCCGCCGGCGATCGACCATGACGTCGACATGCGGACCATGACGGTGTGGTCGGCGATCTTTGATTCCTTCCAGATCATGCTGGAAACCGGCAACCAGGCGATCCGCGTGGTCGGCCCGTCGACCAGCGGCGGGCAATTCATCGAGGTAGTGATCGACGAACAGCCGCTGCGCCAGGCGATGTACCGGTTTTCCCGCAACGTGTTGCTGGTCGCGCTGATCATCGCGGGGCTCACGGCGGGGCTGGTTTATCTGGCTTTGCATTATCTGTTCGTGCGGCCGATGCGGCGGCTGACCGCGAGCCTGGTCGGCTTCCACGAAAATCCGGAAAGTGCGGCGCGCATCATCGTGCCGAGCCAGCGCGGCGACGAGATCGGGGTGGCCGAGCGCGAATTGTCCGACATGCAGCGCGATCTGGTGTCGATGCTGCATCAGAAGAGCCGGCTCGCCGCCCTTGGGCTTGCGGTCTCCAAGATCAACCACGATTTGCGCAACCTTCTGGCCTCCTCGCAGCTCTTGTCGGACCAGCTCGCCAGCGTGCCCGATCCGCGGGTGCAGCGCTTTGCGCCGAAGCTGATGCGCTCGCTGGAACGCGCGATCGCGTTCTGCCAGTCGACGCTGTCCTATGGCCGCGCCCAGGAGGCCGCGCCCGACCGGCGGATGATCCCGATCGAGCCTGTTGTCGCCGAGGTGCGGGAGTCCGCAGGCCTTGCCTCGGATGCGTCGATCACCTGGATCAGCGCGATCGAGCGCGGGCTTTCGATCGACGCCGATCCCGACCAGCTGTTCCGGGTGCTGCTTAATCTCGTGCGCAATGCGGCTCAGGCGCTGGAAAACCGGCCGAGCGGCGATGCCGCGACCATGCAGATTCGGATTACCGGACGCCGCGAGGGTTCGGTCGCGATCGTGGAGGTGTCCGACACCGGCCCCGGCGTGCCGCAAAAGGCCCGCGACCATTTGTTCGAGGCGTTCCAGACCTCGGGGAGGCCCGGCGGCAGCGGGCTGGGCCTTGCGATCGCCGCCGAGCTGGTCCGCGCCCATGGCGGGGAAATCCACCTGGTGGAAGGCACCATCGGCGCGACCTTCCGGGTCGCGATCCCCGACCGGCCGGTGGAACTCCTGAGCGTCCGCAACGAGCGGGCGCGGGCGTAATCGCCGCGAGACCTCCTGTCACCCGTCATTCCGGGGCATCGCAACGCGATGGACCCGGAATCTCGTAGTAATACCGCGAGATTCCGGGTTCGATGCGGAGCCAGTCATCGGGCCGGCCAGAGGCCGGACCCGTTGGCATCGCCCCGGAATGACGACAGAAAATGCCGCTTTCCGGAGCTTGCCAATCAAGGCCGGAGCGGGTAGCAAAAGCGCTCTTTCGCGACCTTCCGAATACGTTCTCGGATGCACGCGGGCGGTTAAGCCCGATGCCCCGCGAAAAAAGGCGCCCGTAGCTCAGCTGGATAGAGCACTAGACTACGAATCTAGGGGTCAGGAGTTCGAATCTCTTCGGGCGCGCCATTCGGGACTGATTCCCAGGAAGCGGATTTCCCGGCGTTACGTGGTTGCGGCTAAGTGGCGCGCGGCCGATGGAAAGAAACTGATGCTTGATCCCGAGCGCCCGGCCGCGGACGTTACCTGTCGCTCATCGGATGAGATCCTCAACCATCCGCTTTTCGCCTCGGCACGGATCGCCTTCGTGGACGCCGTGCTCGGCCTTTACGAGGGCGATGTGTTTCAGACCCGCCTGCTGCTCGAGGTCGGGCGTTACGTCGTCTTCGCCAACATCATGTGCATGCACGCGCGCTATGATGAGGCCGATCGCTCGACCTGGCCGACCATGGGCAGCCTCAAGCAGACGATGCTTCAGTTCGGGCTGTCCAGCCCGCGCCGGGTGGAGGCGGTGGTTGCTCTCCTGGTGCATAACGGCTTCTTGAAAACGGTCACCGCGAAGCGGGACCGCCGCGTCCGCATCCTGACGCCGACCGAGAAGATGGTCAGCCAGGACATGGACTGGCTGGTCGCGCATTATCTGCCGCTGCAGCTCTTGTTTCCGGATCCGGGTTACGCGCCGGTGATGCAACGCGATCCCTCGTTTCAGATCGCGCAGCGGTTTGTCTCGATGGGTTTCGCTTCCCACGGCGCCAATATCCTGGCGAACAATCCCGGCATGATGCTGTTCCTCGGCCGCGACGCCGGCATCATGATCCTGATCAAGCTCATTCAAATGGCGCACGCCACCGGCGAGGGTGCGGCAAGGGGTCTGTTATATTCCGATATCGGTGCTCGCTTCGGCGTCTCGCGGACCCATGTGCGCGATATCCTGGTCGAGGCGGAAGCCGCAGGATTCGTGCATCTGTCCGATCGCGGCGGACAATCGGTGCAGCTGACATCGGCGGTGATGCAGGCGTTCGACCGCTTTATCGCGGACAGCATGTCCGGACTCGATCTCATGTACCAGATTGCGCTCCCTCAGATCAGCGCGGGTCGTTCGCCCGGATAGGTCGAGGATTTTCGCCCGCTGTGCAACACTGCTATCACGCGCCCTCACGGCCCGGATCGCCGTCCGCCGCGTCTTCGACGTGCAAGCCTGCCGCCGCCGACACCCCGCGCAGCCGGATGACCATTGCGATGACGTCGACATCGACCTTGAGAAGGTCGAGATCGCGGGTCATTTCCCGCAGCTCCTGGCCTTTGCGGGCAAGTTCTTCCGAGACGTCGACGGCCATCTTGCGTTCGGTCACCCCGCCGGTACTACCGACGAACATCTTGGCTTTCATCCACTCCAGTCGCGCGCGTTGCGTGTCGCGCGCGAACCTCTGTTCAACGAATTGGCGGCGGGCGCTGTGGTATGAGCCAATGAGCGCCGGTTCCGGCATGCTCCATAGCTCTTCGATGGGCACCGTCATGAAGTTTACCCCCTGTCACAAGGCGGCATGATTGTAGCTCAATCCGTTCGTCCCGGCACGTCGCCACCGGCTGCCGCACTTCAGCGAAACGATGCTGCAATGGCGGCGCAGCGCCGGACCGGACGGACCGCGGCGGCCGCCATTGTTCGGTCAGTTGTTCGGGGTGAGCAAAATCGGGCCGTTTTTGCCCTTCGGCTTGCCGGATTTTGGTGTCGTTATGGTCGGGCGTGTGGCCTGCGGAGGCGCCGGCTCGACGCATTGAAAGGCTGTCTTGAGCGAGGTGATGGCAAGTTCGGACGCCGGCTGGTTGCGCTTGTCGGGATTGTCCGTGAGAAACTTGAGAACCACGTCACGCACCTTCTCCCGATCAGCGGCCGGCGCGGCACATCGATAGCCCGTTGCGCGCATCATGTCGAAATAGGCGGTCGACATCCCCATGCAAAGATAATTGTGTCCGGACGCGTTGTCGGTGCACAGGTTCCACAGATCGCTGCCGGTGTCGAAATATTCCGCGTGACCGATGCCGGGGAAAAAAAGCAACGCGGCGATTACCAAACGCTTCATCATGACCTCGTATTTGACCCTTTGTTTGTCACGCTTCCCCGTCCGCGAAACGCGCAGGCGTGTCGATACCGTAATTCTCGCCGATCGACAGGGCGCAAATCCGCGACAGATGCGTATACGGCAATCCAGTCTCCTCGGCCCACGCATTGAACTGCGCCTGCACTTTTGCAAGATCACGTTTCGAGGTGATCGCCTCGGCCACATCGAGGCCCGCATCGCGCAGGCACGCGACCACGTCCCTGGATGTCACGAAGCCGTCCCAGCCGAGGAAGCGCAAAAACATCTGGCCGGTATTGCCGCCGAGCCGGCTGCCGCGCTTGGCCAGCAGCTCGAGCAATCCGACTTGGTCGGAGGACGGCCATTTGGCAAGCCACTTGCCAAAACTGCCATGTTCCTTCGCTACTTCCCGGACGAAAGAGGCATTGCCGCGCACCGACATGATCTTGGCGCCGTTGCGCACGATGCGCGTGTCCTTGGTCAAGGCGTCCCAGAATTCATCGGGCTCAAGCGAAAGCCGGCCCGGTTCGAATTTCAGGAACGCCTGCTCGAATCCGTCCCATTTCGCCTCGATCACGCTCCAGGCGAAGCCGGCCGAAAACACCCGTCGTGTCATCTCCGCCAGCATGCGGTCGTCGCCAAGTCTGGCGAGCGCCTTCGGATCCGGCGTGGGCGGCAATAGCTTCGCCAGTGCCTTCGCCCCGCCTTTGCGCTTCTCGGCGCGGGAGCGGATCGTGTTGAACGGGATGGTCATGCGGCGTATCCGGTGGGCTATTGTTGCGGACGCCGCGCCTGGTCCAGGTTCAAGGCCTTGTCCAGATTGCGGGCCTCGGCGAGTGCCGCCGCGCTTGGCAGAAGCGTCGAATTGAGGTCGGCCTCGGTGAAATCGGCGCCGGCGAGGTTGGCGTTGGAGAGGTCGGCTCCCGCAAGGTAGGCGTGGTTGAGGTTGCAGTTCGCCAGATTGGCGTTCTGCAGCTTCGCGAATTCGAGATTGGCGCGCGAGAGATTGGCGCCGCTCAGATCAGCATTCCTGAGATCGGCGGACTTGAGCACGCCACGCATCAGGCCCATCGATTGGTTGCGCATGTCCGCGCTCAAATCGGCTCCCGCAAGCTTGGCCCCGATCAGGCTGGCACCGGATAGATCTCCGGTTATGCGGGCGCCGCTCAAATCGGCGCCGCCAAGCTTGGCGCGTTGCATCTGCGTGCTGAGCAGCGAGGCCTTGACGAGGGACGCCTCCGTCAAATCCGCGTCGATCATCCAGGCCTGGTTCAGGATGGCCCGATCGAAGCGCGCGGCTTTCAGATCCGTGCGATTGAGCCTTGCCAGGCGAAGATTGCTGCCGGAGAAGTCGAGGCCCGAGAGATCGAGGTGCGACAGCCGCTTTCCTTCCAAATCCGCAGAGCGTTGCCCTCCGCCGCCCTGGGGCGCCGCCTTGAGCAGCGCGTCGACCTCGGCGCGCGTCATCTCGGAAGTCGACATTTCCGGACTGTTGAGGTCGACATAGCGCAGCAGATCCTGCGCCACGGCGTCATGGGGGTGAACCAGCAGCGCCACCATCGACACAAGCGCAAATGCGAGAGGAAACAGCATCAGCGTGTCTCGGCCTGCCCAGGTTTGATCATAGCATGAAGTATGGGCACCGTCTCATTCAGATTTCGGGCTGGGGGCATTGGCGCACACCGACATGATCTTGGCGCCGTTGCGCACGGAGCGGATCGTTTTGAACGGGATGGTCATGCGCGAATTCCAGTTTCTATCTCGCAACTACCGCGGCGCGAACTTGTAGCGGAAGGTGCAGCCCGGCGTGCCCTGCATGATCGTCTGCGCGCGATCGAGGCTGACCTCGCCTTCGCCGACCGCCGCGATATCGAAATCCGCTTTGCATATCAAGAGCGCGCCGAGTTCGGGTTCGCCCAGCGCGCGGAAGAATTCGGCGAAGCGGCAGCGCGTCACGTCGATGTCCAGCGCCTCCTTGTCCTGGCGCAAAATTTCGAACTCGACCTCCTTGCCGGAAACCTCGCCCCAGACGCTTTGGATGGCCGCCCATTTGCGCCGCGGGCTGCCATCGATGACATCGCCGATCGCCGCGAACAGCTGCTTCGACCAGTCGCGCAAGGCCTGCTTCACGATGGCGTCGGCCTTGTCCTTTCCAAGTTCAGCCCGCAACGCGCGCAGCACGGGCACCAGCACCTGGGCCTGTATCCGCGTTTTGTCGAGCAGGGATAGCTTGGGATCCACGAGATAACCGTCGAGCACACTGGTCATTGTTTGCTCCCGAATTCTTTCCTTGCCAAGCGAACGTCGCACCCCCCGCTTCGCGAGCTTTATTCTGCGCAGGACGGTTGCTCGCTCCGCCTAACCTGCGACAAGGTCCGCTACTCTGCGAATAATGGCAACCGGCGATCACGCGTCGCGCTGCACCTGCAGGTGATTTGCCCGTCAGGCAAAAACCTGTCGAGCCCCATTTGCAAAAATATTTCTGTTTTCGTCTGACCCAAATCACTTTTAACACTATCGCCGTCTCGTCCCACTCGAGGGGCGCTTCGCGGTCGTCACGAACGCGGGGCCGCGCCTTGACGCCCATCAAACGAAGACGGTCGCGGCCGGCAAATGCTGGCGCGAAATTCGGCTCTCTGAGGCTGGCGGTCTGTCCGGTCTCGCCAAACCCGGTCATATGGCCGGGACCGGCCCGGCCGTCCGGCCGATAGTGTTTGGCTGCAGCAACGCCCAGTTTCGTACCTATCTTAACGGATAGGAGTATCCCATGACCGATCAACCAGACCCCTCGGCAGACCCCTTGGTCCAGTTCTCGAACGCGCTCGCAGCGCGCGCGGAAACGGCCAAGAACGCCGTTGTGGCGATCCGCCTGGCGCACGGACGTCATATCACCGGCATGCTGTGGCGATCCGACATCGTCGTCGCCTCCGAGCAGTCGCTGCCGCGCAAGGACGAATTTGAGCTGGTCGCGCCGGGCGGCTCGGTGATGACGGCAAGCATCGTCGGGCGCGATCCCTCTACCAATGTCGCGATCTTGCGGCCGGCAACGCCGCTGGCCTCGCTATCGATCGCCGCGGGCGAGGCGCGCACCGGCGCGGTAGCATTGGCGATCGGCGCCGACGGAACGGGCGGAGCCAGTGCGCGGTTGGGGCTCGTCAATCTCGCCGGGCCGGAATGGCATTCCAGCCGCGGCGGCCTGATCGACCGCCGCATCGTGCTCGATCTGCATCTCGCGCGCCGCGAGGAGGGCGGGCCGGTGTTTGACGCTGCCGGCTCCTGTCTCGGCATGTCGACGTTCGGGCCGCGCGGCCAGGTCATTGCGATACCGACCGCGACCATCGAACGCGTCGTGCCGCAATTGCTCAAGGACGGCCGCATCGCGCGCGGCTGGCTTGGCGTTGCCCTGCAGGCCGTCGCCGTGCCCGACGCGTTGCGCGAAACCGCCGAACAGTCCAGCGGGTTGATGGTGATGTCGGTCGCCGAAGGCGGCCCCGCGGCGCAAGCCGGAATTGTGGCGGGCGACATCATCCTCAGCGTCGACGGGACCTCGACGCATCGGTTCCGGAAAATCGCAAGGCTGTTCGGTGCCGACAGCATCGGGCGAAAGGTGGACCTTCGGCTGATCAGGAGCGGCGCGGTGATCACGGTCGAGGCGACGATCGCAGAACGGCAGGCCGCATGAGCGAAGCCGCCAACAGACTGGCGCCCAACAGACGGCTGCGCGTCGCCGTCCACGCCGCGGATGCGTCGCGCCGCAACGCCTTGAGCAGGGTGGTCGCCGAGGCCGGCCATGTCGTCGTCGATGCGCGGGAGGCCGCCGACGTCGTGCTGGCGGACGGCGACGCTCCGCCGGGCGAGACCCGCCCCGTGGTCGCGCTTGGAGGGGCCGATGATGATCTGCCCGGCGTGCTGTCGCGCGATGCGGATGCCGGTCAGATCGATGCTGCGATCCGGGCGGTCGCCGCGGGCCTGATCGTCCGCTTGCCCGGTGCTGCGGAGTTGGGCTTTGGCGCGGTGCGTGAGGGCGATGGTCACGCGCTATTGACGCCGCGCGAGATCGAAGTGCTGGCGGCGCTCGCCGAAGGCATGACCAACAAGGCCATCGCGCGGCGGCTGAACATCTCGCTGCACACCGTGAAATTCCATGTTGAATCCGTGTTCCGGAAACTCGGCGCGCGCACCCGGACCGAAGCCGTCGCAAAAGCCTCCGAACGCCGTCGCTATGAGACCATCACGCTGTGACGGAATCGAATGTGCTTCCCCCCGCCGGTCGCATCGCCGGCGAGTTCTATTCTCGTTGTGCGTGCCACTTCGTCGTTGCGGGCAATGGCGCAGGGTTTAGTATGCGGGGAAACTCCGCTGCTCGTGTCCCGCCGATTCCGGGCGTGATGCATGGTTGCGGCCGCCGCGACCGGGGGCAGCCCATTTGTAAAGGGAGGAGCCCATGTATGCCGCCATTCGTCAGGGCAAAGCAAAGTCGGGCATGGCCGAAGAGCTGGCACGCCGGATCAAGGAGGGGGCCATTCCGATCATCAGCGATGTCGAAGGTTTCATGGCCTATTATGTGGTCTATGCGCCGGACGACACGGTGACGGCGATCAGCATCTTCAACAACCATGCGGGAGCGGAGGAGTCGAACAGACGCGGCCTCGCATGGAGCGAGCAGAACCTCGCGCCTCTGCTGATCGGGCCGGCCACGGCGGTCGCCGGACCGGTGATTGTTCATACGTTGGCATAGACGCGGCTGGTCCCGGCCGCGAATCCAGCGGCAGGCGCCCCTCGTTTCCGCTATCATCAGACCATGACGATCGGGATCACCGGACCCGGGCGGAAGGCACCAAGGCGAAGCGCCTTGGTCGGGCTCATCATTGCCGCCGTCGTGGTCGGGATTTGCCTGATCCTGCTCGAGCTCGCGAGCGACTTCCTGGTCGATTGGCTGTGGTTTTCCTCGATCGGTTATCGGCAGGTATTTTTGACGACGATCGGCGCCAAAGCCGTCGTCTTCGTTGCCGTTTTGACGGCGACCGCTATCGTCATTTGGCTGAACGGATGGCTCGCGGCGCGTTTCGCCCGGCGCCAGCCGACACAAACCGCCGTCCCACCATGGAACCCGGCGGGCAATGCTCCACCCCCCGATCCGTTCGCGATCATGCGCGGTCGCCTGACGTCGCCCCGGTCGATCGCGCTCGGTGCCGGCTTGCTCGCGCTGCTGGTTGCCGCCGCCGAAGCCGGCAACTGGAGCATCTATCTGCGGTTTCTCTATCATGCGCCCTATGGCGCGGACGATCCGCTCTACAACAAGGACATCGGCTTCTATCTCTTCGCATTGCCCGCCTATATCGCGATCAAGAACTGGATGCTGCTGGCCATCGTTCTGAGCACGCTTTTCGCCGGAACGATCTACTGGGTGTGCGGCGATATCGAATATGACGCCTACAGCCGGTCCATGTCGCCGACGGTGATTGCGCACGGCTCGGCCCTGGCCGGTCTTCTGTTCGCGGTGAAGGCTTGGTCCTATGGTCTCGACCGCTATCTCCTGCTCTACGGCGACAACGGCGTCGTCGTCGGTGCAAGCTACACCGATGTACATGTGGGGCTACCTTGCTTGTGGCTCATGATCGGGCTTTCGATCGTCGCGGCGCTCGTCGCGTGGGCGAACCTGCTTGTGCGCACCTACCGGCTTCCCGTCGCCGCGTTCCTGCTCGTCGGCATCGGCTCCTTCGTGCTGTCCGGCGTGGTCCCCGGGCTGTTCCGGCAGTTCTTTGTCAAACCGACCGAGCTGCAGCTGGAGAAGCCCTATATCGAGCGCAACATCGCGCTCACGAGGCAGGCCTACAATCTCGATCAGATCGCAGCCAAGCCGTTCGCCGCCGAACAGAAACTGACCTTCAAGACGCTGGAGGCCAACAAGGCGACGATCGAAAATATCAGGCTGTGGGATTGGCTGCCGTTGTCGGATACCTACGCACAGCTGCAGGAGATCCGCACCTACTACAAATTCCATGATTTTGACGTCGATCGCTACTGGCTCGATGGTTCCTACCAAAGCGTGATGCTCTCGGCGCGCGAATTGCGGTCCTCCCTGTTGCCGCCGAACGCCCAGACATGGGTTAACCGCCACGTGCTGTTTACCCACGGCAACGGCGCGGTGATGAGCCCGGTCACCCGCAAGAGCGCGGAAGGACTGCCGGTGTTCTATTTGCGGGATATTCCGCCCGTTGCGCACGGCGGTCCCAAGATCGACGAACCTCGCATCTATTTTGGCGAAGAGAGCGACGATTACGTCATCGTCAAGGGCAGCACACCGGAGTTCGATTATCCGAAGGGGAAAGACAACGTCTATGCGGAGTATGATGGCGCCGGCGGCGTCCCGATCGGTTCGATGGTGTGGAGAACGCTGTTCGCCTACTACTTCAACGATCCGAACCTGGTTCTTTCAAACTACATCACGGACGACAGCCGGATCATGATCCGGCGCAATATCCGGGAACGTGTGCAGACCATCGCGCCGTTCCTCAGGCTCGATCATGATCCCTATCTGGTCATCAGCAACGGGCGAATGTTCTGGATGCAGGACGCCTACACGACCAGTTCCTATTTTCCCAGTTCGCAGCCTGCGCAAGATATCGATCTCAACTACATTCGCAATTCGGTGAAGATTATCGTCGATGCTTATAACGGGACGGTCGACTTTTACCTGATCGACCCCAATGACGCGATTGCCGCGACCTATCAGCGGATCTTCCCGGACTTGTTCAAGCCGTTCAAGGCCATGCCCGTGGACTTGCAGAAGCACATTCGTTATCCGGAGGACCTGTTCCTGATTCAGGCCCGGCTGTATCAAACCTACCACATGGAGGCGGCGGACGTTTTTTATAACCGCGAGGATTTCTGGCAATTCCCGCGACAGCCGGGTGGCGACGGCACCTCGGTGATGACGCCTTATTATATCATCATGCGGCTGCCCGGCGAGCCGCAGGCCGAGTTCTTCCTCATGCTTCCGATGGTACCGAGCCGTCGCGACAACATGATCGCATGGCTCGCGGCACGTTGCGACCCGCCCGACTACGGCAAACTGATCGTCTACGAATTCCCCAAGGAGAAGCTGGTCTACGGCCCGTTTCAGATCGAGGCGCGGATCAACCAGAACACGGAGATCTCGCAGCAACTCACGCTGTGGAATCAGATGGGCTCGCGGGTGATCCGCGGTGCAAACCTGCTGGTGATCCCGATCGAGAACTCGATTCTCTATGTGTCGCCGCTCTATCTGCGGGCGGAGCATGGACACCTGCCGGAGCTGAAACGTGTGATCGCAGCTTACGGTGAGCATGTCGTGATGAAGGAGACGCTCGCCGAGGCGCTGGCAGCGCTGTTCGCAGAGCCCGGCACCGAGCCTGCAGTTTCGAGCCCGACGGAGGAGGTGCCCGCGACCGGCCCGGCGGCAGGTCAGGCACAACAGGCGCTCGATCGCTACAATCAAGCGGTGGAGCGACTGAAGGCCGGAGATTGGAAAGGTTTTGGCACGCAGTTCGATGCCATGGGCGAAGTGCTGGAAAAAATGAACCGGCGGTCCACCGGCCACTAAAATGATCCGGTCGGGAGCTATGCGCCCAGCGCCTGTCTGAAGAGCAGGGATGAAGCGTCGGCGTCCGCGACGAACTAGTCTGATGAGCTTTCCGCAATTTGTCGGTCGATCAAAACTCCAGCGGCGCGTTGTCGACGACCTCCTTCATCACGAAGAAGGTCCGCGTCTGGCGAACGCCAGGCAGCGCAATCAGCTGTTCGCCGTGAATCCGGTTGAAGTCCGCCATATCTTCGACCCTGATCTTCAGGAAATAATCGAAGTCGCCCGCGACCAGATGGCAATCGAGGATGAATTTCAGCTTGGCGACGGCTTTCTCGAACGCCGCGAAACTCTCTCGCGTCGAGCGATCGAGCACGACGCCGACCATCACCAGCGCGCCGCGCTCGACCTTTTGCGGCACGATCATCGCGCGGACGTCTTTGATGTAGCCTTGCTCGAACAGCCTCTGCGTGCGCCGGTGGCAGGTCGCGGGGCTGACGCCGACCAGCTGCGCCAGTTCGGCGTTGCTAAGCCGGCCATTGCGCTGAAGCAGCCGCAGCATCTTGAAGTCAATCCGGTCGAGTTCGCGGTCCATGGAAGAATCTTCCGTAATCTTGCGATTTGTCCGAAGATATTGGCTTAATATATACGGTGACGAGCGCCGGCGAGCAATTGCCAGAACAAATTCGAGAGCACCTTTCGCGGGGTAAATGCTAGTTTCCCGACATCACGGCGACTGACAAAAGGGCCCCTCGCATGTTGGAAAAATTCGAACGCTATCCGCTCACCTTCGGCCCCACCCATATCGAGAGACTGGAGCGGCTCGGCGAACATCTGGGCGGCCAGGTCGAGCTCTATGCCAAGCGCGAGGACTGCAATTCGGGATTGGCATTCGGCGGCAACAAGCTGCGCAAGCTCGAATACATCATTCCCGACGCGATCGCCTCCAACGCCGACACCCTGGTCTCGATCGGGGGCGTGCAGTCGAACCACACCCGCATGGTCGCCGCCGTCGCCGCCAAGATCGGCATGAAGTGCCGCCTGGTGCAGGAAAGCTGGGTGCCGCACGAGGACGCGGTCTACGACCGGGTCGGCAATATTCTGTTGAGCCGGATCATGGGCGCCGATGTCGAGATGGTCGACGAGGGTTTTGACATCGGCATCCGGCAAAGCTGGGAAGATGCGATCGCGGACGTCAAGGCAAAAGGCGGCAAGCCCTATGCGATTCCGGCCGGCGCTTCCGTGCACAAATATGGCGGGCTCGGTTATGTCGGCTTCGCCGAGGAAGTGCGCGCGCAGGAGAAGGAGCTTGGGTTTGCCTTCGACTACATCGTGGTCTGCACCGTCACCGGCTCGACCCATGCCGGCATGCTGGTCGGTTTTGCCAAGGACGGCCGCGAGCGCAAGGTGATCGGCATCGATGGATCCTTCACACCCGCGCAAACCAGGGCGCAGGTGCTCGAGATTGCCCAAAACACCGCAAAACTGGTCGATCTCGGCAAGAACATCGTCGCCGACGATGTCGTGCTGATCGAGGATTACGCGTATCCAGCCTATGGCGTTCCGTCCCAGGAGACAAAAGACGCGATCCGTCTCTGCGCGCGCCTCGAAGGCATGATCACAGATCCGGTCTACGAAGGTAAATCGATGCAGGGCATGATCGACCTCGTGAAGAAGGGTTATTTCCCGAGGGGATCGAAGATCCTCTATGCCCATCTCGGCGGCGCGCCGGCGATCAACGGCTACGCCTACACGTTCCGCAACGGTTGAGCTGGGGCGGGCTCAGTCCGAAATCGGCGCGATCCGGAACGCGGCGTTGGGCGCGTCGAGAACTGCTGCCGGCATGGTATTCGATGAGGACATGGATGCGCCCTTTCCGTCGCGGGGACGCGCCACATATCTGGCTTGTTTGAAAAATAACAACAGCGCAGCTTGCTGGAATTTTCCCCATGAGCTTCATCGCCGTTCCGTTCCGGTCACCGCTTTCCGTCTATGAACACCAGGCGGAAAGCCTGCTCGCCGCGCACCGCGCCGCCGATGCCGCCGCCATCGATCTGTTTCACCGCAAGCATCCCCGCTTTCTCGACGAGAAGATCAAATGGCTGCCGAAATCGATCGACGCGTCTGAAATTCGGGACGCTGACCTCTCGCTCGACGATGCCCGGCTCACAATCGCCCGCAGCTACGATTTTCATGACTGGCCTTCGCTCGCCACCTGGGTCGAGGCCGTCTCGCAGCATGGTCCCGTCCTCGCATTCGAAACCGCGGTCGAGGCCGTGGTCAATGGCGACCTCGCCGCGCTGGAAGACGCGCTCCGCCGCGATCCCGCGCTCGTCCGCGCCCGTTCCGGCCGCGTATGCGCTTTCGACCCGCCCATGCATCGCGCCACGCTGCTCCATTACGTCGCCGCCAACGGTGTCGAGGCCTATCGCCAGAAGACGCCGCCGAACGCCGTCGAGATCGCCCGCACGTTGCTAGAGGCCAGTGCCGAGCCCGATGCGTTGGCCGACATGTACGGCGCCGAGTGCACCACCATGAGCATGCTGGTATCGAGCAGCCACCCGGCGGACGCGGGACTCCAGGTGCCGCTCGTCGAGCTGCTGCTGGGTTTCGGCGCCGCGATCGAAGGACGTGGCACACGGAAACGGGGAACGCCGGTGTTCACCGCGCTGGCGTTCGGAATGGCCGACGCCGCCAGGGTTTTGGCCAAACGCGGCGCGCGCATTGATCTGCCTGCCGCCGCCGGACTGGGCCTCGTTGACGATGCCGCGCGCCTGCTCCCGTCCGCGGATGCCGAAGCATGCCATCGCGGGCTCTCGCTGGCTGCCCAGCACGGACACGCGGAGATTATTCGCCTCCTGCTTGACGCCGGCGAAGATCCCAACCGCTACAATCCGGCCAGCAATCATCCGCACACGACGCCGCTGCACCAGGCCGTGCTGGGCGGCCACGAGGCGGTGGTCAAGCTCCTGGTCGAGCGCGGCGCGCGGCTGGATATCCGGGACACCATCTGGCAGGGCACGCCGCTCGGCTGGGCGATTTATGGCGGCGGCAGGGCGCATCCGCGGATGGCTGAATGTCTGCGCTCGCTCGGCGCCGCGGTGTAACATCGTTGAAAATGAGGAGGTGCCGTGATGACCAGTTTCGCGCCGTCCGGCGTTCTCGTCGCAATGCTGCCCTGCAATGATCTCGACGCGTCGGAGCGCTTCTACAATCGCCTCGGCTTTGTGCGTCCCGATAACGTAAAACCGTCGCCGGGAGAAGCCGACGGCTACCGCATGCTGGCCAACGGCAACGGTGGACACCTTCACCTGACGGATACGGTGGAAGGCTGGCTCGTGCCGGGCAGAAACCCGTTCGGCCTCTATCTGTATCTCGAGGACGTGGATGCTCTCGCCGCCGAATTCCGGTCCGAAATCATTGGCAAGACCGCGCCGGAGGACAAGCCCTGGGGAATGTACGAATTCGCGCTTTCCGATCCGGACCAAACGCTGGTCCGCGTCGGCTGGCCAACCCGGCTTCGCCGATCGAAGTGAATCGACGCGAGCTTCGCTGACAGGCTAGATGTGGTCTTTCAGGAGGTTGTCCATCTGGTCCGAACCGAGGAAGCTGAGGTTGCGAAGCTTCAGTGTTCCACGGAGAGACCAGATGAACAGCCACAAGAATGCTCCCCTGACGCCGAAAGGTCGAGA
>Ga0185299_10001105_pt1 | contig 58184 bp, 63 predicted proteins | sample PaiPotPPA55metaG_FD_128002 | JGI IMG/M metagenome (GOLD analysis project Ga0185299, IMG submission 128002) | Iron sulfur acid spring bacterial and archeal communities from Banff, Canada, to study Microbial Dark Matter (Phase II) - Paint Pots PPA... ... | reverse complement strand
AGTCGTGTTCTTCGGCCAGCTTCCGCGCGATTTCCTGTCGCCGGCTTTCTTCGGGAAAAGCAGCACCCGGCCAACCGATCCACTTAGTCTCGTATTGTCCCTCGGGAAGTCCTTCCAGCGCAGCCACGAGCCCACCGGAAGATCTGATGACTCGATCCTCGTCCAAGGTAACCGGCAAACGATTAGAGACGTTGATGAGAGTGTTAGGCATCGGGTCCGGGGATGCGAAATGTTTTTTCTACCGGTAAATTCTTAACCGCAACACGAATGTGCGTCGAGGTGCCTGATAGCAAATGAAGATCGCCAAGAATGGGGAGAACTCAAGAGACGGAAATTTACGCACGTTTAGATACCTCTTCTCCCTCGTGTGACTGTGAAGTCCACTTTAAGCTTGGCCGGCTGACCGTTCAGTTACCGGGAAGTTAATATGCAAGCGCAGCGGCGCGATCCAAACTCGTTATTGAACTGTTTGGAGCGAATGATTAGAATCGCATGTCGCGGCGCAGACTTCCTTTAAGGTAGGCACGAACTTAGAGACGACTCCGGAATACAGCCCGTTTTTCTTCCAGACGGCCCCAAGCGGTGTTTCCGGGTCCATCTCTACGTAGTCGACGACAACTCCGGGCGAAACCTAGCGCCACTCCTTTCCGTTCTCGCTGAAACAGGTTGACTCCGAGCTCCTCCTCCAGGTCCTGGATTTGTTTGCTGAAGGGCGGTTGCGACACCATGCAGCCTACCGGCGGTATGGGTAAAATTTAGCTCCTCAGCGGCGGCGACAAAGTATTCCAGGCGGCGAAGTTTCATTAGGCGCCAACCGACAACGTCGAACTCCTAAGGTTAGGTAGTACAATTCAGGCTCAACGCAAGATCCTAGGGTTAGCCAAAATGGCTTTGCCAAGGATTGTGGAGTGAACAGAGTTATTTTGGCTGAATCGAGCAAGGTGAACGAAATCTGACTTTCGCGATCCTCTGCAAGATTTGCAACGGACTTCACTGCGATGTTGCCAATGTGACACAAGGAATTCCGCGGGCGCGAGCATGATGACTGCGCGCAGCTCTTCGTGGATGAATCAACTCATGAATTGAGTCTCGGCCGTCCCCTCGAAATCGCCCGGGCCAGCGTTCGCCTTCTTCATATGTAAGACGCGCTAGCAACACTTCGAAATAGGTATGCGTGTTACGCCCTCCGAGGGACGAAACTTCATGCGAGGCTGCTCTGTGTTGCCCCATTTAATTTAGAAGAAAGTATCTATGAAAACGTTGATCATATTTCTGTTAGGCCTGACAATTGGCGGGGTGGCAATGCTGTTCCTTCCGGACACGCGACGTGACCAATTTAACGCGGAGATCCGCACTCAAACGGGAGCTCTCCAGGCCCGCCTACAGCAATTTGGCGACCAATTTAAAGGCGCGAAGCAGCCGAAGACAGAGAACAACTCTCCCACCCCGGCGCCAACTGTAACGGGCAGCAGTTAGTGATGATGTAAAAGGAAACTTCCTATGCAATACAAAATTCTCTTACACGGAGAGTCTGTCGCCTCGAATCCGTCTCCTGCAGATTTGCATGAATCAATAGAGGCACTTCAGGCAACCCTAGACAAGTGGGGAAACGAAGGTTGGACCTTCCCTGGCGCAAGTATTCAAGAACTTATGCAGGAGGGACCCGAATATCGGAGCTCCTACAGATTGACAGCTGGCGATAAATCTCCTGCTTTACTCGCCGCGCGAACGACTGCCTAGATCCTCATTGCCGGCCACCCCCCTGCGCTTCGTGTATCGTTTTTCGCGTTGCGCGACCGATCTCATTTGCGTTTGCCGCGGCTTGATTTTGCCGTCAACGATCGCTCTGGCAATCGATCCACGACTTCTGCAAGCGACCGATTTTCCTCGACCACGAAGTGCGAAACGTCAGATTCTGTTCTGCATCGGCATCAACTGATTCAACAGTTTCTTTTGAGCCAGGGTCTTCCCATTTTATCATTAAATTCTGCAATCATCTGAATTTCTAGTCGATCAGTGGCCCGCCGGTAAGCCAAACGGCTGCGCAAACGGTCGAGCGCTCGACGCTTCGCCATAGTGACTAGAAATCCCTGCAATCCTTTTTCCGCAAGAAATCGATCTGCATGGTTCCAGAGTTGGATAAAGACGTCATGCAAGACATCGTCGGTCTCACCTCCTTCGTGCAGGATATTTGCAATTACTCCGCGTAGCATCGATTCGTAGCGTTCATAGATTGCGCCCATAGCATCCGGATCTCGGTGGACGACCGCTTCCATCAATTCAACGTCCGTCAATCTCTCTGCATTCATTTCTTCGATTGAATGTTGTCCAAATGGATTTCCGACTCCCAACCAGGGAGGCTTTCTGAAAATCAGGTGATCCCTAATAAATCGCTCCTAGTACGAGTGGTATCCTCACGGGCTCTGCTCGATCGCTAAAATCCGATGCGCCGCCGTAAGCCAATCTGTTTGCTATTCGCAATTGACCAGAGCAAATACGCTTCCAACGCACCCAATGCCGAACGCCAGTAATAAAGGGGCACCCAAAACTCGTGCATTTACAAGCCGTCCCCCTTTTACTTCAGCATGGAAACTGTGCGCCGCGGGACGTTTCTTCGTTTTACCTGCGTCGCGAAAACCAATAACCGCCTCCACCACCAAATAGGATTACAAGGAGGATGATGATAACTATGGTACTCATGTACCAAGTCTCGTGCTGTTTAATTAACTTCTCCCATACTCTTATCCACGGACTAGCGTTGCCTTTAGGTATCGCGAAGAATGATCGAAGGGACATAGCCGTAGTCTGTGTCCGTTTTTCGGAGGAAAACAGAGTAAGCAATCTTCCGAGCGTCGTCCGATACCGGCCAAGACGGATTCAGCGCCGTCACCTTCTGTCCGGTGTGGTTGCAGCGGTCATCCGGGCCTGCCGATGGGCGCTGCTCCAATGGCCTATGTGTTAGGCGGCTCAGTTTTCGACTTCTTTTCTGCTTTAGGCTTCGCTTCTGTTTTAGACTTTCCTTCTACTTTGCCTTTTTCTTCTACTTTAGTCCGTTCTTTTCCTTTGGGCTGTTCTGCTTTAGCCTTCTTAACCACAGTTGTAGGTTGTTCAACTTTTGACGGTTCTGCGCCGCCTTTAACTGGACGATGATTACGGTCTCCGCCGCCTTTATGTCGACCATGCCAATAGCTATACGGATGCCCTTGATAGTAGCCTTGAAATTCAGGTCCGTTCCAAACCCAACACTGATATTCGTCATTCCAAACCCAATACGAATCATTCGTCGCCGGAGTTATCACGATCGTAACAGTCTGAGCTGCTGTTTTTGAAGTTAGACCGCCGAATAGGCCTAAAGCACATAAACCAATTAAAATAGTTTTCATAATATTTTCGCGACTTCAGTCAAGTAAGCGGCACGGCCTACAGGACACGATGAGTCTCAGCCGGTTCAATTGCTCGCACGCATACTCTTTTCGACGCGTTGCCGTTGCCTTTGGCTATGACACGTTTTCTCAAGAGTACCTAGAGCATCGCATCATCGATATTCCAGTCCAACAAGCTCCAGAGCCAACGGTCCATGCTGTTCTGCGCTGGGATACCCATCTCGCGAATTTGAAACGCGTGAGGAGCATTCTCTTTGAGGAATCTTGCAGCCCTGATGAACTTGAACGAAGGCGCTGCCCTCTCGCCCACAAAGGGGGGATGTCCGAGAATCAGGTTCATTGCCGCCTCCAGGCTAGGAGAATAGGAAAGTTCCGAATCAATCTTGGTGTACTCACTTTTGTCGATCGTACCGGAATTTCCAAGCAGCATAAATCTCCGACTATATAAAACTAACTCTCCACGCAATCCATGAGGTTCTCCAATACCGTTCTCGAAGTGTTGCTGTCGCTTTTACGTATGACAAAAGTCGAGTCCTTCTCACTCTGTCGCCGAAGACAAAGCGTAGGGATATACGATGAGCCACCTGGAAGCATGATCGGCGACACGTTCGCCTTCCGCGCTCAGGCTTGTTATACGCGAAGGCAAGTGTAACTCTTCACGCAATGTATGGCAGAAACTGGTCGCGGAGTTGTGGTGAATGATGCACTTGACCGTATGGGAAAGCAATAGCGCCGAGGACTTCAGAGCGGTCGTCGCCGTGTAAGATCAGAAGTTTCTTTGTCGACTGCACGGCCACCTTAACCGAGGCGCCAGAGGGAGGGCAAGGTTCGTCTTTGCATGAGCGAGCCATTGTCCCTTGAAGTCAACGATCTAAGCCTAACTACGTGACTGGCGTCCCTATAGGCGCCCAAGCAACAGAAGCACGATGACGATGATAAGGATGAGTCCTAATATGCCTGAAGGTCGATAGCCCCATCCTCGGCTATGTGGCCAGCTAGGCCAAGCTCCGGCTAGGAGCAGAATGAGAAGAATTAATAGAATTAGCCCCATAATTATACACGTTCGATTTTAGTAACCTAATTGATGTCTCATAAATGTATCGCTAGGATCGGTCCGGCTGCAGTGACTTCCGCTATACTGTTATCGATGAGTTACTGTTGCCTTTGAGTCTCACGAACAACGCTCTCGGATTTCGGAGTGGGGTGGCCCTTGGGGAGTTTTCCAGCTAATGAGCGGGCACAAATTCTAAACCGCAAGTACTGACGCCGTGAGAAACTCAACAACGCGCCGTTCGGACCACAGCTCGCTGCTGCGGGGTCAGATCAACAAATCCCACATGGCCTCCCGATTCCGGCCATTCGAAGAACAGACATCCTCAACCGTCTGCAGCCGGCACCGGCGGGTAGTATTGCGGCGCCTCGCGGCGATCGGTCATGCCATAGTCGCGGATGATGCGAACGCGGCGGTGGCGCAATTCTCCGGCACCGACCCACTTCGGCTTCCAGCGTTCGGCCGGGGCCGCATCTTTCCAGGATACGAGGAGCAGTAGCTTGCCAGGATTGTAGATGCTCTCGAAGACCTCCTGATCGACGATTCCGTCGCAGCTGGTCTTCGGCAGCCCGAGATTGGATGCAAGATCCGTGCTGGCCGGCTTCTCGCCAGCCAGAGGCGAGAGCTCGCTAATCGTCGCCACCTTGCCCCCGCCGGTTTCGGTCTCGTCGAGGCGCTGCTCCCGCAGCGTCTGGCCCTTGGGAACTTCCGTGTCGGCGGTGATCTCGCCGACCCGCAAGTGGTAGTCCTCGAAGACCTCGAGCCGGCCCTTCTGCTGCACCCCGTGGTGAACGCCGAGCGTGCGCCAGCGGATGACCGCCTTCTCGTCGCGCCAAGTGGAAAGCGAGAGGACGCGACCTACGGTGCGCTCGCTGGCGAAGCGCTCATTGTCGATGAAGCCGTCGATCTTCTCGAGTTCGGGTTTCAGGAATTTGGCGAGGTTAAGATACTCGTCGAACTGTTCCTGCTTAGGCTGGACTTCGAAGATTACGACGAACATTTGGCTTCTCCTTGGTGTCGGGGTGTGTCAGGCGCGCGATGACTCGATCGGGCAATCGACGCCGCTGAGGAAGGCCTGCGTGTGGCGGTAGAGCGCATGACGATTTTCTTCGAGATGCATAAGATGCGTGGCGCGGCTGATCTTGACGTCGCATTTCATGGGAGACCTCTTGAGCGCATCGAAGAGCCAGTGCGCATCGGCGTCGGTAGTGAGGCTGTCCCATTCACCACGGATGATGGTCAGAGGCGCCCGAATAAGGCCAGGGTCGTAGCCGAGATCGCCCGCGTCGGCGGCGGCGATGTCCTGCAACGGCCCGCTCGGTGTCTTTACGCTCGCCGGCGAGCGAGTCCGACTCTCCGGGTCCGTGTCCAAATAAAGCGGTCCCCATTCCTCGAAGTGGTGCTTCGAGAGAACAGCCGACTCGCCCGATGGAACTTCCGCGGTGAATCGGTCCCACTGGTCCTTGAGCGAGACGAGACGCCAGGCAGGAAAGCTCTGCTGCTCCACCTTTTTCCGGCGCCACGTGATCGGCCCGAAGAACACGAGCCGCTCGACCAGATCGGGGCAGTTTCCAGCAAAGCGGCCGGTCGCGATTGTGCCCCAGGAATGCGCGATGATCGAGATTTTCGGCCCGCCATGATGGTCGCGAATGAAATGGACCGCTCGCTCGATCTGCCGACTCGCGGCTTCGGCGCGACCGAGCGCAGGGTTACGCTTGGCGGAGACGGCCATCTCCGGATAGGGATCTGAGGCGCCAAAGCCTTGAAAATCAAGACCCCATACGTGGAACCCGGCATCGGCCAGCTCATCGCGCCAGGAGCGCCCATCGAAGCGGTGAGCGATCGACAGGGCCGACGGGAACGTCGCGCCGTGGACGTAAAGAGCGACCTTCGATGCGTCCGTCTGTCGCACGTTGGGCGGCAAATAGCGCAGGAATAAAGTCAGCCCCTGCACCTCACCGGGGATGCGAAAGTGTTCCTCCTTCGGGTCGAGCTTTGGGGTTACAGCACCATGCCGCTCATCGTTCGCGATTACCACAGCAACTACCCTATAAAGTCCTTCCCATTGCAGGTCAAAACTATCCTTTTCCGCTATCGCATCGAGGCCGGAGACCATGCCAATACTTCTGAGTTGGCTAGCTATCTAAGCAACGCTGTTTTCTGACCTGATGCTGGGTGAGGCAGCGAAGCACCTAGAATCATCACGCGACCAAAAATAAAAACGTCGACTTAGCCGGGCGGGGTGTACATTGGGGGTTGTATGAAACAAAAGAAGACGGCTAACGCTCGATTCTATTCGGAGCGTAGGCAAACCGACAGCTGGGTGGTTGTCGAACTGACCGATATTAAAGTCCTTGCAGACGACGGGGACGAAAAGCCTTTTGGTAAACTGTTTTTGAAGTGGGAAGGGGGGCTCTCGGAAGGGCCGGACGGATGGACCGAAACCTGGAACCATTATCTTGATCACCTTTCAGGTGAACGAGAGGACATCGCCTCGAGATCGCCCGATCCCGAGCTGATGTTAACGGCGATCGACGACATTTGGCGTCAGGCTAGGGTCGCAAAGCTTCTGCCCGCTGAACCTCCGCTGAGATGAGGGCTTTCGGTTTGGGCATCAACTATTTAATCGTCTGATGGGCCAAAACTAGTTTTGGATTAGAGCGGATTCGGATCCGCGATGGCTTGTCAATCACTCTTGTCGGTAGTCATACTCGAAAACAACGGCAATACGTTGAGAACGGTATGGGAGAAACTCAGCGAGCTCGCCGAGAATGGCTAATCCCAGATCGTGAGTTTTCGATTATGGCAGAATCTGAATTAGAACGGAGATGCAAGAAAGTCTCAATGACTACAGGCGAGACGATCGCACAAAAGCGAAGTCCTTGAGGCTCTTGGCGGCTAGTTTTGCTGACACGTGGATTGGAAAACCACCGCACCGCGTCTTATACCACTGCTCCACATCCCAAACGCGAAGCGGTCGAGTGGTAGCTCTAAGAAAAGACTACCAACATGAGTACGTTTTCATTTTGGACAACGCCTTAAATCAGCCCGGTCATGGTTACATACTTTTTAAATAAGAAAGTGATCGGCACAGCTCTGCCAACAGGGCTGGTGGGACTCAGGAGATGTTTTCTTTGATTCTCAAGTTTCAAAGACAACTTCACTCAATGAGAGGCGAGTCAGCCGCTCGTTAAGCTGGATCCCCGGGATTTTGCGGCCACACCAGGATTTGACAAAGTGACCCTTCCGGTTGGTAAGCGACAAAAAGCCGGTTGGCCGAACGACGACCCCATGCGGCTAGGCGGACAGTTCTTTACCATACGTAATGAAGACGGTAACACGTCGAAAAGGGTATGGAGAAAATCTTGCCAGGCGATCCGATAGTTAGTTTCCAAATGAACAAGCCTTTTTGGACTAAGACAGCTGACATTCAGCTAAATGTCGAGACCGCAGGTAATGATGAGTAGCGAAACCCGATCCAATGTCGGTACGATTATTTCGGTACGCGGCAGTGTCGTCGACGTTTGGTTCGCGAATCATCTGCCTCCCATTAATTCGTTGCTACACACGGGCAGAAACGAACAAATTGTCATCGAGGTTTGGGCGCAGTTGAGCGCGCACGCTGTGCGAGGAATTGCATTAACCCCTACCCAAGGGCTCGCCCGCGGTATGGCGGTAACGGACACAGGCGGCCCTTTGAAAGCTCCGGTGGGGAAAGGGATTCTCTCTCGCATGTTCGACGTGTTTGGCAACGTCATCGACCGGGGCGAAACGCTCTCGGACATCGAGTGGCGATCGGTCCATCGAATGCCTCCGTCTTTAGCGGAGCGTTCAACCAAATCCGAAATCTTTGAAACCGGGATCAAAGCTATCGACGTGCTAGTGCCGCTGGAACGCGGCGGTAAAGCAGGCCTTTTTGGCGGAGCAGGCGTGGGTAAGACCGTCCTGCTGACAGAGATGATCCACAATGTGGTCGGGCATCACGACGGCGTCAGTATTTTTTGCGGCATCGGCGAACGTTGCCGCGAAGGTCAGGAACTTTACCAGGACATGAAGGAAGCAGGTGTGCTGCCCAACATGGTAATGATCTTCGGACAAATGAACGAGCCGCCGGGAAGCCGCTTCCGCGTAGGAAACGCGGCGCTCACGATGGCCGAATATTTTCGGGACGACCAACATCGCGACGTTCTTCTGCTCATCGATAATATTTTCAGATTCATTCAAGCGGGCTCAGAGGTTTCCGGACTCATGGGACAAATGCCCTCGCGTCTCGGCTATCAGCCTACCATGGGGACCGAGCTCTCCGGATTGGAGGAACGCATCGCCAACACCGCAACCGGCGCCATCACCTCCATCCAGGCCGTCTATGTTCCGGCAGACGATTTCACCGATCCGGCCGCGGTGCATACCTTCTCGCATCTCTCCGCTTCCATCGTGCTATCCCGTGATCGGGCCAGCGAAGGACTCTTCCCGGCCATCGATGCGCTTCAATCGAGTTCAAAAATGGCGACGCCCGGTATCGTAGGTGAACGGCATTACAACCTGGCGCAGGAAATTCGCCGGACCCTGGCCCAGTATGAGGAACTCAAGGACATCATCGCGATGCTGGGGCTTGAGCAACTTTCCTCGGAAGACCGGAAGGTTGTCGCGCGTGCGCGCCGGCTGGAACGGTTTCTCACCCAACCCTTTTTCACTACCGAGCAGTTCAGTGGAATCAAAGGAAAAGCCGTGAGCCTGAAAGATTCGCTCAATGGTTGCGAACGCATCTTGAAAGACGAGTTCGAAGAGTACCCGGAAGGCAGTCTTTACATGATTGGTGCGATCGATGAAGTGAAGAAGCCTGCTGCATCCAAACAAGCTAAGAAGGAGGCCCCTCGTGCCGCCATCGCGCCTGCAGCTTAAGATCCTACTGCCTTCTCGTATTTTTGGCGAGATAGACGGTGTGACGCGTATCGTGGCGCAAACCCGACAGGGCTCGTTTGGCATCCTGCCGCATCGGCTCGACTGCGTGGCCGCGCTAGCACCAAGCATTCTGAGCTATGCCACCGAAACAGGGGGCGACGTCTATGTCGCCGTCGACGAAGGCGTTCTGGCGAAGATGGGCGCCAAGGTGCTGGTTTCCGTACGTCACGCGATCGGTGGCGCTGATCTCGGCCGGCTGCGCCAAGCTGTCGAGCGGGAGTTTCTGACGCTGGATGATCGGGAGAAAAGCGTGCGAACAGTCTTGGCACAATTAGAGAGCGGAATAATCCGTCGCTTTTCGGAGTTTCATCATGCGTAAAAATTCCGAAACGACATCCGAAAGCCGCGAAGCTGCTTTCAGCCGGAAAGTTGGCACGCTCGAAGCCCGAAAACTCAAAACGAAGCGTCGAGGCGTGCAGGGCATTTGGTTTGGGCTCGGGATGTTTGGCTTGATTGGCTGGGCAGTGGCCATTCCAACCCTGCTGGGAGTTCTGCTTGGCATCTTTATTGATAAGCAGTACCCGGGAACTCATTCCTGGACGTTGTCGTTGCTCATCATGGGCTTATTCATGGGGTGCCTAAATGCCTGGCATTGGGTCGCCAAAGAAGAAAAGGCCATTCGAGAGGATGAGGAGAAAAAAGATGAATGAGGTTGCCGTTCTATCCGTAAATCTGTTGGCGGGCATTTTGATTGGTGCGTTTTTCTTCGGCGGTCTTTGGTGGACGGTGCAGAAGAGCCTCACCTCGAATAATCCGGTCTTGTGGTTTTTCGGCAGCACGCTGCTGCGTACAGCTTTTGCGATGACTGGATTCTATTTCACCGCGCGCGGTGACTGGCGAAAGCTCCTGGTCTGTCTGCTCGGATTTGTCATCGCACGTATCGTAATCACTCGGCTCACACGGACGACCAAGAAAGGAATCCATGCGCCTTAGTACCGACCAAATTGTCTTTTGGCAGCAAGGCTTCCTCAAACTCAACGCGACCATCGTCTATACCTGGGGCCTCATAGTCGTGCTGGCAGTTGGCTCGAAACTGATCACGCGTCGACTCACCGCGGGAATATCCATTTCGCGTTGGCAATGTGCGTTGGAAATCCTTGTCCTCGGCATAAAGAAACAAATTGAAGAGGTCGGGTTGAGACGACCAGAGAAATATCTAGGCTTTGTCGGCACTCTTTTCCTGTTCATCGCCATCGCCAACATTTTCACGATTTTACCAGGATACGAACCGCCGACAGGCTCGCTTTCGACGACTGCGGCCCTGGCTCTCTGCGTGTTTGTGGCCGTGCCGTTCTACGGCATCAAGGAACGTGGGCTGGGCGGCTATCTCAAATCTTACCTGCAACCGACCGTGATTATGTTGCCCTTTAATATCATCAGCGAGTTTTCACGGACGCTGGCGTTAGCCGTCCGGTTATTCGGCAACATGATGAGCGGAACGATGATTCTCAGCATCCTGCTGATCGTCACCCCTTTCCTTTTTCCCGCGGTGATGAGCGCGCTCGGCCTCCTGACCGGCATGGTCCAAGCCTATATTTTTAGCATTCTGGCTCTGGTTTACATCGCGGCCGCCACCGGTACCGAAGACGGGCCAGCCGAGAACAAGACATCCTAACCAAGGACAAAATATGGACAATATGACTATCATCGCGTCTGCATCGATCCTCTCCGCCGGGCTCACCATGGCCATCGGCGCCGTGGGGCCAGGACTTGGGCAGGGTCGGGCCGTGGCAGCGGCGCTAAGCGCGCTAGCCCAGCAGCCCGATGCCTCTTCAACCATCACGCGAACATTGTTCGTGGGGTTGGCCATGATCGAATCGATGGCGATCTATTGTTTCGTTATTTCGATGATTCTCATCTTCGCTAACCCTTTTTGGAACCACGTCATCACCCAGGCGGCAGGGAAGTAAAACATGATCATCGATTGGTTCACGGTTGCGGCACAGGCGGTTAACTTCCTGATTTTGGTGTGGCTGTTAAAGCGATTTCTGTACAAGCCCGTCCTCGCGGCGATCGACGAGCGGGAAAAACGGATTGAGACGCAACTTCAAGATGCAGAAAAGCGAAAGGCGGAGGGCCTACAGGAGCAAACCGCTTTCAAGCATAAGAACGAGGAATTCGATCAACAACGCTCCGCGCTGTTCCTCCAAGCCACAAGTGCGGCAAAAAAAGAGCGCGAAAGACTCCTCGAAAGAGCACGCACGGATTCTGAAGAACTGGGTTCTAAGTTGCAGAAATCCGTATACGCCGAACTCGAGAACTTGAACGGGAAAATTGGAACGCTCGCCCTACAGGAAGTCTTTTCCATCGCTAGAAAGACTCTTGCCGACTTGGCGGACGTGAGCCTTGAAGAGCGCATGACGGACGTCTTTATCCATCGTCTTCACGACATGAATGAAAAGCAAATAGAGCAGCTAAAGGCGGGTTCGCCTGCGTCGTCGGGAGCTGCCCTGGTGCGCAGTGCGTTCGAGCTTGCCTCTCCGCAAAAAACGGCGATTGAGGACGTCTTCAAACCAATCTTCGGCGAAGGAACCCAAATTACATTTGAGACCAGGCCCGATTTAATCAGCGGGATTGAGCTGACCGCGAATGGGCAAAAGATCGCTTGGAGTATCGCGGATTATCTGACATCGCTCTCCAGCTCGGTGGACCGCTTGCTGAAGCCCAAATTCGATCCTGAGCCTGTCTCCCAAAAGGCTCTACCCATACCCCTGCCCCATGCCGCCTGATTCCTTGCTCACCGTTGTCGATCGCTCTTTCGCAGGAATGAAACAGGCGAGAGAAGCGTTTGTACCCTCATTCTCCGCCCACGAGACGGGTACGATCACCACGGTCTCGACGGGCATTGCGACGGTCGTCGGGCTGCCCAGCATCGGGTTTGAGGAATTAATTCGGTTCCCTGGCGATCTCTATGGCATCGCCTTCAACGTTGACGAAAAGGAGATCGGCGTCGTCCTGCTTGGCGATTGTTCGCACCTGCAGACGGGCGATCAAGTTGAGCGCACTGGCCGCGTGATGGATGTGGGTGTCGGTGACGAATTGCTGGGCCGGGTGATTGATCCGCTCGGAAGGCCACTGGATAACAAAGATTCCGTTGCCACACGAAAGCGCCTTCCCATCGAACGTGATGCCAAAGCAATCATGGATCGTGCGCCGGTTACTGTCCCCTTGCAGACGGGGATCAAGGTCATCGACGCTCTGGTTCCAGTGGGTCGGGGTCAACGCGAGCTGATTTTAGGTGACCGCCAGACGGGAAAGACCGCCATCGCCCTCGACTCTATTCTGAACCAAGGCGATCAGAACGTGCTCTGCATCTATTGTGCAATCGGCCAACGCGCTTCTGCGGTGGCCAAGGTTATTGCCGAACTTCGAACGGGCGGCGCAATGGACTATACCGTCGTTATGGTCAGCGAAGGCAACGATCCTCCTGGGTTGGCCTATATCGCGCCGTATGCCGCGACCAGCGTCGCGGAACACTTCATGGAAGCGGGGCGCGACGTTCTCATTGTTTACGACGATCTCACGCAGCACGCGCGCGCCTATCGCGAGCTTTCTCTTTTGCTTCGGAGACCACCTGGTCGCGAAGCCTTTCCTGGCGATATTTTCTACATTCATTCACGGCTGCTCGAACGGGCCACGCATTTGCGGAAGGAACTGGGTGGCGGTTCGCTCACGGCCCTGCCGATCATCGAAACTGAGGCGCAGGATATCGCCGCCTATATCCCGACCAATCTCATCTCCATCACCGACGGCCAGCTCTACCTTTCGCCCACACTCTTCGAATTGGGAACGTTGCCGGCTGTTGACGTGGCGAAGTCCGTTTCCCGCGTCGGGGGAAAAGCCCAACTTGCAGCCTATCACGCCATCGCCGGAAATCTTAAGCTGGCTTATTCTCAATTCGAGGAGCTTGAAGCCTTCTCCAGATTCGGTTCCCGCCTGGATGAAACCACTCGCAAGATAGTGAACCACGGCCAGCGTATCCGCGCCTGTCTCAAGCAGACGGAATGCGCGCCAGTATCTGTGGTTGAACAAATCAGTGTGCTTCTGGCGCTGACCGAGGACCTGTTCGATAGCGTTCCGCTCGGCCAGATGCGAGAAGCAGAACGGGCTCTTGGCGCAGCCTCAATGCAGATTGCGCCGGACATGAGAGAGCGTTTCGTTTCCGATCATAAACTTAATGACGCGGATCGAGAAGCGGTCCTGGAAGTCGCTCGCCAATCACTGGCGCCATTTCAAAAGAAGGCATGAGTGATACCCAGGTTAGTCTGCGGCGCAAAATCGATGGAGCCGTGAAGCTCGAATCCGTCGTTCGCACGATGAAGGCCGTAGCCGCTTCCGGCATCGGTCAATATGAAGCAGCCGTGCGTGCGCTGGCCGATTACGAACTTTCCGTGAAGCTCGGCCTGAGTGTCTGTTTCCGCCAAGCGGGACCTTTTGCCGCGCATTCGAGCAGCGAGACAGTCGGGGGAGTTGTCGGTGCGATCGTCTTTGGCTCCGATCAGGGATTGGTTGGACAATTTAACGAAACCATGGCGGAGTTCGTAGAGAAGTCGCTGGAAACGTTGCCGGGTGAAAAGAGAATATGGGCGGTGGGCGAACGCCTTTATGCGCGTTTAGCAGACGCAGGTCTTCCGTTGGCCGGCAAGTTTGCCGTTCCGAGTTCTGTCAATGCGATTACGTCGTTGGTCAGCCGACTTCAAGTGGCCAGTGAAGAACAAGGAGCTGGCGGGTGCGCACAGGTCTATGTCTTTCATCTCCGGCCCATGTCCGGCGCACTTTGTGAGCCGGTACGCCAGCGCTTGCTGCCGCTTGACCAACAGTGGCAAAAAGACCTCGCTGAAATTCACTGGCCGACTAAGAGTCTGCCGGAACTCTTCGGACATAACGAAACGACGTTGCGCGCTTTTATCCGCGAATATCTTTTCATCTCGCTCTTCAAAGCCTGTGCCGAGTCTTTAGCCAGCGAAAACGCAAGCCGTCTCGCGGCCATGCAGCGCGCGGAGAAGAATATCGATTCGTTGTTGACCAACTTGAACCGAACCTTTTATCGGCTACGCCAAAGTTCGATTGACGAGGAACTCTTCGATGTGATTGCCGGATTCAATGCTCTCTCGCAAAAAGCGGCCTCCACTTGGGCGCGGTAAGCCTAGTGTCAGGTGCATTTAAGAGAGGGAAAGCGCACCGGAGAGATCGGCCAAATCTTGAGTTCACCGGAAAGCTCTTGCGGACTCCCTGGAACGTAGTATGCTAAGTCCAACACGGAGGCACCGTGTCATCTTGGAGCGGTCGGCACCAAGAGTTCTTAACAGAGTCCGCCTCTCGGCGCTCATGCTCTGTTTAATTACGCCAGAAGCCGGATCCTTCGTCATACCTAGGGGCAACGCTAACCCCGTGGATAAAGAGTATGAGAAAAGCTGATTTAACGCGGGCACAACCAAAGAGCCTCCAGGTAAAAAACGACAAGTAACTAATTGAAAGACATTATGAAATTTTCATCTCTACACGATCTCTACCTTGAGCAACTCAAAAATCTGCACAGCGCAGAAACGCTGCTGATAACGGCATGGCCGAAAATGGCCAATGCAGCAACCACGCCGCAATTGAAGTCTGCTTTCACCGCACATTTGAGGGAAACAAAGGAACAGTTGGTGCGCCTGAATAAAATCAGCACGAAGCTAGGCAAACCTTTCACTGGTCACACCTGCGCAGCGATGAAAGGCCTTATTGAAGAGGGTAGCGAGTGGATGGCAGAGAATGCCGCACCGCAGGTCATGGATGCCGGTCTCATCGCGGCAGCACAGCGTGTGGAACATTATGAAATGGCTGGATACGGCACTGTTCACAACTTTTCTGAGCTGTTAGGTGAAAAAGAGGCAGCTGGACTCTTAGCCGAAACTCTACAAGAAGAAAAGGCGGCTGACAAACAGCTGACGGCTTTAGCCAAATCAATCGACGTCGAAGCCAAAGTGTGACCCGTCACACCGCAGAACACGGTTCCAAGTAAGAATTTGTACTGACTGAATAAAGGCGGCGCTCGACGCCGCCTTTCCTTTTTAGCGGGAGCCAGCCACAGCTGTCGCTTCGGGTCGCCCCTTAGTCACGCCGTTAAATAGACGTAAGACCTGTTAACGAAATTCAGGATGCATCGATCCGCAGCTCCTCGCCCTGGTGAAAACCTCACGATTTTGGCGGCGCAATCAACGGGGTCACCAGCCGTTCTGTCACTGACCATGCCTCTTCGAACTCTTCGATGGCCGACTCTATATCGGCGGCCGGCGCACCATAGCGGACCCTTTCTAGTAAGTTGACTTTAGCTTCCCGGAGATACTCGAACGCCTGGAAAGCTTTGTGCCGTTCTTCGGCATCCATATTAGAAATGGTTGACATAGTCCTAACGTTAAGGCTGTCAGAACTTCGCGGCAAGGGCGTGCGACGGATAGGAGCAATAGAGCGCAACCCAGATGCACCAACCGGCCAGCTAGCGTGATATCAATCCGCGATCCTGTCATATTCGTTCTGATGCTCGACTCTTGTCATACGCAAAGGTAACGGCAACATGTTGATAAGAGTATGCGTGCTGGCAATCTAACCCGTTGAGATTCATCGCGTCTGCTATGCCGTATTCCGCACCTAACTGGAGGCCGTGACATAGAAGCACCAAAAATGACCGCAATTGGCGAAAAAGTGCTCGCTGTTGATAACCTAGGCGCCCACCTATCGTGTAATCGTCCGAATCGGATTCCCAAGGTACCGAGGCTCGTTCCAAACCTTAAAGTTCGGAGAAAAGAAGCCTTTGGCCTAATCCGGAGAAAGTGATCTAACTTCCCCGGTCTTCAATCCTATCGCCCCAAGTTTGTTCGGGCTTGAGGTCTGCCGACTCGGTTGCGTGCTCCAATGAGCTAACAATCTTCTTTTTCTCTTCGTCGACGGAGGCCTTGCTTTCGGCCAACGTGCCGTCCAGATCAAAAACGATGAGCTTTTTCAAAGACTTATGAAGCCTCCGGTAGCGAAATTTCCAGCAAGCTGACTTCAACGAGCGGCCGGCAAGAACATGCTCCAACTACGGCCGGCAGAAGCAAAACGTCTCCTCTATCGAAGCCGTAATTGGCGTCGCCGTGCTCCAACCGACCCTCGCCGTCAATGCATACAAGTATGCGGGGCGTATCCGCGGCTCCGACTGTGAACGGAGCTTCTCCGCCGATTCGCCACACGCCGAAATGTTCACATAGAAAGAGTCGCTCTCGCTTGTGCGTCTTCAATTTCTCTACTACCGGTGCAACCGGACCGATGGCAACTTGCGTAAAATCAATGCAAGCCAGCGCTTGATCGACCTGCAGAGGCCGGCGCTGCCCAGTCTCGGGATCGACGTGGTCCCAGTCGTAGAGACGAAAGGTCACGTCGCTGTTCTCCTGGACTTCAAAAACCACAGCGTCGCTCAGCGAGTGCACGGTACCAGATCGTACCAAGATAGCGTCACCAGGCTTTGGCGTGAAGCTCGCCAGATGGTCCTCTAGGGTTCCATTGGTGATCGCCTCACGCAGAGTTTCTGCCGTGTTGCCTGGCTTCAGGCCTGCATAGATACGGCTTTTTCGCCCCGCTTCCAAGACAACCCATGCTTCGGTTTTCCCGGTCTCGCCCGGTGGAATAAGATCAATATTTGCGTCTGAGGGATGTACCTGAATCGAGAGCGTCTTACTCACGTCGAGAAACTTTAGAAGCAGAGGGAACCGAGGAAAGCGCCCGGCCAGCTTTCCCATTAACTGCTTCGGCGATTGCTCCAACAATTGCGCGATAGTAGTTCCTTTGAGCGGTCCGTCAGCGACGAGGCTGGGATGGTCATCGCGGTCGCTGAGTATCCAAGCTTCGCCAATCGAGCACTCCTCCGGCAGTGGAGCGGAGAGCAGATTGGCCAGACGCCGGCCACCCCAAAGTCGATACTGATAGATCGGTTTGAATCGAAGTGGATAGAGAGGTATTCGATTCATAGCTCGCAGGCCAGCAGGCCCTTTTCGCCGGCCAGCAACGTCCCAACGGTCAACAGGCTCTCGGACCTCACTTGGGGTTGCCCCATTTCCAGTCCCGAATTTCCGGCAAGTCTTGGCCGTGCTTGTCGATGTAGTGCTTATGCTCGACTAGCTTGTCCTTGAGCTGCTGCCTGAGGTAGATGCCCTTTTCGCCGGTCTCCGGTACGCGGTCGATGGTGTCCATCACTAGATGGAAGCGGTCCAGTTCGTTCAGCACCGTCATGTCGAAAGGTGTAGTGATGGTGCCCTCTTCTTTGTAACCGCGGACGTGGATGTTGCCGTGGTTAGTGCGGCGGTAGGTCAGCTTGTGGATGAGTGACGGGTAGGCATGGAAGGCGAAGATGACCGGCTTGTCTTTGGTGAAGAGTGCGTCAAAATCCATGTCACTCAACCCGTGCGGATGCTCGGTGTGCGGCTGCAGCTTCATGAGGTCGACGACATTGACCACCCGAATTTTCAGGTCGGGTAGATGCTCGCGCATAATAGAGACGGCAGCGAGGGTCTCCAGCGTGGGCACATCGCCACAGCAGGCCATGACCACATCGGGTGCAGTCGCCTGATCGTTGCTGGCCCATTGCCAGATGCCGATGCCTTCAGTGCAGTGCTTGACGGCGGCGTCCATGGTCAGCCACTGCGGCGCCGGATGTTTGCCCGCGACCACAACGTTGACGTAATGGCGGCTGCGGAGGCAATGGTCCATCACCGATAGCAAACAGTTTGCATCCGGCGGAAGGTAAACCCGCACGACCTCAGCCTTCTTGTTCACGACGTGGTCAATAAAACCGGGATCTTGGTGGGTGAAGCCGTTGTGATCCTGGCGCCAGACATGAGAGGCCAACAGGTAATTCAACGAGGAGATCTTCCGCCGCCACGGCAAGTGCGACGTCACCTTCAGCCACTTGGCGTGCTGGTTAAACATTGAATCGACGATGTGGATAAACGCCTCGTAGCAGTTGAACAGTCCGTGCCGCCCAGTGAGTAGATAGCCCTCGAGCCATCCCTCGCATTGGTGCTCGCTGAGCATCTCCATCACGCGCCCCGTCGGCGCGAGAAATTCGTCGTTTCGCACCGTGGTGGCTTCCCATTGGCGGTTGGTCACTTCAAAGAGAGATTCCAAGCCGTTGGAGAGCGTCTCGTCAGGACCAAAGACCCGGAAATTCCGTTGATCGCTATTCAGCTTCACCACATCGCGGAGAAAAGCCCCGAGCACGTGCGTATCGCCGATACCGCACACCCCCGGCGAGGGCACGTCGACCGCGTATTCGCGGAAATCCGGCATCCGCAGGTCACGCAGAAGAATACCACCATTAGCGTGAGGATTCGCGCCCATGCGCCGTTCGCTTTTGGGCGCAAGTTCGGCCAATTCCGGTTTCAGTCGCCCCTGCTCATCGAAGAGTTCCTCCGGCCGATAGCTCCTCAACCAGTCTTCCAAAAGCTTGAGGTGTTCGGGATGGGCGGCAGGGTCGGAGATCGGCACCTGGTGAGAACGGAAAGTGCCTTCAACCTGGCGGTCATCGACGGTCTTCGGCCCCGTCCAGCCCTTGGGTGAATTCAGGACGATCATCGGCCAGCGCGGACGCGCGAAGTTGTCGTTGAAGCGAGCGTCCTGTTGAATTTTTTTTATCTGCTCCACCGCCGTGTCGAGCGTCGCGGCCATGGCCTCATGCATCAGCTCGGGGTCGTGGCCCTCCACGAAGTAAGGCGTCCAACCATAGCCACGGAGCAACTGCTCCAATTCCTCACGGGTAATACGCGCGAGGAGGGTTGGGTTGGAAATCTTGTAGCCGTTCAGATGCAGGATCGGCAACACCGCGCCGTCAGTGGCCGGATTGAGAAACTTGTTGGAATGCCACGCCGTCGCCAGCGGTCCCGTCTCTGCCTCGCCATCACCGACGACGCAGGCAACAATCAGATCGGGATTGTCGAATACCGCCCCGAAGGAATGGCTGAGTGAATAACCCAGTTCGCCTCCCTCATGGATTGACCCAGGGGTCTCCGGCGATGCGTGGCTCGGAATTCCTCCGGGAAATGAAAACTGAATGAAGAGCTTCCGAAGCCCGGCCTCGTCCTGGCTGATGTTGGGATAAATCTCGCTGTACGTGCCCTCGAGGTAAGTGTTGCCCACCACCGCCGGGCCGCCATGACCAGGGCCCGAGACGTAAATCATGTCGAGATCGTATTTCTTGATAACCCGGTTCAAATGCACGTAAATGAAGTTCTGCCCGGGAGTCGTTCCCCAGTGTCCGAGCAACATGTGCTTCACATCCGCGAGCGTGAGAGGCCGCTTCAGCAACGGATTGTCGTAAAGATAAATCTGGCCAACAGAGAGGTAGTTGGCGGCTCGCCAATAGGCGTCCATCTTGGCGAGCAGTTCGGGTGTCAACCTCTGATCCATTTTCCCGAGCGGTTCCGGTGTTAACAGCCTATTCGTTACATTCATTTGGCTTGTTGTCATCATCGTGTTCCTTATTCAATTGTTAGACCCAAAATGCGGCAGACCATGCTCGCGATTACCCATTCCTCGTCCGTCCGAATGACGCGCACAGAGATCCTACTGGTTTCCGAGGAAATCACGCCCGCGTTAGCCACGTTGCGTTTCTCATCGAGTTCAATACCGAGAAATCCGAGTCCGTCGCAGATCCGGCTGCGGACCGTTGGCGCATTCTCCCCAATGCCACCGGCGAAAACCAGCGTGTCCAGTCCTCCCAATGCCGCCGCGAATGCACCGATCCACTTTTTCACTTGGTAGCAAAACAGCGCGATCGCTTCAGCAGCTCGAACATCCCTCGTTTCACAGGCCAGCAAGTCACGCATGTCCGAGCTGGTCTCCGACACGCCGAGCAACCCGGATTGGAAATTAACCATTTCATTGAATTGCTTCGCGCTCATTTTTTCCGTGCGCACCAGATACCAAATCAGCCCGGGATCGAGATCACCTGAACGGGTGCTCATCGGCACCCCGGCGGTCGGAGTGAAACTCATGCTGGTGTCCACCGATTTGCCGTCACGCACCGCCGCCAGGCTCGCGCCATTGCCGAGGTGGGCAAGGATGACCCTGCCCTGTGCCGCTTCCGTTCCGGCCAGGCGAGCCAGTTCTCCGATGAGAAACGCATACGACAACCCGTGAAACCCATACCTTCGCACGCCTTGCGCCTCGTATCGGCGCGGGATGGGCAACAGTTGCGCCACGCGCGGCAGATCATGGTGAAAACCCGTGTCGAAACACGCCACCTGGGGCAAGTCAGGAAATCGGCGATGGAACGCCTCCGTCAACAGGATTTCTTCCGGCAGATGCTCAGGATCGAATGGACTCAGCCGATGCAGTTCCTCAACCATTTCCGCATTGATTCGCTGCGGCTCGCTATACTTTGGCCCGCCATGCACCACGCGATGCCCCACCGCGGTCAATGCATCACTATCGCCGCGTTCCTCAATCCAATCCATCAGAGCACCCACTGCCGCCGTGTGATCTGGCGCACTCACTAACCGCGAAAAGTTGTCCGCCTGGCTCTGGCCTTTCACCCGCAAGGTGGCGTCCGGCCGTCCAATCCGCTCAATCCCGCCCGCCAAAATCCGTTGGAGCGAGTCACCGGCTCCGAACATTGCGAACTTGATGCTCGAGGAGCCGCCGTTGATCGTCAGAATCCGTTGGTTAGTTGGTTTCGTGGATCACTCCCTCCTCATTCAGCAATCCGTCCTTTGTTAGTATTGAAAGTTAATTTCAATAACCGATATCCATTGCGTTACCAGCGGTGTGCGACGGCTAGATTGCTACGATAGCCACAATCCCTTTAGATCATGCTTCTCTCTGGAGTTCGGCTACCTTCTGCCCGTTGGCGCGTTCCTGGCCTAATCCCATGGTGAGCGCGGTTAAACCCGCCAGCCCCCCAAGTTGCATGCTTTCTACGGCGGTACTTGGAACGATTACGATCGTGGAGTTCTGCTTCAAACCCTCATACAGCATGTTCATGGCACGTAAATGAAAGGCCACCGGATTGTGTTCGTAGGCCTTGCCGGCTTCGGCAAATTTCTCCGCCACCTGTCGCTCCGAATCACCCAGAATCACTCGGGCCTGACGCTCTCTTTCCGCTTGGGCCTGCATCGACATCGCATTCTCCAAGGCTGAGGGGATCAAGACATCCTTCACCTCAACTGAAATCACATTGACGCCCCATGGTTCGGTACGCTCATCAATGATCTTCTGCAACACACTGCTAATTTTGTCCCGGCCTTCCAGCATGTCCGAAAGCATGGTCTTGCCGATCACATCACGCAGGGCGGTTTGGGAGGCCCAACTTATCGCGGTTTGATAGTCTGCTACGTCCAGCGCCGCCTTCTTTGGGTCCAGCACTTTCCAAAACAGCACGGCGTCGACGTCCACTGGCACCGTGTCCTTGGTGAGAGTCTTTTCCGCCTTGAAACCAGTCGTGATGACACGTGTGTCGATCCAATAAGGAATCACATCGATGACGGGAATCATAAAGAACAGCCCCGGCCCCTTAAGCGATTGGAATTTACCCAGACGCAATATCACGGCCCTATCCCACTGATCAGCAACCCGAATTGCGGAAGAAACGACCAACGCCAGTATAAGAGCGCCGATTCCAACCCCCACGGCTCCCAAGTCGGCGCCAACTATGTGCATGGCGTAGGCAAATGCCGCGCCGACGCCCACAATAACAACAAAGATTAACGTTGTAACGGATCGGTTTTGGTTCACTTCAATTATCTCCGTAGTTTTGCCCCTCGGTTAGGAGCTGTTTTCTTGCGCAGCATGATCATTCATTTCGTTCCGCGCGAGATAAACCTCCCTCGCGAGCAAAGTCTTTTCACTCGTTAGCGGAGACTTCTCTGCGCAGGCCATGCATAAGCCCCACCTGTCTCCGCTTAAACGCACAACGAGCTTACTCCGAGTTCTGAGCTTCTCTTATACCCTTTTCGAAGTGTTCTGATTGCTCTTTGGTATACTAACAATCGGGTCGACCAACAGCTCTTTCCCATACTTAAAAGGAGCGGTAACGCGTCGACAACAGTATAGGAGAATCTGATCGCACGGTCCGATGCTTAGTCTGTTAGAATTTATGCAGTGAACACCAACAACCCCAACTAATATGAGTACAGAATCAAAAGAAGAAACGGTGGACAAGAAAAACACCGGAAATATCGAAGTAAGAATGGTTCCCGAAGGGACTTTCGCGGGCACGATACAAAAGCCCATGCTAGTTAAAGACGGGGCGCCGGTACCCGAAAATACGGGGGACGAAGGTGGGGGCCAAAACTGAGCCGTCTAAAAAACATTTAGCAAACAGATACGTTCGAGTCGCAGGGAACCCACTTTGCGCCCCGCCGCGTTAGGTACTACTTCGACTCGATCGAAAATCATGATCGTCGAAACAGCGGCTGCACCGTCAACAAATAGTGAGCCCGCGGCGGATCGCTTCGAACATTAAAGACATTTATGACCACAACGGATAATCTTCAGAGAGCAGCCGAAGATGCAAAGGATCGGGTAGTCGCTGCGATTGAAAACGCAAAAACGCGAGCAACCGCGAGCGCAGATGAAATTGGTCACGCAACGCGACAAACGATACAGGGCGCGCAGGGAGCGACAGAGGAGGCGTGGACCGAAGCCACTTCAAGAGCAAAGAATTTACGATCCCAGGTGGTAGTTTACCTCCGCAAACAGCCGCTAAATACAATCATAATTGCAGTCGCGGCGGGCTTCCTGGTAAGTATGCTCCTTCTCTTTTTCCGCAGGAACCGAAAATAACAGCGTGGAATGGATCAACTAACCACTTACTCTCTGGCTGGGAACGCGCAACGGTTGACATTGAGCCTACCACAACGTCTTCTGGCAGTTCCCGCCGATTCTCTTATAATTGCTTAATCGAAATTTCGCGTATCGTGATACGCCGCGCCGAGAGAAGGTACCTGATACTCCGGTGTTTCCAGGATGGCTTCCTTGCTTACCTTCACAAACACCTTGGATTCCTCGTAGCTGATACGGTCAATCTGTTTCGGTGAGATTGCGATCTCTTTGCCGGAAAACCAATGGCCGGTCTCGACGACCAGGTGCCGAATCGCCCAGCTCTTGTCGTCCATCATAAAATCAGTGACGCGACCAATCGCTCCTTCGCTGGTTTGAATGTGGTAGCCGTTAAGAGCCTGTGTGCTTCGCAATCGAGGATCGTCGCGATCGTGGTCGTTACCACCGATTTCTTCCTCACTTGGCATTAGATAGGTCGATGGAGCCCCGACCATGCCCCACATGCCGCATCCTTCCCAGTAGAATGGCCATCCATAATAACGATAATACTCCTCTTCATATTGTCGCGAGACTGGCTTGTGCGAATCAATTGCCGGGCTGTTTTCAATCTGTTCTCGAGTCAGATTCACGAGCAGGCAATCGCCGTCTTGATGAAAGTCACCGAAGGCATGGGGAGAGATCAGCACTGAACGCCCTGATAGGCAGGAACCCGTGTCCACGATAACATACCGAACCACCCAGTGTTGATCGTTAAAATAGAAGTCCTTCACATGGCCGATTTCACCTTCAGCCGTGCCGATTGCCTTTCCATAGAGCTGTTTAATGCTTCGCAACATCGATGTGTCTTTGGTTGAGATTAGTTCGGAGATCCATCCGAGGGCCGCTATCGATTGCCCGGCCTTGTGAATCTCGCCCTCATTCATGCGCATCTCCTATACCGCTCTCGAAGCGTTGCTGTGGCTTTAGCGTATGGCGAAAGCGGTAAAGCGATTCCCATCTTCGCGCATCGATCGATGTCGCTTTTGACTTTAGCCTCAAGCAGAGTGCCGGCCAAACCCCAAGGGTAGGATCGGAAAAAAGGTCGATCGTTGTACAAACTGCAACCGATTCTGCATCCCAACAATCCGAAGATCCAACTCACGCAAGCCGAATTGAATCAGCCATGACCTCCCTGAACGGGCTACACTCAGACAGTCGCGGCGCAGACTTGGCTCAAAGTGGCCACGAACTTAGCGACGACTCCGGAATAGAGCCCGTTTTTCTTCCACACAGCCCCAAGCGGTATCCTTACAGGTTTCGGCGCCACCAGATCTTTGAAAACAACATGTCTAGCCGGAAACTTTTTGATTGGCTCGCTAACCAAAGCGACACCAAAGCCAGCCGCAACCAGAGCGAGTGCACTTGCCGCACCGTCTGCTTCTCTGACAATACGTGGTTTGAACCCTCCTTGTTGGCAGACGGTCTGCAGCCAATTGCTGTACTCGGGGTACATTCGATTTAACCCAATGAAAGGTTCCTCTTTGAGGACAGGCAAAGGGATTTCCGGCAGGACCGCTTGCGGGTGGGATTTTGGCAATGCGACCGTGACCGGATGCCGGATCAGCAGCTGAACTCTCAACAATTCTAGGATCGGCCGATTGCTGAGTAGGACTAAGATGCCCACGGCGATGCGCCCGTCTAGCAGCGCGCGTTCTTGGGTTTCTGGGTCCATCTCTATGCAGTCGACGACGACTCCGGGCGAAGCCTTCTGCCAACGCTCAAGGGTTTCCCCGAGAAAATCGTGGGTCAGCGCCGCCATGTGACCGACCGTCAACTCTCCCAGCTCTCCCCGATTGATGCGTTGGGCTTTTTTCACTGCAAGATCGCAGGCTTCCAAGATCCCGCGGGCGTCAATCAAAAATGCTTTTCCAGCCGCTGTGAGGGCGACCCCCTTTCGCTCTCGCTGGAACAGGTTGACTCCGAGCTCGCCCTCCAGGTCCTGAATTTGTTTGCTGAACGGAGGTTGCGACACGTGTAGTCGACCGGCCGCGTGGGTAAAATTCAGCTCTTCAGCAGCAGCGACAAAGTATTCCAGGTGGCGAAGTTTCATTAGAGCTCAGGCCTGTCCGCCCGAGCTTAGGCCAGCTTCGTCCAGAATTCCCTGGATCACCCGAGCAACAGAAAGATCCTCATAGGGATCATACTTTCTTAATAACGGAAAGCAATGGGAACGCTTCGAAAAGAATATTGGGAAACTCTCTGGGCGAAGGGCGACTTGGCCCTAGGAAATAAACTTTCTCTAAGCGTCCCAGAGCCAAACCTCCATGCCGTTTTTCGCCTCTGTTATACCCGTAAGCAACTGTAACTCTTCGGGCAATGTATGCCAGAAACTCATTGCTCCGAACGAGACTCTTTAGGTTGGCTTGCGGATTGTCTTGCGACGACAAATCGGGAGTTGTGCTCTTAGATAGAAACCAGGCGGCCCGGCTCGCGACTTCGCGGGTTTCTCGGGATCGCACCGAGGGGTCGAAATTACTTTTGGGTCGGAGCGGACTCGTAAGCTCACCATTATGAAAACCACATCTCCCGTCAAGCAAGCCGAAGAATATGCGCCAAGGACGCTTAAGGACCTTGTGCAGCGCGGGGCAAAAACTTTGCGCCCCGAGACTTCAGTCCAGGAAGCTTGCGAGCAACTCCGATCTGAAAAGATCACTTCATCTCCGGTGACCGATCAGAACGGCCAGTTAATCGGCACGGTGTCCGAGAGTGAGCTTAACCGGAAAGTCGGTGGTTTCGGCCACGACCCAAAGATCGAACGCACGCAAGCGGAGCTGAATCAGGAGACAGTCTATTGCTTTGAAGACGACACCCTCGCTGAAGCCGAAAGATTGATGCATTTAAGCAATCTCAGTCAGCTGCCTGTGTTAACTCGTGAAAAGCGAATGGTCGGTATTGTCACGCTCGAAGATATCGCCCGAGAACAAAAAGCAATGATCCAATCCAAAACCTCTTAGCCGAGTAAAATCCGATCATCGGATACGCACATCAAAATCGATAGAGGCCCTCAATGAAAACTCTCAACGCCAAGGCCCTAAGTGTCCTGAAATCGCAGTCTTACCGAACGAGAGATAAGTCGGACAACCAAACCCTCATTGAAATTTGGCGCATGCATGTTTCATATCCTGGGCTGGAGACGGTCTATGAAGTTGAACTTCGCGAGCCTCTGAGGAGCTTAGCCTCTAAAAAGTACACGGTGGGATTAAACGGGCTCGTCGAATTCGAGATGTTCTCTGACCCTCAGGTTGCCGCCGGCGATAGCCTTCAGATCGATGCATACGAACCCGGAGAAATGATCCTCGGGGGTGGCGTATTGTGAGCCGGGCTAAGCTGCGTCATCACTCTTCCGTCCTGTTTTCCGGGCCGACCTGAAGCTTATCACCCACTCGAGGAACCTGGGAAGCAATCCCTTCAACTGCCTGATCGATATTCGTGTAAAGAGCACTTCCGGAAGACCTCTTGATTCTTCTTACCCATCGCGCGGCGCCCTCAGTTGGCAGGCTCCAAAGGCCGACAAGAATCAGCGCATTGGGTAGCTCAAGCTTAATGGAACTCGCCATTCTACCAATGGTAAATACCGATCTTGACTCAATCGCGGAGAGCAAAATCCATGGGGTTCCTAATTCCTTCAGATGTTCCACCTTCTCCGCGCGAAGAGTTCGCCAGGATAACAAATCCGAGTCGATCCCTTTAGCGGCCAGCAAGCGCGCGATAACTCTCCCCACAATTTCGTCACCTTCGCCCATGAACGGCACGATCGCCGTTCCGGGCTGCTTAGGCGTTGATGGTTCCGGCGCTGGCTCCAATTCCGTTGAGCCCTCGACCGTCATCTCCTCAATGAGTTCGCGCAGCTGCGCATAAATCCGAGATTTTGTTCCATTAGTTCTCGGATAGAGATCGTTTTCAATCGCTCGAAGCGTCGGCAAAATGAGTTCTTCGGCGATTCCCACTGAAAGTTGCATCCCGCCCAATGCCTGCAGGAGTGCTTTGGCCTCCGAAAGGCGGTTTTCCGTAAGGAGCAGAATGAATCGTGTTTCCGCTGAGGAGGGTGGCTCTGCCGCTAACAAAACACTGCAGACATTGAATGCCGGAAAATAGCGACCTAACACTACCAGGCAAGCGGTGAGCGGTGTCGCGAGCAACAAACCGATCGGCCCCCAAAGCCACGTCCAGAATAGGGCGGATACAATTATGGCCAGTGGTGACATTCCGGTGCTATGGCCTAAAACAAAAGGTTCTACAAAATTGTTAGTGAGTACTTCCAGAGACCCATATAGAGCCAGAGTCAGTATCGGCTCCTTCCAGCCTGTGGAAATGGCAATAGATAATAGCAACGGAAAAAACGCAGATATCCAGAGACCGACGTAAGGCAAAAACCGCAATATCAGAGTCAGGACTGCCCAGAGCAGCGCGTTGGGTATACCGATCAGAAAAAGCCCAAGCCCAAGCAGCAAGGCATATCCAGTGTTCACCAGCAACTGACCCAATAGAAAACGGCTTAATTTGGATCCGACCTCATCCACAGCCAGGTTTGTCGTCGCCACGCGCGAGTGTCCGATCAAACGAAGAAACCGAACGCGGAGTCGGTTTCGCTCTAAAAGCATAAAAACCACGAGCACGACGACCAAAGCAAATTCTCCGATCGGACCCGCTACCGGCGTCAAGCTATTCTTCACAATGGCAAGGACGCTGTCGGCACCGGAAACAATCTGGACCTTGGTTACCTCCGGCTGTTGAACGCCTTTGGATGCCGTGACTTTTCCTAGATCGGTAATCAGCGCGTTAACATTGCTAAGTGCCAGGTTGAGCGGGCCAGGCGGCCCCTGCTGAATCGCCGCCCATCTGGCATGAATATTATCGCGGTACTTGGGCAGAGAGTTAACCAGATCCAGACCCTCTAATGAAAGCGTCGAGCAGAGGCCTGCGATCAGGGCGAAGCCAATGGCGACAACGCTAAGAACGGCTACTGCCCGAGGAAACCTCCATCGTTCCAGGCGAGACACAACCGGCGCTAACAAAAAGCTGATCAGAATTGCCAGAATTAGGGGCAGCAAAAGCTCCTTGGCCCATGCAAAGGCTGAGAGAATGACAACCAGGTATGCTACCTGGATTAACCTCCCCAGTTCGACCGGCTTTTCAGACACTAAGTTGTTTGGCATCGACGCCGGATTCGTAACTTTCAGCCAACGTTCACCACCAACAGATTGACCAAATTATTGATCCAACAGATCCCACAGCCAACGGTCCATGCCGTTCTTCGCCACGGTACCCATCTCGTCAATCTGAAATACGTGAGGAGCACTGTCTTTGAGGAATCGCGCCGCTCTGAGTAACTTGAAGGCAGGCGTTGCCCTGTCGCCCACAAATGCCGGATCTCCGAGAATCAGGTTCACTGCCGCCTCCAGGCTTGGAGAATAAGAAAGTCTCGAGTCAATCTGGTCGCGCTTTCCTTCGTCGATGACTCCGATATTCATACGATTCTCCGCTTTAACCAAGCCATTGTTAGATGTAGAAGCGCGCAGTTCCATCAGTCACAATATTCGGCGCCCGCGGACCAGGTTGAGGACGATCACAATGAGGGCGACGACTAAGAGTACGTGAATCAGTCCACCTGCGACGTGAGTGAATAGGCCTAAAGCCCAGAGCACAATTAAAATAATGGCTATTGTCCAAAGCATAGTTTTTAGTTCTTTCGATTGGTTGAGATGAGTCGCGTGGTCTGTCCGAAGCCGGCTCCGTTATCCTGCAATGTGATTCTTCCCCAGACCAGGTGACAAAAAGCTTTCCCGCGCGGAGCCGCATTCATAAGTGCATGGCTAGGATCGACCCGCTGCGTCAACTTCTCCTATACTGTTATCGATGAGTTACTGTTGCCTTTGAGTCTCACGACTGTCTCGGAAGCGCCAGCTACTTTGGCGTTGCGCTGGGTGACGCTGTCGGAGAGGTGTTCTCCGGTTGCGGCAGTTTCATGCCTTTAATTTGGTCGCCAAATTGCCGTAGCTGAGTTTGGAGAGCTTCTGTTTGAGTGCGAATCTCGGCGTTCAACTCGTCACGCCGCGGATCCGGAAGGAACAACATTGCCACTCCGCCAATTATCAGGCCCAATAGAAATGCAACCAGCGTTCTCATAATACTTTGTCCTAAATTACACGCGGCAAACAGCAACGGACTTGGTGCATCGGTGTGAGTTCGAAACGGCTAGGCTAGCGATTCCCTGGTTTGCTGCTTCCTTGAGAAGAAGGACACCACGCTCTGAGAGAGAAAAAGCAGACTCACCAACAGAACTGCTATCAAAGTGATTAAAATCCCCGATAACGCTTGGTAGTACGCTCGCAACGTCTTTGCTTTTGGTTTCCCTTCGATCCGAGGGGTCTCGGCCCCGCTTCTTCGCCGGTTGTTTGAAGTGCTCTGCCCGGCACCGCCAATTTCACCCACTTCCGCCTCTCTATCATCCCTTACGTGATTGTTCAGGCTGTCCGCGGTTTCTTGGATATCGCTGGTCATAAATGCCTTCGGCTAATTGCTCCGACGGATCACTGGCCGAGTTTCGGCTCACGCTAGAGGCCTGGCCCTGTTGTCGTCGTAAGAGAATCGATTTAACTAACAAAACTAAGTTCGATGGGCTTCATTCTCTTCTCCCATACTCTTATCGATGCGTTTCTGTCGCCTTTGCGTATGACAGAATGCGCTGACAAAAGCAGAGTTGAACAGTTGGGATTCTTCTGGGTTTAGCGTCGGATGGAAAACAGGATAGGGTCTTGTGCAACTCACTTCGGCCGCCCCTTTCCTCCTTCGCTCGCTCGCCGCGGACCTGTCGACTTTTTCAAACGATCTAAGGAGTAATCCTTCTTCCGATCGTCGTCCTCTATCGGCCAAGTACGAATTGACGCATCGTCATACACAAAGGCGACTGTAGGTCCATCGAAAGGAGTATGGGAGAAGTTGATCGAACCGGGCGAAAGTGGTCATCTGACTGCTTCACCATGAATCAGGGCTCCGCATCATATGCTTATCAGGATCGGCTACAATATTGCGCTACGTCTCGCTTCTCCAACCGCGGTACTCTACGTACTCCACGTGCATCCCTCGCGCAAAGGCGACCTGGTCAGGCCCGAAAACTTCCGGATCGAGCCGGCACTGCCCGTCGAAGAATATTTCGATGGTTTCGGCAACCATTGCGGCCGCGTCAATGCCCCTGCAGGAGTGATTCGTTTTCTCAATGACGCCATCATTCGCGATCCCGGCCAACTAGACGCTTACGCACCCGAGGCGCCCCAGCTTGACGTTCGCGAGACGCCAGTGGAAACGCTGTCGTTTCTCCTACCCAGCCGCTACTGCGATGGCGATACCGAGCTGCTTGATTTCGCCTGGCGAACGTTTGGCCAGACTCCAACTGGATGGCCGCGTGTGCAGGCCATTTGCGATTTCGTCCACGGTTATATCCGGTTCGACTACATGCAGGCGAGAGCAAATCGCACCGGGCTCGATGCTTTTCACGAGCGGGTCGGCGTCTGTCGCGATTTTACCCATCTGGCGATCACCTTATGCCGCTGCCTAAATATTCCGGCGCGCTACGCCACGGGCTATCTCGGTGACATTGGCGTCCCTGCGGTACCCGGTCCGATGGATTTTAGCGCCTGGTTCGAAGCTTATCTGGGCGGACATTGGCACACCTTCGACGCGCGGCATAACCGACGCCGCATTGGCCGGAGCCTGATCGGACGGGGCCGCGACGCCGGTGACGTTCCCATCACGACGGTATTTGGTGAACATCTGCTCGAGAGTTTTAGCGTGGTCACAGAAGAGATCAATCCAGGGCTCCCGGCGTACTAAGGCTGGAATTCCAAGGTTACAATTTTTCCGTTTGGCGCGCTCGCTTCAAGTCATCGATGATAACCCCATGCGCAACCTAAAGTTCATCGCTGCATCAGTCTTGGCGATTTTGGTAGCAATCCTCGTCGTCCAAAACACGGAGCCGGTAGAAACGCATCTACTGTCCGCCACCGTCGCAATGCCCCACGCCGTTTTGATTTTCATCTCCGCCGCAGCTGGATTCGCGCTTGGGGTCCTTCTCACTATGTCGCTGAAATCGAAGCGTAAAAACATACGATGAGACCGAGCAGTCGGGTGCCAGGACACGATCTAGTTTATTACCGGTCTAGGTCTCCAGTTCCTGTCGCTTTTTCTTTTGGTCTCGCTCTCTTCTAAATACTCAATCATTTCCGAAATCTCATGTTCCGCAATCTTCTGGCCGATGTTCCGGCACTGAAAACCGAGGCTTCTGAGACTGGTAACATCGCCCAACGTACGGAGCCATAACGCATCTAACAGATGCGCACCTTCTCCTCTTTGCTTCGCTATCATATAGTTTCCTCTCTTTCGTATCCTAAGAGCTGCAACCAGCGGCATTTTCATGCTGCTTGCTTATTTGAAAACGTCCGCGGTCTGTTAGCCGTTTCGGTTCCCGAGGATTTCGATCGGCGTGGATTTAACGCTTGGCCACGTGAGCAGCTTTTAAGAGAACCGCGTAGAATCGAGATTCTAGGTCAAACCGAACCTAGCACGGTTTCAGCCAACCGTCGCCCACTATCGATGCTTTTGCTTCCTCGATCAGATCATCTGCGCCACCGGCGATTTACTGATTTTTCGCCGCCGGAGAAAAATGATTTCACACTGCCCAAGGCGACAAACATAAGATAAGTCGGGAGTGACGGTTCACGAATCAGGCTCGACTTCGTCTACGTCAGAGGCGAGTGTCCCCTACTCTCTCTCCTGCCACGGTGCCTCTCTCCGCGTCTGAAGTTCGCTAAGGCGGAATCCATCCAGGCGAAGTCTGACGTAGCAAGTGATACAATATGACTCCCATACCCGCAAAAGTCCTTACCGTCGCTAAGCAGAGTAGCCAATACCGAGTACTCGTTCAGATCGAACTCGAGAAATACGTAGGTTCATTCCATACCTTAGTATTTGGAAAACGCAGACCGTTTACCGGCTCCTGTTACAAAGGTCAGCTTGATCTTTTTTACTACCGAGATCCCGGCCTCAAAGTAGGGAAGCCGTTCCCACTTTGGACGATTAAGTGACCGAGCCCACAAGCTGATCGAGCGAAGCGTTACCCGGGGGGATCTAGTTTTTTGTTCCTGGCAGCTTTTGTCATACGCAAAGACAACGGTAACGCGTCCAAAAAAGTATACGTGCGAGCAATTGCGCCAGGTGAGACTTGTCGTGACTACTATGCCGGATCCCTCACCCGACTGAGGCTACGACTTAGAAGTGCCAAAAATGACCGCCATTGGTGCAAAAGTCGTCGCCGTCGATAACCTAGGCGGCCGGTATCGTGTAATCGTTCGAATCGGATTTCCGAGATATCACGGCTCATTCCTCACGTTAAAGTTCGGAGAACAGAAACCGTTCACGGGTTTCACGCACAACGGTCTGCTCGATCTGGTTTACCACGAAGATCCTCACCTAAAAGCAGGGCAACCTTTTCCGCTCTGGACGATTCAGTAAGCTTGCTTGAAAGATGCGTTTCCTGTTTTCGGCAGTAACCAAAAATCTTTATCGTGCTTCGCTTCAAAGGTGTCGAGTTCGTGCTCGTGCCGTAAGGTCAGGCCGATGTCGTCGAGGCCGTTCAGCAGGCAATATTTGCGGAAGGGATCAATGTCGAAGTGGACGCTAAACCCATCGGTGTCGGTGACGGTCTGATCCTCGAGACTAACAGTCAGTTGATGCTCTGGGTTAGCGGTTGAGCGGGAAATCAATGTATGTACAAGTTCTTCCGAGAGGCGGACGAGGACAATGCCATTCTTGCCGGCATTGGAGGAGAAGATATCGGCAAAACTCGGCGCGATAACCACGAGGAAACCGTACTGACGCAGAGCCCAGGCCGCATGCTCGCGAGAGGACCCGCAGGCGAAGTTCTTCTCTGTGATGAGGATCTCGGCGCCCTGGTACTCCGGCCGGTTGAGAACGAAGTCAGGATTGGGCTCGCCGGTGTTGGGCCCTTCCTGAATGCGGCGCCAGTCGAAGAAGAGAAAGTCGCCATAGCCGGTACGCTCGATGCGCTTGAGAAACTGCTTCGGGATTATCTGGTCCGTATCGATATTGGGCAGCGGCAGCGGCACGGCTTTGGAGCGGATGATGTTGATAGCCTGCATTAGCGTGGTCCTCCATGCGCAAGTTCCGGTTGCGGATTGTTCCGCTTCCATTTGCGAATGTCAGTGAGATGACCGGTGATGGCTGCGGCTGCGGCCATTTCTGGAGAGACGAGATGGGTTCTGCCGCCGCGACCTTGGCGACCCTCGAAGTTGCGATTGGATGTGCTCGCGCAACGCTCGCCAGGGGCAAGGATGTCCGGGTTCATGCCGAGGCACATACTGCATCCAGGCTCTCGCCATTCGAAGCCGGCAGATTTGAAGATGGCGTCGAGACCTTCCTCTTCTGCTTGGCGCTTAACCGCCTGGGAACCAGGAACGACCATGGCGCGCACCGTCGTGGCGATGTGGTTGCCGCGGACGATGGCGGCGGCGGCGCGGAGATCTTCGATTCGGGAGTTGGTACAGGAGCCCAAGAAGACGGCGTCGACTTTGATTTCCTCCATGGGCGTACCGGGCTTGAGGTCCATGTACTCAAGGGCGCGTTCGAAGGACCGGCGCTCGGCTTCGTTCTTTCCGTCTTCGATGGACGGAACCTTCGCCTCGATGGATGTGACCATGCCGGGGGAAGTGCCCCAGGTGACACGTGGTGCGAGCAGGGTTGCGTCGATGTTCAGTTCGCGGTCGTAGGTGGCGCCCGGATCGGAAGGGAGCGTGCGCCAGTAGGCGAGCGCGTCCTCCCACGCTGCGTCCCTGGGCGAGAAGCGACGACCTCGGAGGTAGGTGAACGTGGTCTCGTCGGGAGCAATCATTCCGGCGCGAGCACCGGCCTCGATACTCATGTTGCAGATGGTCATGCGACCTTCCATGGAGAGGGCGCGGATAGTCGAGCCTGCATACTCAACGACATAGCCGGCAGCTCCGTCGGTGCCAATCTGACCGATGATTTCCAAAATAATGTCCTTGGCGGCAACACCGAACGGAAGGTCACCATTGACAGTGATACGGAAAGTCTTCGGCTTATCCTGCGAAAGAGTCTGGGTGGCCATGACGTGCTCGACCTCGCTGGTGCCGATGCCGAATGCGAGAGCACCGAAGGCTCCATGGGTGGAGGTGTGTGAGTCGCCGCAGACAATAGTCATACCGGGTTTGGTCGCCCCCAACTCGGGCCCGATCATGTGGACAATCCCTTGGGATCTATCCTGCACGTCGAAGAACTCCACACCGAACTCAGCACAATTCTTCCGAAGGGCGTTGACCTGGCCGGCCGAAATCTGGTCTGCGATGAAGAGCCGATCTTGCGCGCTGGTCGTAGGCACATTGTGATCCACCGTTGCAAGGTGGCGATCAGGACGGCGCAGCTTACGCCCCGTCATGCGCAGGCCGTCAAAGGCCTGCGGGCTGGTGACTTCGTGCACCAGGTGCAAATCGATGTAAATGAGCATGGGCTCGCCCTCAGGCTCGGCGACTATGTGCTGGTCCCAAACTTTTTCAAAGAGTGTTCTTGGCCCGAACATTAAATCTATTTCCTTTCTACCGCTGTATTGTTGTGCTGAGGTTTGCCGAGCGCACAAGTTTTGTTTTTACTTTCTCGATGATCCTACCCATCTCAGTGGCGGTGACGGGCCTCCGCAGTCGGCAGGCCTCGAAGCCGAAGCCGTAAGAGATAGAAACATCGAAGGAATGGCGCCCCCCTCGGTAGCGGTCCGACGGCTGCCCATCTGCGTCAACCTAAGGCGCAATCCGTGGAGCGTGCCTCGCTTGCGAGGCCGTGGTGAGCAAGGCTAAGGGTAGGGCAGACTCACCGTTATGCCGCGCTCTTGGGCGTGTGAAGAGGCACGGGGTCTGACATAGAGCGCCTAGAGAAGTTAGGTATACATCACGGTGTACCCCTTGCTTACCACGGCCTCGCAAGCGAGGCGCGCTCCATGCGTGACGCCCCCTCGGGCGCCTAACCAATACGCTTTTAGAAGCGCTAAGCTTCTAAAAGCGTATGCATTCCGGGGCGAAAATTTGGACAGAGCTGCAATGGTGCGGCTTAGTAATCCATCTCGCCCATGCCGCCCGGGCCAGCCGGACCCGGTTTTTGTTTCTCAGGCAACTCTGTCACCAATGCTTCTGTGCTGAGCATGAGACTGGCGATCGAGGCGGCGTTCTGTAGCGCCGTACGGACCACCTTAGTCGGATCGACGACACCGGCCTTCACCAAGTCTTCGTATTCGCCGGTCGCCACGTTGAACCCTTCATTGCCGCTGCGCTTCTTGACTTCCTGGACGATCAAAGCGCCTTCCTGGCCAGCGTTGTCAGCCAGCTGGCGCGTCGGAAACTCAAGCGCGCGGCGAACAATCTGAACGCCAACGGCCTCATCGCCTTCCAATTTTAGGTTATCGAGCGCGTTTTGCGTGCGAAGGTAAGCAACACCGCCGCCGGGAAGGACACCCTCTTCGACGGCTGCGCGAGTCGCATGCAAGGCATCTTCCACGCGAGCCTTCTTCTCCTTCATTTCGGTCTCCGTCGCCGCGCCCACACTGACAACGGCAACACCACCGGCGAGCTTGGCCAAACGCTCCTGCAATTTCTCGCGATCGTAGTCCGAAGTGGTTTCCTCGATCTGACGCCGGATCTGGCTAACCCGACCCTGAATATCTTTGGTAGGTCCCTCGCCCTCAACGATCGTCGTGTTTTCCTTGTCGATCGTCACCCGCTTCGCGCGGCCGAGATCTTCCAGCGAAACGTTTTCAAGCTTGATTCCAAGGTCCTCGGTAAAACAACGACCCCCGGTGAGCACCGCGATGTCCTCGAGCGTCGCTTTGCGCCGGTCGCCGAAGCCGGGAGCTTTTACGGCGGCCACCTGGAGGGTGCCCCGCAGCTTGTTTACCACGAGCGTCGCGAGAGCTTCGCCTTCGACGTCCTCAGCGATAATGAGTAATGGGCGGCTAGCCTTCGAGACCTTCTCGAGAAGCGGAAGAAGATCTTTCAAACTGGTGATCTTCTTCTCATGGATCAGGATGTAAGCATTCTCTAGGACCGTTTCCATGTTTTCGGCGTTGGTCACGAAGTAAGGAGACAGATAACCCCGATCGAATTGCATACCCTCCACCACTTCAAGTGTGGTTTCGATCCCTTTTGCCTCTTCGACCGTGATGGTGCCGTCTTTACCAACTTTGTCCATGGCGTCGGCGATGATTTCGCCGATCGTCGTATCCCAGTTGGCCGATACGGTTGCGACCTGAGCGATTTCCTTCCGATCCGACACTTTCTTGGAGATCTTCTTGAGCTCCTCGACGATCACATCCACCGCTTTCAGGATACCGCGCTGAAGCGAGGTAGGATTCGCGCCGGCGGTTACGTTTTTGAGCCCTTCGCGGAAGATTGACTCGGCCAGAACGGTCGCAGTCGTTGTGCCATCACCAGCCACGTCCGACGTCTTGGAGGCGACCTCGCGGACCAGTTGGGCTCCCATATTTTCGTACGGGTCCTGGAGCTCGATTTCCTTCGCTACGGTGACGCCGTCTTTCGTGATGGTTGGGCTACCGTATTTCTTGTCAAGGATGACGTTGCGTCCAGCAGGTCCGAGCGTGGCTTTCACCGCTCTCGCGAGCTTTTCCACGCCGCGGAGCAGCGCATGACGGGCTCCTTCATCAAATTGTAGTTGTTTTGCTGCCATAAAAGTTAACTAATTTACGTTTTCAAAATTCGGGGTTATCCAATGATTCCGAGGACATCGTCCTCGCGCATGATGAGGTAGTTCTCACCGTCGATCTTAATTTCGGTACCGCCGTACTTAGAGAAGAGGACTTTATCGCCGACTTTGACGTTGAATTCGATCCTCTTGCCGCTGTCGTCGAGCTTGCCGGTACCGACAGCGACGACCGCGCCTTCCTGAGGCTTCTCTTTCGCCGTGTCGGGAATGATGATGCCTCCGGTCTTTACTTCCTTCTCTTCGAGCGGCTGAATCAGCACGCGATCGCCGAGAGGTTTTACTTTGAGTTCCATATATATGTGGGGCTTGCCAGGCGTAAGGACGCCATTTCGATGCTTTCTGCTAATTCGAACACCTTCGCGGATTTGCGCTGTTCCGGTTCCCGGTACTTCGATCGGCGTGGATTTAACGCTAGGCTACCTTGAGCAGCTTTTGAGAGAACCGCGTAGAATCGAGACTCTGACAAAACCAAGGTAGCACAGTCTCAGTCCAAGGTCGCCTACTATCGATCGTTATTTATGATCGGTTGTCTTCTTCAGGAAGAACGGGCAACCGGATTGTGGCCGTAAGTTCTGCCAACTTCGGCAAACCTCTCTGCCGCCTGTCGCCCGGGAATCTGCCAGGGTCTGCGCCATATACAAAATGCTCATGTTAGGCGTTCAAAAAAATATAGGAGACCCGGATAAGATGAGGCGAGGCTGAGGTACTCGTATTACAGGCGGACTCTTCGAAAGGAGCGGTCAAACCAGGACTAACCGACAAAGAGCTCGCAGCGACCGGGAATGATTTCAAATCTCCAGATTCCGCCTGATCATCAGCCCAGGACGAAACCAAAGGCTGCCTCTATTGGTGTTTCCCCAATTCTGACGGAGTCAGCGTATTTGGAAAAGGGCGACGTCTTCACCAAGATGAAGACTCCGCCAGGCGGCCTGACTAAAACCGACGCGGAAGAACTTCTGATTAAACATGGGCCCAACGCTGTCGCTATGGAGAAGCAGCGGGGTTGGTTGTGGCGGCTTTTCAAGGCGGCACGCAACCTCTTGGTCATTTTGCTCGCCATCCTGGCAACTGTGTCCTTCGCTACAGGTGATTTTAGCGGGGGCACTGTGATAACACTGATGCTGATGCTCGGCGTGGCGTTGCGTTTTGTGCAGGAGTCACGAGCGGATGCCGCCGCCGCAAAACTCAAAGCCATGATCAGTGTGACTGCGGCAGTCGTTCGCGACGGCCAGGAGGAAGAAATTCCCCTGAAAGACTTGGTTCCTGGCGATGTCATAAACCTGTGCGCCGGCGACATGATCCCCGCGGACATTCGATTGATTGCGTCAAGAGACCTTTTCGTTGCTCAAGCCGCACTCACTGGCGAGTCGTTGCCGGTAGAAAAAGTCGATGCTCGAGAGCTAAGGGAAGGCGTGTCGCCGCTGGAACTAGCCAATCTCTGCTTCCTCGGGACAAGCGTCGAGAGCGGTAGCGCGTCGGCGGTAGTGGTTGCGACAGGAGGGCAGACCTACTTTGGACGAATGGCCAGCAGTATTCTCGGCCCCGAGATAACGACTAGTTTCGACAGAGGATTGCATCGGTTCACCGTCCTGATGATCCAATTTATCCTGGTAATGGTGCCGCTGGTTTTCCTGATCAACGGCCTTACCAAACATAATTGGGCAGAGGCCTTCTTTTTCTCGATCGCGGTCGCTGTTGGCCTAACCCCGGAGATGCTGCCGATGATCGTCTCTGTGTGCTTGTCCAATGGAGCGCTAGCGATGTCGAAAAAAAAGGTAATCGTTAAACGTCTCAACTCTATCCAAAATCTGGGTGCCATGGACGTGCTTTGCACGGACAAAACCGGTACGCTCACCCTTGACCGCGTAATTCTCGAACGCTTTTGCGACGTGATGCAGAAGGAGAGCGATGACGTTCTACTCGACGCCTATCTAATCGCCCATTTTCAGACAGGTCTCAGAAACGTGCTCGACCGCGCCGTGCTGAAGTACCGCGAGGTCCATGAAAAATTCCCGGTCGAAAAATCCCGTAAGATTGATGAGATCCCGTTCGATTTCGCTCGTCGAATGATGTCGGTGGTCGTAGAGACACCCGACAAAGATCATCGCTTGCTGACGAAAGGCGCACCAGAATCGGTTTTCCCGCGCTGCAGCTTCTACGAACTAGAGGGCGAAATTTACCCGATGGCGCCTATCCTGGTCGGTGATTTAATGCATCAATATCAAGCGCTCAGCAGCGACGGTTTCCGCGTTCTGGCCGTCGCTTATAAACATCTCGAGCCGCGCTCTGCTTACTCGAAGGATGACGAATCGGAGTTAACTCTGAAGGGCTACGTGGCTTTCCTCGATCCACCCAAAGAAACCGCCCCAATGGCGCTAGCAGCCCTCAGCAAAATCGGGGTTACCGTGAAGGTGCTGACCGGTGACAACGATCTCGTAACGCGGAAGATCTGTAAAGAAGTCGGTCTCCCGGTCGACAAACTAGTCCTGGGAAGTCAGGTCGAAACCATGACGGATGAGGAACTGGCCGCGAGCGCAGAACAGGTCCACGTCTTCGCGCGCGTCTCACCAGCTCACAAACAGCGAATCATCCGCGTCCTACAGCAGAAAAAGCACGTTGTAGGATTCTTGGGCGATGGCATTAATGATGCACCCGCACTGCGCGTAGCGGATGTCGGCATTTCTGTGGATACCGGCGTCGATATCGCGAAGGAATTAGCCACCGTGATTCTGCTAGAGAAGAATCTGATGGTACTCGAGGAAGGGGTGATCGAAGGCCGGAAGGTTTTCGTGAATATCCTCAAATACATTCGCATGGGCGCAAGTTCTAACTTCGGCAACATGTTCAGTGTCCTTGGCGCAAGCGCCTTCCTGCCGTATGTGCCGATGGCGCCTTTGCAGGTCCTCACAAACAATCTTCTGTACGACTTTTCGCAGGTTCCGATTCCGACCGATAATGTTGGGCTCGAGGAGACCGCGAAACCGCGCCGTTGGGAGATTGGTCAGATTACCAAGTTTATCCTCTGTATCGGTCCGATCAGTTCGATTTTCGACTATACAACTTACTTTGTGATGCTCTACCTGTTTGGTTGTTGGGACCCGTCCCGTGCTCCGGTTTTCCAGACTGGCTGGTTCGTCGAATCGCTGATCACGCAAACGCTGATAATCCATGTGATTCGCACCAAGAAAATCCCTTTTCTTCAGGGCCGGGCCAGCTGGCCCCTTACTATCACGACGGTTGTGATCATTTGCATTGGCATGTGGCTGCCGTACTCGCCACTTGCCGGTGTGTTGGGTTTCACGCATCTGCCGCCGCTGTATTGGCCAATACTCCTGGTTACGCTGCTCTGCTACGTTGTCCTTACCCAAATCGTTAAAATGTGGCTGATGCGCAAGTCGTGGCTATAAACCGCGGAACCCTAGATGCCTGGTCGACGAAACGTCCCAAAACTGTTGTACCAACAAATCCTCTGCTCTCGATCGACAACAAATGCAGGCGACCAACGGAGGACGTTGATCAGGGAGTAGCCTTAATACAGCTTCCAGCGGCTGAGGTACCGGTAACGGAAAGATGTATTTCTCTGACTTGGGAATGTCGGCAAAGTGTTCCTCGGCAATGCCCAAGTTCTTGGCCAGAATGCTGCGCGGTGTGTGGGCCTACCACTCGGTGATCAAGAGTGTCTGATTTTCCGAGAAGTTTCCGTCGTCGAAGACGAGAAGGAACTCGGTGCCGTCCGCAAGTCCCTGGATCGAATGCGGCATACCAGCGGGCACAAACCACATGCCGCCCTCTTTTGAGAGCCTCGACTATCCCCTCGAAATCGGCTTGAACCAGCGTTCGTTTTTTCATACGGAAGACGCGCTACCGCTGATGCGCACGTGCCGAAAAACAGAAGTGAGCAAGCTTGAAGAGCTGGCACCAAAGGTAATTAACCAAGCTAACACTGCGATATACACAGCGATGTGTGGGATGAACAACAGAAAGTGCATCCCGGTCGCATTCGCAAAGGTGCTCGTTGCTACGGTTTACGTCCCAAGTGGAAAAACCAAGGACCAATACTGCGGATTATTGGGGCGCGGTACCCGCTCGACTACATGCCTAGTCGATTACGCTATTATCGGAACACCGGCTGCGGGCGGGAGTAGCTATTTCAGTTTTAAAGAAGGGGGCATCATTTCTTGACGCCCCGATGGATCTGGAATCGTCCGATTTATGAGACTTCCGAATTGTCACCCCTCCAAGAGATCCCGTGCCCTCAGTCGAGCTATCTCAGGAACGCGATAACAACCCTTCTGGAAAAGTATGGGAGAAATCGACTAATCCACGGCGAGACTCGCGAAACAGTAACGACGACTAGTTCTCTCGGCTCGAACTCAGCACAAAAGACCAATCGATCATCGCTCGCCGATCCGACAGGCATGACCGCGTTCGCTGAACTAGAACAGCAATTGAGGAGCCGCATGTTATGAACCGGAGTGCACAAATCGTCGAGCGGATCGCGAGTTCCAAGGTCTACAAAGACTACGAGAGCGCCTTTACGGAGTCAATGCAGCTCCCGATGGCCTTCAGAGCGGTAGAGGGATGGAGGCTCGGCTTGGAAGGCAAAAAGCATGAAGACCCGTTTTGCGCGATCCTCGCTAAGAGCAATCGCACGTGCGCTGCTTTCTTAGAGACGCAAAAGAAAATGGATGATATACCTGGCACAGAGGCCAGAACAGTTCGCGGCTTTACCGGTTTCTGCGAAAGCGCTGTTCCGGTGCAGGTTGGAGAAAAGATTATCGGTTTTCTGCAGACTGGCCAAGTGGTCTTACATAAGCCTACTGCGGCGCAGTTTGGAAAGATTACCAAGCAACTCCTGGATTGGGGTGTAACAGTTGATTTGCAGAAACTGGAAGATGCTTACTATCACTCGCGCTACCTTCCTCCTCAGCAATATGGGGCAATGGTGAAACTCTTGGAGACATTCGCGCAGCAGTTATCGCTGATGGCAAATCACATCGTGCTGCAGCAGGAAGACGCAGAGTCACCTCTCATTCGTCGTGCGCGAGCCTACATTCTCGCTAACCAGGCGGACCCAATTGACTTAGCCAAAGTCAGCCAAGCGGTGCACGTCAGCCCCTTTTACTTTTGTAAAAGGTTCAAGAAGTCAACTGGCCTAACGTTTACGGAATATCTCGGCCGGGTGCGCGTCGAAAAAGCTAAGAATCTCCTGCTCAACCCTCATCTTAGGGTCAGCGAAATCGCCTACGATGTGGGATTTGAATCGCTCACTCATTTCAATCGCACTTTTCACAAAGTGGTTGGTCAATCTCCCTCTGCGTATCGCGAATTGAACTCAGCGCGCCAAATGTTAAAATAGCTCGGGCGAGGCGCTAAAGTGTGATGCGGAAAACCCGAGCTGGGCTCGGTTAGTGAATCGTCCAGAGCGGAAACGGTTTGCCCTGCATTTTAAGGTGAGGATCCTCGTCCGACCCTTCCGGACCGCCGACGAATGCCACCATCGCGGCGATATCGTCAACGTGCCCATAGCAGTTGAGCGCGGTTACGGCCTTCTGTGGCACCGCGCAATCAACCGCGGCGGGGTTCATATCCGTGTCGATGGCGCCGGGCTGGACGTCATTGACCGTAATGTCCCGGGTCCCGACCTCCAGGGTCAATCCTTGGGTGAACATCTTGAAACCCCTTTTTTGCTGCGTAGGCAAAGCCAAAAAGCCGCCTTTTGCGCGGCATTCCGCTTCCGGATATGTATGCACTGTCAGGATGTTGACTGCCCCCTTTCGGATCGCTTAATGATCGGTCGGCCGAAAACCTCGGCGCGCCGAGGTTTTCGCCCTGCTACGGCTCTCGGCCGGTTCGCGCCTCGCTCAACCAACTGCATCTTCAAAACGACTTTCTCGAACATTGAACTAGCCTGAGAAGCGAACGTTGGGTAGCATCCGTATTCGAAATGACTTCGCGAAGTCTTTTCTCTGCGGGCGCGCTCGTTGTGGTCATGCTTGCCGCCGGTTGCGACAAGAAACCGGAGATTCAAGTTTACCAACTCATCAAAGCGCCTCCTGAATTCGCCGACGCCTCCGCTACACCGACGATGACGCCGCAGGTTCAGCCCGGTATGGGTGACGAGCAAACTGCGGAGATCACTGCCACACCAGCATCTCGTTGGGAGCCGCAACCGCCATCGTCGATGCGTCAGGCTAGTTTTCTCGTGAAAGGGGACAATGGGAAGATTGCAGACATTTCGCTGGTGACGCTTGGCGGTGAAGCCGGAGGTGTCCTGGACAATGTTAATCGCTGGCTATCCCAGCTCGGACAACCCGCGATTACAGCTGAAAAGCTGGCCCAGACTGTGCAACGCATTACCACACCCATTGGTGATGTGATCGTAGAGGACCTGCAGGGATTACCGCAAGGCGCCGATCCGGCGAAGGATGGCCGGATCATTGTAGCGATTGCTTCCAGAGGCGAAAAAACACTCTTTTTCAAGATGCGGGGGAATTCCGAGCTGGTCGGTGCCGAGAAGGATGATTTTATCAAGTGGGTCGGCTCTGCTCGTAGCCTTGAGGCAAAGGCAGGCCCAACTGCCGTACCGGCGACTGCCAACGCGGCATCTGATTCGGATGAGCCGCCAGTCAAGTGGGAAGTTCCAGGTAATTGGAAAGTCGTTCCCGCGTCCTCGATGCGCTATGCAAGCTTTGCGGTCTCCGGCGAGAACGGGGAAGCAGGCGACATCTCGGTTATCGTATTTCCGGGTGATGGTGGTGCGGATCTCGACAATGTAAACCGTTGGCGTCAGCAAATCGGGTTGCCATTGGTAGACGCAAATCAGTTAAACTCGTCGATCGTCGTCGTTAATGGACATGATGCCAGCATTTCCACGGTCGCCATGACCGGTGATAGCGCTGGAATTGTGGCTGGGTGGGTGAGGCGCGATGGGCATGTTTGGTTTTTCAAGTTGAGCGGTCCCACCCGGCTGGTCACGAGCGAGAAGTCGAACTTTGTAAAGTTTCTTGAGTCGGTTCAATTTCATTCCTGATCAAAACCATGTGGCGTCAGTTTGTTAACTTGATCACCTCGTTGAAGCTCACCATCGTTTGTCTGGTCGCTGCGATGGTGTTGATCTTCGCCGGCACGCTGGCGCAGGTGCACTACGGTACGCACGTGGTGCAGGAACGGTATTTCCAGAGCATGTTCGTCTGGTGGCCAGCCGAGTCGAACGGCCTAAAGATACCGGTTTTCCCGGGTGGGCACCTGTTAGGCGGCGTGCTCCTGATTAACTTGATCGCGGCTCATATTCGGCGGTTCCGGTGGACTTGGCGGAAACTGGGCATACACCTGACCCACTTTGGGCTCATCATCATGCTGGCAGGCGGTTTGTTTACTGACCTTTTCTCAGTCGAGAGCTACCTGCACCTGGGTAAAAGCGAGGCCAAAAATTACACGGAGGATCCTCGGTTAATGGAGTTGGCGGTGATCGACCAGACAGATAGCAAGCTCGACAAAATTACGGCTATTCCCGAGGCCCGGCTGCACACGGGCGGAACGATCGAGCACAGCAGTCTGCCGTTCCGGATCGTGGTCAAGCACTTTTACCAGAATTCACAACTCCGGGTAGTCGATCAATCGGAGTCACCAGGCGGGCCCGTTGCGGACGAGGGCGTCGGCACGCGTATCGCTGTGACGGAGCTACCGCCCAATACAGCGGTTGACGGGCGCGACGTGGAGAGCGCGGTGATTCAGATCGTACCGATACCGATTGGGAACGAGGTCACCACCAGCCCACTTGGAACCTGGCTGGTTTCAGATGCGCTCGGGGCGCCGCAGACATTTTCCGTCGCGGGCAGAACCTGGGAAGTAGCTCTTCGCCGGGCGCGGTACTATAAGCCTTACAGTGTAACGCTCCAGAATTTCACCCACGAACGTTATGCAGGTACGGAAATTCCGAAGAACTTCGAAAGCCGGGTCACGCTGATCGATCCGAAGCGTTCTGTCGACCGCGACGTGTTGATCTATATGAATCATCCGCTGCGTTATCGTGGCGAGACGTTTTATCAGTCGGGATTCGATAAGAACGACAATGCTTCAATCCTCGAAGTGGTGCACAATCCAAGCTTTTTGGCACCTTACATTGCCTGCATCATTGTTGCCAGCGGCCTGCTCATCCAGTTCTCCTTCCATCTGATCGAATATTCGCGCCGGCGGAGAACCGCACGAATCCCCTTGGTGGTGGAGAACCGCACGCGCACGCAACGTTTTTTGCCTTGGATCATTGTGGGTCTCGCTGGCGTCTGGGTGGCATCGAATTGGCGTCCTCCAACGGTTGCGCCGGGAGACTTCGATCTGGCGACATTCAGCAAGATACCCGTCCTCGTTGGCGGACGTTTGAAGCCATTAGATACGGTTGCGCGCACCTCGCTGCTCGTCATTCATGGAAAGCAGCAACTACAGCTCGCAGATGGTAAATCCGTAGGCGCCACTCGCTGGCTGGCGGACGTGCTGTTCAACGCTCCCGTCGCGGACCGATACCCCACCTTTGTTATTCAAAACGCCGAGGTGCTCGGGCTTTTTGGTTGGCAGCAGCATGATCAGAAGTATTTCAGCTACGATGAGCTGTCGCCTTTTCTCAAAGAGATCAACGACCAGGGCCAGCAATCGGCAAACCTGGAAGCAATCCAACGTTCGGCTTACCAAACCGCGATCTTCAATCTGCGCAATTCTCTGGCCCTCTACCAGCGCCTCAAAATCAGCCTGCAGCCAGAAGATTCGCGAGATTTTGCCGGCGAGATCGAGGCGTATTTGACAACGATGCCTGCGGCCCTCGAGGCAACGAAGCAGCAGGAGAAAGGGCAACAATTTGATAAGGAAAAGCTGGATTTATTCGCCCAGTTTACCCAGCGGTACCAGAACTTGGCTGACAGGGCCTACATTCTACCTATCGCTCCGGCGTCTACTGGCGCCGGGCTGCACGATGAGTGGGCATCAGTCGGCGCGAGCTTGTTGAGCGCAATCAGCATTGGCGAGGTCAACCCGATCGTGACGGCCTATGCGTTAATCGGGGACGCTTACCGCAATGGTAATCCTGCTCTATTCAATCAACACGTGCAGGATCTCGCAGGCTGGATGAGGAATCACGAACCTGAAGCAACCAGTCGGTCAGCCTACGAATTTCTCTTTAACCAGTTCGCACCGTTCTACCAAAGCATGGCGCTTTATGTGCTCGCGTTCATGTTAGCGTGCGTCTCGTGGCTCAAATGGAGTCAGAGCCTAAATCGGGCTGCTTTTTACGTGCTGCTGCTGGCGTTCTCGATACACACCTTCGGGCTGGTCTCGCGCATGTACCTGCAGGAACGCCCTCCGGTCACCAATCTCTATTCTTCCGCGATTTTCATTGGGTGGGGAACAGTGCTGGTTGGGCTCATTCTTGAACGCACTTTCCGTGACGGTATCGGCGCGGCCTGCGCCTCCGCGATTGGATTCGTTACGCTGATCATCGCGCATCACCTTGCAGGAAGCGGTGACACCCTCGAAATGTTACAGGCCGTGCTCGACACCAACATCTGGTTAGCAACCCATGTGGTTGTGATTACGACCGGCTATTCCGCGATGTTCTTGGCAGGAATGCTGGCCATCCTCTACGTCATTCGCGGCGTGTTTACCCGTTCCGTGACGCAGCACTCCGCTCAATCGCTGACCCGGATGACCTACGGCGTGATCTGCTTCGCGACATTGTTCAGTTTTGTCGGCACTGTGCTCGGCGGCATCTGGGCTGACCAATCCTGGGGTCGATTTTGGGGTTGGGATCCGAAAGAAAACGGCGCACTCCTGATCGTGCTTTGGTGCGCAACCATTCTTCATGCGCGGTGGGGTGGTTACATTCGGCAACGGGGGATGATGGTGATGGCTCTGTTCGGCAACGTCGTTACGAGCTTTTCATGGTTTGGGGTCAACATGCTCGGGGTCGGCTTGCACTCCTACGGTTTCATGGACAAAGCATTCCCTTGGCTCATCGGCTTTGTCATCAGCCAACTAGCGCTCATGGCTGTCGCCGGCCTGTTGCCGCTAGCACACTGGCGCAGTTTTCAAACAGAGCCGCTTCCGCGCGAGAACCGCCCTGCTCCTGCTGTTTCTTAAGGGTTGAGTGTCAGCGACCTAAGAGAGTCCACGGACTTTCGCTAGGGACTAAGTACCTGACGATCTTGTCGTCTTTTTGTAAGGCACCCTCGCTAGCCTCTTTGGGTCGTTTTTTCGGGGCGTCGAGTAGGCAAGAAAAGTCAAGAGTAAGTCATTTGAGTGTTGTAAGAATGCGCAAGAACAGTCAGTATGTTCGCCGCTAGGTCTTCTCCTAGCCCAGAGCAGAAATAGCAGCCGTCATGGGTGCATGTTGTTTTGCCCAGGACGGTTTCCGGATGCCAAAAACAACTATAGCCCTATGAAAACCATTGGATCGCTTTGGTTCATTCAAACAGCGGCTGTTAGTTATCGGCGTCTCGGCGGCCCTGACGGGATCCACTGGATCACTATCGAGCGACTCTATCTCATCGGTTTCTAGATAAAAGGAAACGGGATGAATCGGCGCTCTTCCCTAATCCGCTGTTTGACGGATCATCGTGGAAAACTGCTGTGCATTTTCGGGGGCTGTGCCGCGTTAGGGACCATTTTGCTTTCTTGCAGCACATTCACTGGGACCCTGGTGGCTCCCCCGAACATCCCGGGGGCGACGTTTGTGGGATCCGAGGCGTGCGCGCAATGTCACGGGGAAATTACCCGCGATTTTCCGACCGCTACGCACGCGCGATTGAAGGCGGAAGGGCAAAACGCAATGAATATTGGCTGCGAATCGTGTCACGGTCCGGGAAGCAAACATGTTGAATCCGGCGGCTCAGCGAACACGATCATCAATCCGCATAAGTCGCCGGAAACGTGCTACCAGTGTCATTTAGAAGTCCGCACCCGTTTTGACCTGCCGTTTCACCACCCGGTGCCCGAAGGCAAAGTCAGTTGCAGCGATTGCCACGATCCTCACAAGGGACAGGCGATCAAGGCCGGCGGCACGCAGCTGGCGAGCCAGAACGACACCTGTTTCCAATGCCACACTGCACAAAAGGGACCTTTCGTTTTTGAACATGAAGCCGTGCGTGAGGGCTGCGTGACCTGTCATGAGCCGCACGGATCAGTTAACCAGAAGTTGTTAATCGAGAGGAACCAAACACTCTGTCTAAAGTGCCATTTTCAGCAGCAGACTGCCGCTGGCCAAATCGTGATCGGCGGCACGGATCATTCTTCATTTTTGACCCGGGGTACGTGCTGGTCAGCCGGTTGCCACGAGGCTGTGCATGGCTCGCAGGTGAATAGCACCCTTCGGTTCTAACCACGCAAAAGGATCGTATGAAAACCGTTGCTCGCTCCGTAAGCCGCCCGTGCTGCGGCAGCCGAATGAGCGTCCTTTGCCTTTTTGCCGGATTGCTTGGCAGTTATCCTTTGTTGGCCGAAGATGGGTCAACTGGCAATACGACTACTTCTAGTGCGGCTGCCTTGCTCAGCTCGCAAAGCTGGCTCTATCAGGATACCCCAAACTTCACTGTCGCAACGGTGGCCGGCACTTCCAAAGAGGCGACCGCCACTCCTGCACCGGCGCAGGAGGAGCCCCCAGAGTATCAAAACACGGTGGATTTCTCCGTTGGCGGTCTCTTGATCAAGGGTGACCGTGCCCAATTCCAGCAAAGGTACGACATGTCGGGGAGTGTCTTTGGCGGTATTCAGGATTTGCACTTGCAACGGACCGTCGGCGACCGAGGGATGTTCACGCTGGATGGGCATGCTATCTTCGGTCAAAATGATGATTACGGCTTGACGTTTGGATTGTCACAGCCGGACTTGGGTTACATCAAAGGCGGCTACAGCCAGTATCGCACGTGGTCTGACGGCGATGGCGGGTTCTTTCCGGTCAATGGGCAATTTTTTCAACCCTTTAAAGATCAACTAGCTTTGACCCGAGGAACCGCGTTTGTCGAAATCGGTCTACGGATGCCGGGTTGGCCGGAAGTCACGCTGCGCTACTCGCACGAGTTTCGCCATGGAGAGGAAGATTCGACTATCTGGGGCGACACCGCTCTCACCGGCCTGCCGGGCCCTAACAATGTTCGTGCGATTGTGCCTTCCTTCCGCAACATCGATGAGAACCGTGACATTTTCACGGCGGACGCAAAGCAGACGCTTTTCGGCAATACTGACCTGACTATCGGGTTGCGCTACGACCATACCAACAACAACGATTCATTGAATCTTAACCGGAGCCCGGACACTGCGAACAACCGTTACGTGACTCAAAACGACCAATCCAACTCGGACATGTTCAGCTTCCACTTCTCTACCGAGACGCGATTCGATGAAAAGCTTTGGTTCACGACCGCGTACTCCTATACGCAACTGAACAGTGATGTTGCGGGGAGCCGGATTTACGGGGCGAGCTTCGATGCCATGTACAACCCCTTCTTACCGCAAGCGCAGCCTTTCGACGAAGGTTTTCTAAGTCTTAATGGCGGCTCACGGATGGATCAGAACGTGGTTAACCTCAACCTCATGTGGATGCCGACAAAGAGCTTTTCAGTTCTGGCCGCCGTCCGCATCGAAGACCAGGGCACCAATAGCGAATCAACCGACGTTTCAACCAGCTTTTCTCCAGGTCCGACTGGAGCAGTGGCCTCGTTTGACCCTGAATTCAACCGGGGTGCGTATAACTTTCTTAGGGTCGATGAGAGCCTGGAACTCCGTTATACGGGTTTTACCAACTGGGTGTTGTATGCCCGAGGGGAATGGCGCGAGGAACAAGGCAACTTGCAGGAAACGCAAACCGCGATCCTAACCAATAGTTCGGAGCTTGACGTAAATACAGATGAGTCGCTGGATTCCCAAAAATACATCGTGGGTGTCAACTGGTACCCTTTGTCGCGGCTGAATTTTTCAGCTCAATACTACCACGAGATCGAGGAATACGGTTACAACACCCCAACCACCCCCAGCACCGCCGGTTATCCGGGTTTCCTCACCAATCAGACCTTCAATATCGACGACGTGAACATCCGAGTCACCTGGCGGCCATTTAACAATCTCACGCTGACCAGCCGCTACGATTTCCAACGTTCAAGTATTAACACCCAAGGCGTCTTTCTTTCAACGATTGAAAGCGCTCTGATAACGAATCAGATTTTCAGCGAGAGCATAAGCTGGAGCCCGTTTGCCCGCTTTTATATTCAGGGAAATCTCACCTACGTGCTAAATGAAACCAGAACGCCCGCTGCCGATGCCCTGCCAGGCCCGGTCGTTACGAACTTCTACAACAATTATTGGGACACTGGCTGCACGCTTGGGTTCGCCATCGACGACAAGACGAACCTTCAGGTACAATACCTTTACTACAATGCGAACGACTATATGAACAATGCCCAATTCAGCCAGCCGTATGGTTCCGGAGCGGTTGAGCAATCGGTATCAGCTAGCATCGGCCGGCAGATTACCAACAACCTGCGATTGACGCTTAAATATGGCTTTTTCTTCAATTACGACGAGACGTCCGGGGGACACTACAACTACCAAGCCCATCTGGTTTATACCAGTCTGCAATTCCGATTTTGATCATCGCTCGTACAAGTCCGTTTAGTCTTCCAAAAATCACAGATTCCTTTATGAATAAACCTATGAAACTAACGATTTGCGCCTTGCTCGTTGGCGCATCGATCGGCTGTGCGCCCGATATTGCGTCCGCGGACGCGGCTGCGGATTGGGTCAAGAATTGTGCGTCATGCCACGGGAAGGACGGCAGTGGCACCACGATGATGGGTAAACAGCTCGGCGTTAAAGACTTACGCGATGCCAAAGTGCAAGGCGCATTAACGGATGCGAATGCAATCAGCACCATCCAGAATGGTGTCGTCGCGAACGGCAAGCAAAATATGAAAGGCTACAAGGACACGCTCTCCGCCGATCAGATCAAGGCTTTAGTGAGCTACATTCGGAGTTTGAAGAAATAGAGTTTCTTAGTTCGGCGGCGCAAACCGAAAAGCCACAGGGCGCCCCCCGGTTATCCTGAACAGAAGAGATGAGTGGCGCACCCGCAAACCAGCCAGGCGCGTCGCGGTTCTATCGTAACTGGATCAGCTTGACGGGCCTGGTTATTGCCGGGGGTAGTTTCTTTGCTTTCCTTCTCTTATTCGCAATCGATTTCCTGGCGCACCATGGGAACCCGTATATGGGTATCCTCACCTACGTGGTGGCGCCGGGCTTCCTTTTTTTGGGACTTGCCCTTGTTTTAGCAGGTTGGCTGCTGCGACTCGGGCAGCAGCGTAAGGCCGGCGCGGTACGTCTGGCGCTGACCATCGATCTGTCACGAACACGTGATCGCAAAATTTTGGTGGTCTTCGTAGCTGCCAGCGTGGTGTTTCTGTTTTTGACGGCACTTGGCAGCTATCAGACTTACCAGAGCACCGAATCGGTGCAGTTCTGTGGTCAAGTCTGCCATCTGCCGATGCAGCCCGAGTTCGTTACCTACCAGCATTCTCCGCACGCGCGGGTGGCCTGTGTAGAATGCCACGTCGGGGCGGGCGCCGAATGGTATGTGCGGAGCAAGCTTAACGGTGTCCACCAGCTTTCCGCTGTGGTGACGAATACCTTCCACCGGCCAATCGAGACGCCGATTAACAGTCTGCGGCCGGCGCGGGAAACCTGCGAACAATGCCACTGGCCGGAAAAATTCATCGGCAACATCGACCGCACCTACTCTCACTACTTGTCCGACGAGACCAATACACCGTTCGCGGTGCGGCTGCTGCTGAAGGTCGGCGGCGGCGGCGCTAATGGCCCGCCCAGCGGCATCCATTGGCATGTCAGTCGCGGCGAAAAGGTTGAATACATCGCCACCGATACACAGCGCCAAGTCATCCCATGGGTGCGCGTCACCAACATCGCGACGGGCAAAGCCACAGTATATCGGGACAAAGATTTTCACGACGACCCCGCCAAATATCAGATGCGCACCATGGACTGCATCGATTGCCACACCCGGCCATCGCACCGCTTTGTTTCGCCCAATGAAACTGTGGACGCGGCCATTACCGCGGGCCAGTTGGACCGTTCGGTGCCGTCGGTGAAGTCCAATGTCGTGGCCGCGCTAATAGCGTCCTACCAGACTACTGATGAGGCCATGCAAAAAATCGCAACCAGCTTGCATGCAGCTTATCCCAATCTAACCGGCGCGGACCGGTTGGTTGCCGAGGCCCAACAACTTTACCGGGACAATTTTTTCCCGGAAATGAAGACCGACTGGCGTGTTCATCCGGACAACATAGGCCACAAAACCTGGTCCGGCTGTTTTCGCTGTCACGACGGCAACCACAAGACCGAAGACGGACAAAAGATGATTTCCGCCGACAACTGTAATCAATGCCACCTCATTCTGGCGCAAGGCAGCGGCGATCAATTAAAGCAGCTAAAGGCCGATGGCTACGATTTTTTCCATATCGACTCGACCTATCTGGACTTCTCCTGCGTCAATTGCCACACAGGAGCCCTTCCGAAATGAAAGGTTTGCCTGCCTGGGAGTCCGTCGGATTTCGTCCCAACTTGTCCGTACTGAAGCGCGTCCGGCAAGTCGCCGATAGCCGAGTGGTTGCCGGAGTTCATTACACGAGCGATACCGAAGCCGGTCTGCCTTGGGCGACCTGCTCTTCACACAGATCGAAGCACAGCCTCGGTTTCAGAAGGACATGGATGCTGGCGATGATGGCCAACATCACGACCCTGATGACGTCGCCCCTGTTCGAGTTCGTGTATCGGTCAAAGACGAAGGCCGCTACCAACGAAGATTCTGCTGCCGCCAATGCTTGAGCCAAGCCTTCGCCTCAATCAATGATTTAGGCTCGACTAGTCGTGTCGGGACAGATCAATACCGGGCAGGGTGCCTCGTGCTCGATACGGATTACTTCGTCGAGACCAAAAAGCCGTCCTAAAAAGCTCGGTTGACAATTGCCGACCAGAATCAGATCGGCGTGCAGAATATCAGCCATCAAAGCGATTTTGTCTGCAGGATCGCCGACACAAAGGTGGGCGGAGCAACTCGGGTAGGTTTTGCGTATCTTTCTCGCCAAGTTTTCTAGCTGTTCTTGCTGGAAGGAGGCCGATTGATCGAATCCATTGCCTTTCTGATTGGTCGCTTCGGCTCCGGGTTCCGGTGAACAAACGTGAACGAGGGCCAGATAGGCTCCATAACTCTCGGCCAGTTTCACTGCGTAAGCGACAGTTTCTTCGGAATGAGGCGACAGATCGACGGCCACCAGAATCTTCTTGATATTACGGCTTTTGCCCGGCGTCGTCGCTTGCGGCGCCGGTGCTTCTGTTAGGATGTTAGTCATATCGTGTTTCAGATTTTCTGCACGACAAACTAAGCATTCTGGCTGCGGTGGCTTACCGCCGGTTGTTCAAAGCTCTCCTAGAGTTGTTTTTAGTCTGCGACTGCCAAAGTACATTCAACGAACGATCAGGAGCGGGCAGCACGCGCTTCGGGCGATTCTCTCGGTATCGCTCCTCCCAATCAACTCGCTCAACCTGCTGCGATGATGCCTAGCCATAACAATAAGGTCGATCGAAAGGGTTTTTGCAGCCGAGAGAACTAAGGCACAGGGGTCTCCGGCCAGGAAAAAGCAGTCGGGCGCCAAATGTCGAGAGCGAGTCTGCAGATACAGATTGTAAAACGCTTGTTCCGCCCGCTCTCTATCCTTGCGCAGACGATCAAAATCCAACGCGCCCGACGCTCCACCTACTTGCTCCGGAACATCCCAAACATGAAAAAGCGTCAGCTTGGCTTCTAACGGTTCAGCCAAACAAAGCGCATACTCGACCGACGACTCTGATGCCTCTCTGAGATCCGTAGAGGCAAGAATGCGTTTGATTCTCGAGCGCGAGCCAGGAGCCGGAGGAAAGGTCGGGCTAGAGCTCGAGGTAACCTGCCTTTGGTGATTGATCGAAACCATAAATTTAGTCCTTATCGAGAAGCTAAAGTAGGCCCGTAACCAGGCCTACCCTCCGTTGTTCAACTGTTTACATCGATTGCCCGATTTCCGCCGGACAATCGGGTGCTTGAGAACGTCCAAATCCCGGCGCGGGACAAGCTAGGGATAGCTACGGCCAACCAATGGTGAGCCGAGCGGGCTGACGCCGTCTAAATGGTCACTAGCAACAAATTCTAGTCATGAACAATCTGCTTGAAGCAACGCCGGTCGCCGAACGGTCAATAGGACACCATCCACTTGTTAAGAGGATCGTGGTCGCCACCGATCTGTCCGAGCAATCTAGAAAGACCGTCGCGTATGTGGTGGCCCTTGCCAGACGTTTCGGCGCCTCATTGACGCTGGTCCACGTATTTGAGCCAGACCCGATCACCTTCAGTACACCGGAAGCAAATGAGGCTTTTGAGAATGCTCGCCGAGACGCAGAATTAGTGCTCTTAGGCCTGTTCGAAGAAGTAAGGCAAACTTATCCTGACTGCGAAATGGAATTCCGCGTCGGAGACCCGGTGAAGCAAATCGCACTCATGGCCTCGACGTTGAAGGCCGACTTAGTCGTTACCGGTGGTCATCATCTACGTTTTCTAGCGCGTATGTTTGCAGCCGACGAAGCGCCCCGGATCCTCCACGCCACCGGTTGTCCGGTCCTAGTCTATCGCGAAGGGACCATTTGTAACGCAGACATCAAAACGGGAAAGCCGTGAATCCAAATGTAATCAAAACCGAAGAGAGAGATATGAACACAGCTCTAGAAGCGCGACCGCCGAGCAGAGACCGACGAACCAAGTTCCACTCAAAAATGCAAAGGGTACTTGTGGCGGTTGACCTGTCCGGATGGTCTAAGGCGACCGCGATTTACGCCGCCGGAATTGCTCGCCGTTTCGATGCCGCCGTGACGTTGATTCATGCGTTCGATCCTGAAGGAATCACCAAGATCGCCGGTGATCGAGTCTACGGCTCGTTGGATGACGCCCGTCGGGATGCTGAAGAGCGGTTGTCAGGTCTCGTCGAGGAGATCCTTAGGTTCTATCCCAAGTGCGACATGGAATTCCGGATTGGAGCGCCCGCGGAGCAGATACAGACGGCGGCCCTGCTACTGAAAGCCGATTTGGTTGTGATTGCGGGCCATCATCCAGCATCGCCGTTGCGTTTCTTGGCAGCCGATCAAGCCCAAGAAATCTCGCGAAACCTAAGCTGTCCGGTCCTTGTCTATAACGGCTCAGGAACCGCCGCCGACGCGGCCAGAAAACCGCAACCGATGGATAATTCCGCACAATCCGCGGCGAGCTAAGCGCCTCGCCGGAGGCTACAGTCCCAGTGCAAACTTAAAACGAAAGCAAGACGGCAAATGACAAGTCGACTACTTGCAACAGTGCCTAGACCCACTCAGACGGAGTAAACCGATGAAGTTAAACAACGATTTCAGCGAACTGGCCAAACCGGTTGAAAGAGTAACTCCTGCCCATCCCAAAAACATCCTAGCCCCTATTGATTCGGATGACTCAGCAGCAGAAGAAATTGACTATGCGATCGGCCTCGCAGAACACTACGATGCTGACCTCTGGTTGATGCCGATAACCCGGCACCTCGGGATCGCCGCCGACGTCAGAGCTCTCAGTAGCTACGTTCACGACAGCTGGAGCCATCGGACGCAAGTCCAGCTTTGGGATTTGGTGCTGGAGGCGCGACGACGTCACTATCGTACTTTTCCCATATCCGCTTGTTGCGGCAATCGCGCGGAACAGATCCTGAGGGTAGCTGAGCGGCTGAAGGCGGATTTAATCGTCCTTCGGCGCTATGAAGGCAGCGGTACCCTCGCCGGTCTAACCTGGCCAGAAGCGGATGCAGTGTTCCGTCACGCCAAGAGTCCAATCATGATGGCGACTACACACGAACGCTCGCCATCAGTAACCAACCTCCATTCTGATTAGAAAATGAGCTATCAATATCAAGTTATCGTCATCGGATCCGGGTCTGCCGGCAAGGACGCGGCCCTCCAGGCTGCGAGATCGGGATTGCGCACTTTGTTAATTGAATCGGGTCGGATCGGCGGAACCGGCATCCATCGTGGGTGTCACGCCGTCCGAACTTTGCGGGCCTGCGCCACCCACTATGAGCGGGTCACGGAGAGCCATCATGCAGGCGTCTATACTGACCTGATTGTAACCCACTGGGCCTCCTGGTTAGAGGTCCAGAGCCGGGTCACCAACCGTTTGGCCAAAGAATTGAGCTGCGCACTGGATAGCGCTTCGGTTGATGTGAAGTTCGGGCGCGGAGAAATTTTCGATCATCATAAAGTGGTGATCACCGACGACCTGGGCAAGAAAGAAACCGTCAGCGGTGAGAATATTATCTTAGCAACTGGTTCTCGCCCAAGTTTTCCAGGCAACGAAAAAGCGGGGGTATTGAATAGTGACCAGTTTCTGCAGAGTACCCTAACGCCGAATACGCTACTGGTCATTGGCGGAGGCTACATCGGATGTGAACTCGCCGCGATCTATCGGGCCAGAAAAGTCAAAGTTACACTAGCCGAGGCCGAATCTCGACTCCTCCCCACATGGGACGAAGACATCGGAAAACGGATGCAACAGGTTTTAGAGGATGCTGGGGTAGAAGTCCTCCTGAATGAAGAGGTGACTTTACCCGAAGTGCACTCAGATACCCCACCTCGTTTCACGCTGAAGGGAGTCAATATCTCTCCAGCTCTCACCTTGGTCGCGGTGGGTCGTACCCCTAATGTGGAAGGGCTCGGCCTGGAGAGAGTCGGCCTTCCCAGTTCCGGCTTCATCCCGGTGAACGCGCAAATGCAGACCAGCGTACCGTCAATCTTTGCCATAGGCGACGTTAACGGAGTGATGCTGCTTGATAGCGCTGCCTTCGCTCAGGCCAGAGTAGCGGTGCAAACCATTCTTGGTCATCCGGCTCGGTTCGATGCTCACTGGATCCCCCGCTGCCTGCACACCCAGCCACCTATAGCGGCAGCCGGCTGGACGGCAGCCGAAGCACTCGCGGCTGGGCACGACGTCGAAGTGATTTCAGAAACGTTGCCCTTAATAACCGATGACGACGGGACTATGATCGAACCTGACAGGAACTTGCTGAAACTGGTTGTCCAAAGCAGCACCGGGCGAATTTTGGGATGTCAAGCCGCCGGCTCGCGTGCCGCTGAGCTGATCAACTTAGCCTCTAGCGCTATTAGAGCAGATCTAACGGTTCACCGGTTGGCGGATCTGGCCTTCATTCATCCCAGCGCCTCAGAGGCGATGATTCGGGTTCTGCAGGAGCGTTTCGATCGCACACGTCATTCCTAACCAATCTCATTAACCAACAAAAATTATGCAAACATTTGACCTTACCAAATACGGGATCTCTGGCCCGCAAATTCTACGCAACCTCTCCCCTGCAGTTCTCTACGAAGAGGCCATTCGTTTCGACAACAAAACATCGATCTCCGCCTCCGGTGCATTGGTAGCCTACTCAGGAGAAAAAACCGGTCGATCCCCTCGGGACAAGCGAGTGGTTAAACAAACTCCTTCACAAGACGATGTCTGGTGGGGGCCGGTCAATTTCCCGCTGGAGCCACTCTCGTTTAAGATCAATCGCGAACGGGCCATCGATTACCTGCAAACGCGCGAGCGTTTATACGTTGTGGATGGCTTTGCTGGGTGGGATCCTGCGGCGAGGCTGCGTATCCGAGTCATTTGTTCCCGGCCTTACCACGCGCTGTTTATGCGTAACATGCTGATCCGGCCGACCCAAGAGGAACTACTGAGTTTCGGAGAGCCCGACTACGTGATCTTCAATGCCGGGAGTTTTCCGGCCAATCGCCTAACCCAAGGCATGACTTCGACCACCTCGGTAGATGTAAATTTTGAGGATCGGGAGATGGTGATTCTGGGTACCGAATACGCCGGCGAGATGAAAAAAGGGGTGTTCACCATTATGAACTACCTGATGCCAAAACAAGGTCAGTTACCGATGCATTGTTCAGCGACCATGGCCAAAGGAGGTTCAGAAACCTCACTTTTCTTTGGTTTGTCCGGTACTGGCAAGACGACGCTTTCCGCTGATCCCCATCGCCTGCTGATCGGCGACGACGAGCATGTCTGGAGC
>Ga0185299_10001101_pt1 | contig 58402 bp, 56 predicted proteins | sample PaiPotPPA55metaG_FD_128002 | JGI IMG/M metagenome (GOLD analysis project Ga0185299, IMG submission 128002) | Iron sulfur acid spring bacterial and archeal communities from Banff, Canada, to study Microbial Dark Matter (Phase II) - Paint Pots PPA... ... | reverse complement strand
TGCCTGCTTTTATTGCGGCGTCAATGCATGGTATCGCCCCAAGTAATTCTGGCGCGAGGGTGAGAATCCGTGCGTTTCCACCAGCGGCGGCGACAAACCTGGCCAGCAATTCCGCCGATGGGAGCCTAAGCCACTCGCCGGGATGCACGCCGCGTCTTATCTCGCTTAAAAATGGTCCTTCGAAATGTATGCCCAGCACCTCCGCGCGCGGTTCGTGGGGTTCATGTTGCGTAGCGATATATCTGGCGATGCCCTCGCTGCTGCGGCAAATATCGTCCGCGCTAGCGGTTACGGTGGTGGCCACGAATGAAGTGGTGCCGTGGCGAGCGACAGTTTTGGCGACAATGCTCAGCGCTTCCGGTGTGCCTTCCATCACATCGCGGCCACCGGCGCCATGGATGTGCACGTCAACGAATCCGGGAATGGCGGATTTATCGGTGGCGTCGATTTCAGCGGCATCGTCCGGGACGCCCATTCCTTCGCGTGGACCGATCAATTCGATGACGCCATCGCGCGTGAGTATCCCGGCATCAGGGAGTTCGCCAGTGGGTGTCAGGGCCCGTTTAACGTGAATCAGAGTAGTGGTCATGGCAGCACTACATCGTAACGGAAAGGTTGCGTCTCACAAAACGCAGGGAACTCGAATCTTCGTTGGCGGTTAACATCTCGCCCGGTGTGGGCGTCGAGGTTTACTTCTTAAAGAGCACCGCACAAACAAAAAGGAGGACTCGATTGAGTCCTCCTTTTTGCGATCAGAATCCGACTCTCAGGCGGCGCTGATCTTTACTGCAATACGGTTATAGCTTTCTAGCTGCTAGCGGCGGTGGCGCTTGCGCTGGTAGCTCCCGGCGACTTCGGAAGGCTCAAATAGCCAGTGGCTCCAGACTTGGTCACTTTGTTGATTACCAGTTCGAGCGCCGCGCGGCTTCCGCCGGTGTAGAAGAAGATCGGTTCATTCACAGAACGGTCTTTCTTCTCGAAGCTCTTGTCATCGGCCAGCACGTCTACGGTGTAGCGGTTCTTTTTTACGTTGGTTGATTTGAGCTGGACTTGAATGCCGCCGACTTTTTGCGGTCCGCTCTTGCGCGTCAAAGCAAATTCAAAATAGTCGCGCTGACCCATGCGGCGGAGTTGATCGATTTCATCATGGTTACGAGCAATGAGCGTGCCCATTTCGCTGCGCGCCATTTGGATGCTGTTTTTGGTCGCGTCCAAATCGCCTTTCACGCCTGTCACATCGCCGTTCAGCCTATTGAAATCGTCAGCGCTCGCTTTAGTTGCCAGTTCTGAATTCACGGAGCTTTCCAAACCGCTAAGCTTCTTCTCGTACGCCACGGTAGCGGATTTGGTCTGCTTGCGTGCAGCGATTAATTCGCCTTGCGTTAGCTTCAGCTTGTTGGTGACAACTTTCAGATCGCTCTGAAGCTGCTGATTTTGCTCTTCGGCTTTGGTTAAACGCTGGCCCAGAGTGTCGTTAGTTTGTTTCAGAGAGGCCTGGGTTGACTGCTCAAAATTGTTGGCATGGCTGATAGCGCTCCAACCTACTCCAAGCCCAATTAACGACAGAATCGCTACGATTGCCACCGCCAGCGCCACCCAGCGCGGCGTTGCAGCTGACTGCACCACCACCGGTTCTTGATACTCGTTCATGACGTCTCCTCTTGGGGCGGCACCCACCCGGGCTCGCCACATACATGGAACACTGCATATCTGCGGCCAATTTCCCTGAATGGCACAAGGCTCAGTCAACATCAGCGGCTTCAGACACATAGGGGGAAACAGTGAAGGAGCGGAGGCCGAACTGATCGTACTAGGACCAGTAAAGCTTACACAGTGTGTTACACGCGGGTAAAAATTGCTGAGAGAGTGTCATTTATGGACTGCGAAAGGGTGGAGAAAGCGACGTAGCTTCTTGGCGGGGAAATGCACAGATCGAGCTTTAACTTTCTATGGGGCAAGGAGTTACTGCTAGGCGGCCCTACTGGCGGTGACGGGCTCTCCGGTTACGCCGACCCCGAAGTACCGATCCAACGTATGGGTAGCGGCCTCCAAGACGACGCGGCAATCGGGGCATCTGTTGAGATGCTCGGAAATCTCGTCCTCCACGTTGGGCGATAATCTGTGTTCTAAATACCAGCAAATCAAATGGATAGTGTCTCGACAGCTCATGGTTCCTGTCTTCCTGGACGATTCAAGTACTTCGCACCGTGACCTCCGGATAGTGCACTCTGCGCACCACATTTGTTCAAAAAACCACAACCGTGCAAAGCAGTGAATTTTCTGTGCTTAGCGAAAGTGTGCAAAGAAATAGACAAAATTTCTGTTGTATTACTTACGCACCAGAACCTCGCAACCAACGTTGTTAGATGCAGTTTCCCAGGTCTCAGGAGCGGCTTGGCACGATGGTCAATTCGCGCAGCGCCGCGATGCGATCCGCCAGCGGCGGGTGGGTGCTGAACAGCGAGGACAAAGTGCCGCCGCCGAACCACGGTTTGACGATGCATAGCGCCGCCGTCGATGGAGAGACGCTGGTTGTGGGAATGCGCTGGTTGTAGGCGCCGAGCTTTTGTAGCGCGCTGATGAGGCCGTAAGGCTGGCCTACCATTCGGGCGCCGGTCTCATCGGCCGAATATTCCCGGGTGCGGGAAAGAAAAAGCTGCAGCATCATGGCGGCAATCGGCGCCAGGAAAATCATAAAAAGCGCCCCAAGACCACCGCCGCGGTCGCGGTCATCGTCGCCTCCGCCCACTCCGCCAAATATCATGGCAAAGCGTCCCATGGACGCCAGATAAGTAATAGCGCCGGCAATGGTAGCGGCAATGGAGCTCGTTAAGATGTCGTAGTTGCGCACGTGGGAAAGCTCGTGGGCGATGACGCCTTCCAGTTCGTCGTCGCTCATCAACTCGAGCAAGCCTTCGGTTACCGCCACGGAAGCGTGATGAGGATTTCGGCCGGTGGCGAAGGCGTTGGGTGCAGGTTCAGGAATTACGTAGAGCTTGGGCACTGGCAAGCTAGCTTTCGCCGCGAGTTTTTCCATTACGGCATATAGCCGCGGCACTTGCTCTCGTGTAACCGGTTTAGCTCCGCTGGAGGCCAGCGCAATCTTGTCCGAGAAAAAATAAGAGATACCGTTCATGAGGACGGCGATGGCCAGCGCGATTTTCAATCCGTTGTGCCCGCCGATTGCACCGCCGACAACTACCAGCATGACGCTCAGCAGGATCAGCAGCACGCCTGTTCGCAAAATTTTCATAAGGGTTCCATCCAGTAATACGCACAAACAACGTAAACATTTCGAGGTGAAGGTAGCGCAGCGTTTTTCGACTAGCGAAGAGGCTGTGCTACTTGATTAGATTCACGCCGCAGCCGCGGGTTGTTTTTCCTTAACGACGGTGAATTGCATTTTCTCTCCCGTGGCATCGCGATCCACTCGGATACGTTGGCCCGGCAGAATTTTGCCTTTCAGGATCTGCAAGGCGAGCGGATCTTGAATCATGCGCTGAATGGTGCGGCGCAACGGGCGCGCGCCATACGCTGGATCGTAGCCTTCGCGAAGGATCAGTTCTTCCGCCGTGGGAGTGAGTTCCAACGTGATTTGACGTTCGGCAAGCAATTTCTCCACGCTCTTCAAGAGCATGCCGACGATCCTTCCGAGTTGATCCTTGCCCAGCGGGTTAAAGACGACAATTTCGTCGATCCGGTTGATGAATTCTGGCCGGAACGCCGCACGCAAGGCTTCCATGGCTTCTTTGCGAGCAGCGTCGGGATCATTTCCTGCCAGCTCATAAATTGCCGCGGAGCCCACGTTGCTGGTCATGACCAACACGGTGTTGCGGAAGTCCACGGTGCGTCCTTGGCCGTCGGTCAAGCGTCCGTCCTCCAGAATTTGCAGCAGAACATTGAAGACGTCAGGATGAGCCTTTTCGATTTCATCGAACAGAATGACGGAGTAAGGGTGACGGCGCACTTGTTCCGTCAGTTGCCCACCTTCTTCGTATCCCACATATCCTGGCGGCGCGCCGATTAGCCGGGAGACGCTGTGCTTCTCCATGTATTCGCTCATGTCGATACGAATCATCAGTTTTTCGTCATCGAACAAAAACTCCGCAACGGCGCGAGCGAGTTCGGTTTTTCCTACGCCAGTAGGGCCCATAAAAATAAAAGATCCGATCGGCCGCTTGGGGTCAGACAATCCCGCGCGATTTCGTCGCACGGCGTTGGCGACGTGAGCGAGTGCATCGTCCTGCCCCACCACCCGTTGGCGCAATCTTTCTTCCATGTGCACAAGTTTTTGTACTTCGCTTTCCAGTAGGCGGCCAGCGGGAATTCCCGTCCATTTGCTCGCCAGTTTGGCGATATCTTCTTCGTCGACTTCTTCTTTCAGCATCGGCGCGTTTTTTTGCATAGCACTGAATTGCGCCTCAGCCTGTTTTAGTTCGCGTTCGGCGGCAGCCATACGTCCGTAGCGGATTTCCGCTACCTTAGCCAATTCCCCGCTGCGCTCGTATTTTTGTTCTTCAGTTTTGAGCTGTTCGATTTGCTCTTTCAAAGCGCGGATTTTTTGGATGGCTTGTTTTTCGGATTGCCAACGGGCCTTGCGGGCATTTGAATCTTCCTTGAGCTTCGCCAATTCGTTTTCAATTTGCGCGCGCCGCTCTTTCGAATGTTTGTCGGTTTCTTTCAGCAAGGCCTGGCGCTCGATTTCGAGTTGCATGATGCGCCGCTCGATTTCATCGATCTCCACGGGCAGGGAATCGATCTGCATACGCAAGCTGGCGGCGGCCTCGTCGATCAAGTCGATAGCTTTATCGGGCAAGAAGCGATCGGAGATGTAACGGTGTGAAAGGGTCGCCGCAGCGATGATGGCGGCGTCCTTGATGCGCACACCGTGATGGACCTCGTACCGATCTTTGAGTCCGCGGAGAATGGAGATGGTGTCCTCGACGGTGGGTTCCTCGACCAGCACCGGCTGGAACCGGCGTTCCAGCGCGGAATCTTTTTCGATGTATTTTTTGTATTCGTTCAGGGTGGTGGCGCCGATAGCCCGCAGTTCGCCGCGTGCAAGTGCCGGCTTCAGCATGTTCGACGCGTCCATGGCGCCTTCGGCCGCACCCGCGCCCACTAAGGTATGCAGTTCGTCGATGAACAGGATGATTTGTCCTTCAGCTTGGCTGATTTCCTTCAAAACCGCTTTTAAGCGGTCTTCGAATTCGCCGCGATACTTGGCACCCGCGATCAATGCGGCAAGATCTAGCGCGACCAGCCGCTTGGTTTTCAACACGTCCGGCACGTCGCCTGACACGATGCGTTGCGCCAAGCCTTCCACGATCGCGGTTTTTCCTACGCCTGGCTCGCCAATGAGAACGGGATTATTTTTCGTCCTGCGCGCGAGAATTTGCATTACGCGGCGAATTTCTTCGTCGCGTCCGATTACCGGATCGAGTTTCGAACGCCGTGCCAATTCAGTAAGATCGCGCGCATATTTTTCGAGGGATTCATAGGTCGCTTCGGGATTTTGCGAAACCACTCGCTGGGAACCACGCACGCTGGTGAGAGCCTGCAGAATTGCTTCGTGCGACGCGCCCTGTCGCTTTAGCAGTTGTCCCGCGGGATCGCGATCTTCGCTGGCGATGGCCAGGAATAAATGCTCGGTCGAGACGTACTCGTCCTTGAACTTCTCCGCTTCTTTAAAAGCGCGCTCCAGCACGCGGTTTACCGCCGTGCCCATGTGCTGTTGTCCGAAGCCTCGTACTTTGGGAAGGCGGGAGATGTCGCGCTCGATTTCCTGGGACAATACTTCCGGGCGTATACCTAATTTTGTAACCAGGGGCGGGACCACGCCACCGTCTTGCGCAACCAACGCGGCCAGCAAATGTATTGGCTCAATCTGCTGGTTTTCATGGCTGGCAGCGATTTCCTGGGCGCTTTGCACCGCTCCCTGGGCCTTTACAGTCATTTTTTCAAATCGCAACATTTGTTCCTCACCTCTTTGAAAATGGTCCAGATCACATCTTGGATGAGCCGATGGGTCAGCTAGTGAGCATCAAATCGACTGTAAGCGAAAAAGGCTGGCTAACTTCGCCAGCCCCTTGTTTCTGGATCCAATTAAGGCTGGTTGAGCCGGTTATCTAGCTCCTGCAGCGGCCGCAACAGCCGGAGTGCCGACGTTGACCTTGATCTGTTTCGGCTTGGCTTCCTCGCGTTTCGGAATGACCAGCGTCAAGACGCCGTTCTGATAGTCGGCCTTGATCGCTTCCGAATTGACGGTGTTGGCTAGCGAGAAGCTGCGCGCGAAAGATCCGTAGGCGCGTTCGACTCGCAGATAATTCTTCTCGTTCACCTGCTTTTCAAATTTCCGTTCGCCGCGAATGGTCAAAATATTGTTTTCTACGCGGATGTCGAGTTCCTTGGGATCAACGTCCGGGAGGTCCGCTTTCACGATCAGTTCATGTTCTGTTTCTAGAATGTCGACTGCGGGCGCCCAAGTCGTGAGGTTCGATTCCTCTTGGCGATTGAAGCCCTCGCCGAACACGCGGTTGAGTTGTTCATGCAGGGTAGCAGCGTTGCGGAAAGGTTCCCAACGGTTCAAGGTATTCATGAGTTTGCCTCCAAAGCTTTGATGTGACTGCAGGAACATGATATAATCTGCGCGTAAAATTGTCAAGAATATATTTTAGGATGCCGCTCGTCTTGTAAAGTTATTATTTTCAATACAGTAGTAGGATATTGCCGCGTTTAAGATCCCTTTTCAGGGTGATCAACTTGCAGGCTGATGTATTCCGATCCTGTTAAACTGGGTGCAGCATGCAACTATCTGATTTCGATTACGTCCTGCCGTCCCAGCAAATCGCACAGCGTCCGCTAGAAAATCGTGACGCTTCGCGGATGCTGGTTTTGGATCACGGCTCAGGTGTGGATGAAGACCGCTTCTTCGCTGAACTGCCCGGTCTTCTGCGTGGAGATGAAGTGATCGTGGTGAATAATACGCGAGTTATTCCCGCGCGCCTGCTGGGACGTCGCGGGAAACCGATCCCAGACGGCCTATCGCAATCATCGCCAGCCGACGGAGAAATCGAAATCCTGTTAGCGCACGAGGTGGATGACGTCACGTGGGAGGCGTTGGTTCGACCGGGGAAAAAACTTCATGTCGGACAACGAGTGCAATTTGGCGGGGGCGAACTTGAAGCGGAAGTAATCGCACATGGCAAACAGGGGCAGCGTACTTTGCGTTTCTCATCCGCTAAGGGCGCTGTAGTGATCGACGAGATCAGCCGGCTGGGTCACATGCCACTTCCGCCATACATCGATCGCGCCGACGAAGCTTCTGACCGCGATCGATACCAAACCATTTTCGCAAGCCAGCCTGGCGCGATCGCGGCACCGACCGCGGGGCTGCATTTCACCGCGGAAGTGCTGGAAAAGATTCGAAAGCGTGGAATTGAAATCTGCGAACTCACGTTGCACGTCGGCTTGGGAACTTTTCAGCCCATTCGGACGGAAACATTGGAAGGGCATGTGATGCACGGCGAAGCTTATGAAATTTCGGCGAAAACGGCGGAACAGATCATTAGGGCCAAAAGCGCCGGACGACCCATTCTAGCGGTCGGTACGACCACCGTGCGCGCCTTGGAAGCTGCGGCGCTGCGCGCGATCGAAGCGAAGTCTGATCAAGTGCTGGTGGCTGGCAAGGCGGAAGCCCGACTTTTCATCACACCTGGATTTCGGTTCCGGGTAGTTGATGCGCTGCTTACGAACTTTCATCTGCCGCGGTCGACGCTGTTGGCTTTGATTTGCGCGCTTGCCGGACGGGAACGAATTCTGGCTGCGTATCGTCACGCCGTGGAGGCGGGCTACCGGTTTTACAGCTACGGCGACTGCATGTTGATTCGCTGAGGTCTCAGATAAAAATTAAACTATTACAACCTGAATGAACCGGGCACCTGCACGAAACGTAAGCCTAAGTACATATGGTGAAAAGTAGAGAGCGAAAGGGAAGTAAACATCGCGTCGACTTCCCTGTCGCCTCGATGGAGAATTGTCATTGGCCTTCTGCGTTACTCGCTGAGGATGAAGACGCGCTTTTGACCGGAAAAACGGACTTCTTTCACTTGTCCGTTTTCGCCAAGCAACACCGCGTCGTAGCTTGATTTGGCGTCACGATCTTCCCAGCGGCCCTCGGATTCCGCCACGGTAGTTTTGTTCTTGATGATCGTCGCTTTGTTACCATCGATCAGTAAGCGGTATTCGCCGGCGCGCAGGTCGGCCTTGCCGACTTTTGCGTTCTGCGAAATGCTGATGGTCTTAGCTAACGGTTTGGAAAAAGCGGGCACTGTTGAGGCCACCAAGGCGGCAACCAATGCGGCGCTGCGTACCAATGATTGGACTTTCATGCGTGTCATACTCCCTTTCGAGGATCGAGTCAGCCGAACGGCTTGTTGCTGTTGGCAAGACAGTTGACACGCAAAGTAAGGGCGAGTAGTCTCGCCGCCAGACACCTCTTCTTCCTGGACTAACGGCCGGAAAGACTGCGTGTCATTGCCCCGCGGCTGCCACCGCGGGGTTTTTCATATCTAGCCTGGAGCAGCTCCCGTAACCAGCTGCACTGGTATAGACGAATGCATAGCAGCGAATGTTTCGCACATTACAAAAGAAACATCAGGAATATTGTGTACTCATGGGCCAATTTGGGTTTTTCGAAAATGAGAATTTGCGCGACGGATGCAATTGTTCCGCCGTACTTGGTAAAGATTTTGTAAAACATGTCATTTTTAGAACTGCACCAGCTTGCAGGGATCTAAATGGGGTTAGATTTGCGAGCAGTGATGGATGCGTTCACCAGTTGTAAAATCAACCGGCGAAAAAGTTAACAATTCGGGATGCGGTTCCGTGCATCGGTAAGCCTCTTCATCTATACTCAGGTGCACTTTTTTTGGGGCCATTAATGCGGATTCTGGTTCTCAGCGATCTTCACGCGAACATGACTGCTTTTGAAGCCGTCCTTCAAGCTGCCAAGGACCGTTGGGATCGGTCCGTTTGCCTGGGCGATGTGGTGGGTTATGGGCCCGACCCTAATGAGGTGACTGCCCGACTACGTGAATTAGGCACGCAAACGATACGCGGAAACCATGACAAAGCTATCTCTGGAGTGATGGTTGCTGATGACTTTAATCCCATTGCGAAAGCTGCGGTTGACTGGAGCAATAGCGAATTAGACCCGGGCCATCTGGCTTGGCTGACAAATCTTCCCCGGGGGCCGCTGACCACCGACGGCATCGTTCTCGTACATGGGGCTTTTCAAGATGAGGATGAATATGTGTTCACTCCTGCTCAAGCGCTCGAAGGGCTGCTCGATTCGACCGCGGAAGTGACATTTTTCGGACACACCCATCACCAGGGCGGATTTTCGTATTTAAATTCCAAGTTGGAAGTTTTGCAGATCCACCCGTGCATGAACGAATCATTTGCGCCTTTGCGGCTGGAGCCGCCGCGCAGGTATTTGTTGAATCCGGGTTCCGTCGGGCAGCCGCGCGACGCTGATCCGCGGGCCGCTTTCGCTATCGCCGATCTGGAACATCAAACGGTGGAGTTCTGGCGTGTGGAGTACGATATAGCGGCTGTGCAGCTACGGATGCGCAAAGCGAAACTTCCCGAGGCGCTGGTGCAACGGCTGATGGTGGGTCGTTAAAGCTGAGTGGTAGGCCTGCCGGGGCCGGAATTCTCGAGTCATGTCAACTTTTCCAATTCCGCCATCTCAGGATGACCAAGGCACTGGGAAAACGCGCCGCCTGGTTGTTCTAACGGTCTCGGTAGTGTTTCTGCTGATGGCGTTTGTTCTATGGCGCGCATCGAGCAAGAGAGTTCAGCCGGGAGTCGCGGGCTCGCAAGAGGCAGCGGGGCCGGACGAGCGCGCTTATACATCCAACGTGGGTGTGGATCACGTTGAGATCAGCCGCGCGGAAAATTTTCTGCACCAGGAAGTCACTACCATTTCCGGAGAAATCAGCAATGGCGGCAATCGTTCGCTGGCCAGCGCGGAGTTGACGATCGAATTCTATGACGACCTCAATCAGATCGCGCAACGCGAGACGCGGAGCCTGTTCGGCCCTCCAGGTCCACCGATTCCTCCCGGCGATCATCGTGAATTTGAAGTATCCTTCGAGCACATTTCCTCGGCGTGGAATATGCGGCAGCCGCTTATCAAAGTAACCTCAGTGCAATTCACCGCTTCAAAATAATATCTATTACCTTACGTACTTCCTTTATAATCGTCCTAATGAAATTGGCCGCAGAACTGGAAGCCAGCCTCCGCGAATTTGTTTCCGCTGGGGCCGCGGAACTTTGTGAAAATGGCGGCCGCCTCGCGCCGTTGTCCAAGTTTTCCTGGGAAGTGCGCGGTTCGGACGATAAGCCGGTGCTGCATATCTGGTCGGAGCAATACAACCTGACCCGCCGGGTAATTGCGATTGCGGATCATTCCGACGCGCGGCTGATGCTGCCGTGGAACGCCTTGGGGGCGTTCCCGTCCGGATCGCCTTGAATTTGGGCGTATCGATTTCGAACGTTCCGTGCGCGAATTGTCGCGCGAAGAATTCTGCGAGCGGTTGAAGGGCATCCTGGCCAGTCAATTCCCCGATGAAACAGTGGAATCCGCGACGATTTCCGCTGACCTGGAGCATTCTCTGTCCGGCAATTATGTGCGCGGGTTGTCCAAACGGGTTTCACGCTATGAGGCGTTTCTGGCCGTACCGGATGGCGAATCCCAAGATACCGTAAACAACAGCCTCACTTTTGCCTTGCTATGGTTGGGCCGCCTTCGTAAAGGCAGCCCGCGTGGAGCGGTTGATGGAGTTCGCTGATTGTTCCGAAGGAAGCTTGTAGCGTAGTGGCACATCGCTTCGCCGCTCTTGCGCCTGGTTCGGCAGTTGAACTTTACGAACGGGATGCAGCGCGCGACTCGCTGGAAAAGATCGATCCGCGTCGCGCTGGGAATTTGCATACCTGGTTAGTTCCGCGCCGCGAATCGGAAGCCCTTCTTGCTCAGGCTAGAGGGCAGATCGAACCGATCGTGGCGTCCGATCCGCAGGCTATCGCCATTCATCCGAGCACTGCCTCGCGCGAGGTAATTTTGCGTTATCGCGGGCTGGCGTTTGCGCGGTGGGATGACGGAGCCATATTTTTCGGCTGCAACGACATGCGCAAAGCGCTGACTCCTCGAAGCCGGGGCCATGTTCGAACGCATGATGCAGGATTTGGGAAGTTACCGGCATCCGCTGGCGTCCGACACGCGCCATCCTTTGTATCGCGCGCAGGCGGAGCGCTGGCTCGAGTCGCTGGTGCGCAACGACGTCAGGCGGGTGGACAGCGTTCTGGATTCTCGTTTTGTTTATGCGCAAGTGTTTGCCGGTAGTGGCGCGGAGCACGGCATCATTGATGTGCTCACAACTACGCGAGAGGGCCGGCTCGCCATTCTGGAATTGAAAGCCAGCGAGCACATTCATTTGCCGTTACAGGCCGCGGATTACTGGCTGCCGGTGCGCCGCCATTTGGAGCTTGGCGAGTTTCGCAGCTACGGTTATTTTCCTGGAGTCGAAATTCAAAAAGCGCCGCCACTGTTGTATCTGGTTGCTCCCGCGCTGCGTTTTCATCCGGTGACTGTTGGAGGCATTGTCTCCGCAAGTCGAAGTAGTTCGGGTGGGCTTGACGGAAAACTGGAGACGAGGGATTCGTGTGGTTATGCGCCAATAGCAACCAGAACTCGCTACTGACCATCTACATTATTAGCCGGATCATTAACGAGAGGTGCGACGTGAAGACATATCCGCTGACGATTGCAATGTGTGCTGTGCACTTCGTGGTTGGCGCGGCGTGGGCGCAAACTCCGTCCTCCGGCACCAAACTGACTGAGAATCCTGCGTATAAGAAAGAGTGCGCGAAGTGCCACGGAAAAACTGCCGAGGGGCGGCACTTCGGCGGACCAGCGCTCATCTCTGAAAAAACTGCTGCCGCTTCGGTAGAGGACTTGCGCAACATCATAGCCAACGGCAAAAGCCGTATGCCCAAATATGCGGGCAAACTGACGCCCGAAGAAATCGACACCCTTGTCCAACAAATCCGGGCGTCGAACGGGAAGTAGTGTGGCCGTACGATGCTCCTAAGTCGCGGCGAATTGGTGCTGAACGTTCGCCGTCAAATAATCAATAATTGAAAATTTAGGGGCGGGCGCCGTTTGAAGGATCGGCTGAAGTAGCCGTGTCTGCATCGAGGTCCCACTCGTGTGAAGCGTCGTGGGGGCTGTAACAGTTTCCATTACGGTGATAGCCGGTGGCACAACGGGCAGTGAACTCTTTGCGGCGCGGGGACTGGGCGTATTGCCACGCTTGAGCGTAAGCGACCCCGCTTGACGCGACTGCAGGCGCTGCGTTGGGGAACACACAGCCCGGAGAGGGCGGGCAAGCGTCGTTAAACACGAAGAATACAAATTCGCGCGATCCGGCGTTAGCACGAATGTCATCGGCGGTGAGTATGGTAACTCCGCCCGATTCCCTGGCGGGCATACCGGAGCAATAAACGCCCGCACGATATCCGCTGCGAGCTAAACCATCAAGCCAGGCATGAAGGTAAGCGTGATACGTCGCTGAGAGCCGGCCTCCCTCCTCTAAATCGAGAAAGATGATTGTGCCGGCGGGGAAGCCCTCTTTTTTCGCGGCGGTAGTGGCCGTTTCAGCGTCAAGAGATCCTTTCGCCGGGCCGTCTGGGACTTTCTTAAATTCGTGGCTATCACGGCCGCGAAACAAAACTAAAAAACCAAATTTGGATTTGACCAAGAAAGCGCGCTTACCGATCCACGTGTTCGTTTTTTCGCCTGGCGGCGTGTTTAGCCAATAGCTGGTGAAAGCAAAAGTCTGCCGCAGCGCTGGAAAAGCGGCATCACCGGGATAAAGATTGCGGTCGAAGCCCAAGTAGGCCCTGGATGGCGGCGCCACGATATTGATTGAAGAAGGTTCGCGAGCGGTTATGGTTATGGAAATACCGGCAGCGGCAAGGAGAGTAGCGGAAAGAAAAGTAAAAAATTGTTTCACGATAGCGTCCCGGGACAGGATGCCAGAAGGTAATGGAGCGCGCTAGCCTTCGCGGAGCTTGTGGCCTGCAAGATTCCCCAAGCCGTCGTAGGCGGCGTATTTGTACGTCTCGCTTAGGGTCGGGTAATTGAAGACCTGCTCGATAAATTCATCGATGGTCAAACCGCGGTCGAGAACGGTCATACCGATGTGAATTAGCTCCGTCGCGTTTTCTCCGATGATACTGACGCCCAAAAGTTTCTTGTCGGCGCGCGCGAAGATCAACTTCAACAAACCAGTGGTATCGCCGGCGATGTGGCCGCGAGCATTGTTTGCGTAGTGGGCGCGACCAACGACGTAATCGATTTTCTTTTCTTTGCAGGACGCTTCCGTTTCTCCACCGGCGGAAATTTCTGGAATGGTGTAGATGCCCATGGGGAGCAGTGAGGCGACGCGTTGCTTGTACTTGAGGCCGAAGGCATGGCACACCGCCACGCGGCCCTGCTCCATAGAAGTGGAAGCGAGCGCGGGAAAGCCGATGACGTCCCCGGCCGCGTAGATATTTGGAACGCTGGTGCGATAGTGCTCGTCGACCGGGATGTAGCCCTTATCGTTGACGCTTAAGCCCGCTTTTTGCAATTCGAGGCCATCGACCGCGGCGCGGCGACCCGCGGCAAAGAGAGCGGTTTCGGTTTCCAGGACGCGGCCGCTTTTCATGGTGAGCCGCGCCCCGGAAGCGGAATTTTCCACTTTGACGGGTCGTTCATTGAACCAGAACTGCATGCCTAGAGCCGCAAAGCGTTCGCGGAGGCGGGTGGAAATTTCGGGGTCAAGAAAGGGCAAAAGCACATCGCGGCCGTCCACCAGCGTGACCTTAACGTCGAGAGCCATGAAGATCGAGGCATACTCGCAGCCGATAACGCCACCGCCGATGACAGCAAGGCTCTTGGGAATGCGGTTCATTTGAAGAAAAGTGTCCGAGTCAAAAGTATGAACATCGTCGAAAGCGATTTCCGGCGGGCGATGAGGCTTGGAACCGCTGGCGATAAGAATAATTTCGCCGCGCAGCCGACGGATGCCATTCGTGCTGGAAACTAAAATTGTGTGGGCGTCCTCAAAAGCTGCCTGGCCGCTCATGAGTTCGATCTGATGCAGCGCGAGATTTTGGAGAATGCGCTGTCGTTCCATCTCGACGACTTCGCGTTCGTGGTGCATGAAGTCGTTCACGGTGAGGTTTTCTTTCAGCGAGTAGTCAATGCCGTAAAGGCCGCGCTGCTTCAGTCCCGAGAAATATAGGGCGGATTCACGCAGCGTTTTGCTAGGGACGGTTCCGGTATTGATGCAACTGCCGCCGGTGTACTTGGCGCGTTCGATGACGGCGACGCGTTTTCCGAAATAGGCGGCCTGGGCGCCGGCTTTTTCGCCGGCAGGGCCACAACCGATGGCCAGCAGGTCAAATTGCTCGTTAGCAGGCACAGAATCCTCCAAACGCGGATAAGCAGCGGTGCGGGAATGGGCTCCGAATGTCCGCCGAGAATCTTAAGGTAAGAAGGGTGAGGTGGCGTGAACATTCTTAAATAATTGTGGCGAATTACTGGCGGCGGCGGGCGCGGACCGATGAAAGGAGTTCGGCGACAAGTTATGAGGATGGTTTCCGCGCGTGATATTCTCTGGATGCCGCGTCGCCGGTGCGGCTGTGGCGAAATTGGCATACGCGGTGGGCTTAAAATCCACTGGGGTTTTCCCCGTTGTCGGTTCGAGTCCGACCAGCCGCACCATTTCCTAACGTTGTTCTTCAATATCTTCGAGAACAGCGATCTTCGTCACGCGCAATAGTGTCTTTCTAAATTCTGCGTGGCTGTGGATAATTGCTTTTCGCTGATTTTCAACAGAACAAAGAGGAATATCGTTATGGCTAACATCAACACCAAAAAAGGTGTCATCGGAATTCTTACCGGCGGAGGCGACGTCCCGGGGTTGAATCCGGCGATTCGCGGTGTAACTTTTCGTGCCCTGCGAGAGGGCTATCAAGTTATTGGCTTTCGCCGCGGATGGGCCGGGTTGGTGGAGATGGTCCGCGACCACAATCACGACAATTCGGAAAATTTCCAGCTGCTGACTGAGGAATTGGTGAACCGCGCGGGCCGCACTGGGGGAACGTTTCTGCATTCCTCACGGACGAACCCCAGCCGGGTGAGCAAGTCCAGCGTGCCCGCACACCTGAAAGATCCTTTCAGCGCAGACAAGAATGATTTGACGTCCGAGGTACTGAAAAACCTGGAATGGCTGGGCGTGGAGTATTTGATTCCGATTGGGGGGGACGACACCCTGAGTTACGGAGTGCGGCTTCACCACGAGGGATTTAAGGTGATCGGCATCCCTAAGACCATGGACAACGATGTGCCGGGTACTGACTACTGCATCGGATTTAGCACCTGCGTTACGCGCACGATTCATATGACCAACGATCTGCGGACTTCAGCCGGCTCGCACGAGCGGTTCATGGTGCTGGAGGTTTTCGGAAGATACGCGGGATTCAGCGCGATGCTCCCCACCATGGCAGGGGCCGCCAATCGTTGCGTGATTCCAGAACATAAATTTGATATCGAGCAGCTCGCGGAATTGTTGAGTTCGGATCGCCGGAAGAATCCCAGCCGATATTCGACGGTGATCGTTTCGGAAGGAGCGATGTTTGAGGGCGGAGAAATGGTGTTTGAACATGAAGCGGCGGATGCGTTCGGGCACAAAAAACTGGGTGGGATTGGTGACCTGGTTTCGGAGAAGCTAAAAGAGTTGTCACCCAAGTACAACTATGGGAAAACCGTTGACGTAATCAATCAAAAGCTGGGGTATCTGGTGCGTTGCGGCGATCCGGACGCGATTGATTCGATCGTGCCTATGGCGTACGGCAATCTGGCGTTGGATTTACTGCTGTCGAAGGTTCATGGAAAGTTGGTGGTTTTGAAGAACGGTCGTTACGATAATGTGCCGATCGAAACGGTGATTTCCACGAAGAAGGTTGTCAACGTTAAAGAACATTACAACACCAAGCGTTTAAGGCCGCATTACGCGAGTTTTGAAATGAAGCCGTTGTTTATCATGACCAGTGAATCGGCCTAGCCGCTGACAAACCCAGAGCGTGAAGCCTGGGCGAGGTTGAATCAACGCATCAGCGTGATAGCGCGAACTTACGCTGTGACGACAGAGTTATTACGGCGGTACGCAAACGCCCCAAGCGCACCAACGCACAACAGCCCGGTAAACAAAAGCGCTAATGATCCCGGTTCCGGAGTGCTAACGGTCGAGTCATCGGCATCGCCATCAGGCACCACGTCATCGTCGGACATCTGCGCCAGGCGCCCGTCCGGCGTTTTAAATCCACCCAAACGCTTTATGTCAGAACGGCTGAACGACGAGGTGCGTGAAGACGCCGCCAAGTCGGGGGTCTTGGACTTCACAAAATCCGCCCAAGCCGGCGCCGTTACCAATAAAAGTGCTGCGGATACAACTAGAGTTGATTTTAGGTTCACGAGATTCTCCCGCGACGGGGTGGAGCAACCACCGTGCCACTCGCTGGCGGGCCAAGTGCATTCGGTAATTATCTTTTTTGAATGCCAGTGGTTTTAAATGATTCCAAGACGGAAGGTTATAAGGCTGAAAGCGAGAAACCCGGTCAATGTATTTTTTGGGAAGCCAACGTTGAATGTTGCGCATCCAAGAAAACGGTAAGTTATACAAACAGCGTCGGAATATTTCGTACAGCGATCTTTGTAGTAGTCCTGAGGACACTTATGCGAAAACAAGAAACTATTAAGCTTTCAATGGTCTTCGCTTCTGTTCTTTTGTTTGGTTTGGTTGGTGGTTGCGACGATAACTCCGCCGATCAGCGAGCCCGCGAGGAGCATACGCGTGACGAGGTAGCGAAAGCGACGGAACGCGCCAAGCCCGCGTTAGAGGAAGCGGGAAGGAAAATCGAGAAAGCGGCCAATGAAGCAGCGGACCAGGCGCAAGCGGCTGCCGAGGGAGTGCGACAGGGTTGGGACCGCGGCGGACATCATCTGGTGAACATAAATGCGGCTAGCGAAGATGAACTTGCGGAACTGCCTGGAATAAGTCATCGCGAGGCACGCAGAATTGTTGAGGGGCGTCCATACGCGGATAGACACGAGCTGGTGGTTAAGGGCGCAATCTCGGAGGAGACATACGGAAAAATAAAAGATCGGATCACCTCAAAATAGTATGGATTAACGCGCGGGTATTATTTTAGAATCTGGTCCCTGCGAGCAGCCCTTCCTGGGGAGGGGCGGGCTCGGTAGTAAGTTAGTTGGGTTTCAAGTAAGATGTGTTGGTCAGGCGACAATCGGATTCCAGCCCGCGCAATCCCAGCCAACGGAAGTCGCGTTTTAGGCCCAGTGAGCACCCGGCTCAATTTTGCATTGAGGAGAATCCATGAAGCGGCAGATTGAAGTGAGCATTATCGCCAGCGTGCTCTTGCTGGGCGGCTGTGCAACGAAAAAATACGTCGCGCAGCAAGTTGATCCTGCGAATGCCAAAATTAGCGAAGTAGACAAAAATCAAAAAAATACGCAGCGACAGCTGGAAGCGGATGAACCGAAGATCAGCGCCGCGGATGAAAAAGCTTCGTCTGCGGATCAGCGCGCGACGGACGCGATCAGTAGGGCGGATGCGGCTTCAAAGAAGTCGGATCAGGTGCGGGCCGATTTACGTAACGAACTGAACGATCGAATCGCGAACATTGACGACTACAAAGCCGCCGGCAACGTTACGGTCTTGTTCAAGTTTGACTCGGCGAAATTGACCGATGATGCGAAACAGCAACTCGATCAACTGGCTTCCGGGCAGGTGGGAAGCTTGAAAAGATACGTCGTCGCGATTCAAGGTTTCACGGATAGCATTGGATCCGTTGAGCACAATCTGGATTTGAGCCGGCGCCGGGCAGAAGCGGTACAGACGTATCTGGTGAGCCAACACAACATGCCGGTGTACAGAATTCAGATCGTGGGTTTAGGCAAGGACAAGCCCGTGGATGAAGGGAAGAACCGCGAGGCTCGCGAAAAAAACCGCAGAGTAGAGGTGACGATCTTTAGTGCGGATACAGCGCAAGCCGCACAGACGGGCACGCCAGCGCAATAGGTCGGATGTCCTTCTAAGGGGCTTATCAAAACCATAAGCCCTTCATTAACCCGAGGTTAGCCAGTACCAGGACGGTTAACCCATTTACGGCTGACCTAAAAGAGTCTAATGTTTGTTTGTATCAGTGTCGGGGACGGTGGTACGCTACCGCCCACGCGATTTAATTTGGAGGTAGTAGTGTGAGCCCTGCAACAAGCGCAAAATATTCAGGTATGGAGGGGCGCCGCAGCACCCGCGTAGAGCACCCCGTCACTTTGATTGTGTTAGGAAAAAATGGCCTAGGCCAACCCTTTCAAGAAAAAACCGCTTCGGTAAGTGTGAATCTGCACGGGTGCCGCTATCCGTCGCGTCATGAGTACCCGGTCGGATCGTGGGTTGGTCTTCAGGTGGTTCACCCGGACCGGCAGGCCAGATCGCCGTTAATCCGCGCGCAGGTTCGTTCCGTGCATACTCCCGACACACCGCGGGAGCTTTTTCAGATCGGTGTGGAGCTGGAAATTCCATCAAACGTCTGGGGTTTGTCTACTCCTCCGGAAGATTGGCAAAAGCTGATTGGCGGGGAATTATCCACGACCCATTTGGCGACTGGTGGAAATTTGCCTTCGGAACCGGCGGCGGAAGCGCCGGCAAATGGTGCAAGCCACGGTCCACAGGCCGTGCCGTCTCCTGGCTCCAACAACGAATCCAACAAGCAAGCCGCACCCAAGACGGAACGATTTGTGATCACTTCGGACCAACTTATCTTGTCAGTGCGCCCCAAGCTGCAGCAAGCGGCCGAGCAGGCCATGCAATCGGCGATATCGTCGCAGTTGGATGAAGCGGTGCGTGAAGCTATCGTAAAGCTAGAAGAATTCCAACGCGCCAACGCCATGCCAACTGAGTCGGCCGAGAGTTCCGCGCAAAACTTTGAGCCGATGGTGCGATCCTCGGAAGAAGCTATTCTGAACCGGTTGGAAGCGCGGCTCTCGGAAGAGCGTTCGCAATGGATAAAGCAGCAAGACGAGCGGCAAGAAGAGCAGCGCCGACTGATACAGGGACTAACCCAACGAATTGAAAGCTTGGTTAGCGAACCTCGGCAGGAAATGACCGAGAAGAACGCCGACGTTTCCGTCGCGAGCCAGCAAATGCAACCAGCGCTTTTTGATAACAAAGTTCAGTCGCGCATGGACGAGATCTTGAAGCGCACCACGCAGGAGTTCGAATCGGCGGCTACGCGCGTTTCAGACCGTCACCTGATCCGCCTGATGGAAGATAAGCAGATGGTGGCCAGGGAAGCTACGGCCCAGATGGAAGCGAGGGTCGCGGAAGCTCGCGCGACTCTACATAGCGCCGCTAGCGACGCGGTGGATGAGTTTCGCCGCCAGCTCCAGTCGCAAGTGGACATGATGATCGCGGAGGCCTCCCAGAAGGCGGGTTCCGCGCTGGCTTCGATTGAAGCCGAGAGCCGTTCGGCGTGTGAAACGCGCCGGCGTTCGCTTGAAACGGACGTGGCGCGGGTGGCGGAACAATCGGCAGAGCAGTTTCGCACCGGGATCAAGGCGTTTCTATATTCGTGCCTGGTCGCCGCGGTGAGCGCCGTAGACGAACATTCGCAGAGCACCCTCGAAGGCCTCGTCAAAGAAGGCCCCAAAGACGCCAAGGAAAATGGCCACAACGGGAAAGTACCCCATCAATTCACGATCCCAGGCGATAGTTCGAACGAAAACAACAACGAAAATTAATTAAGGCTTAAGCCGGACCTCTGCCTTTCAGGGAAAGGTGTGAATGACGAGGTTTACATGTCCTGCATGTGTTCGCATCACGAGCGATAGGACATATATGTCTGCTATCACGATGGAATTACAGGCCGCCGGTTTTTAGCGGTGGAAAACTGAATGCAGGCGTGATTTCTTTTCTCTTTGACCAGTCGTGATAGGTGTGGCATTCGAAGCAGCGCGATTCGGCGTGGTCGGGGCCGGGCGCATGACAGGTTTGGCAGGTTTTAATTCCTGGTATCAGCAAGTCACTGGAATCGGAACTGCGCAAAGCTTTTTCGTGGCAACTCGCACAGGTAAAGCCCCCGTGGGCTTCGTGGTCAAATTTTGCGTGCGACATCCAGCGGGTGGTGACGCCGGCTTCGGCAATGTGCGGCAAAACGTCTTCGGTCGGCGACGAGGCCTGATGGGGCTGAGGCGATTTGGTATTTGGATTGATAGAAAGCTGGTGGCATTGCACGCAGGTTTTGCGCCACAGAAGTTGCTCGGCCTCAGAGGTTCGAACCGCAACCCAGTGTGCGGCGGTCAGTGTTTGGATTCGAGGAGCGAGGGGCTTGCCGGTTATGTCCCGGTCTGGATCACGCGCTGATCGAAGTTCGGAAGGGTGCGCCGCGGCGTAATCCTGGAATTTTTTCTTCAGAAAAGCATGGATGACTTCCGGCTTATCGTGCGGAACGCCTTCTGAGAAACGCTTGTCGAAGGAAAGCAAATGGCAGGATGCACAGGCATTGGCAAAAGTCACCGGGGCCATCAATTCGCGGCCGGTCGGTGGATTGTGAGCTGGCAATGCCTCTCCATTTGACGCGCTCTTGTTTACGGTTTCGCTCATAGGCGAGCTAGCTGCATAACTGGCATCTGCATATGACCAGGAACTTTTTGCGGCAGCGGGACGATGACAATCGGCGCAATCCAATTGCACGATTGGCCCGGTTGGGCCGCGGCGAATGGGTTTCAGGTGAAGCGCGTGATTCAGTTTGATAGTTGAAGGATCCCGGCGGTTTTCGCGTATCACCGCGAATTCCGGATGGCCGTCAGCCAAGTCGCGGATGTGCGGCGAGTAACGTGAAGTCGCCCCGGTGGTTCGTAGATTGGCGTGACACTCAGTGCACGATTTTTCGCTGGTGGCGGTAATATTTATGCGGCCGCGATGTTCGGTGTGGCACGTCGCGCAATCGGGAGTGCTCCCTTGACTAGCATGGTGGATCGGGCCGTCATGACACGAGAGACAAGCCTGATTTTGAACTTTCGCTGAGAACACCGAAGCTTTCTGGACGTGACACGCCGCGCATTGCGTTTCGAGGATGGCGTGAGGCGCGGACATGCGGCCGCTGCTGTAGACCTGCGCATCTTTGTGGAATGCGTACCAGAAAATCCACAATCCGGCCAACACCGGTGCGAGAAGACTCAGCCAGAGCTTGGCGCGCTTCAGAGGAGTCGACCTCTTGAAATAGTTGAGATCGATGCGCTGCGCGAGTTTTTTGGTCGTGCGTGTTCTAGCCACGTTTTTCCAACCGCTGATCGAAGCGCGCCAATTACGGACGCGCCACTTCAAAAATCATCACTCAATACTTCAGCGCCATAACGGCGTGCACGGCGCCCAACACAATCAAAGCCAGCGAAATGGGAATGTGCACGAGCAGCCAGAGATGAAGCCAGCGGTACAATCGCTGTTGCTTCTTAAGTTGCCGGGCTTCTTCGCACACGTCCTCCAAATCATCGACGGTGGCCTGAGCACCCAACGGAAGCAGCGTGCGCAAACCTGAAAATCCGAGTTGGGACCTGTGCGCGTCAGAAACTAACAACCGGTGTTCTGCGGGCCGCTCAAGAAAAGGGCGCACCTCATTGAAATAAAAATGACGAAGCGGGGAGCTTTCCTCTTCGCTCAACAACAAAATTTCGGTGGCTGGCGCGACGGCGGTGCCGTCTTTTGTGGGCGCGGCCATCGGACGCATGGCGGTAAATCCTCCGGCGCGCTGAATGTCCTGCTCCGAAGTTTTGCTACAGCCGATAGCGCCGCATAAACCTTCCATAGCGCGGTCGGCCTCTTCGAGCAGCAGTTTGCGAACATTGCCGATCTCGTCGTAGATGGTTTCCAGTGGCACATCGGCGGTCATCAGGCGGGGAATGTAGTGCTGCAACACTGCGCCGAAAAGGCCGCTGAACACCGTGAAAATGAGCAGCCACATCAGCACGCGCGTGAGTGCGCCGCCAAAGTGAAATCCCCCATGGAAAAGGATGATCGGCAAACTGAGTGCACCAAGCCAGAGATGGCCGCGCATCCAGGCTTGAGCGCGTCCCAGGCGCCATATCGGCACACGCTTCCGTGCAGCAAGCAGGGCGGTAAAAAGCATGAACGTAAAACCGAGGACGCCGAAAGTGAGTCCAATAGCGCTACCACCACTGGCACCCTGAATAGAATTGTGTGCGTAGACGATATAGGCGATCAGCGAGACGACAAAAATTATTGCGGAAGCGATGGCCCAAGTACGCTGGGTGCTGTCGATGCGCATCCGCGAATGCTCCGTCTTAGTAGGTGGGCAACTGGCCGATAGTATCGGCGAAAAACTTTTTCGGATCGACGCGATGAGCCGCATCGTGCGGGCATGCATAAACACAACTCGGTTCCGCCAGATTGGTGCACAGGTCGCAGGAAGTGGCTTTTTGTTTTATGACTGCTTTGGTGCGGCCGGGATGGTCAGGATCTTCGTTCATCACCTGAAACGGATGCAAATTGATATTGCCGTAAGGGCAATTGCGCGCGCACAGACCGCAGCCGATGCACCAATCCTCGATGATGACTTCGAGCGAATTGCGGCGGCGAATGGAGCCGACCGGGCAGCCCACCATGCACAGAGGATCGCGGCATTGGCGGCAACTGGTGGCAATCAGATATTGTTCGAAGCGCAAACCATCGCGAACCAGACGGGTGACGCCATCGTGAGCGTCCGCGCAAGCGTTGACGCATGCGTCGCAGCGCGTGCATTTCTGCAGATCGAGGACCAGTAGACTCTGGGCCTCCAGCAAGCCCTGTGAAAGAAATTGATCCAGCGGTACGGAGTCGACGGTTTTAAGACGCTGCTCATTGGCGAGACGACGCTCGTCAGCGACAGCTTCCAGACCCTTTCGAACCGCGGGGAAGCGCTCGACCATTTGACGAAAATCGTCGCCCGCGATGCGAACTACTTCCACGTGATCCAAAGCGGTGCACATGGCGGTTCGCACTCCGCCGCCGAGCAAACCAATTTCACCGAAATAATCTCCGCGAGAAAGGTACGCGAGAACCATCTCTCCCCCGGAGTAATTTTCGGAGACTTTCACGAAACCGATGCGTATGAGGTAAAAATAATCCGCGGGGTCGCCCTGGCGCGCGATAACTTCTGCGGGGGCGAAGCGTTGGAGTTCCACGCTTTGCTTCAAGTGATCGATGAAGTCTGGCGAGAGATCGGCAAACATCGGCACGCCGCGAAGATGGTTTTCCAAAGCGCGTGCGCGATAAGTGGCGTCAATCTGCGCGCGAAAAGTTTTGTTCTTCATCATGATGTCGAGAACGTTGCGCAGCATTTCATACGCAACGACATCGGATTCGGCGCGGACGGTCGCTGACCGCGGATAAAAATTCAGACACGTCATTTCGCCAAACAGGTCACCGGGACCGAGTGAGGCGACCGGATTGCCATAATTAAGGTCGACGGAGGCGTCGATGGGAATAGTGCGGTCGCGAGTTTCTTCCTCGCGAACATCCTCGCGGCGGTTGACCAGCGTGCTGGTGAGGCGCTTGAAAAATCCCTTGGCACCGCCGTGAGTCTTTACGTGTGCGATCGGGCTGCAGATGGAAACTTTGGCGGCGCCTTCCACGATATAAAACGCCGTGGATCCGAACTCGCCCTCGCGACAGATCACTTCACCTTTGCGGTATCGCCTTTTAACGATGGCGCCGCGATTCAGTTCCAGGAATGTGCCGGACACGCCTTTGAATACGGGGATGCGAAGAAGCTCTTCGGCTTGGAATGTATATCCGTCCTCTGACGCGGCGATGGAAGTACCGGCAACGCCTTTGTTGGTGAGCGCGCCGGTGGGACACGAGACCATACATTCGCCGCAGGAGATACACGTGGAATTGCCCATGGGGGCATTCAAATCGAAGGCGATGCCGGTTGAATATCCTTTGCCCATGCGCCCGAGGACAAAATTGTTTTTGATTTCGTCGCAGCCGCGAATACAACGATCGCAGAGAATGCACGCGTCATGATCGACGGCGATGGCCAGCGAAGAATCGTCGAGGCCGCGCGCGACAGTGCGTTTGGCGAAACGAGACTGCTCGATGCCAGCAGATTTTGCGAGTGTTTCCAGTTCGCAATCGCCCGACTTTTGTTGACGCGCGCAGGGCGAGGGATGATCGGCCATTAACAATTCAAGAAGGGTCTTGCGGGCTGCCAAGACCTTGCCGGAATTTGTTTCCACTTTCATTCCGGGTTCGACGGGACGAACGCAGGAGGCGCTAAGAACGCGCGCACCGGTGTCGACCAAGCAGAGGCGGCATACGCCCACGGGAGTTTCATTTTGCAGATGGCACAGCGTGGGTATCGGGATACCGTTTATTCGCGCCGCGTCAAAAAGGCTGGTTCCAGGAGGAACAGACACTGCTCGGCCATCGATAGTGATGTTGACGAGTCCGGGAGGTGTGGAGACGGTGGCCATTATTTACTTGGTTCGTCGCTCACGGCTGTACTCATGGCCGAATACCTACACGTTGCGTTTCGATGGAGCGCGATGCGTTGGTGAAACATATTCCGCTGGGGCATTGCCCTTGCAAAACGTGAGCGTCGATTTCAGCGCGAAAATGTTTCAACACCGACTGGATGGGCGCTGGGACAATTTGACCAAGACCGCAGATGGATGCGAGACCCATGGCCAAAGATAGTTCGTCAAGCAGCGCCAGGTCGGCGCGATATTGGCTTTCCGGCACCACGCCTGGGGTCCAACGCGCCAGCAGGTCCACCATTTTCTGCGAGCCTACGCGGCATGGCACGCACTTGCCGCAAGACTCGTTGCGATAGAAACGCACGGCGTTGAGGGCCATGTCCAGCATGCAAGTTGTGTCATCGCAAACGACAATTGCGCCGGAGCCCAGCATGGAGCCGGCATCGGCAAGGGCTTTAAAATCCAGACGCACATCGACCATCGAGGCGGGTAAGTAACCCGAAGAAGGGCCGGAAGGCGCGAAGGCTTTCAAACTCCGGCCGCCGCGAATTCCGCCGGCGTACTTGAAAAGAACTTCGCGCATCGGGATACCGGAGGGAACTTCAAAAATGCCGGGATTGACGACGTGGCCGCTGACACCAACAAACTTCAAGCCGCGCGAGTCACCCTGGCCTTGCGATTTAAACCATTCGGCACCGCGAGCGAGAATTTGGGGGACGTTCGCGAAAGTTTCGACGTTGTTCAGCACCGTGGGTTTTTGGAACAAGCCCGCCTGAACAGGGAAAGGCGGCTTGTTGCGGGGCTCAGCTCGACGTCCCTCGATGGCTTCGAGCAACGCGGTTTCTTCACCGCAGATATAGCCGCCGGGACTGACAAAAACTTCCAGATCGAAACCGAGTGCGCTGCCTAGAATATTCCTTCCAAGCAGTCTTTCGGCGTAACAGCGGGCAATCTCGGTGCGAAGAATTTCTTCTTGAGTGTGATATTCGTGGCGAATGTAAAGGATACCTTTTTTTGCTCCGGTAACCAGCCCCGCGATGATCATCCCTTCGATGACCAGATGTGGAATGTGCGTGAGGATGAAGCGATCTTTTATCGTGCCGGGCTCGCTCTCATCAGCATTGCAGACTACATATTTCACCGGATCCGGCTGCTTGCGCACCAGGTCCCATTTCAGGCCGGTGGGAAAGCCCGCGCCGCCCATGCCCCGGAGTTCGGATTCCTTCAACGAAGCAATGACGCCGTCCGAATTCAGGGTTTGCACCAGAGTTCGCGTTACGGCGTATTTTTCTCCGGCGGGTGCGGGGCCCGCATAAGGGTCTGATTTGCAAACGACGGATGGCGAATCATGATGAAGGTCCTGTAACAGGTCAGCGCGCAGCGCGGCGCGGGTTAATTGCTCAGCCACAGAGGCGGTAACGCCCGTGAAAATGTAGTCGTTCAGCGAAATTGCCGGCGCGTGATCGCAGCGTCCCAGGCACGATACGTCGCGTATCTGCACATCTTCCGGGCGTGAATTGGCGAAAGACGACTGAAGAGCGGAGCGCAGTTCAGGCGCGCCATTCAGGTGGCAACTCATGTCGGCGCAAACGCGCAGATCGACTTTGGGCGGAGCCGCTAAATGAAAGTGGGGATAAAAACTGGCGACGCTGTGAATCTGATACAACGGCGTCTGGGTACGCTGCGAAAGAGACTCAAGCTCCGCCTTGGGCAGAAAACCGTGACGAGTTTGAATAGTGCGAAGGTCGTCGAAGATCACTGCGCCCGTCTCAATGTATTACGCCGCTGTAATTTAATGAACGACGCGTTTGGAGTGGATTAATCGTATGCATACTACTTACTGAGCGGGTAGGTGTAAATAGCGCCCCTTTTTGCTTTTGGCCGCAAGCGTGGAAGAGCCCAGAACCAACTCGGCTCGTTGACGAATTGGCACCGCTGAGGATATAAGCGAACAGATTTATTCGTCTGTTGCGAAGCCGTGGATGCCTCAACGCCCTAAATGCCTAAATCATTCCATTTCGCCGGGTGTATTGGCTTGATCGCCGCATTGCTGATGTTGTGTGCGTTGCCAAGTATCCTTGGTGCGGCGGAGAACGAATCACCTAAATACATCGGTCCGGGTTCATGCGCGGCCACCAGTTGCCACGGCAGCGTGAAGCCGGTGGCCGATAGCCGCATTCTGCAAAATGAATACTCAACATGGATTATCAAGGATAAGCACAGCCAGGCTTACCAGGCGCTGACCGGGGATATTGGCGAGCGCATGGCGCAGATCTTGAAGCTGGGTTCCAAAGCAGAAGAGGCGCCAAAATGTTTGGCGTGCCACGCGCTATTATACACCACTCCCGCGCAGCGGGGGCGGGCGTTCGAACTGGCGGACGGAGTGTCCTGCGAAAATTGCCATGGCCCGTCGTCAGCATGGCTAGGGCCGCATGCAGAGAGGCAGTGGACACACGAGAAATCCATTGCGCTGGGAATGGTGGACATTAGGAATGTGATTCATCGTACCGAGAAATGTTTGGAGTGCCACCTGGGTACGCAAAACAAATTTGTAGATCACGAAATGATTGCGGCCGGGCATCCAGACCTTTACTTTGAGCTGGATTCATTTTCAGCGGTGGAACCGCGTCATTGGAAGACGCCGCGGGAGTCGGCGTCCGGTAAGCCCGTTGAGGACGGGGCGTGGAATGGCGTGCGGGACTGGAGCACCGGCCAAGCCGTGCAATTGCGCGCTTCTTTGGAAAGATTGAGTTGGAGAGCGAAGGGCGACCGCTACGACAAAAAAGATGCGTGGCCGGAATATGCGGAGCTCTCGTGCTTCGCGTGCCATCACGCGCTGGTTCCGGCGAAAGACAGTTGGCGGCAGGCGCACGAATATCCAGGGCGGCGGCCTGGGGATCCGCAGTGGAACGAATCTCGCTATGTAGTATTTCGTCTGCTGGCGAAGCAGGTTGATCCGGCGGCGGCGCAGGAGTTAGAGCAAGATTTGGTTAAGCTGGCCGGTACGATGAGCACACTAAATTCTGACCGCTCGGCGGTGGCGTCCGAGGCTTCGGTGGCTGCGCCGATTGCGCAGCGTCTGGCGGAACGTCTGGCGACGATGCCATACGACCAGGAATTGGCGCTTCGAATGTTGCAGCAGATTACCAGCGATGCCGAGAATATTTCGCTGGCTGACGAGCGTGCCGCGGAACAAGCCACCATGGCCATTGACTCGCTCTATATCGCGTATAGCAAGGAAGCTAAGCCCAAGAACCCCGAGGAAGTGCGGGGCGCGATCAATGGGTTATTTCAGCAGCTGGAAAACCCCTCCACGTATAACGCTGACCAGTTTGCGGCGGCCTTGCGGCGGCTCCGCGGGATGTTGTGAAGATCCCGCCGTCTGCGTCATCATCCAAAGTATGAATAGTTTTGAAAACTGGTTCTGTGCATCGGGATTTTGGCGGTACATCACCGAACGCAGGTGGTTGCCCTGGCTGCTGGAGGGCACAGATCTGGGAGAGCATGTCCTGGAAGTCGGAGCTGGCCCAGGGGCGGCCACGGCGGAACTGGCGCGACGCACGCGCAATGTTACCAGCCTCGAATACAGCCATGATTTCTGCGTGATATTGCAGACCAAGGTCAGTGCCGCAAGCGTAGTTCAAGGCGATGCTTCCGTTTTGCCGTTTGCTTCCCAGACATTTGCCTCGGCTATCGCAGTATTAGTTTTGCATCACCTCCGCTCAAGTGACGCTCAAGACCGCGCCTTCGCGGAAATTGTTAGGGTGCTAAAGCCAGGCGGCGTTTTCGTGGCCCTTGAGATTTCTGAAGGTTGGCTAACGCGCGTGGCGCATTTCCGCAGTACCTTCGTGCCAGTCTCGACTGATGGATTGAACGGCCGGCTGTGTGCCGCGGGATTTTCCAACATCAGAGTGAACAATCGAAATGGAGGGTTTCGAATACGAGCAGAACGCAATTAGGAGAACAACGTTGCCACAAAACTTGACGCGCGTTGACGTCGTAACTGGCTCCGCTTAACATCCGAAGATGAAGGGCAAGCTTCCCTCTAAATTTCCTCCCGGTCCTGAACCCGGCGCACTCGATGGCGTATTCAGCCCTTTCCGGCGCGACCCCCTGACTTTTCTGGCCAACGCGGCCCGCCAGTATGGAGATATAGTTGGATTGCGCTTTTTGCATTACCGCACCTACCTGATTTCTCATCCGGATTACATCGAAGATGTGCTCGTGAATCATCCGAGAAAATTTGTGAAAGGCCGCGTGCTACAGGCCAACAAGCGCTTGTTCGGGAATGGATTGCTGACCAGCGAAGGCGATTTTTGGCTAGGGCAGCGGCGGCTGGTACAACCTGCCTTTCATCGCACGCGTATTGCTTCTTACGGCGAAACGATGGTGCGTTACAGCGAGCAAATGTTGGAGCATTGGAGCCATGGACAGGAAGTCGACGCGCATCAGGAGATGATGCAGCTCACGCTAAATATTGTGGGCAAGACTTTATTTGACGCCGAGGTAGCGGGCGACGCGCGAGAAATTGGCGAGACCATCACTATGCTGCTGGATTTTAGTTCTGATTTTCGGCGACTGATTTTTACTCCCAAGTGGCTTCCCACGCCACGTAATATCCAAACCGGCCTGGCGATTCGACGGTTGAACAAGATTGTGTTCCGCATGATTGTGGAACGCCGCGCGTCGGGTCACGATGCAGGGGATCTCCTGTCTATGTTGTTGGCCGCGCGAGACGATGATGGTTCGCGAATGGACGATAAGCAATTGCGTGACGAGGCGCTGACGCTGTTTCTGGCGGGTTATGAAACCACTGCAAATCTGCTGGCGTGGACGTGGTGGCTGCTTGCGACTCATCCGGAGATAGAACGTAAATTGCATCTGGAACTGGATGGACTGCTCGCAGGGCGGGCTCCAGCTATGGATGATTTGCCGAGATTGCGATACGCGGGACACGTTTTGACCGAGTCTTTGCGGCTCTATCCTCCCGCGTGGGGGATGGCCCGGCTGGCGATTGAAGATCATGAAATCGCGGGCTATCCGGTGCCCACAGGAACTGGCGTGGCAATTGCGCAGTGGGTGGTGCAACGCGATCCGCGATGGTATGAAGCGCCGGATGAGTTTCGTCCTGAACGCTGGGAAGGGGATTTGCATAAGCGGCTGCCGCGGTTTGCATATTTTCCGTTTGGCGGCGGCCCGCGTCAGTGCATCGGCAACATGTTTGCGTTGATGGAAGCCACGCTGGTGCTCGCGACGGTCGCGCAACCGTTTCGATTGAGGATGATGCCAAATCAGGAGATCGTGCCGCTGGCGTCGATTACATTGCGACCTAAGAACGGGATAGCGATGCGACTGGAATCAAGGCGTGCCAAGTCTGATGCAAATATTCCGGCGGTGGTCGTTAACGGGATTTGAAAATATGCCGGGGCTGCTGACAGGCCGCGTTACTTGGCAGCGATCGCGGCTCCCAACTCAGCTCTGGTCTGCATTACCCGCAGGATGGAGTCGCGCGTAACCATGCCAATTACCTGCGCGTCGTCTTCGCCGGATACGCTGACCACTGGCATTTGATTAATGTCGGCGGCGAGCAGCCTTTCGAGCAAGCGCAGGAGAGGCTCTTCAGGCGCGGCCCACGAGATGCGTTCGCGCGGAATCATGACCGCCTGGACGGAGTTGCTGTTCCATTCGTCGCGCGACACGGAGTTCAGGGCCTGCACGTTCATCATCCCAACCAGGCGGTCTTCGGTCACCACCAAATGGCAGCGGCGCCCGGTCCTTAAGACTTCCGCGCTGTATTCCTCGAGAGAAGTATTGCGATTGATGGTCGGCACTTCGTTATTCATTACATCTGAAGCGCGCAAGCCGGCTAACGTTTCGCGTATGGCGAGTTGAGCGATGCTATCGCGCGCCGCGCTCTGCAAGTAAAAGCCGATACAAGCCAGCCACAGTCCCGACTGCCAATCACGCTTAACCGCGGCGAACCAGGCCCCCAGTAAAATCAGGCCGTAAGCGACCAATTGGCCGCTGACGCCGGCGATGCGCGTGGCGCGAGTAAAGTTTTTGGTCGCGCCCCACACGGCAGCGCGAAAAATCCTGCCGCCATCCAGCGGGAAGCCCGGTAATAAATTAAAGGTGGCCACGGCAAAATTGATCTGCGCCAACCGTAGACCCAAAGCTCCAAGCGCCTCGCTATTGGGAAACCACAGAGTTAAACCAAAGAAAAAGGCGCAGAGAAAGTAGCTGGAGAGCGGACCGGCGATGGCGATGTTGAATTCCTGAATTGCTTTCGAGGGCTCGCGGCCAATGCGTGCCACTCCACCAAAAATGAACAGGGTGATGGACGCCACCCGGATCTTGTAATGCATGGCGACTACGCTATGCGAAAGCTCGTGGAAGAGAACTGAAGCAAAAAACAAGATGCTGGTGAGGATGCCCACGGTCCAGTGTTGCGTGGTGCTCCATTGCGGATGGGTGTCTGTGAATTGCGTGCCCAGGGAATAGGTAATCAAGGCGAAAATCAGCAGCCAGCTGGCGTGCAGGTAGATGGGGATCCCCAGGATGCTGCCGATTCGAAGGCCTGATTTCGTTGGCATGATCGTGACTAAGCCGGGCTCACCACGACCCGGGCTGATTTTCCTAAGTTACTACCTGTAGATTACGCCTTTATTGAATGCGCCGCCAAACCCGGGCGCGCCGCGTCAGGGCAACCACAGCGTGTTCCTCGTTCCACAAAACAACTCGCTTTGGCGCCCATAACCCGTTTCCTTGCTTTCTCTTTGCGATGGTGCCGATCGTGCGATTCCAACACGCAGAGGTAAGGGAGAGTCACATGATCGCCATACTGCACTTCACGACGCTGGTAATTACCACCTTATTCGCGGCCGGTGCGGCGGCGCTGGTCAATTGGCTTTTGTTGCGTGCGACATTTCAACTTATGCGTCCGGCGACCGCAGGCAGGCCATCGGTGGCACCCGCAGCAGGGAGTTTACTGAGACGTGCACGCGCCTCCAGTTAATTGCGGAGGACGGCTAAGCGAGCCGGGATTTCCGCACGACGGCGGGAGACGGCGTCACTCGAACAGCTTTTGATTTGCATGATCACAGAAAGAAGGGAGCAATATCATGTTGGCTTTGAAATACCTGTTGATGCTTCTCGGTGTCGGCCTATTTGGCAGCGCCGGAGCCGTGGTTGTTTACGATGTGTATGTCTCAGAACGATTGAGGCGATTGATTCAGCGAAAAGCGACTGGCGAAAGTGATGCACCGGTCGACTTGCCACCGCTCCCTTTAGCGCCGGTGCGTTGGAAGCTGGCACAACAATTGGCAGCTGCGGGGATTTTGCCGTTGCTGCTGGCGCTAAGCGTTGTGGCGGTTCCTGACGGCACGGCGGGAGTGCGCATCAGCCAGATTTGGGGCGCGCGTCCCGGCACGTTGTATCCCGGGGTGCACTTCGTCACGCCGCTCATCGATAGCGTGGCGCTGTATGACACGCGCGAACAGGTGTATTCAACGGTCGCTGCGGAGACCGACAAGAAGAAAGGCGAACTGCTCTCCGTTCAGGCACGCGAGGGGTTGAATATCGGCCTGGCGGTCTCGGTGCGTTACCGGCTCGATCCGCGGCGTCTTGATTCGATTCATGCCAACCTGCCGCAACCGGTTGGCGAACAGGTAGTTGCGCCGGTGGTGTCGACCATCTACCGGCAATTGGCTCCCAACTACATGACGCGGGAAATTTTCGCGACCAAGCGGGAAGAGTTGCGTTCGAAAGCCGCGGAAACCATCACTGCGCGGCTAGCGAGCGACGGCATTGTAGTGCGCGAAGTCTTGCTGCGCGATCTGCAATTGCCAGAGGAATATGCCAAGGGCCTCGAAGGGCTGCTGCTGAAGGAGCAGGAAGACGAGCGTCTCACAACCGAGCAGGATATTAAATTCAAGGAAGTGAAGATCGCCGAGCTAGAGGCGGAAGCAGAGAAAGCTCGCTCGGTGAAGCAAGCCGAAGCGCAGGCGCAAGTACGCGTACTGCAGGCCAAGGCCGAATCGGACGCGATGCAATATACGCTGCCGCTGAAACAAAAGCAGATTGAACAAACCAAGCTGGAGGCCCAAGCACGCAAGGAATCCACGCTGCAAAATGCGGAAGCCGCGGCGCAGGCCAAAGTGATCGACAGCAAGGCCGAACTGGAACGCCAAAAGAATTTATCGGAGGCCGAAGCAAATCGCATCCGCGTGACCGCGGTGGCTGATTCAGAGCGCATGAAATTCGAAGCTGCGGTGCTGAAGTCCAATCCGATGCTCATTCAGAAAATCATCGCGGAACGTCTTTCGGATAAGCTGCAAATCATGATGGTACCCATGGATGGCAGGAATTTCTTTGCCAGCGACGTGATGCGCTCGGCGTTCTCGGGCTTGGGTAGCCCTAACGGCAATGCTGTCGACGAGGCAGATCCATCCAGCCAACCGACGACGAGCGCGGCGGTGCAGGGTAAAGCTCCCCGGCGGCCCTGATGCAGAGCTCCATAGCGGACAGTGTACAAGGCAGCGTGGATGGGCTAACTGATTTGCCCATCTCGCTGCCGGCTGTTTTACCACGACGGTTAATCGGGATATGCTTTCTTCTTCGTGGATAGCAAAGCTAATTAGGCGAAACGGCCTAAAAATAATTTCCGGGGTATTTCGTTGAGTCTTCGCACCAAGTTGCTGCTGATTTTTATGTTGACCGTAGTGGCGTCGGTCACCGTAGTGGCGTACGGCGTGACGCATTACACGCGCGCGGCGTTTGAGGAAATGGACTCGCAGCGCACCGAGGCGCTGGTGGCGCAATTCCAGAAGGAATTTGCACAGCGCGGCGAAGAGGTCGTGCACCAGGTGGAGAATATCGCCAATGCGGAAATCACCTTGCGCATGGCGTTGGATCTGGCGCGGCCCAACGCCGATCAGTCTTTATATGTGCATGACGGCACCGGTGCTGCCCAGGATCATGGCCTGGATTTCGTGCAGTTCGTCAATTCCGACGGAACGCTGATCTCGTCGGCGCAATTTCCCTCCCGGGTTGGATATAAAAATGGCTGGGTCATTGCCAACAAGAATTGGCGAGACTCACACGCATTTTTGACCAAAGAGGAGTTGCCGGACAGCGTGGCGCTTTCGTTGACGGTGGTGCGAAGTTTGCCGGTGGGCGATAAGAATTTTTACATCATCGGTGGGCGCCGGCTTGATCAGAATTTTCTAGGCTCCTTGGTGCTGCCCGCGGGGATGCGGACGCTCCTATATCAGAATCTGGAGCCTGATTTTGCTCCTGCGGAATTAACGGATGCAGGCGGCGCGGTGCCCCAGGCGGAGCGATACGCGCCGCTGATCGAACAAAGTAAAAAGCAGCCGCAGCGGCCGGTTATCAGCACCATCAATTGGAGTGCGGATCCGGCGAGCGCGGAGACCTTTCACGCCATTCCGCTCACTGGCCGGAACAATGAGTTGTTGGGAATATTGTTGGTGGGGAGCTCGCGGCGAGAATTGGTGCTGTTAGCGCAACGCATCGAATGGATCGCCGCATCGGTGGGCGCTGCCGCGCTACTGATTGCCCTCCTGCTGATATGGTGGTTTTCGGCGCGAATTACGCATCCGGTGGAAGAATTGGCGGTCGCGGCGCGCGAAGTGGCATCGGGAAGATGGGACGCGCGGATTGATGTGCGCACCTACGATGAAGTGGGACAACTGGCGACCGCGTTTAACGATATGACCCGCACGCTGGCAGTGCAGAAGGAGCGGTTGCTCCAAACAGAGCGGGTTGCCGCGTGGCGGGAATTGGCACGGAGGCTGGCGCACGAGTTGCGGAACCCCCTGTTTCCGCTGCAAATCACCGTGGAAAATCTGCAACGCGCGCTGCAGCTGGACCATGAACAGTTCATGGAGGTTTTTACCGAGTCGACCGCGACATTGAAAACGGAATTGGCTAACTTGAATTCCATTGTAGCGCGCTTCAGTGACTTTTCGAAGATGCCCGCGCCCAGATTCGAACGGATGAACGTGAATGAAGCAGTTCATGAAGTGTTGAGACTTTTTGATGCGCAATTTAATGAAGTTGGGAAGCCGGCCATCACCCGCGAACTGTTTCTGAAAGAAAGCTTGCCAGAGATTGATGGTGATCCTGAATTGCTGCATCGCGCGTTTCAGAATGTGGTGTTGAACGCGCTGGATGCCATGCCTGCCGGCGGGACGCTTACCTTGCGAACCTCGGATCTTGACGGAAAGATTCGCGTGGAAATCGACGATACCGGCAACGGGTTGACGCCTGAAGAATCGGCGCGATTGTTTACGCCGTACTACACCACAAAATCACAGGGGACAGGGCTCGGCCTGGCGATTGTCCAGTCCGTGGTGAGCGATCACCATGGCACTGTTTCTATTTCCAGCGAAGAAGGCCGCGGCACCACGATTCGAATTGATTTGCCGCAACGCCAGTCAGAGCGCACAGAAACTCCTCATGATGAAGTCGTGATCGCAAAATCTGAGCGGACCACTCCGAGTACATTGGCCGCCGCGTCGGACTAAGACCTCAAGGAGCCCGCTTGCCGCGCAAGGCCCACCTGCTTCTGGTAGACGACGACCCCAACACCCTGGCTTCGCTTTCGCGCGCCTTTCGCATGGCGGGGCATGAAGTAACGGTTTGCGACAACGCCACACGCGCGGTGAACGCTCTTCGTAGCGAGGCATTTGATCTGGTTTTTTCCGATGTGATCATGCCTGGGAAGACGGGGCTGGATTTGCTCGAAGAAATGAAAAGCCTGAACATAAAAACGCCCATCATTATGATTTCGGGTCAGGCCAACATTGAAATGGCAGTACGCGCTACGAAGCTTGGCGCGCTCGATTTCCTGGAAAAGCCCCTCTCCACTGACAAATTATTGTTGACCATCGAAAACGCACTGCGCATTACGCGGCTCGAGAGTGAGAATCAGGAGCTGCGTCGCCGCATCGGGAAACATGAACTGGTGGGCGGGGGTGCGGCGATGAAAAAACTTCTAGGCGAAATTGAGCGTGTCGCGGCTAGTGAGACGCGCGTGTGCATATTGGGAGAGACGGGGACGGGGAAAGAGCTGGTGGCGCGAGCAATTCACGAAAAATCTGCGCGGAGAGAAAACGCGTTCGTTACCTTGAATTGCGCGGCGGTCCCCGCGGAGCTGATCGAATCAGCACTGTTTGGCCATGAAAAAGGCTCCTTTACGGGAGCGGCAGCCAAGCACCTTGGAAAGTTCGAACAGGCGGAAGGCGGTACGCTGTTTCTGGATGAGATCGGTGATATGCCGCTGGCAATGCAGGCAAAACTTTTGCGCGTCCTTGAAGAAGGGGAAGTGGAACGGGTGGGTGGAGACAAGCCCATCCGCGTAAACGTCCGAGTGCTAGTGGCTACGCACAGAAATCTGGAAAATCTCGTAATAGAAAATGGATTTCGCCAGGATTTGTTCCACCGGGTTTATGTCTTCCCATTGCGCGTGCCGCCACTGCGCGAACGAAAAGAAGATCTGCCGGAAATGATCGCGCATTTTGCGAGCCAAGTTGCCGCGCAGAATGGCTGGAAACAAAAATCGTTCGATGACGACGCGGTTGAAGAGTTGCGACAATATGGCTGGCCGGGAAATGTTCGCGAGTTGCGTAATGTTGTGGAGCGGCTGGTCCTGCTCTCCGAGGGAGAGACGGTAAACGCCGATGACGTGAAGGTCGTGCTGCCCAGTTATGGAAGCAAACCCGGCGATAATAATGATTGCGGTGCAAACCATCATGAAACCAGGGGTACCCTTGCAGAGCAGAGTGAGGTGTTTGAACGCGAGACGCTTATCGCTGAGATTCGACGCCAGAATTTTCATATGACTAACGTGGCCCGTGCCTTGGGATTGGAGCGCAGCCATTTGTACAAGAAATGCCAGCAACTGGGAATCGACCTACAAGCCATGCGCAAGCCTGCATGAGAGCGCAACTGTCTGCGTATACGGCAAAAATTCCTGCCTGATGTGGTCTTTACGCATGTGAGAATGAATCCGTGAATCCCTGGCTTATTGCCACCCCGGCTGCGCTCACAACGGCTGCTGTGACGGCTTACGGCGCAGTCCATCCGCGTTCCGAACTGTTTGGCCCGATGGTGTGGCGAACAAACTCGCCGCGGAAACTGGCGATTACATTTGACGATGGACCCAATCCCAAAATCACCCCTGAATTATTGAAGCTGTTGGAACATCACGAGGCGCGCGTTACGTTTTTTGTGGTGGGGCGATTCGCGCAGGAATGCCCGGAACTGGTTCGTGAAATTGTCGTTCGTGGGCATGCCATCGGGAACCATACGGCTACGCACGCCAATCTTTTTTGGAATACGCCAACGCAAATAAGGGAGCAAATGCGGAGGTGTAACGAAGCGATCGGAACTATCACCGGCATGACCCCTACATGGTTTCGTCCGCCGTGGGGGATGCGCAATCCGTGGGTGGTTTCCAGTGCCAAGGGGATCGGTATGCGTACCGCGCTATGGACAATTTTACCTGGCGATTGGCGGATCAAACCGGCGGCATGGCTAATAGAACGAATGGCGCCCATTGCAAAGCGAGCGCAGTTCTCGAATGCCGCTGGTAAAAATGCGCAAGCAGGCCACGGCGACGTTCTTTGCCTGCACGACGGAGACTACCGTTTTTTGAATGCGGACCGCCACGCCACCGTGAAAGCCCTGGAATACTGGCTACCGCGCTGGCGTGACCTGGGGCTTGAATTTGTTACAATCGATGAAGCGGTGAGCCTTCCCGCGCTATAACCATGGACGAGCGTTCTTTTTATAACGAGAAAGAAGAAGTACGAAAGGTAAAGTTGATTTGCCCCAGTTGCCGCGGCGAATTTGAGGCCCCGGTACGCTGGAAAGTGGCCCGCAAGAAAAGGGAATTACCGCGCGGCGCCGGCGAGGAAGATAAGAAACGCTTTGCCAAGGCTAGTTCCTACATGGTCAGGCTCGACGATCTGGTGGCCTGTTACAAGTGCCGGAAAAGGTTTGAGCTGACTGGGCAATCCACGGTGCTCATCAACGATACGCTTGGCGATCCCAACGCCGATCCGGAAAATTTCGGAAACCGGTAGACTTGTGCCACGGGGCCGTCTGACGGCCTTCGATCAAATCTCAGGATACATTTCGAAAAACGCTTCCATGGATTGGCGGAAGGTGGCCTCGATTTCTTCCTTGCTGCCTTCGATCAGGTGCATGGTCACCCGTGCGCTGCGCCCATTTTTCAAAACCACGGTGGCGTCGCGTACCTCGCCAAGATCGTCTTCGGGTAGAAGACGCATCCCGTAAATCAGCGCTAGTTTTGCCATCACGGCCTCCAAGTGTCAGGACAGCCTAGCTTGCGTTGTCAGGCAGGTCAATGAGCACCGCCCGTTGATATTGAATTAGGTAAGACCTCGGCTTGTAAACGTGATACCGTGGGCATCCTCCATTCCAGCGACAGCATCGGACCAAAAAGTTAGGGGAAAGATGCCCATGAAGCGCACGTCCAGGAAGCGAATCGCAATCATAAAAAATGCCGTAGCGGCCTTAGCGTACGCACTGATTCTATCCGCTCCGAAAATATTTGCGCAGCAACCTGACGGCCCGCAAACTGCGCCGCCGCCCGCGGTTGGCCCTGTAGCCCGGTCAACTATTCCTCGCCATAGCGGGACAACAGAAAGAATTACGGTTCCAGCGGGTACGCGGCTGGCTGTGGTTTTGGAGAACGGTATTTCGACACGAGACGCGAAAGCCGGTGACTCCGTTTATTTACGCACCTCGTTTCCTATCACCCAGAATAATCGCATCGTAATCCCTATTGGATCTTATGTTCGCGGCGAACTTCTGGATTCAAAGCGGCCAGGACGAATCAAAGGGCGCGGAGAATTTCGCATGCGGCTTACCACGCTGATTTTTCCAAATGGATACACCGTGGATTTGCTGGGCGCGCCACGAAGCGCGGACAGTGGTGGAAATGAAACGATGGATTCGGAAGGCAAAGTGACCGGGCCGGGCGGCAAAGGCAAAGACGCGGAAACGATAGGTACAACTACTGCGACTGGTGCGGGTATCGGCGCGATTGCGTCAGGTGCGAAGGGCTTAGGCATCGGAGCAGGGATCGGGGGCGCAGCAGGGTTGGCGGCGGTGTTGCTAACTCGGGGACCGGAAGCGCACTTGCCGCGCGGCTCGACGCTGGACATTGTGCTGGAACGCGATTTGTCGCTGGAAGGCGATCAGCTTCGTTATACGGATGTGGGCCAGTTCTCGCCCATTACGCCGCCGCCGGCGCGCGAGCAGTAAAAAACTTGTTTTCTGGATATTAGCGCAAACTTTTTTCAGGAATTTGTCGCTCTGGCGACCTCGCCGAAACGCATCGGGCTGAAGCGCGTCCAATCCTGGCTGACACTTTGCGTTGTGATCCATTCCCGGATTAATTGCGCGGTAATGGGCGCGAGCAAAATCCCACTGCGAAAGTGACCAGTCGCGATTAGCAAGCCGTCCAGATCGGTAGGACCAATAATTGGGAGATGATCGGGCGAGTCCGGCCTCAACCCCGCCCAGGTTTCCTCCATTTGCGAATCGGCCAACACCGGTGCAAGCTGCAGCGCTGCGGCGATGATTTTTTGCACGGCCCCGAGAGTCACTTTTTTGTCGAAGCCAACATACTCGACCGTCGCCCCGGCGAGAATTTTCCCGTCATTTCTTGGCACCAGGTACACGTGATCCGACCAGAGTACGCGTTCGATACTCAAATCTTTTGCGCGCAAGGCAATCATTTGGCCTTTTGCGGGACGGACAGGCGCGTACTTCGCAGCACCTTCGATTTCTGCAGAGCAGCAGCCGGCGGCAATCACGGTCCAACGAGACTGTACTTTTTCGCCGTCCACGACGAATCCGCCGCAGCGCCTTCCGTTCTTCGCGATGGATTGCACGTTAGACCCCGCAAAAGTTTTTACGCCGGAGCGCTCCGCCGCGGTTAAAACCGCTTTTGTCAGCGCGCGATTATCGACGCAGGCTTCGTCGGGTCGAAATACCGCGGCCTCCAGTTCGGGACTCAATGCAGATTCCATTTCGCGGGCATCTTCCGCTCTGACTGGCTCTGCTCTTAATCCCAGTCCGTGATGCAAAGCGATGATGGTGCTGAGTTTCTCTTGCGCATCTGTGGAGAAGAGCGCTTCTAGCGCTCCTCGCGCTCGATAGCCGGCGCTTTGGCGCGAAAGTTCTTCGACCGCGGCGACAAATTCAGGATAAAGCTGCAAGCTCGCGCGGCCCAGCGGAACAGTGGTAATCATTCCCGCGTTTTCGGGAGCCGGAGACAATATTCCGGCGGCAGCCCATGAGGACCCTTTGCCAGGCTCGTGGCGGTCAAACAGCGCGACCTGCAGGCCGGCACGCGCCAATTCGAAGGCGATCGTGGCGCCAATCAGCCCGCCGCCCGCAATAGCGACATCAAACGTCTTCATAAATTAATCATAGCGCATGGCGGTGCTAACGAATCGTCGCTGGGGTTCTTGTATCGATTTTCGGAGGCAAACTGTCGATGCAAACTCGCAGTTATAACGAGGAAGCCAGCTCTTCTGAGAGAACCTGCGCCTTGGTAGCCAGGCTGCGGGCGCGTGTCCAATCGCCATCGCGACTGGCGGACTGCGCATCGCCGATAAATTGTTTGATTTTCGTCGCCAAATCCGATTGAGTTGCGTTGAGTGTTTTGCCCTGTGAACGGGCCAGATTCTTCTCCGCCTCACTGATACTAGAGGTCATTTGTTGTCGAGCCGCGGAGGCTTCCGCGTCTGACATTTGCGGAGCAATCACCGGAGCTTCGGGTCGCTCAGCGTTGTTCTCCGCCGCGGGCGCGGGAGCGACATGTGGCCGGGCAGGCGCGGCGTGAACGGCCAGCAGCGGCGGCGGCGGGGGAAGTTCCAGCTGCAGTTCCGGTACAGGATCGACGCTCTCATCCGGTAATGGGCGAGGCTTGGGAGCGCTAACCGTGGCAGGCACAATGGGCCTCGAGAGCCCTGCCCCACGCCAGGAGACCGGCGCTGGCTTGCGCTCCGCGCATCCGGGGACCAAAAGCGCAGCGCACAAACTAGACACAAGAACAGTGCACGCGTGATTGCGCGACTTGACGGAACAGTGCTGGGGTTTGTTCGTCGTCATTAGTTAACTAGGCCGCAAGAGGCAACTCTATGCGGAAAGTCGTGCCACGACCTACTTCCGAAGTAAAGTCTATCGAACCGTTGTGAAGTTGCACAATTCTGAAAGCGCTTGCCAGACCGATGCCGCTGCCTCCCGGTCGAGTAGTAAAAAATAACTGAAAAATCTTCTGCTTATTTTCCGGAGGAATGCCTTTGCCGGTATCTTGTACGGTGATTTCCGCCATTTCGCCCCTACGGCTAAGAACCAGGCTTAACTGCCCACCGTTCGGCATCGCTTCCGCCGCGTTGAGTACCAGGTTCAGCACCGCTTGCTTCAGTAAAGCACGGTCTACATAAACTTCAGGAACGTCAATTGGCAAGAGTTGTGCCAGTTGGATACCGGCCTTCTGCAGTTGAGGCTGCGCTACTTCCAGCACTTCCGGCAGCAGCTGAGAAAGTTGCGTGGCTTCCAGACGAATATCCATCGGCCGGGTGAAATCGAGGAACCGCTTGACCACTGCGTCGAGGCGATCGATTTCTTTGTCAAGCACGCTAACCGCCTGTTGTGCACCGCTTTGCTGATCAGCTGGCAACGACTCTTTCAGATTTTCCAGCCAGAGGCGCATGGAATTCAGTGGATTTTTTACTTCGTGCGCAACACCGGCAGTGATGCGGCCGAGCGCGGCCAGGCGTTCGCTCACTTGCAGCTGGGTATTAATGCTTTCCAGCGAGTCAAGATCACGCAGCGTAACCAACGCGCCAATGCGTTCACCGCCTTCCTGAATCGCCTGCACGCTGACGCCGACGCGACGGGCGACCCCGGCGGTCATCAACTCGGTTTCCGCCGCGACTTCACTGAGTTCATCGCCTTCCAGATGCAGCACCGCCCGCAGTGGGTGTCCTTCGGGGAAAATGTCTTCCGCACGGCGGCCCAGAAATTCTCCCGAGGGCGCGCCGAGAAATTTTTCCGCCGCGGGGCTAACCATTACAGCGCGTGAGTCTCGCGTGAATAGCAGCAAGCCATCTTCAAGACCGGCCATGACGGAATTCATGTTCTCGCGCAGAGTGCTGAAAATCTCATGCACGCCACGAAGTTGCTGACCGACTTGGGTAATTTTTCTGCTTACTTGGCCAAGCTCGTCGCCGCTGCCGCCAAAGATGCGCAGGCTCCCCGATGGAGTGTCGTATTGCCCGGCTGAAATGCGATCGAGTTGCGCGGAAATGTCGCGCAATGGCGCGAGAGTAGCGCCGCTCACAACGGCAGCAAGAAGCGTGCAGATTCCCAGAGCAAGCAAAACGATGGTTCCGGAAGTTTTTAGACTGGGAGCAATTTCATTCAGTAACAAGCCGGTAGACAACACTACCCGAACCTCTCCGAACGGTTTGCTGGCCATATTGAAAGGGTAATCGTACTCAAAAATTCTTGATGGTCCGCGCAGGACTTTTACCTGGTGTACGAAACCGCTCTGCACTAGTTGTGAGAGCGGAGGACGGCGGGGCCGGGTTTTGCCCGGCAGAGACTGGTCATTTGAAATCAATACCTGCCCTTGGTCATCCGTGATGGAAACTTCATACACCGACGGAGAGCTGATGGCCGCTTCCAGTTGCGCCTGCAAGCCGGCGTTAATTTCAAAAGCCCTCCGCACATAATCATGGATGTCGTCTGGATCATCGGATGAGGGACGAAGTCCCTGGTTGGCGGCGTCTGCCAACGCATGTTGGGCCTGGACGAACACCTGATGAGCAAGATCGCTGGCGCGCTTGTCGGTTTCAAGTAGAGTTTGCTCGAGAAGTTGCGCGAGAAAAACGCCGGATAAAACGACAACCACCAGCAGCACCAGCCCGGTCATAACGATAGTTAATTTTGTGCGCAGCCGTAGCTGCATGAAAGTCCCTATTCCGCGCCAGCGCGGTCAGCGCCATATTCTTTGAGCTTATTGTGCAGAGTTTTGAGGCTGATTGCGAGAAGGTCTGCGGCGCGTGTCTTATTGTTGCCAGTAGCGCTGAGAGTCTGCAGAATCAGCTCGCGCTCCATGGCGTCAACCGTGGTGCCCACCGGGAACTTGATGTGGGAAAGATCGCTGGGTCCTTTGGCGGCGGTGCGTCCGAATTCCTCGGGCAGGCACGAACGGGTGATTAATTCCTTCTCGCACATAATGCAGGCGCGCTCCAGGATATTGCGCAACTCGCGGATATTGCCTGGCCAGGTATGACTCATGAAAATATCGAGCACCTCCGCTCCGATGCCGCGAACATGTTTGCCGTGTTTGGAGTTCACATCGCGCAAGATGTAGTCGACGAGTAGAGGAATGTCTTCTTTATGTTCGCGAAGCGGCGGCAAATTAATATGGAAAACATTCAAGCGGAAAAATAAATCCTGCCGCAAATCTCCGCTGGCTACCGCTTGCTCCGCGTCTTTATTGGTAGCGGCGAGCACTCGTACGTCCACCGGCGTTTCGCTTTTACTGCCGAGGCGGCGAACTTTGCGATCCTCCAGCACACGCAACAGCTTGGCTTGCGTAGGCGCGGGCATCTCTCCGATTTCATCGAGCAGCAGCGTCCCAGCGTCAGCCAATTCGAAACAACCGATGCGCCTCTCGGCCGCGCCCGTAAACGCGCCGCGCTCGTGACCAAAAATTTCGCTTTCCATGAGCGTTTCGGGAATTGCCGAGCAATTGATGGCCACAAATGGGCCACCGGCGCGCGGCGACAATTTATGAATGGTGCGCGCCACGATTTCCTTGCCCGATCCGGTTTCGCCGGTGATGAGCACGGAGGCAGAACTGGGCGCGGCCATTTCGACCAGGCGCATCACGTCCTGCATGGGCTTGGAACCGCCAACCAGGTCGCCCAGTCGGCCAGATTCGCGTAGTTGTCGCTGCAATACCACCAGCTGGCGGGCATCGCGCGCACGCCTCAATGCGCGATCCAATAATGCGTGGAGGACCGGGCCTTTCAGCGGTTTTTCGATGTACCAGAACGCGCCGGCTTCGATAGCCGCTACTGCGCGCTCCTCGCTGCCTCGCCCGGTAATAATGATCGCCGGAACATCGTGAAGTTCCGGTCCAAGCTGCTTGAGCAGGTCCAATCCATTCATGCCCGGTAACTCGACGTCGGCAATCAGCGCATCGGGCTGGAAAGTTGCGAATTTTGCCAATGCATCTTCGGCGTTGCTTACGCCCAGAACTTCGCATCCCCAGCGCTGCAATAATTGTTCGTAGCCTCTGCGTGCGTTGTCTTCGTCTTCGACAATCAGAACGCGGTCGCGGCGCTCGGACGCTTCGAGAGCGCGAACCGCGCCCTTCGCTTCTTCAGCCATGTGAAAAAAACCTCTCCGCCTATCGTGGTTTTGGCTCTTTAGAAAGCCGCTTGACTGGGCAATCTCGACTCTAACAAGCCCATGAGTGCTTGCCAAGTTTTTGGTAACTTTTTTGTTAGAGCAATCGTGAAAATCACCGCGTGTTAATCAAGGTGCTGCTCCAGCCGCGCCATGCGTTATTCTTTCAGTAAGTAGAGCGCTCTTTCCAGCTCCAATTCCAGCTTTGCGCCCTTCGGCAAGTTCAGCTCATGTCCGCGCCCGGATTCCTCGAGATAAGCCGTCAGGGCTCCGAGGGCTGCACCTTGTGCGGCTTCTTTTTTATCTTTGTTCTTCACCCCTTGAACCGCGCCGCCTGCTGCGCCGGCCGCGGCGGCTTGGGCAGCGTCCTGTTGCGTGCTACTGCGTCCTTCGATTAGACCCTCCTGATTGGGTCCGGCCGGTTTAACACTGTGATCGCCTGGAACACTTACCACCTCTGCGACGATGGGTAGCTTGCCGAATTTCGTATAAATGTCGTCAAAGGTCAGCCAGATTTTTGCGCGTCCGCTGACGCCGGCGGATTCGATGCGGCTGACGTGGCCGTGAATCTCCGCGCCGGGCGGTAAATAGATGCCGCGACCGGCCTCAAGCGGTTCGACAGTCCTTACTATGAATTTGGCGTTTTCTTCCGTCCCCTTGGAAGTGAGGTCTTGTTCGAGAACCACGAGGAATTTTGTTCCCGGGGCAACCGCGAACGTCTCGGGCGGCAAGCCGTGCCTGCGTCCATCGGCCTGCTGGGGTTCAGGCGCAGATTGCCCGTTATCCTGTAGTCTGTTTTGCTGAATTTCCTTCGCAGTTGCTGGGAAAATTATGGCCGCGAGAATTATGGCGAATAGGGCGCTATTGGATTTCGCGTACGTTAAAAAGTTTCGGGTCATGCTTTTCTCCCCAGATTCTTATTTCCGCCGGTGGTCAGTTTTGATGCGCAGAATATTAGATGCGGCCTGGGTGCCAACGCGTGTTTTAAGGGTATTTCTTCATCCGCGGCAATGCAAGAGGGCGTGTTTATTAGCAGACTGCCCGGTCTTAGTGCCCAAGAAACTTTCTGATGCGTCGTAAAACCTCGGCATACATGGCCGGCGTAACCTTACCGGTCTGGGTGTTTTGTTGGCTGGGGTGATATACGCCGAACAATCGGGGCGCGGGCGGAGGCAGTTGAAGTTCAGCGCCATGCGCGAAACGGTAGGGTGTTCGCGAAGTAATGAGCGCTCGTTGCTTCAGTATTTCAAGGTAGGCATCCCAGGCGATGCGGCCTAGAGCCAGCACTGCTCGCGGTTCCAGGATGCGGATTTCGCGTTCCAAGTAGCCGCGACAGTTCAGGATTTCGCTTGGCAACGGTTTGTTATCTGGTGGGGCACAGCGTGCCGTGGCGGTGATGTAACTATTGACGAGTTGCAGACCATCATCGCGGCGCGCAGAGGTGGGCTGGTTCGCGAAGCCAGCTTCGTAAAGCGCAGCAAAGAGAAAATCACCGGAGCGGTCGCCGGTGAATACGCGACCAGTGCGATTTCCACCGTGTGCAGCGGGCGCGAGCCCGACGATCAGTAACCTTGCGTCGGGATCGCCGAATCCCGGCACCGGTTTGCCCCAATATTCCCAATCAAGATAGGCGCGCCGCTTTGCGTGAGCAACGCGCTCGCGATATTCCACCAGGCGCGGGCACAAGCGGCACGCCACCACCTCGCGGGCAAGGCGCTTAAGCGCACCCTGGCGGTTCACGCGAGAAGTCCCAGAACCTCATCGTGAATTTGCGCGTTGCTGCTGACGAATTGCCCGCTGTAAATAGTTCGCTCGCCCAGCAGATTTGTGGATTTTCCTCCGGCTTCCTCCACGATCAGACCCAGGGGAGCCAGGTCCCACGGCATGGAGGTCCAGTCCACGGCGCCGTCGATGGCGCCTTCGGCAACCAGCATGTGTTGCCAAAAGCCACCCAGAGAGCGGCTGTTTCGCACCGCATCGTGGAGGCGACGCAGTTTCGCACGGTCGTTTGCGTCTTTTTTAGGGCCAGTGCCGGTGGTGAAAATCATGGCTTCACTGAGCTTCGAAACCTTCGATACGTGAATCTTTTTGCCGTCGCGAAAAGCACCTTCGCCACGATACGCGAACCATCGTGTGCCGAGCGCGGGAGCGCTCACCATGCCCGCGACAATTTCTCCGCGGTGTTCAATTCCGAGCAGCGTTCCAAAAGTGGGAATACCGCGCGAAAATTCTTCAGTGCCGTCGATAGGGTCGATGATCAATCTTGCTCGGTCGCCGGAGCTGGCAGCTTCCAAATCGCGGCCGCCCATTTCCTCGCCCAGAACATCGAGAGCCAGTCCGCTGGCGGCTACTTTTTTACGCGCCATTTCTTCGACGCCGCGATCGGCCTGGGTCACCGCGGAGCCATCGCCCTTGCGGTCCACGCGCATTTCCACTGCGCGAAAATATCGCATGGCGATGAGGTCGCCCTCCTGCACGATGGAATCGAGCAGCGGGCCGTATTGTTCGCGATATCCCATCATTTCTCCGTCGGCTCGCAGCCTTATGCAAAGCTAGCGGCGTCCTTACGCTTCCGATTTGACACGTCCGCCGCGGCTACCTAGCATACAAACTTACCCATTTGAGCGCTCAAACCAACCCCGGAACGATGCTGGACCGCATTCTCGAATCTCGTCGAGCCGAGGTGGAGCATCGCAAATGCGTGCTGCCCGAGACCGCGCTGAAATACGGCGCGAAGGCGGCGTCGCCGGTGCGCGATTTTTATTCCGCGCTGTCACGCGACGGGCTAAACATTATCGCAGAACTGAAGCCGGCATCTCCTTCACGCGGAGTTATTCGCGAGCCATTTGACGCGCCGGAGCTGGCCAAGAGTCTGTCGGAAGCCGGCGCCGTGGCGCTTTCTGTGCTCACCGAAGGCGAATATTTTCATGGGTCGCTAAAAAATCTTCGTGATGCGCGAAGGTCTACGGGCCTGCCGGTGCTGCGTAAGGATTTTATTTTTGACCCCTGGCAAGTTTGGGAAGCGCGGGCTAATGACGCGGACAGCTTTCTGCTGATCGTCGCGGTGTTAAGCGATTCTCTCTTGCGCGATCTGATTGCCCTTGGCCGCGAAATCGGCATGGAACCTTTGATCGAAGTGCACACTGCCGGGGAGTTGGAGCGAGCTCTGGTGGCTTCGGCGAAAATTATTGGAGTGAATAATCGCGATTTGAAAACCATGGCGGTGCGCATCGAAACATCGCTGGAACTGGTCGAACAGATTCCAGAAAATTGCGTGGCGGTCAGCGAGTCCGGCATTCGAAACCATCAGGACGTTGTAAAGATGCGCCAGGCCGGCTTTGACGCCTTTCTCATTGGTGAACATCTAATGAAGGCGGCCGATCCAAGAGCGGCGCTATTCGAATTGCTTGGACAGCCGTGCGTGACCAGAGAGCACTTCGATGCGGCCTCCGCGGCCACCGACGCGAAGAACGGTAATTGGCAAAATTAAGTATGATCCGAGTAAAAATTTGCGGGATTACTAAGGCCGAGGACGCCCGTGTTGCATGTGAGGCCGGCGTCGATGCCATTGGTCTAAACTTTTATCCGCGAAGCCCTCGCGCGCTTTCAGTCCAAAGGGCCGCTGAGCTTCGAGCTTCAATTCCCTCAGGCGTGGAGGTTTTTGGTGTTTTTGTAAACGCCGAAGCCAATGAAGTTATGGAAATATTCCGGCAAGTCCGGCTCGATGCGCTGCAATTACATGGCGATGAGTCGCCCACAACGGTTACACAGTTGGCTCGCCTAGCTCCGGTCTTTAAGGCGCTACGGGTCGGCCCCGATTTTTCCGCCGCTACCTTGGAAAACTATCCCGATGTTTCAGGGTTCTTATTCGATACCGCCGATGCCATGCCTAGTCAATATGGTGGAACCGGCCGGCTGGCGGACTGGGGCGTCGCTCAGCAGGCGGCGCGCAGCCACAGAATCATCCTGGCTGGCGGCTTGAACGCCGAAAATGTGGCCGCCGCGATCCTACGAGTGCGCCCTTATGGTGTGGATGTGGCCAGCGGCGTGGAAGCTTCGCCCGGTGCAAAAGATCATGCTCAGTTACGCGAGTTTGTTCGCGAAGCGCGTCGAGCTGACCAGGAACTGAATTTACCAGTGGAGAAATTGCGGGCCAGATGAGCTCCATTCTTAAATCCCTGAGCTATTCGCCTGGGCGTTTCGGTCCGTACGGTGGCCGCTACGTTCCTGAAACGTTGATGGTGCCGCTTTTCGAACTGGAACGCGCTTATGAGTTGGCAAAATCGGATCCGGGTTTTCAGGCTCGCCTCGCCGATCTGCTCAGAAATTTTGCCGGCCGTCCCACACCTTTACAGTTTGCGGAGCGACTCACCAGCAAATTGGGCGGCCCCAGGATTTATTTGAAGCGCGAAGATTTGTTGCACACCGGCGCGCACAAAATTAACAACGCCATTGGTCAGGGATTGCTGGCCGTAAGAATGGGCAAGCCCCGCATCGTGGCCGAAACGGGCGCGGGACAACACGGCGTAGCCTCCGCCACGGTGGCTGCGCAGCTTGGTCTCGAATGTACCGTGTACATGGGCACCGACGATATGGCGCGGCAAGCACCCAACGTTTCACGCATGCGCATTCTGGGCGCGAAGGTTGTTGGCGTGGAGTCCGGCAGCCGCACTTTGAAAGATGCCATCAACGAAGCGATGCGCGACTGGGTTACCAATGTGCGAAACACGCATTATCTTCTGGGCTCTGTGCTGGGCGCGCATCCCTATCCCACCATGGTGCGCGATTTCCAGTCGGTGATCGGCCGCGAAGCGCGCGAGCAAATCCTCGCCGCGGAAAAGCGTTTACCGACACATTTGTTTGCCTGCGTGGGAGGCGGTTCGAATGCAATTGGACTCTTCTATCATTTCCTGCGTGATACGGATGTAAAGATGATCGGTATCGAGGCTGGCGGCCGTGGCACCGGTTCGGGCGAGCACGCAGCGAGGTTAGGCGCGGCGCTAGGGTTTACCGGGGGGCGTCCGGGCGTTCTCCACGGCACTTACACCTACGTGCTGCAAAACGAAGACGGACAGATTTCCACCACGCACTCTATTTCCGCCGGACTCGATTACCCGGCGATCGGCCCGGAACATGCGTGGCTCGCGGATGAAAATCGCGCCGAGTATTTTGCGATGTCGGACAATGCATCGCTGGATGCGGCGCGATTGCTTTGCCGCAGCGAAGGAATTATTCCCGCGCTGGAATCAGCGCACGCTCTTGCCGGCCTGATAGAACGCCTTCCGTCGTTGCATAAAAACGATCTCGTCATCCTCAATCTATCCGGGCGTGGCGACAAGGACATGGACACTTACTCGCGCCTGCTCTAAGCTTTCCCGATAAATAATGAGCATTTCTGCCACGCAACCAAATCGTATTGAAAACTGTTTTGCCAAACTCCGTGCCACCGGCGAAATGGGCATTGTTGCGTACATCACCGCCGGCGACCCATCGCTGGATGCCACGCGGGAATTTGTGTTGGCGTTGGAAGAGGCTGGCACGGATGTAATCGAACTGGGCGTTCCGTTCAGCGATCCGCTGGCGGACGGGCCGACCATTCAACGCGCCTCGGAACGCGCCTTGAAGTCCGGTGCCAGCTTGCCAAAAATTCTGGAACTGGTGGGCCGCATTCGGAAATCCTCCCAGATTCCGCTGGTGCTCTTTAGCTATTACAATCCAATTCTACAGATGGGGCTCGAAATATTTGCCGCTGCGGCTTCCGAAGCGGGAGTCGACGGCGTGCTAGCGACGGATCTATCGCCGGAAGAATCGGTGGAATACCGACAAATTCTTGCGAGGCATCATCTGGACACAATTTTTTTGTGCGCGCCGACCTCTACGGATGAGCGGCTAGCCAGCATCGCGAAATGCTCCAGTGGCTTTCTGTATCTGGTGTCACGTACCGGTGTTACCGGAGCAAAAGATACGTTGCCGGATGATTTGCCTGCCTTGTTAAGGCGGGTACGAAATTTTACGACGCTGCCTATCGCGGTGGGCTTTGGAATTTCGCTTCCGGGTCACGTTACTTTGCTAGGAGGACTAGCGGATGCTGCAGTAGTGGGCTCTTCGCTGGTGGCTGAAATTGAACACGCAAAAACGCCTCAACAGGCCGCAAAGGCTCTGGGTGAGCGGATACGTATCCTGAAAGAAGCGGCTCGCCACGGGCTTTCCAAACGAGAGGCGGCGCCGTGAATCTCCAGGACTGGCGAAGTCGGATCGATGAGATCGACCGCAAACTAGTGGAATTGTTAAATGAGCGTTCACGCTGCGCGCTGGAAATCGGCAAACTTAAGCACGCGGCAAATTTGCCGCTATATCAGCCGGAGCGGGAGAAAGAAGTATTGCAAAACGCCGAGCAATCGAATCCTGGCCCGCTAACGAATAGCGCAATTCGGCGTCTATTCGAACGCATTATCGATGAAGCGCGAACAGCGGAACGCGCGGCTATGGAGCCGGAAGCGAAAAAGCTCTAAAGAATAATTCGGCTAAAAAAAGTGATGGGTGCCATGCAAATCGAAGAAGGGAACAAAGAGCGCTCATGGTAATTGTGATGCAAGAGGGCGCCACCGACGCCCAGATCCAACATGTGATTGACCGGCTCGTCGCCAGCGGATTTAACGTGCATCGCTCCACGGGAGAATCGCACACAGTGCTCGGCGCCGTTGGCGTGCACCGCGATTTCGATCATCGCGATTTCGAATTGCTCGATGGCGTGCGGGAAGTGATGCGCGTCACGCAACCTTTCAAGCTAGCCAGCCGCCAATTTAATCCGCAGGGAACGATTATCAATCTGGGTCGCGGTGTAACCATCGGCGGTAATGAAGTAGTCGTCGCGGCGGGGCCGTGCTCCGTGGAATCGCGCGAGCAGATTTGCATTATTGCGGAAAGCGTGGCGAAGTCTGGAGCCAAAATTTTGCGCGCCGGGGCCTTTAAGCCCCGCACGTCTCCCTACGCATTTCAGGGCATGGGCGAAAAGGGCCTGGAATTTATGCGTGAGGCTGCTGAAAAATTCGGCCTCTTTACCGTGAGCGAAGTCATGGACGCTTCGCAGATTCAAATGATGATTGGCTACGTGGATATTCTGCAGGTCGGCGCGCGCAACATGCAGAACTATCATTTGCTGCGTGCCTTGGGTGAAGTGCGCAAGCCCATTCTGCTCAAGCGTGGAATGTCCGCGACCATGGAAGAGCTGTTACTAAGCGCTGAGTATATTCTTGCTGGCGGAAATCCGGACGTCATTCTATGTGAGCGAGGCATCCGCACTTTTGAAACTTACACGCGCAATACTTTTGACATCGCGGCCATTCCGGTGATCAAGAAGCTGTCGCATCTGCCCATGATCGGCGACCCCTCCCACGGCACTGGACGCCGCGACAAAGTTGCACCTATGGCGCGAGCAGCAGTGGCCGCGGGAGCCGACGGTTTGCTGATCGAAGTGCACAACGATCCCGATCACGCACTGTCGGATGGAGCGCAGTCGCTTGATCCCGGCCAGTTCGAGCAATTGATGGGCGAATTGCGCATTATCGCGCCGGCTATTGGACGGCGCATAGCGTGACCGTGGTCCAATTCATAGCCTGATTCATGTCGCCAGCACACCTCATCAATCGTGTCAGCATCCTCGGTACCGGCTTGATCGGCGGTTCGTTTGCGTTGGCGCTTCGTAAATATACGGAAGGGATTCACATTACTGCGTGGGATCGCCGGGACACCGTGGCGCGCGCAAAAGATCTGGGTGTGGCAGACCAGATTTTTTCTGGTGAACTGAAGCCCGCCATCGAAAGTGCTGACCTCATTTACGTGGCGCTGCCGATCAGTACGACCTTGGATGTTCTGCCCGAGATTGCGCGTCATAGCCCGCCACACGCCTTGGTGACTGATGCTTGCAGCACCAAGGTGCGTATCGTGCGCGCGGCGGAGGAATTATTTTCGGGAAGTGGCGAGAAGCTTTTTCTTGGCGGGCACCCGATGGCGGGAAAGGAATTGTCGGGAATTGCGAATGCCGACGCGAATTTATTTCGCGACACCACTTACGCGCTTATCGGCGAATCCTCGTCGAATGCCGATGATGAAGCGGAGCGGCGCTCACCGCCTGAAGGCGATCCGGTCCCGTCGCCCTCGCGTCGTACTTTGGGTATATCTAAGGACGATCCGCGCGTACTCGCCTTCGTGAAGATCATCGGCAAAATTGGCGCGCGGCCACTTTGGTTAGGAGCGCAACAACACGATTACGCCGTGGGCCTCGCATCGCATCTTCCGCAACTCGCCGCGGTAGCGCTGGCTTCCTTTCTTTACGATCATCTGGACGAAAATGGTTTGCCCATTGCGCTCGCCGGTCCCGGCCTGCGCGACACGCTGCGGCTAGCCGGCAGCCCTTACCGCACCTGGCGGGACATTGTGCTGACTAACCGGGAAGTTCTTTCCGCCGGGCTCGATTTGTTTGCTCGCCGGCTCGACGAACTGCGCGACAAGCTCGCTTCCCGCGAACTGGAAACCGACTTCGACGCCGCCAACGAACTGTATAAACTGCTACGCAGTTTTTAACCGCGACAACTCAGCGTATGGTCTTGTCAACAGCCCGACAGCTTGCATTACACTAAGCTCTGTTCGCGAGAGCATTCATGGACAAGCGTATTTCTTCAGCTGATGCGGCCATCGAAAAGTTGACCGATGGCGTCACCATATTGATGGGCGGATTCGGTTTGTGCGGCATTCCAGAGAATTTGATTGCCGCCGTGCGCCGTAAGGGCACCAAAAATCTCACCATTGTCAGCAACAACGCGGGCATCGATGATTTTGGCATCGGGATTCTGCTACGAAGCCGGCAAGTCCAAAAAATGATCTCCACCTATGTCGGCGAAAATAAATTGTTCGAACGGCAGGTGCTCAGCGGGGAACTGGAAGTCGAACTGAATCCACAGGGTACCTTGGCGGAACGCTTGCGCGCCGGAGGAGCAGGGGTGCCGGCTTTCTTTACACCCACAGGAGTGGGCACCATGGTTGCCGAGGGAAAAGAGACCCGCGAATTTGATGGGCGGCAATACGTGATGGAACGCGGATTGCGCGGCCAGTTCGCATTTGTGAAAGCCTGGAAAGGCGACCGCTGGGGAAATCTCGTTTACCGGAAAGCGGCACGAAATTTTAACCCGCTGATGGCTACCGCCGCGGACTACGTGATCGCAGAGGTGGAACAGCTAGTGGATCTCGGTCAACTGGATCCGGATTCCATTCACACGCCGGGAATTTTTGTGAATGCCATCTTTCAGGGAACGGCGTACGAAAAGCGCATTGAGAAACGCTGTATCAGAAAAGAATAGTTTGGCACTCTGGGCCGCAGAAGTGAAAGGGCGTACATGGATTTATCCGAAGAACAAAAACGTGAGCGCATCGCGCGGCGTATAGCGCTGGAGCTGCGCGACGGTTTCTACGTAAATCTCGGCATTGGTATGCCGACTGCCGTAGCGAACTACGTGCCGCAAGGCATGGAAGTGGTTTTGCAATCTGAAAACGGCATGCTAGGTGTGGGACCGTACCCCTTGGAGTCTGAAGTCGATCCGGATTTGATCAATGCCGGCAAAGAAACCGTCACCGAACTCCCAGGCACTTGCTATTTTTCGTCCGCAGATTCGTTCGCGATGATCCGCGGAGGGCATGTCGATCTTACGGTTTTGGGCGCGCTGCAGGTGGATGAAAAAGGGACGCTGGCGAACTGGGCTATTCCCGGAAAGATGCTGAAAGGCATGGGCGGCGCGATGGATCTGGTCGCCGGCGCGAAGCGTGTGTTCGTCGCCATGGAACACGCCACGCGGGACAGGCGCCCAAAAATTCTAAAAAAGTGCACGTTGCCTCTTACCGGCCTGGAAGTCGTGGATCACATCGTCACGGAACTAGCGCTAATCGATGTGACACCGCAAGGTTTGCTGCTCCGGGAGTTAGCGCCGGGCATCAGTGTTGAAGAAGTTCAATCGCTCACGGAGCCGAAACTCTTGCTGCCTCCCGGCGGTCCTCGAACGATGCCTGTTTGATTTCCGCTCAGGCCAGGTCCTCAGGAAGAGCTGAGCCGCCTCGAAGTAGTGAACGAATAATGAAAAGCGGAAAACACCGTTAGGCCCGTCACCGCATAAATCAGAAAGCGATTTAACGGCGTAAATGCGGGATGCGGATACGCCGCCGACAAAACCACCATGAACACCAGAAGAATTTGCAAAGCGGTCGTCAGTTTTCCATAAATGCTGGGCGGAAAAGGCCGGTAGCCGGAAATCAAAAGTATTACCACGGCAACCATCAGTATCAGCACATCGCGGCTGAGCACGATGATGGTCAGCCACCACGTCAGTTTTTGTTTGAACGCCAGAATGATGAAAGAAGAAGAGAGCAACAACTTGTCCGCGATGGGATCCAGATACGCGCCCAGCGGTGAACGCTGATTCAGTTTGCGGGCTAGTAATCCGTCGATGCCGTCGGAAAGTCCGGCGGCCACCAACACCAGAAGCGCCCACCGGTACTGTTCATAAGAAATGAGAATCAGGAAAAACGGCAGGAAGCCCAGCCGCAACAAGGTGATTTGATTAGGTACTGTCCAGATGGGGCCTTGCATTGCCGATGAGGATAACGCAGTTCACGCAAATTGCGCGAGATAGTCACCGAGGGAGCGGCCTATTTTGCGTTGGAAAAGTTCCGCCATCGAGGGAATGGAGCCAGTAGATTCGTCCAGAGAAATACGCTCCACGCGATTCATGGGGAAGAAAATGGTGGGGAATCCCACACGTTCGCCGTCCGGCTCGTTGATGGCGCGCACAAAGTGGTCGAAAGAGTTGAGGTCAATGCCACGCACGGTAATACCGGCCTGATTGAGCACGAGCAATTCCCCCCAAAACTTTTCTTTTGGAGAGTGCAAGCTCACGACAATGATCGAATGCAGGTCCATAGTTGAATTTGCTTTGGCCCGGCGGCGGTGTTGAATACACGCCAGCGCTACTGAGAGTAGCGCATTTCGCAATGTTGGAATCAGCTCAGTCGAGCTGGCGTGTTGTGTGGTTAACCGTAGCCGGGAAAAGTTTACCGTAAGGGATCGCGGAAATGCAGCATCATGAATGCAAAGCTAGCCAGCAGCACAATAGCCGCGCTCCAACCTAGCGCATGAGCACGTTTCAATTCGATGGGATTCATGGGTTCACGATCGGCAAACACCTTTCCAAGCAAAAAGCCCGCCGCTAATCCGCCGAAGTGCGCCCAATTATCGATGCCAGACATGATAAAGCCGAAGACGAAGATCGAAACCACCCAGGAAATCAGTCGTGAACGCAGCGCTTGCATGGACGATCCGCCGCGGCGAGTGGTAATCGCAATCATCACTCCGATCAGTCCCAATATCGCGCCGCTTGCGCCCACGCCCAGCGCGGGGTGAGGCCTAAACGGAGTAAAGGCGCTAAGAACGTAGCCGCCAATTCCCGTCGCTGTGTAGAGAAACAAAAATCGTGCCGAGCCATACACCTCCTCCACTACCGGCCCTATATCCATCAGCACCATCATGTTGAAACCGATGTGAATTAAGCCGCCATGAAGAAACATGGCTGTTACCAGGCGATACGGCTCGCCATGTACGATGGCTGGTGCCCACAAGGCGCCAAGCCGGTAAAGAACTTCTCCGTCGAGACCAAAGAGAATCCGCAGGCCGCCGCCCTGGCCGCCCTGTAACGTGAGAACCACACTGATACCAAAAATCAGAATGTTGGCGATCAGCAGTGCCGTCGTAACCGGCGCCCGGGTCCCTCCAAAGAACCCCGAGAAGCGCCGATTTAGGGCCGCCATCGAAAAATTAAGATTGGTGCCGCACTGATGACAACGCGTCGCGTTGATGCCCACCAGCGTTCCGCAGGCGGGACAAATTTTGGGCCGCGGCTGTTGATCGCCGCCCCCTGCAAAAAGCCCGCTCATCGCACTTCGCCAGCGATTCACGCGCATCTGCCACTGATAAGGAAGTGCCATTCTCCTCCTTGCGACCCGCACACCGCGTTCCTATAATACCCAAGTCGGCGAAGTTGTCTGACTTGCGAAGGCTCGGTCACCGTAAGAGGGCAAAACATGGACAAATTTGAGGAAATTGGGCAGCGGCTCGACAAAGAACTGGCGCGATTGCGTAAATATGTCGAAGAAGAAGTTGCGCCCGGCACCGAAAAGCGCACCGCACGATTCCTTCGCGAGGTTTCGGAATTGTTGACCGATGCCGCGAAGAAGCTGGAAGCGCGGACCGCAGGTCGGGACACGGGGTCTGCGAAAGACGCTCATTCTTAACGAGACTGGAACGACACGCGCATCCATGGGCCGCCAGTGAACGCAGCGATACCGCGACAGAAATTCGGCCCACGACTCAATTCCCAAATATTTCCTACCACGCGGCCTAGTCCAAAAGTTGACTGCCTCAAATTCGCACCCTTAATAATTTTGGTAGTCTGCGTTCTCACCGCGATCTCAGGATGTGCTTCGCGTAAACCGGTAGCGGCCAGTCAGCCGCCGACTGACACCTCTTCCGCACCTGAAACGGCCTCTGAATCCGCCAAGGCCTCAACGCCAGCAAGTCCGGCGCGTTCCGTTGCCGGTGCAAAGCGCCGCAGGGACGCCGCCGCCATTCCTGTGCCCGCAGGCTACGAGGAAAAAGGCGAAGCGTCGTGGTACGGCGTGCCATTCCACGGACGGCAAGCGTCAAACGGCGAAATCTATGACATGAACAAACTCACCGCCGCACATCGCACGCTGCCCTTTGAAACCATGGTGCGGGTCACCAACGAGAGAAACGGAAAATCCACCGTGGTGCGCATCACCGATCGCGGACCGTTCGTGAATAACCGCATTATTGATCTTTCTTATGCCGCGGCGCGCGAGATCGATTCCATCGGCCCGGGAGTTGTGCCCGTGCGCTTGGAGGTTTTATCGACAGGCATAGATCCCGAGACGGGATTTTTTACGATTCAGGTGGGATCGTTTCGCGAGCGCACCAATGCCGAGCGATTACGCGAACGCTTGAGCGCCACCTACTCTCCGACTTTTGTTAAACGCTACGACACCAGCAGCGGTGTTTTTTACCGCGTGCACGTTGGCAAGGTATCCGGCGAAGAAGCCGCCAAGGAATTCGGCGAGCGCCTGCGTTCAAGCGAGGGAGTTGCACCGATGGTAATTCGGCTCGATGATACTTTTTCGGAGGCGGGAGAAAATCAATGAGCACCGACTGTCTTTTCTGCAAAATCGCTGCGAAACAAATCCCCGCAAAAATTGTGTACGAAGATCCTGACGTTTTCGCTTTTGAAGATATTGGCCCGCAAGCGCCCACACATTTGCTGATATGCCCCCGTAAACACGTCGTCTCGCTGGAAGATGTGACTGACCAGGATGAATTAATGCTGGGTCATTTGCAGACGGTGGCGGCAAAGCTGGCCAAGCAAAGAGATTTGCAGCAAGGTTATCGTACCGTAATCAATACCGGCCAGAACGCGGGCCAGTCAGTGCTGCACCTGCATCTTCACTTATTGGGCGGCAGAAACATGCGATGGCCCCCGGGTTAATGACCAGGTGCTCAGGCACCGAAGTGTAGAAACGAAAGATCTAAGTGGATAAAAAAAAAGGGGTGCCGCCGTTAACCAGCCGCGGCATCCCTTTTTTGAGTACAAATCCCTGATCAGCGATTATTGTTTAGTCAGAATAATATCGTCGAACGCCAGGCTGTAAGCCGCACTGCCGGGGTTCTTTCCTACCATTGTAAATGTAAATGGATAGCTTCCGGCGCTGGGGAAATTAACAGACCCCAGGTCGGTGACGGCGTAGGCATCGCCGCTTGATATAAATTGGTCAATGGGAGGGCCAACGTTGACATTGTTGATCGTTGTTTGCACGATTCCGCGAGGCTGATACTGCTTGTAGGAAATTTTCACGTCATACGTTCCAGCCGCAGGAACGTTGACCATAAAGGTCACGTTATCTCCCACACTCGTGGAATAGAACATGGTGCCCAAATTGTCGGGGAAATTCTGGTAGCTGAATACTTGAACGCCTGGGCCTGATGTAGTTGCGGCGGCTGCCAAGTTAGCCGTTGGCACTACCAGCGCGTTAGCAGAGGTCCCTGTACTGTATGACCACGTCAATATTTGTTCGTCGGATACCAAACCGCCGGTAGCGCCGGTGAAGCCTACATAACCGTTCGAGCCCACCGCGCCG
>Ga0185299_10001100_pt1 | contig 58424 bp, 61 predicted proteins | sample PaiPotPPA55metaG_FD_128002 | JGI IMG/M metagenome (GOLD analysis project Ga0185299, IMG submission 128002) | Iron sulfur acid spring bacterial and archeal communities from Banff, Canada, to study Microbial Dark Matter (Phase II) - Paint Pots PPA... ... | reverse complement strand
CCCATACAGCAATGACGTATCAAACAGATTCGAGGTCACATGTTTTTGGCGGTGTTTTTACCACGGCCTGCTAGCCAGCGTTCGTGATTTTCGGGTGATTCCCTTTTCTTGCGCGCCATGCTGCTCCGATCGTCAGCCTTTAGCGGGAGCGGCTTGGGCAGCGGCGGCGGCCGTCTGTTTCTCCGGCTTTTCCTTTGCTCGAGCCTTCACGCCTGCATTCTCCTCATGCTTATAGGCGTCCAACTTGCTTCGGATCAACTTCGGGTTTAATCCCTCGACAATCGCCACGACGCCTTCGAGCTTCAACTCTTTCATCTCTGTCTCCCACTCGATCCTGGATTTGATCTTGGTGGCTGCCGGCAGCAGTATGATATTTGCCAGTCCGACGCCGTACAGTGTCGCCACGAACGCTACCGCGATTCCCCGTCCAACTTCTTCGATATTCGCCAGATTTTTCATTACCTGGATCAGGCCCATTACCGCGCCGATAATTCCGATGGTCGGGGAGTAACCGCCGGCGCTTTCGAAAACCTTCGCCTCCGCCAGGGCGCGGTTCTCCGCCGTGTCGATTTCCAGTTGCATCATGTTGCGAATCTCTTGGAGATCGGTGCCATCCACCGCCAGGGTAAGGGCTTTTTGCAGGAATGGATCCTGGATTTCCAGGGCCTCATTCTCCAAGGAGACCAGGCCATTCTTGCGAGCCTTGGTCGCATACACGATCAATTCTTCGATGGCTTCGTCGGGAGATCCGGTCTTGTCCATCAGCACATGGATCAATCGCAACGCAGCCCCATTGAGCACGCGAATGGGAGTGCTCACCATCACCGCTCCAAAAGTTCCACCCAACACAATCAACGCTGCGGTAATCTGCGAAACGTCGCTGATCTTGCCGCCCTCCATCAGCAGGCCTCCGACGATGCCACCGAACGCCAGTAAAATACCTGCGACGGTGGCGAAGTCTGGTCTGGCTCCAGCTTTCTTGCCCTTTTCGAGGCCCGGTTTCTTCGCCTTCGCCCTCTCCGCGCCGGGCTTCTCTTGCTTAGGTTGCTCCGCCATACGCTAACGTTGTTCTTCCAAGGCAGGCGCCGGTTCTTCGCACGTTGACACCTTCTCTGGAAGGTTCGCAATCTCTGGCAGGTTCGCAATCGTCCGGCGAAAATCAATCACTCTTTCAATCACCTCATCAGCCGACTCCAACACCATGAACTTCTGCCCGCTCGTCATGGCGATCACCGTATCGGGCGTAATCTCCACGTGCTCAATCAGATCGGAGTTCGACACTAAGGGCACGTGGTTGATGCGAGTAAGCCGGATCATGGGGATGCTCAAGTCCCTTATCGGCTAGAAGAAGGCTTATTTTAGAAGCGCCCGGCTTTCCACCGGCCGCTACTTTAGGTGAGAATTTCCAGAATTGCTGTGAGTTCTTTGCGGATTTGATCCAACACCGGGGAAGCGTCGTTAAACAAATCGCCCTGGGAGCGCTTGGATTTCTTCACTGCCCCATCCGAAGATTTCCCCGTCGCTTCCCGCGGGCGCGCGTCCAGAAACTTCCTGGCGCCCTCGATAGTGTAGCGTTTATCGTAAAGCAGGCGCTTTATCTCCAACACCAGCTCGACGTCCTTGCGACGATAGAGACGGTGGCCTTTGCCGGATTTCTTCGGCCCCAATGACGAGAACTCCGTCTCCCAAAATCGCAGTACGTACGGTTTGATTCCGGCCAAGCGGCTCACTTCGCCGATTCGAAAGTATAGTTTGTCCGGGATTTCGGGCCGCTCGCGTTCAACTGCCGGCTGTGACATCCTTGGCACATTCTAACAGAGAACCTAACAGAGAACCCAGACGCACGCATCCAGGATGGCGGGGGCAGGGCGACCTGCACCTGCGCGCGACCCCGATCCCGCCAGCGTACAATGACCAACGTACAATGACCGACGTACAATAAAAAGATAAATGAGGTTTACAGCGCAGGGGTTCAGTGCGCGCTTCTGGTCCCTCATCGGAGCAACCTTCCTCGGATTCCTCGGAATCGGGACGGTCTTACCGGGACTGGCGCCGCACATCCGTCACGATCTGGGTGGTTCCGACCAGACCGTGGGTTTCGTGATCGGCATCTTCTCGTTCGTCGCGCTCGGCTGTCGCTTTTTCTCAGGACCTTTGGCCGATCGACGGGGGCGCAAGATCGCATTTCTGGCCGGCCTCGCGAGTTGCGCGTTGGCTGGCGCAGCCTACCTTGCGCCGCTCGGTATCGCCGGAATGTATCTCGGACGAACCTTGCAAGGCTTCGGCGAGGCCTGTCTTTACACCGGAGCGGCCGCCTGGGCGGTGGAAGTTTCGGGCATCCATCGGAGCGCGCAGGCGCTCGGATATCTGAGCAGCGGAATCTGGGGAGGTATTTCCGCCGGACCACTGGTGGGACAGTGGCTGGGCTCGTTCGAGCGCGCGGCGGCGATGCAGATAATCACCGCTCTGATCGCATTTGTGATCCTGACGCGCGTGCGCGAAGATTACCAGCCCGAGGCGCATTCCGGCCGGCGGCGCTGGATACCGTCATCCTTGATAGCGCCCGGCGTCGCCATCGGATTTGTCAACGTGCATTACCCGGTGGTCGTTGGATTCCTGATCCTGCACCTGGCGCGGCACGGCGGTTCAGGGCCGGCTGCCTTCTCCGCTTATGCCGGCGTAGTCCTCCTCTCGCGATTCTTTCTGGGCGGACTGCCGGACCGCATGCCCGCGCGCATCACTTACAACTGCGGGCTGGCAGGGATGGCGCTGGCCTTGATCGTCATCGCACTCGGACCCGCTCCCGTGGTCGCGATCAGTGCGGGCGCGCTGCTCGGATTTGGCTTCTCATTTCCGTGGTCGTCAGTCGCGGCTACGGTACTAAAGCGGACTCCGGAACGTGAGCGCGGATCCACGGTAGGTGTCCTGAGTGCTTTCTACGATCTGTTTGTGGGCATTAGCTCATTCGTGGCGGGTGAGGTGTCAAGCCGTTTCGGTTATCCCGCGGCGTTCGCGATGGCTGCGGCGGCCATCGGCGCGGCTGCAATCGCGGGACTGTTTGTGTTCGGAGCCCGGAGTGCGGACCCCGCACTTGCCGATACTCCCGAACCTGCCCTGGACGCCACAGCCTCCTGTGAAAGCGGCGATTAGGTGTCGGGCTGAGAGTCAGATAATCTGAAAGCATGGCAGGTAAAACGGCTACCACCCAAGAGCGGATCGGACGCGTCGGCCAGCGCCGGCAGGCCGTTATCCCACGCGAAATCTTTGACAACCTCAACATGCGCGAAGGGGACTTCGTAGCAGTTGAGCAGCATGGGCGTTCTGTGGTCATAAAGCCAAAGAAACTGGTCGATCCCGATGATGTGCTCACCCCGAAGGAAGGGGCGCTCCTCAGGAAGGCCGAAGGCGAGATGAAGCAGGGTAAGTATGTGACCCTGGAGCAGCTCCACCATGACTTGGCACGTAAAGGTTCACGACGAAGCCGCAAGACAGCTTGAGGCAATCCCGCCAGATCGACGCAGACGTCCTGCGGCGCAACGAAGGTTCTTACAAATAACGATCGGCTGCCACGCGTTCCACGAGAATCACGAACAACGTCAGGAACCCGAGAACATAGGTTCAGGAACTCCCCAGAACTTCTTTCACTTTGTCCAACAGCGCGCCCAACGTGAACGGCTTCTGTAAGAATGCGGTTCCCGGTGGAAACTTGCCCGAGTAGATGGTGGCATCATCGGTGTAGCCGGAGACGTACAACACCTTCGCGGCCCCCCGTAACTCATGGAAGCGGTCCACCAGTTCGCGGCCACCCACTTCCGGCATGATGACATCGGTAATCAGCAGCTCGATCGGTCCGGGATGCTCGCGGCAAATAGCCAGCGCCTCGTCTCCGTTCGACGCTTCGAGTACTTCATAGCCTTGCCTCCGGAGAATCTTGCGGACCAGCGCGCGAATGCCGGCCTCGTCCTCCACGACAAGGATGGTCTCGAGATGAGAAGCAGGCTCCGACGGCGCGGCTTCGACAACTTTGGGTTCAGGTTGCCGCTCGATCGTTTCCTCGACGCGGGCCAAGAACAAGCTAATCACCGGCCCTTCGTACGGCTCGTTCGACACTGCGATATCACCGCCCCATTGACGGATGGTTCCATAGGCTCGGGACACCGCGCTCGCGGAGTCGTCAGTGGGCTCTTTGCCGGACAAAACCGATTCGAACAAGCTGGATTTCAAGTCGCCTTCAAACGGCCGTCCCGTGCCGCGAATGGTTATCACGCCATATGCTCCGGGATGAAGCGGAGCATCCGGACGCCTTAAATCTTCCCGAATATCGAGCCGCGAGGTCTCGATTCGAATCCGCCCTTTGCCTTGCACGATCTGTCGCAGACGCTCAACAATAGCGGCGATAATCTGTTCCAACTGGCTGGGCTCGGCCCTGACGACGTTCGAGTCCGGCGACAGCTTCACCTCCAGCTCAGTCTGTTCTCCCACCAGGACCCGCAGGTACTGCTGCACTGTGCCAAGCATCGTTTCCAGTTCAACCGTGCCGGCAGGAGCAGCCTGACGCCTTGCATAGCTGAGCAGTTGGCTGGTCAATCCCGTCATGCGTTCGGTTGCAGTAAGGACCTCCTGAATATCGGCACGCAGTGCGCTGCCCTGCGGCAAGCCATTCAGCAACTCCTCGCCGTATCCCGTCATGATCATGAGCATGTTGTTCAGGTCATGCGCCAGACGGCTGGCGAGTCTGGAGACGGCTTCCACGCGTTCGGCCTGCGTGAGTTGCTCTTCAAGCAGGCGCCTTTCGGTGACGTCCATGCTGACGCCGGCCAGCCGGTTCGAGCAACCCTGGGAATCCTCGACTACGCGAGCGTTTTCTCGCAGCCACACAACGCGTCCATCCGAGGCTACGGCTCGAAACTCACAGATGTGCGCTTCTCCGCTCTCGATTGCGCGCTGATAGGACTGCACCACCCAGTCCCGGTCCGCCGGATGCACGCGATCCGTCCAGAACGAGGCGTTCGTGGTCCAATGCTCCGCGGGATATCCCAACAATTGCTCCGCGTGACGACTCACGAATGCGAAGTTCTTGCCCGGCAGATCCAGCGTCCAGGCGGCGACCTCCAGATTGTCGAGGATTTCAGCACCAGGGGCATCTGCCACCGCCGACTTTTGTTCTGATACCTCGGCGGCGGGCGCAGGGGCAGTATTGGGTGTCGCGCTCAGAGACAGCGACGGTTGGGGAGCCTGCTCGATGGCAGAGAGATCTTCGATGCTAAGCAGCGCTTCCTGCGCGGCTTCGTCATCCCAGCTCCGAATGGGAAGAATTGCGATCCGGAGACGCCGCTTTTCGTCCGTTTCGGATTCAACCAGAATGTTCGTTTGAGCTACGCCGGTCTTCAGCACCGCCGTCACCCGATCGAGTACCCATCCCGGCACCAGCGCGTCCAGCCTGCCGCGCAAGGCATCGCCGCTGCGCAACCCAAAGATCCTTCGGATGGCCCGGTTGGCCGAGACGATCGACAGATCCGGCGCCAGCACCAGTAGGCCTACCGGAACGGAAGCAATGATCTCCTGATAATAGCGGCGTTCAGTTTCGACCAGCGCAAGAAGACGCGCAACTTCTCTGCCCTTCCATTGCTCCAGGTCGGCTCGCTCCATGATTGTCCTGTATTTAGTCTTTACTCTACCGGACACTAGGACAACGGTACTTTCAGGTTGGGAGGTACTTGGTACTTAGATGGCAGCTTGCTGCTTACTGCTTTTCCGCATCCTGCTTTTTCGCTTGTGGCCCCAGTACTTTCTCCACCTCCGAGAGCTGCTGCTTCACCTGGTCGAGGTCAGTCGCGTTGGGGGCGAAGTGAATATAGTCGCGTAGCTGTTCGGCGGCGCCGGCATAGTCCTTCTTCTGCGCGAGAATAGCACCGAGAACATGATTCATGGTGGCGTAGTGATGCGCTGCGTCATGCGAGATCCCCTCGCGCGCGCTTTTTTCCGCTGCATCCAGGTTCTTCATGTAGTAATTGGCAAGTGAATTGAAGAGCCAGGCCTGAGGAAAATCCACGGGGTTCAGACGCAGCAGATGATCGGTGTTATCGATGACCTCCTGCCATTTCTGCTCACGCGCGGCCATCGCCGCCAGCTCCTGATAAGGACTGACGAACTTCGAATCCGCGGCCAGTGCCTGGGCATAAGACTTGCGTGCTGCATCTTCGTTTTTCTTTTGCTGCTGGACAAGCCCGAGCTGGTACCAGGCCGTTGCATACTTAGGATAAACATCAACGGCTTTCTGGAAATCTTTTTCAGCCTCGTCCCATTTCTGTTTTTTCGCGGCGTCGCGGGCCTTGTCGAATGCTTTCTTGGCATCTTTGGGAGCGAAAGCGCTGGTGGCGCTGATGGTCAATCCTTCCACACCGGCGATCCGGTGCAGGAGGATCGTTCCGACATCGGGATTGTCCAATGCCCGGCGTGTACCCAGATTGATATGCTCGGATTGAAATCCGGCCAGAGCGGCCTGCAGATCACAGGCCATGAGATCGCGTTCACCCAGTCCGCCCGAATTGCCTTGCGAGCCCACGCGCCCTGTGTCTGAACCGCCGAAGGGACCGCCAAAGCCGCCACCGTTGACCGGTTGGCTCGCGTCCATCAGCGCCGCGTTGTTCATACGATTACTGAGGTCGATGCTGAACCCACCCTTCGAGTCGGTGAAACCCACCGAGCGGGGCGTTCCGCTGCAGACCAGTTGGATTGTTACCGAGTCTGAGGGAGCCGTGCCGTCATCCATGACCACTTTGCCCATAAGTACGAGCGGCCGCTGCGTCAGATCCGGGGTCGGGAAATTGCCCTGGTTGTTTCCCCGCTGGGTCCCAACTCCCGGCTGAGTGGGAGTATTCGGATTGGGATTCGTAGGAATACCGCCGGTCCCACCAGGACTGGTTGGCCGTGTCTGCGCCAACAGACCGATACTGAGCGTCAGCCCCAAGGAGCAACGCAGAAAAAGATGGGTTGTCATGAAAAGCCTCCCGCCTGGAGACATTATAATCTTTATCAATCACAAGCACTGTGAGACTCTTAGCCCGAACGCGTGGGAAAATGAAGGCATGTCAACGCTCGCGCGGGCTCGTTTGCTGCTGCCGCTGGTTTTTCTACTTTCCGCATGTTCGGAGGCGCCCAAGCCTGCGGAAACAACCAAGGCGCCAGAGAAACCACCCGAGCCGTTGACTGGACGACAAGCCTTTCAGATGATGTATCCACAGGCCCGCGGTTGGGCGCCGGATGCGCAACCGTTGGAGCTGCGGAGCATCAATCTGTCACAGGTCAAACCCGAGAAGGGTAAAGCCGGAGGCTGGCAGGCGATCTTTGTTTCGCCGTCGCTCGGGAAGTCCCGGGCTTACACCTATTCCGCGGTGGAAGCGGAAGGCAACCTGCACCAGGGCGTCTTCGCCGGTATTGCGGAAGATTACGCCCCAGGCCGTGGAGCTACTGCGCCCTTCTTGCCCGCCGCGCTCAAGATCGATAGCGACGAGGCGTACGACACCGCCGCGGCAAAAAGTCGGGATTACATCAAGAAGAACCCGAACAAGGTGATTTCATACTTGTTGGAGCAGAACAAGCGCTTTCCCGACCCGACCTGGCGTGTCATCTGGGGCGAATCGGTGAGCAGCAGCGACTATTCCGTATTTGTGGATGCCACGACGGGGATGTTGTTGGAGATAATGCATTAGCGGAACGCCGCGCGTGCTGCCTACTGCTTCCTGTTCTCTGTTCTACGCTTTCTAGCTTCCGCCTTGCGTTCGGTTTCCGGGCTGGCGAGCGACGTCATCTGAACCACGGGGATCAAGGAGTGCTGGGGCTCTGCCGCCGACCTCCTCGCTCGAACCGTGAGCTCACGATTTAGCGTGTAGACGAACTCTTCGATCTGCCGCTGCATGCCCGCCATCTTCTCGCGCATGTTCAAGATGATCTCGACGCCGGCCAGGTTTACTCCCAGCTCGCGTGTTAGCTTCAGGATCACTTCCAACCGTTCCAGGTCATCGTCGGTGTACAAGCGCGTGTTTCCTTCGCTGCGCGACGGTGCTAACAGCCCCTCCCGCTCATACAGCCGCAATGTTTGGGGATGGATCTGATATTGCTCCGCGACAGCGGATATCATGTACGCGGCTTTGGATCTGGCTCTGGCCATGGTTTATTCCTCGGTAGTCTTACACCTTGATAGATCTACACCTTGGTCCAAATCTCCTTGCGAGGATCTTCCGTATTCGCCTGCGACAGCTCCCGCAGCAGTTCCCGGGTGCGCTCGTCCTGAGCCTTTGGAGCCTGGATCACGACTTCCACAATCTCATCGCCCCGCTTATTCCTGCGTGAGTTCATGACGCCTTTTTCGCGCAAACGGAATTTCTGCCCGTTTTGCGTACCCTGAGGCACTTTGAGAAGAGCCCGGCCATCGATGGTGGGGACTTCAATCTTGGCTCCCAATCCGGCCTCGGAAACCGTCACCGGCACCTGGATGTGAATATCATCGCCTTCGCGCCCGAAGAACGGATGAGGAGTGACTCGAACGGTGATGTACAGATCGCCTGCCGCTCCAGTGTTTCTGCCAGCATTGCCTTTCCCCCCAACCCGCAGACGCGAACCGGACTGCGCGCCCGGCGGTATTCGCACTTCGACCATATCCTGCTTGGAAAGCCGCCCGTCGCCATGGCAGGTGGGGCAGACATTTCGCAGTCTGCCTTTGCCGTCGCAGCGCGGGCACGTGAGGCTGAATTTCATTGCACCCGCCATCTGCGTGACGTTTCCAGTGCCATCGCATTCCGGACAAACGGTGGTAGCGCCGCCTACCGAGCCCGAGTCGCCGCAGGTTTCACAAGTTTCCTGGCGGACGATGTTGAGCTTCACCTGAGTGCCGCGGATGGATTCCCAGAAATCGATATTCAGGCCATACTCGAGATCGGAGCCTTTTTCGGGACCAGCAGCGGCGCGATTATCGCCTCCCCGCCCACCGAAGAACTGGCTGAAAATGTCGCGGAATTGACTTGACCCAGCAGCGCCCCGGTCCGCGCCACCGGTCTGATTAACGTATTCCGAAAAATCGAAGCCGCCAAACCCCATGCCGGGATCGTAGGCTCCCCCGCCTTGGCCCGAGCTTGGGCCTCCCGGGGGAATGTTCTCGGAATAAAAACCGTGTTGGTCGTAAACCTGGCGCTTCTTGGAATCACTCAGGACATCGTAGGCTTCCTGAACCTTCTTAAAACGCTCCTCGGAGGCCTTGTCGCCGGGATTAAGATCGGGATGATGTTTGCGAGCTAGCTTGCGATAGGATTTGCGGATCTCGTCGGCCTTGGCGTCGCGAGACAGGCCCAGCACTCCATAAAAGTCTTGTTTGGAAGTGCTGGGCATATGAAAACGTCAGTTATTTTTTGTCGTCCACATCCACGAACTCGGCGTCGACGACATTGTCTTTGTCTTTGGGCTTCGAATCGCCACCGGCCGCGTGGCCGTCGCCCGACGGACCGCCCGGTTGTCCTCCTGGTTGTTCTCCAGGCTGACCTCCGGTTGGACCGGCGGATTTGTACATCGCTTCGGCCAGTTTGTGGCTGGCAGTTTCAAGCTTCGAGGTCGCCTGATTGATGCGGTCGATGCCGCCCTCGGACATGGCCTTCTTGGTCTCTTCAAGCGCTTCCTCCACCGCTTTGGCGTCGGACGCGTTGACTTTGTCGCGATGCTCCTTCAACATCTTCTCGATGTTGTAAACCATTGCATCGGCACGGTTGCGAGACTCGATCTCCTCTTTCTTCTTGCGATCGTCGCCGGCATGCGACTCGGCGTCCCGCGCCATCTTCTCCACTTCATCCTTGCTCAAGCCGGAAGAGGAGGTGATGGTGATCTTTTGCTCGTTGTTGGTGGCTTTGTCCTTGGCAGTGACGTTCAGGATACCGTTGGCATCGATATCAAAAGTCACCTCCACTTGCGGAATGCCGCGCGGAGCCGGAGGGATGCCAACCAGTTGGAAAACACCCAACATTTTGTTGTCCGACGCCATGGCGCGCTCACCCTGATAGACCTTGATCTCGACCGAGGTTTGACTATCGGAGGCCGTCGAGAAGATTTCGCTTTTGCGCGTCGGGATAGTAGTGTTGCGCTCGATCAGCCGCGTGAAGACTCCACCCAGCGTCTCAATCCCGAGCGACAGCGGCGTGACGTCCAGCAGAAGAACGTCTTTCACCTCGCCGCCCAGCACGCCGCCTTGAACCGCTGCGCCCACGGCGACCACTTCGTCCGGGTTGACGCTCTTGTTGGGCTCCTTGCCGAACAGATCGCGCACCTGTTGCTGCACTTTAGGCATACGCGTAGAGCCGCCCACCAGCACCACTTCGTCGATCTGCTGTGGCGTCACTCCCGCGTCCGCGATAGCCTGTTTGCAAGGACCGATGGCCCGCTCCAGAATGTCGGCCACCATTTGCTCCAGCCGCGCCCGTGTCAGCTTGGTGTTCATGTGTTTCGGGCCGCTGGCGTCGGCGGTCAGGAACGGCAGGTTGATCTCGGTTTCCAGTACCGTCGACAGCTCGATTTTGGCCTTCTCGGCCGCTTCCTTGAGCCGCTGCAACGCCATCTGATCTTTGGAGACGTCGACGCCGGTTTCCTTCTTGAACTCCTGGATGAGCCAGTCGATGATCCGCTGGTCGATGTTGTCGCCGCCTAAGTGCGTGTCGCCATTGGTGGACTTCACTTCAACCACTCCGTCGCCCACCTCCAGAATCGAGATGTCGAACGTGCCGCCGCCGAAGTCATAAACCGCGATGGTTTCGTTTTTCTTCTTGTCGAGCCCATAGGCCAGCGCAGCCGCCGTCGGCTCATTGATGATGCGCATGACTTCCAAACCGGCTATCTGCCCGGCATCCTTGGTCGCCTGGCGCTGCGAATCGTTGAAATAGGCCGGCACGGTGATCACGGCTTTCGTGACCTTTTCACCCAGATAGGCTTCGGCCGCTTCCTTTAGCTTGTTCAGGATCATGGCGGAGATTTCGGGCGGCGAATATTTCTTGCCGTTGATCTCAACGCGCGCGTCAGAGTTCTCGCCCGCAACCACTTTGTAAGGAACAAGCTTCATCTCCTGGGACACCTCGCTGAATTTCCGTCCCATGAAGCGCTTGATTGAGTAAACCGTGTTTTCGGGGTTCGTAACTGATTGCCGCTTGGCCACTTGCCCTACCAGACGCTCGCCGCTCTTGGTAAAGCCTACGACGGATGGCGTGGTCCGGCCACCCTCCTGATTCGGGATGACAACCGCCTGTCCACCCTCCATCACCGAGACAACAGAATTCGTCGTGCCCAAGTCTATGCCTATGATTTTGCTCATTTTTCCTCAATCCTCCGGAGTGAGATCCCCGGGTTCGTATATTAGCCTATGACCATTATCAAATTTTAGTGTGTTGTTGTCAAGTATCCCTAAGCAGCAGGGGGCTATGGGATGCTTTTGCCAGCTTCATGTTCGCGGTAGCGTCGGTCCCAATCTGCCGCTTGCAAAGGATCGATTGGCACTCCGTGGTAGCCGTTGCGGTAAAGATCCGCCATCAGGCGCATCGCGGCGCCCTCTCCGTGGGCCGCGGCGAGACGGAGCCAGCGCAAACCTTCTTCGTGATCGCTTTGAACGCCCTCGCCAAGCACATACATGAACCCGAGATTGTACTGAGCGTCGCTATGCCCGCGTTCAGCCGCTCGATGGTACCACTGGACGGCCCGAACCGGATCCTTCGGCCCCGTCCAATTGCCCGTGGCATAGTGAGCACCCAAGTCGCGTTGAGCTTCTAAGCAGCCGAGTTCGCCGGCCTTTAGCAGTAGCGCATCGCGCTCTTCCCCCTCCGGGGATAAGTGGCTCAGGAAGTAGACCGCATCAGGGTGGCCGAGATTGGCCGCGGTTCGCAAGAGGTCCACCATCTCGGCGCGTATTCCTGCTTCTTCGTCGAAGCTATAGAACAGATAATAGTAGGCCAGCCGAAATTGTGCTTCCAAATCACGTTGCTCAACATATGGCCGCCACTGAGCTTCAACCGCAGACCAGTTGTTTTCCTCATGAAAGGCCTCTGTCGCATCAATCAATTGTTGCCTCGTGATGGGGTCCACGCGCTATTCTTCCCGCAAGGCGGTCAGTGGATCAATACGGGAGGCACGCCAGGCCGGCACTGCAGCAGCCAAAAGGACTATCGGGGTGACGGCGCAAAGAACCGCAAGATAAGTGAGGGCGTCGGCAGGTTTGAGTCCGAACAGCATGGTCGCCATCGCTCGACCGGCGGCGAGCGACAGCAATATCCCGATTGCCAGCCCGACGGCGGCGAGCTGGATAGCGCTCTTCAGGACCAGAGCGACCAGATCTCGAGGCGCGGCGCCCAAAGCTGATCGCAGGCCAAATTCGGAAGTTCGCTGGGTGGTCACGTAGCTCATCACGCCGTAGACGCCAGCCATCACCAATAGCAGCGCGAGCCCGGCAAAGGCGCTGATCAGGAGCATTCGAAAGCGGGGCCTGGCGATCGAATCGGCGACCATAACGTCCAAGGTGGTGAACTTCGTCGCGATCTCTGGGTTCAAGGTGCGTACCTTCTGCCGGACGGCGTTGATCAGCGATCCGGGCTCAACGGCGGTCCGCACGACCACTTGCAGCTCGTTAGCATGGTAGGGATGCTGCTTGAGCGGCATGTAAAGCTCCGGGGCCGGGGCGGAGGCCGGCGAGTCTTGGCGCACGTCGCCGACGACCCCGACAATGGTCATCCAGTTCGGGGAATCCAAGCCGCACTGGACCCGTTTGCCGAGCGGATCCTCGCTGGGAAAGGTCTCGCGAGCCAGCGCCTCGCTGATGATGGCGGCGAAATTCGAATTGTATTGATCGCGGATCGAGAACTCGCGACCAGCAAGCAGCGGGATCCCCATCGTCGCGAAATAACCGGGGCTGGCCAGCCGGAAACCCGCGTGGGGAAGGCGCTGGCCGGGAGCAAAGATGTGCTTGCCTTCGACCGCATAGTAGCCATTAGACCCGTATTGTCCCGTGGGGAGCCCCATCGCGCCGGCTACCGACTTCACTCCCGGAAGCCCGGCCAGCTCGCCGAATAAGCGCTCAAAGAGCCGGCCGACGCCGAGCTGCTCATCCAGTGTCCCGGCGGGCGCGTGCGCGTACATCACCAGGATGCCATCGGTACGGAAGCCCAGTTGGGCGTTGTTCAGCGCCACCAAGCTCCGCATCAGGAGGCCGGCGCCGATTGCCAGCACGAAAGAGAGCGCGATCTGGGCGATCACCAGCCCATTCCGCAGTTGAGGAGATCGGCCTCCCAGAAGCCCGCGCGCGCCTCCTTGCTTGAGAGCGTCTTGAAGGTCGACGCGGGTAGCTTGCCAGGCCGGAACGAGTCCGAAGATCAGACTGCTGGCGAGCGAGATCGCAGTGGCGAAGATCAGGACCAGACGATCGATATGGATATCGTTCAAGCGCGGCAGCGGAATGCGCTCGGATGAAACGCGAACCAGCAAATCTGTTCCGATATTCGCGAGCAGGAGTCCTAGAGCGCCCCCCGCGAGCGCCAGAACCGCGCTCTCCACCAAAAGGGGACGAACGATATGCCAACGCCCGGCGCCCAAGGCTGCTCGCACCGCTATTTCGCGCGATCGCGCCGTGGCGCGCGCCAGCATCAAATCCGCTACGTTGGTGCAAGCAATCAGCAGAACCAGCGCGACGGCCCCCATTAGCAGGTACAGCGTGCTGCGGACCGGACCAACGAGCTGGTCCCTCAACGGTATCGCGACGAAGGACTTATTGCGGTTGGTGTCCGGCGAGCTGGCGGCCAGACGCGCCCCCATCGTCTCCAGATGAGCCTTAGCGGTTTCGAGTGTGACTCCCGATTTGAGCCGGGCCACCGTCCGATAGTTGTAAGCCGTGCGATTCAGATTGTCGGGCGTCACCGGCGCAGGCATCCAGACTTGGGCTTCGGCAGGAAATTGAAAACCTGCGGGAAGGACACCGACGATTTCGTAGGCCCGATTCTCGATGCGCACGCCGCGGCCCAGTGCAGCCGGTCCGGTTCCGAAGTTGCGCTCGGCGAACGGCAGGTTGATCACGGCGGCGCGATCCTTGTCGTCATTTTCGAACACTCGTCCATACGCCGGACGTACGCCGAAGACGCGGAAAAAATCGGGGTTGACGAGGTATGCGCCGGCGAACTCCGCGCGGCCCTGTAGCTGGACGCCCATCTCGCCACCGATGTAGTAGCTCAACGCATCGAAGACCTGGCCATCCGCGCGAATGTCGACCAGGTCGCCGCCGGTCAGCCGCGGCGTGGTTGCGCCCGTTTGCTTGAAAAAAGTGGATACCGCGACGATTCGATCGGGATCGGGATAAGGCAGCGGAGACAGCAGGACGCCGTTAATGATGCTGAAGATGGCCGTATTGGCGCCGATCCCGAGAGCCAAAGTGAGGATGGCGACAGTAGCGAAGCCCGGGTTCCTAGCGAGCGCTCGGCTGGCCTGGGTGAGATCTTGCAATAGAGTCATCAGGGTCGATCCGTCATTTTACGACGAACGGCGATTGATTATGATAGCCTCCGACGTATACGCGATGTCGCAGCGTACTGCTTACGTTTTCATTTTCGACGGGTTCGCCGATTGGGAGCCCGCATCGGCTCTGGCAGAAACTGCGGCGTTCCTTCGGCTTCGACACGAAAGCCGTCGCACTCCGCCACCACCCGGTGACCAGCATGGGCGGTCTAAGAGTAATTCCTGATCTCACGGTGACCGAACTTGAGCCTCAACAGGCGGAACTCCTCATTCTTCCGGGCGGCGACTCCTGGATGGCCGGCGAGAAGCCCGAGGTCTCGGCGGTTCTCCGCGCGATGGTGACAGCCAACCGTCCGGTGGCGGGGATTTGCGCCGCTACACTAGCGCTCGCGCATGCCGGGCTGCTGGATGATCGTCACCACACCAGCAATGGCACCGGTTTCATCCAGAAGTACGTGGCAGAGTATCGCGGCGCGCCGTTCTATCGCGTTGCGCCGGCCGTCTGCGACCGGGGCGTGATCTCGGCCAGCGGAGTTGCGCCGATCGCTTTCGCCGCCGAGATTTTTCGGGTGCTCGCGCCCGACCGGGCTAGGGACATTACCAGCTACGAGGCTTTGTACGCCCGAGGGCTGATCGAGTAGCGTCAATACGGCCAAGCTGGCTTGGAGAACAGTCCGCCGTCCACCCAGAGCGTCTGGCCGGTGATGAAAGCGCTCGATTCCGAGGCGAAGAAGACCACCGCGCGGCCGACGTCGAGGGGCGTTCCGATCCGGCCCAGCGGCGTGAGTTTGGCCCAGGTTCCTGCGAAATCCTGTACCTCGGTCCTGGTGCGCTCAGTTTCAATCGCGCCGGGAGCCACGCAGTTCACGGTGATCTGGTACGGCCCGAGCTCGACCGCCGACACTTTGGTGAACATCTCGATGCCCCCGCGACTGGCCGTCTAGTCGACCAATTTCGGGAAAGCGACCTTGTTCGAGCCCGATCCGATATTGACGATGCGGCCGCCGCCTGCGGCCTTCATATGACGTGCAGCGCGCTGTGTGCACAGGAAGCAGCCTTTCAAGTTGGTGGCGATCACCCGGTCCCATTCGCGCTCTTCCAGATCGAGTAGCGCTTTCCAGGTTTGAATACCGGCATTGTTCACCAGAATGTCGAGACGTGGGAATTGTTCCAGTACGGTTTCGAACATCCGGTCGACTTCCGAAGCAGCGCCGACATCGGCCATAACGGCGAATGCCTGGCGTCCCAGGCCCCGGATTTCCGCCGCCGTGGCCTCAGATCCCGCAGAATCGGCGTAGTCGTTGACAGCGACGTCGCAACCTTCCTTAGCCAGTTGGAGTGCGATCCCGCGGCCGACTCCTTTCGCGGCGCCCGTGACTAAGGCGGTCTTGCCTGGGAGGAGCATGGTGACATTTTAGCTGCGCGGCAACCTTTGTAACGAAAAAATGCTTGCCCTTCCAGGCATTTCCGAGGAAACTGGGATTTGGTGTCTCTACACATGGAGGTGGCCGCGAATTGAAACTAGGTGAAGCTACTGTTTGGGAGCCGACCGAGCGATGGAACATTGCGGACGCTGGCGAACTCTACGACGTCGCCAGTTGGGGCAAAGGTTATTTCTCAGTGGGCGCAAATGGGCACCTGTGGGTTCATCCGACCAAGGACGCCACGCGCGGCATCGACCTCCGGGAGCTGGTGGAGAAGCTGGAGCTGCGCGGCATCTCGCTGCCGATTCTGGTCCGGTTCGCCGAAATTCTGAAGCACAGGCTGGGAGAGATGCACCAAGCCTTTGCCAATTCGATCGGTGAGCACGGCTACAAGGGCACCTACTGCTGCGTCTACCCGATCAAAGTCAATCAGCAGCGGCAGGTGGTCGAGGAGGTTTTCAAATTCGGCCGGCCGTATCACTTTGGTTTGGAAGCGGGCTCGAAGCCCGAGTTGCTGGCGGTGCTGGCGGTGGCCGACAACGAGACGCCCATCATCTGCAACGGCTTCAAGGACGACGAGTACATCGAGATGGTGATGCTGGCCAAGAAGATCGGCCGGCAGATCATTCCAGTGGTGGAAAAATACAGCGAGCTGGATCTGATCGTCAAGCACTCGCGGCGCGTCGGCGTGGATCCGACCATTGGGCTGCGCGTGAAGCTCGCTGCTCGAGGATCGGGCCGTTGGAAGTCTTCGGGCGGTTATCGCTCCAAATTCGGTCTGACGGTGAGCGAGGCGCTGCAGGCGCTGGATCTGCTGAAAGCCGAGGGCCTGGAGAATTCGCTCGAGCTGCTGCACTTCCACCTGGGCAGCCAGATCACGAATATCCGTCAGATCAAAGCCGCCGTGATTGAAGCCGCCCGCATCTACGTAGAACTGAAGCGCGCCGGAGCGGGGCTGAAATACCTGGATGTCGGCGGCGGTCTGGGCATCGATTACGACGGCTCGCAGACCGATTTCGAATCCAGCGTCAATTATACGCTTCAGGAATACGCCAACGATGTGGTCTATCATATTCAGAACGTCTGTGACGAAGCGGAAGTGCCGCACCCGACGATTGTGTCCGAAAGCGGCCGCGCTATCGCCGCTTATCATAGCGTTCTGGTGTTTAACGTCATGGGAGTTACCGGCTTCGGCGACGATTCGTTTGAGCCAGTCCCGCAGGACGCCGAGCAACCACTGGTCGATTTGCAGGAGACTTACCGCTCGCTCAGCTCGAAGAACCTGCTGGAAAGTTTTCACGACGCCCAGCAAGCGCTCGACTCAGCCCTAAATCTGTTCAGCTTGGGCTACCTCCCGTTGGCCCAACGCAGCCAAGCCGAAAAGCTTTACTGGACCATCTGCCGCCGCGTCCACCGCATGGCCAAGGAACTGGAGTATTTTCCGGAAGACCTGGAAGGCCTGGACGGCATGCTGGCGGACACCTATTTCTGCAATTTCTCGCTGTTCCAGAGCATGCCCGACAGTTGGGCGGTGAAGCAGCTTTTCCCCATCATGCCTATTCACCGGTTGAACGAAATGCCCTCCAGAAGTGGCGTTTTGGGCGACATTTCGTGCGATTCCGACGGCAAAATCGATCAGTTTATCGACCGGCGCGACGTGAAACGAACGCTGCCGTTGCATCCGTTCAACGGCGAGCCGTACGTGTTGGGCGCTTTTTTGGTCGGTGCTTACCAGGAGATCCTGGGCGACCTGCACAATCTGTTCGGCGACACTAACGCGGTGCACGTCAGCCTGGGCGACAACGGCGATGTGCTGCTCGATACCGTGATCCGGGGCGACACGGTGCGAGAGGTTCTGGACTATGTTCAGTTCAACTCCAAAGCTCTGCTCGAGGAATTCCGCCGGGACGTCGAGATCGCGCTTCGGGAAGGCAAGATCGGGTACGAGGAATCCGGGCGGCTGCTGCGGTTCTATGAAGACGGCTTGAACGGGTACACGTACCTGGAGCAGTAAGAAATCGGCTCACTTACCGATAATCTCCGCATTGTCTTGATCGGCACCCGCAATCCGCTGAACATCGGGGCGGCGGCGCGGGCCATGCACAACTTCGGCTTCCGGCATCTGCGGCTGGTGAATCCCTACCAAGTGGCCTATCAGGAGGCGCGGTCGGCCGTGCGCGCCACAGAAATCCTGAAGAACGCCAAAGAATACGAGACCACGGCTGAGGCGATCGCCGACTGCGGACTGGTGGTCGGGACCACGTCGCTCGGCCATCGCGAGCTGCAGCATCCGCTGCGAACCCTCGAATATGGCGGCCGGTTGATTCGCAAGCGCCTCGCCTCAGCTCCGGTGGCTTTGCTGTTTGGATCCGAAAAGTTCGGGCTATCGAACGACGATCTGAGCTTTTGCCACTGGCTGATGCGCATCGGAACCGAGGGTTCGATGAATCTTGGCCAAGCTGTGGCGGTGTGCCTGTACGAGCTGACACGGAAGGCCGCTGCGCCGAAGCCGGAAAAACGAAAACCTGCGGCTGCGCAAGATCTGGACCGGATCACGCGCTTGCTCACCGAAGTATTGGCGCAATCCGGATATGTGCACGCCAACAGCACCGAGGCTAAGATTCGGCGCTTGATCCGGCGGCTCGACCTTCCAGCGCACGATGCGGAAGTGTGGCTGGGCATGTTCCGCCAGATCCAATGGAAGCTCGGTCGGGAGCGGCAGTGATATCCTGAGGGGTCGGATAAATCGGGGATGACAAAAATTCAATTGGAATACGATCTCGTCCGTCCATTGACGGATGAGGATGCGAGCGGTGTTGCCGACGTACATAGTTGGTACGGCATTTTGCGTGTGCAACCGACGCCATCACTGGACAAACTCGCCGTGGAGTACGATGCGTCGCGGCTGAGTGAAAAGGATGTGGAAGCGGTGTTGCATCGCTTCCGGCTGCCAATCAAGCGCAAGTGGGTGGTGCCGTAGAATCGCTTGCTCACGCGCTCGGCTCGGACGCGCTCCTCCGCCTTTCCCAACCGGCTTGGAATAACGGCAAGGAATTCTCCTGCTGATAAGGATGCCTGGCGATCTCTTCGATATTCAGATCGATGCCGAGGCCGGGCCGGTCGGGAATCTCGATGTAGCCGTCCACTACTTCCACGGGATGAATCACGATCTCCTTTTCCCACGGCTCATTGAACTCGTCGAAGATTTCGTGGATGAAGAAGTTCGGGACGGAGGCATTGAGCTGCACGCAGGCCGCCGAGCAGACGGGACCCTGCGCGCTATGGGGCGCCAGGACGCCATAGTGCGCGTCCGCCATGTCGGCGATCTTGCGGGTGGCGAAGAGTCCGCCTAAGTTGAGCGGCTCGGGTTGTAGAATGCTCACAGCTTCATGCTTGAGCAACTCCGCGAACTGCTGATTGCTGGAGAAGCTTTCGCCGGTGGCGATGGGCACGGGACTCCGCCGCGCTACTTCTATCATGGCCGCGATGTTGGTATGCGGCACCGGCTCCTCGAACCAGGCCGGACGCATGGGCTCGAGCCGGCGCCCCACTTCCACCGCGGTGGACACATTGAAGCGCGAATGCCCTTCTATCAGCAGGTCGACGGAATCGCCGACGGCTTCGCGCACGGCTCGTACGATATCCACGCTGAGATCGAAATCCTGGCGCGACAGCGTTCGCCAGGCGCTGCCGAAGGGATCGAATTTGAGTGCGGTATAGCCGCGCCGAGCGACGGTCTTCGCTTTTTCGGCGAACGACTCCGGCGTTCGTGGACCACGATACCAGCCGTTGGCATAGGCGCGCAGCTTTTGATGACAACGCCCGCCCCAGAGGTTGTAGAGCGGCTGATTGGTGGCCTTGCCGATAATGTCGCAACACGCGATCTCGATGGCCGCCACAGCGCACATATGGATCTGCGCGCCTTCCGAGTACAGATCGCGAATGAGGCGCTGCGAAATTATTTCGATCTGGAAGGGGTCCATGCCGAGGATCAGCGGCGCAAGCTCGTGGATGGCGGCTTCGACCGTTTTAGCAAAGTAGTTGAGCGTGCCTTCGCCGACGCCATAGATCCCCGCGTCGGTCCAGACTTTAGTGAACAGCCAGTTCTTCCAGGGATTGCCGGCGATGAAGGTTTCGATTTTGCTGATGCGCATGTTTATGAGCGGTGGACGTCCCGCGTTTACAATTACAACATGGCTATTCGCTTGGGCCTGATTTGGATTTGTGCCTGTTTCGTGCTGAGTGCGCAGACTCCTACCAACAAATCCTTAACGGGAAAGTACTTCTACCACGAGCTATTGCTGGTTACCGACGCGTCGCAGCCTATCCTGAGCGGCGACGGTTCTCTGACCTTTGACGGGAACGGTGGCGTTACCGGCGGCACCTACTCAGTCGATCCGAGCGGTGCAGTCACGCTGACAGATCCTCTGCGAAGCGGCGCGACGATCAATGCCCGGCTCGGAACCGGCGCGCTGATCGGATCAAACACGGAAGCCGGTAACAATGTCTTCAGCATCTTTGGGGCGGTTCCCGCGCCGGCAACACCTGTCAACGCGAGCGTGTTGAATGGGACGTATTGGATCGCTTCGCTCGAGTTCTTGAACGGCAGCTTTGCCTTCGAGCGCGAGACGTTCTTTCAGGCGATCGCGAACGGAAGCGGCAGTTTCGGGAGCCCCAGCGTCCTTGGAGAGGCGACAAACTTGGGCGACACGCAAATCACGCAAGCGGTTACGGGAGCGACATACGCCGTGAGCTCGGACAACAGCGGCACGGTCAATTTTCCTGTCCCGGCAGGCTCCGATCCGACGCAGCAGCTTCTAGGCGGCACAAAGACAATTTATGTTGCCCGCGATGGCAGTTTCTTTTTCGGAGGCGGAACAGCGGTCGGGAGCCCGGGCCTCGTGATCGGAATTCGATCCGGCACGAGCCTCAACCTGAAGAATCCAATTTGGGCCGCGGATCTCCGCTTGGATGGGCAGAACTACTCCGGCTTTACTGGTTCGGCGCTGGCGGTGGATAACGCCAATATGACTTGGTCCCGGCGGCTTCGAACCAACAACGGTCCCTTGGATGTGTCCGAGGTGACGCCTTACACAGTGGGCGCCAACGGATCTGGGACGCTCCTCGACAACCTCATCGCGGTTTCAAGCAATGGTCAGTTGTTTGTAGGCAGCGGACTTTCCACGGCCGACACAACGCGCTATGAGCTGTTCGTTGGAGTGCAAGCTCCACCGGTTTCGGGCCCTGGAATGTTTCTGAATCCGCAAGGCGTTTTCAATGTGTTCAGCTTTGCGCCCGCCGGCAATCCGATCGCGCCCGGAGAGTTTATCACGATCTATGGCGCAGGACTGCCGGCACGCAGCGCCGTGCCAGTGCCGTTTCCGACCAATCTAAATGGCGTGCAGCTCCTGATCAACAACGCCCCCGCCCCCCTCTATTTGATTACGGCGGCGCAGGTATATGCGGTCGTGCCCTACGCCTTGACAGGCTCTTCAGCAACGATCGTGCTTTCGAACAACGGCACGCAGTCGAACACGATCACGGTTCCGGTCGCCACCACGGCCCCTGGCATTGCGGCGGTCGCACAGAATGGTCTGGGCGCGGGAGCGATCACACACGCTGATGGGAGTCTGGTGTCGGCTTCGAGTCCGGCATCGCGCGGCGAGACGGTCGTGATTTACTTGACCGGCCTCGGTGCCGTGTCGCCTCCAGTCGCCGACGGCAAGGGCCCAAGCGGACTTAGCCGTAGCAATTCCGTTCAAGCGATTTATTTTGGAACAGCCGCCGTCGACACCTCCGCCATTCTCTTCCAGGGATTGACGCCCGGCTATGCCGGCCTATATCAAATCAATGTCACGATTCCTCTGAGCGTGGACTCCAGCGCCGCCGTGCCGCTGGCCATTCAGACCACGAACGGATTTACCGACATGGTGAATATCGCGATCCAATAACATGCGGAAACTGATCCTTAGCCTTCTAATCGCGATTCTCCTATGGGCTGGCGGCCCGGGTTTCCGCAGCCGGGCACAACTCGACGAGCATTACAGCAAGCATGGCTCCGAGTTTGGCCACATCAGCGAGCAAGACTATTTGCGGCTGGCGCAGGAACTGCGGGATGCTCCTCCCGGCGGTCCGATTTTGGAAGCCAGGCGATCGAACGGCGAGTTGAGCCGGTTCGACCGGCGTCACGGCTACTTCGGCGCGTATAATCCGGACCGCACTATCCGTACGTTCTTCATCCCCAACGATGGCGAGCGTTACTTCCGGCGGCAAGCTAGGCGAGCCTATGACTGACGAGCAGATGGTCGCCTATTTGCGCCAGAACGGCTATCCAGAGCATGTCGTTCGGGCTGGGCGTGCAGGTTTGATTGACCGCTGGCGCAAGTTCGTCGAGTCCGTCGAGCACTGCTACAAATTGGGCCTGGAAGACTACCGCAATGATCTGGATTTGCGCGGAATCATCGCCATGCTTGGCCTCGATGCAGACGTCCAGGAGCTGGATCGGCGATTCGAAGCCATGCTGACCGACCGCGAAAAGCGCGTCTGGGAAACTTCGGCCGGCGAGCCTTTCTGGGACTTCGGCTATCCGCGAAACGCTCAGGGCGAGTTGCTGGATGACCTTAAAAAAGAAGGACTTGCTTCTTAAACACTCCAATCTCTATAGACATTAAGTAGATTACGTGATAATCTGCGGATGATGTCCCAGCTCGGCCATCTTAAACTGCTGGAAGCCGAAAGCATTCATATCCTTCGGGAAGTGGCGTCGGAGTTTCAGCGGCCAGTGATGTTGTACTCGATCGGCAAGGATTCCTCAGTGCTGTTGAGGCTGGTCCAGAAAGCTTTTTATCCCGGGTCGATTCCGTTTCCGCTGCTGCACATCGATACCACCTACAAGTTTCGCGAGATGATCGAATTCCGCGATAGCTATACGCGCGAGGTGGGCGCGAAGCTGATCGTGTACACCAATCAGCAGGCGATCGTGGAAGGAGCGAATCCGTTCCGTCTGGGGACACAGCGGTGCTGCGGCTTGCTCAAGACGAAAGGTCTGTTGGATGGCCTGCGCGCCGGCGGTTTTGATGCGGCGATCGGAGGGGCGCGGCGGGACGAAGAGAAGTCGCGGGCCAAGGAGCGCATCTTTTCGTTTCGCGACGCCAAGGGGCAATGGGATCCTAAAAATCAACGGCCGGAGCTGTGGAATCTTTTTAACGCGCGAATCGAGCCTGGCGAAAGCCTGCGCGTATTTCCTTTGTCGAACTGGACGGAGATGGATGTGTGGCAATACATCCATGTGGAGAAGATTCCGATCGTCCCCATGTATTTCGCCAAAGATCGCCAAATGCTGGTGCACGGCGACACGTTGATTCCGGTCGAGCAGCCGTTTATCCCCATGCTGCCCGGTGAGAAGCCGCAATGGGTACGTTGCCGGATGCGGTCGCTCGGCTGCAGCCCCTGTACGGGCGCGATTCGATCGGACGCCGATACCGTGCCCAAGATCATTGAGGAACTGATTTCGTTCCGGCGCTCGGAGCGTGAGAACCGCGTGATCGATCACGATCAGGACGGCTCCATGGAAATGAAGAAGCGAGAAGGATATTTCTGATGGCCGCACTGGCTGACAACGCGCTCGCTTTCGACATCGAGACTTTTCTCGCCCAGGAGCACGCCAAGGATCTACTGCAATTCACTACCGCTGGGAGCGTGGACGACGGCAAGTCAACTCTCATCGGACGCCTTCTTTACGATTCGCAGAACGTTTACGAAGATCAATTGAAGGCGGTGACTAAGGCGTCGGTGAACCGGTCGGCCGGACCGATCGATTTTTCACTACTGACCGACGGCCTGCGGGCGGAGCGCGAGCAGGGTATCACGATCGATGTTGCCTATCGCTACTTCGCGACGGCTCGTCGCAAGTTCATCATTGCCGATACGCCGGGTCACGAGCAATACACGCGCAATATGGCGACCGGGGCCTCGACGGCAGAGCTGGCGATCATTCTGATCGACGCGCGCAACGGCATTTTGCCGCAGTCGCGCCGGCATGCCTACATCGCGTCGCTGCTGGGCATTCCGAACTTTGCGATCGCGGTGAACAAGATGGACCTGGTCGAATACGACGAAGCCGTCTTTCGCGCCATCGAGCGGGATTTCCGCGAATTCCTGGGACGTTTACACGCCAGGCCGCACATTTATTTTCTGCCGATCAGCGCGCTCGAAGGCGACAACGTCGTGCGCCGGAGCCGCAAGATGGCGTGGTTCGAAGGTCCCAGCCTGCTCGAGTTTCTGGAGACTGTACCAGTGCTCGATCGAGTACGCGCGGCCCCGTTTCGCTTCCCGGTACAGCGAGTGGTGCGTCCCGACCAGACCTTTCGCGGGTATGCGGGGCAGGTTGTTTCGGGGGCCGTCCGGCCGGGCGACGCGATTCTGGCCTTTCCCTCGGGGCAACGGTCGCGAGTACAGAGCATCGAGACATTCGACGGGCCTCTGCAGGAAGCGATCGCGCCAATGTCGGTGACGCTGACGCTTGAAGACGAGCTGGACATCGGCCGCGGCGACATGATCGCATCGGCGCAAAAGCTTCCAGAGGTAACTAGACAGTTCGATGCCAATGTAGTGTGGCTGAACGAACAGCCGCTCGATCCGGCGAAAACGTATGTAGTCAAGCACACGGCTCAAAGCGTCGCAGCCGAAGTGAAAGCCATAAAGCATCGAGTGAACATAACGACGCTGGAGCACGAGACCGTCGACCGGTTGGAGATGAATGCCATCGGCGTGCTGCGAATCGAGACCAGCCGGCCGATTTATTTCGACGCTTACTCGGAGAATCGCGCCACTGGCAGCTTCATCCTGCTCGACCCGGCAACGAACGCGACGGTGGGCGCCGGGATGATTCTGTCGGCGGTGCAGGCGGATCGCGCGCGGCGGACAGTCGAACTGAGGCTCGGTCGCGTGACGGCGGCGGAACGGATCGCGCGCTATCGGCATTCGGGAGCAATCGTTGCTCTTGGCCACAGGGAGCAATTGGCCTGGTTGTTAGAGCGAAAACTGTTCGATCGAGGATGTGCGGTAGCTATTGCAAGGAACACAGGCGTGGACGCGTCTGCTACGGGTTTACTCGTCTTGCTGCTTTCCGATGAGACGTCTGATCTGCCTGCGGACGATGGGCGAGCGGCCGACGAGGTCATTCGGAGGCTGGAGGAATCCGGTGTACTGCTACCGGACGAATCGCTGACTGGAGGCGAGGGTATTTAGAATGGCACTTGAAACCACCATCAACGACGCCGCCACTCTGATCCGCGACACGTTGTCCCAAAATCCCTCGCGCGCTTGTGTCACCTGCAGCTTCCAGGCAGAGTGCATGGTAGTAGTAGATCTATTGGTGACTCAACAGCCGGATATTCCAGTTTTGTTTCTCGAAACCGGCTACCACTTCCCCGAAACTTACGCATACCGCGATCAGATGAAGGAGCGAATGCGGCTTAACCTGGTTAATCTTTCTTCCAAACTCACTGTGGCCGAGCAAGAGTCGCAGTTCGGCATCCTATACCAAAGCGCGCCGGACCGTTGTTGCGGGATGCGCAAGGTGGAACCGCTTTTCCGTGGACTCGCCGAGTACGGCGTTTGGTTCACGGCGCTGCGCCGCGAGCAATCCCCAACGCGCGCGAATCTTCAGACCGTCGATCATTTCAAGCTGCCGAGCGGCCAGCAGTTACTAAAGGTGAGTCCACTCGCGGCCTGGACCAACGCGGAGGTGTGGGGTTATCTCAAGCGGCGAGGCATTCCGGTACTTCCGCTGTACGACAATGGATATTCGAGTATCGGCTGCGCCCCGTGCACTACGCCGCCCGCGGATCCGGACAATTTGAGATCGGGCCGGTGGGGTGGGCGCAAGCTCGAATGCGGCATCCACATCGCGAGCGATTGAATCTCAATACAGTATGGAGATCGTTCTCGGATTTCTGATTGCGGTTGCGATCGGTATCACGGGCGTCGGCGCGGGCATCATCACGGCACCTGTTCTGATCCTGTTCTTCCACATGCCGCCCGCGCACGCCGTAGGAACAGCGCTCGCATTTGGCGTTGCGGTCAAGCTGCTGGTTGTTCCGATGCAACTGTACCGCAAACAAGTGCACTTCCGGGTGCTCGGATACATGCTGGTCGGCGGATTACCCGGTGTACTGATCGGCTCCCTGTTGCTGACGAAGTTGAACACGCCGGGCCGGCAGGGAATCTTGTTCGCAGCGCTCGGCTCGACGATTGTCCTCATGGCGGCGCTCAATCTATACCGTCTATGGCTTCGGCCGACGCAACAGCCGGTTCAAGACCGTTCGCGATGGCTGCCCCTGATCACTCTTCCAATCGGCGCCGAAGTTGGATTTTCGTCAGCCGGCGCCGGGGCATTGGGATCGCTGGTCTTGTTGGCGATTACTCCACTAACTGCTGCTCAGGTCGTGGGAACTGACCTATTCTTCGGGCTTTGCGTCTCATTAGTCGGCAGCGGATTTCAGTTGAGCGCCGGCAACTACGATCCATTAATATTGACTCGGCTGGTAATCGGAGGGCTGCTGGGTGCGGTGGCAGGAACGTATCTTGCTTCTGTAGCGCCTCAGCGCGCCTTTCGCATGGCGCTGTCCCTTTGGCTGATCTCGCTCGGCATACAGTTGTGCTGGAACGGCGTTAAACAGTGGTGACATTGCCACTTTCGGGCATGATTGTGCATCTAACCACTGAGGTTAGATGTGAACCCTCAGGGGTACGAATGGGTAACGAATTTCCCACTGCTATCGCGGTGGAGTTGGTCATCTTTTCTAAAATCCAAACGCGCTCAACGAATTGCGGTTGCCACGGTGACAAGTGTAGTAGTGATCGCCGCAGTGGTTTTTGAGCTAAGAAATTCCTGGCTGGAATCGCGGGTCTTCCAAGTGGCGGACCGGCACCTTACGTACCGCGTCGCCGACGGTCCCAGCAATGCCATCGACTATCCGGCTGCCGGACCCTATGATTGGGCCCTCGGTTACGCGCGTATGCCTGTTTTCCTCCTCCGCTTACAAGCCGCTGGATTTCACGTCGACGCTCAGGCAGAGGATTCGAAATTTTATTCGATACTCGCACGCAGCGGAGTATATCCGATTTATCCGCAGAAGAATCAAGCGGGATTGCAGATCACCGATCGTGACGGGCGGGATTTGTTCGCCGCCGCGCGTCCCGGGCGGATATACCGGACCTACGCCGACATTCCACCGTTGGTGGTGAACACGCTGTTGTTTATCGAGAACCGGCACATGCTGGATTCGAACTACCCCAATCGGAATCCAGCGGTGGAATGGGACCGCTCGATGAAGGCTGTGCTGGACTACGGCTTGCATGTGATCGATCCCCGCCATCCGGTCATCGGAGGGAGTACGTTGGCGACGCAGCTCGAAAAAATGCGGCACTCGCCCGGCGGGCGAACGCACTCCCCACTTGAAAAATTCAGGCAGATGACCTCCGCGACACTGTCGGCTTATCAACAAGGATCGGCCACGCTGGAGGCGCAGCAGAAGATCGTACGCGATTATCTCAACTCCATTCCTCTGGCCGCGTCAGCGGGATACGGCGATGTGGAAGGACTGGGTGACGGGCTGTGGGCGTGGTACGGCGCCGACATTGCGAAGATCGATCCGCTTCTTCTTGTGCCGGAATCGAATCTTAGCGCCAACCAAATGATGAGCCGCGCGCGGGCTTATCGGGAGGTGCTGTCGTTGCTGTTGGCATTGCGCGCGCCAGGTCATTATCTGGTCGATGATCCGGACAACCTGGCCGCTCAAACGGATCGCTATCTCTTCGCGCTATGCGAGCGAGGAATCATTTCGACGCAGTTGCGCGACTTGGCGCTGAGGGCTCGCGTCCGGCCTTTGAGACGCGCACCCGCCTTGACGCCGGAAAACTTCGTCGAAAACAAAGCGGCCAACACTGTTCGAGTATCGTTGCTGCCTCTGCTCGGACTTCCGAGCACCTACGAACTGGACCGCCTGGATCTGACTGTCCATACCACCATCGATCAAAAGGCACAGGAAGGCGTCACGCAGTTTTTCGAGCGCGTGGCGGACCCCAAACAAGCGCAAGCCGCCGGACTCGGGCAGTATCAACTTCTGGAACAGGGCGATCCGTCAAAAGTGATTTATAGCTTTACTCTTTACGAGCACGGTTCGGGCGTCAACCTGCTGCGCGTTCAGACCGACAATTTGAATCAGCCTCTTAATATCAATCAGGACACTAAGCTGGAGCTGGGTTCGACGGCCAAGCTCAGAACTCTGATCACATACCTGGAGATCATCGCCACACTGCACCATCAATATGCTGAGCTTCCTCCCAATAGATTGAAAGCCGTGGCGATTCAGCCGGACGATCATTTGACGGATTGGGCGCTGAAGTACCTGGCGACGTCGCCAGATCGCAGCCTGAAAACAATGTTGGAAGCTGCGCTCCAACGCAAATACTCCGGCAATCCAGGCGAGACATTCTTCACCGCCGGCGGCGTGCATCACTTCGAGAATTTCGAACCTTTTGAGAACGGCCAGATGTTCACCGTGAGCGGCGGCTTCCAAAATTCGGTCAACCTGGTGTTCATTCGGCTGATGCGCGACATCGTCAACTACTACCGTTTCCGAGTGCCTGGCGCGTTGCCAGCGGTCCTTCAAGATTGGAACGATCCGGTGCGGCAGCAATACCTGGCGCGTTTCGCCGACCAGGAAGGGCGGCTGTTTATCGGACGCTTCTACGGCAAGTATCGCGGCCAGCCGCCGGATCAGACACTCGAGACGCTGGTACATGGCATGGTGCATCTGACGCCGCCGCGCGCGGCCGTCATCTATCGGTCTGTCCGTCCCGACGCGAGCCCGGAGGAGTTTGCCGCCTTCCTGAAGGCTCATCTTCCGCCAGGCGCGTTGGTTCGCGAGGATCCCGCCAAGCTTTATCTGAAATACGGTCCCGACAAATTCAACCTCGCGGATCGCGGCTATCTGGCTCACGTCCATCCGCTCGAGTTGTGGATGTTGGCCTATCTTCAGCGGCATCCGGGCGCGCACCTGAAAGAACTGTGGGCGAACAGCGCGCAGCAACGGCAAGAAGTCTACTGGTGGCTGTTCAAGACCGAGCATAAGACCGCCCAGGACAATCGCATTCGCACACTGCTCGAGCAGGATGCATTCCGCGAGATCTGGAAATCCTGGAAGCGGCAGGGCTATCCGTTCGAGTCGCTGGTTCCTTCTTACGCGACCACCATCGGTGTATCGGGCGATACGCCGGCCGCGCTGGCCGAACTGGTAGGGATCGTGATGAACGACGGCATTCGATATCCGGCTATGAAGATCGACCAGTTGCATTTCGGCCGAGGTACTCCGACCGAGACGGTGATCAGCCGTGACGTTCCGGCGTCTAAGCGAGTCCTTGCACCCGAGATCGCCGCACTGGTTCGTCAGGAACTGATCGGAGTGGTGCAGAACGGGACGGGCCGCCGCGCGGTCAAGTCAATTGTTTTGTCGAATGGCAAGATCATTCCGGTGGGAGGCAAGACCGGCACCGGAGACAATCGGCTGGAGAGCTTTACGGCTTCAGGGCGTGTCACCGGCTCGAAGGTGGTGAGTCGAACCGCGACATTCGCGTTCATGGTGGGCGACCGGTTCTATGGGACGATCGTCGCCTACGTGCCAGGCTCGAAAGCGGCGTCGTATCGGTTCACAAGCGCGCTTGCGGTGCAGATCTTCAAGGATTTAGCTCCGCAGATCAAGCCGCTGATCGAGCGTACCGAACCAAGGAGTCCAACTCACGCCGATTAGCTTTTCCGAGAGCTACTGATCCAAAGACTTCCGCCGATAAGCAAAATGAGATGGGCCGGCCTCCCACGCAGCAGGGTACAATTACGATTAGTGCATCTAGATTAGTCTTTGGTCAGGTCCAGTCGAACGGCAAGAGAGTGAACAAGTCACGAAACGACGCCCACAGCCCGCAAGGTAGCCTCTTTAGCGAAGGTAGTTCCAGAAAAAAAAGGAGTCGCACTGTGCACCTTCCGGCAGAGGATAATACTCCGGAAGGCTTAAGGGCTCTTCTCGCCGCGAATCGTCAGTTTCGAGATGTCTCCTGGCCCGCGCCTTTTAACAAAACAAGACACCAACTCCGCCTAGGGGACGCTCGCGATCTGTCCTGGATTCCAGATGGTTCGGTGCACCTGGTTGTGACATCGCCGCCGTATTGGACATTAAAAGAATATGCTGCCGGCAACGAGAACCAAATGGGGCATTTCGAAGAGTATGAGTACTTCCTCTCGGAACTGGACCGCGTGTGGCGAGAGTGCACTCGAGTGTTGGCCGGGGGCGGCCGCATTTGTTGCGTAGTGGGTGATGTTTGTATCGCGCGAAAGAAGCAGGGCAGGCACTTCCTGGTCCCGCTGCACGCCGATATTGAAGTGCGAGCTCGAAAATTGGGCTTGGATTGCCTTCAGCCAATTATTTGGCACAAGATCGCCAATGGTGCGACGGAGGCGCAGGGCAACGGGAGCGGTTTCTATGGCAAACCATACCAGCCTGGAGCCATCATCAAGAACGATGTTGAATACATTCTGTTCTTGCGGAAGGGGGGCGAGTACAGATCCGTTCCTGTTATTCAAAAGGCGCTTTCGATGCTCACGCGAGAAGAGATGAAGGCCTGGCAGCGCTCCATTTGGACGGATCTTCGCGGTGCATCTACCCGAGAGGGCCATCCGGCGCCCTACCCGGTGGAGCTGGCCGAGCGCCTTATTAAACTCTTCTCTTTCGCCGGTGATACTGTACTTGACCCGTTCGCTGGTACAGGGTCGACTTCCATGGCTGCTATCATGTCAGGCAGAAACTCGATAGCCAACGAAATTGAACCTTCCTACGTCGAGATGGCTCGCAAGCGTATCGGAAAACTTGCTAAGCAGCCTCGAATGGTAGGAGCAACGGAAGCCGAGGTAATCGTTGACGGAGAGGCCAGCACAGAACGAATACCGGCTGTTAGCGGAGTTCCGGCGCATCTTTGAAGGAAAGGCCTATAAGCATCGTTCGTCCAATCAGGGCGACTTCGTTGCGATGCATCTATACGAGGATCTTGTCGCCATCCACCGCTCCTCGAAACTAATCGATTCAGTAATCAATCGCAAGGACCGTGTCTTAAACGTGCAGAATAAACGGCACGGCGTTACTGCACGTCGTGGCGATGGAACATTTGGTGAACTTATACCGGGAGAGGCACCCATTACCGACCAAGGCTACCAAGTAGCGCGCGGAACCATTTCGACCGTGGAGATCGGCGTTGAGGTGAAGATTTTAGCCAAGGCAATGATAAAGCAGATAGACCGTGTGATCAATGACCTTCGAAATCAAGTCGTACAATTCAAGCGAGGCGGCGGCAATCCTATCTGCGTAGCTATTATAGGCATCAATCATGCTGAGAGCACCGTTGGATATGAAGGCGAACGACCATTTCCGACGACAGGAAAGTCTGGCTTCCTCCACCCTTATCAAGAGGGACCGGAAGCTGAGCGTCGCTTGCGCGCCATAGCCGCTCCTGAATACGATGAGTTCCTACCGTTGCTTTTCAAAGCCACGAACGCTCCTCCCTACCCGTTTACCTGGGTTGACTACGATAGGACTCGGCTTGATTATGCCGCGGCTCTATCTCGGATTAGTGCGCGCTATCAGCAGAGATTCTAGCTGCGCGACCGCGGCATCGTTCTTGACTTTCCCGGCCTGAGTATTTTACTGTAAACATTCGACTTGGCCACGCTGCGGCCCGCTAAGCGAATCTATGCCAGACCGCGACATGCTGCTCGATTCCAATCTGGACAGCGTGGAAATCGCGGAGGCTGCGGTTCTCCAAGAGGCGCATGCGGTTGGTTTTGGGGAAGAAGAGTTACATCAATTAGGAATGGCGGTCCGGGAAAGCATGGTGAATGCCGTTGTGCACGGGAACCGTTACAATTCGCGCAAGAAAGTGCATGTTTCGGTGACCAAGGGCCCTGACCGCCTGACAGTGGTGATCGCCGATGAAGGGGAAGGGTTTGAAATGGTTGATGTGCCCAATCCGCTGGCGGAGGAGAATCTCCTACGGCAGTCTGGCCGGGGGCTTCTTCTGATTCAGGCGTTCGTAGACGAGTTCCAGGTTCGCCGCGGGCAGCCCGGTGGGACCGAAGTGCGAATGGTGAAGTACCTGGCGAAAGCCAGTTGACGAGATCCGAGAATATTGAGGGAGGTTCCAATTCGTGAGCGTTAAACTGAGCACACGCAAAGTGGGCGACGTAACAGTAATCGATTCGGCTGGTCGAATCACCCTGGGCGAAGGCGCCAGCAGTTTTCGGGATACGATCCGGGATTTAGCTAACAAGGGCGAGAAGAAAATTCTGATCAACCTGAGCGAGGTTTCCTACATCGACAGCTCGGGGATTGGAGAAATGGTTTCCAGTTTCACGACCGTAACTAATCACGGCGGCCAGTTGAAATTGCTTGGTCTGAGCAAGCGGGTCAAGGATCTGCTGCAAATCACCAAACTTTACACCGTGTTCGAAGTCTTCGACGATGAGGCTGCCGCGGTTCGCAGCTTCGCCTAACGGCTGAGGCTGGTGCTGAAGTTCTTTCCCAGATTGTGCACCCGCGTCAGGTGAGTCGGTCCGAGTCTGTCGAATCGACGAAAACAGCTCCGGCAGCGGTGTGAGTCGAGAAACAACAGGCGGAGGAGTGCAACCAGCGGGCTGAATCGGCGGGAGGGACGCACATTCCGAGAGCCGCAGCTCGGGCAGCTTCTTTCCGCAGTGATTTTCATACCAACATAGAGGCGGCGCTGCGGGGATTTTCTCACTTTCTCCGCGCTAAGGTTCGTTCCTTAGGCTGCTAATACAAGACTTCGTTCGGCGCGCCTCATCTCCCGCATGCTATCGTTGCTCCGGATGCTCAATGCGCGTGGAATGTTCTTCATCGCTCTCGGCATTGTGACCGTGGGCTGGATTTGGGTATGGCTCACCGGCCGGGGCCGCGCGCCCGGAATCCCATCGCTTTGGGAACTTTTTGTTGGCTTCATCACTAATTTCTTCGATACCCTCGGCATCGGATCCTATGCGCCCACCACGGCGATTTTCAAGTTCCGCCACATGGTTCCCGATGAGAAAATTCCCGGCACACTGAACGTCGGCCACACTCTGCCTACCATCCTCGAAGCCTTTCTTTTTATCGCGATCGTGAACGTGGACGCGCTGACGCTGGTGCTGCTGATCGGCGGAGCAGTGTGCGGCGCATGGTTCGGAGCCGGCATTGTCGCTGGATGGTCGCGACGGAAGGTCCAGATCGGCATGGCCATCGCTCTGCTCGCCGCGGCGGCCCTCTTCCTGATGTCGATCTTCAACATGTCTCCGGCGGGCGGCACCGCCCTGATTCTTGAAAACTGGCGCCTTGGGGTCGGTGTCGCTGTCTGTGTACTTCTCGGCGCACTTATGACACTAGGCATCGGGATGTACGCGCCCTGCATGATCCTGGTGAGCTTGCTCGGAATGGATCCCAAGGCCGCGTTTCCGATCATGATGGGATCGTGCGCTTTCCTGATGCCGACCGCTACGGTGCGATTCATCCGCATGGACAGTTATGCTCCGCGGGCGGCGCTCGGCTTGGCGCTCGGGGGACTGCCGGGGGTCTTAATCGCGGCCTTGATCGTCAAGGAGCTTCCGCTCACCTGGGTGCGCTGGCTGGTGGTGGTGGCGGTGCTGTATGCGGCCATTTCGATGTTGCGCTCCGCCCGGACCCCGGAACGAGTTGCCGCCGCGGCGGATTAGCTTCGCCACAGCGGATTAACTTCGAGGGTGCGCTTTGTCGTACACCGCTAACAGGTCGGCCAGCGATACTTGTGTATATTTCTGAGTGGTAGAAAGCTGCGCGTGGCCGAGTAGCTCCTGAATCGCCCGAAGATCTGCTCCGTCGCTCAAAAGATGCGTAGCGTAGGCATGCCGCAGGCTGTGCGGATGTATGGAAGAATCGCCGGTGATCATTCGCGCGTAGAACTTGACGACGCCACGCGCGCCCCGGTCGGTCAGACGAGCGCCCCGATGATTCAAAAATAGCGCCCGTTCCGCTGCCGCCGCGGGGTTTCTTCCGCCCAGATAACGCTCGATCGCATCCGCCGCTTTAGTGCCGAACGGAACCTGACGCTCTTTGCGGCCCTTGCCTCGCACGCGTATCCAACGCTCGCTGAAATCGAAGTCGTCGAGATTCAGTCCCACCAGTTCGCTGATGCGTAGCCCGCATCCGTAGAGCAGCTCGAAGATCGCAAGATCGCGCTCCGGATGGGCCTGCTCGAACTTGTCGGCCGCAGGCGTCACGCCATCCACCAATTGATTCGTTTGCTCGGCCGTCATCACTCTGGGCAGCGTCTTGGGAGCTTTGGGCGTCCGCACCAACCGCGCGACATTGGTCTCGACGACGCCTTCGCGCACCAGAAACTTGAAGAACGACCGCACTGCCGCCAGCTTGCGCCGCATGCTCACCGCCGTCAGCCTCTGTTGGTATAAATGGCCGAGCCATTCGCGAATCGCGAGCCCATCGATATCTTCCAAGGTGGCACAGGTCTCTGACCTGTGTTCTTTTTTGACCGTGAAATACCTGAGAAATTGTTCCAGGTCCGACCCGTAATTCCGCAAAGTGTGCGGGGAGACATTCGTGCGGCGCAGCTCTTCCAAGAATCGCTGGATTTGCGTGGCCAGATCAGGCATAGACGGCTCGATACTCATCCAATTTCTCTAACGCACGCCGGCAGACTTCCGCATGGCGCGCTCTTTTGTCATGGCGCAGCCGATGACGGGTCGGCTCATCGAGGGCAGGCAGCAGATCGAAGGTGATATTCGCGGGCTGGTAATTCGTGGCATCCGCGCCCGAAACATAAGCGCACAACGATCCGATCGCGCATTCACGCGGAAACGGCCGGATGGCTTCGGCCGTCGCCATCTCCACCGCATGGCGTCCGGCAACCAGCCCGGTGGCTATGGACTCGACGTAGCCCTCGACGCCGGACACCTGGCCCGCAAAAAATACTTCCGGCCGCGTTCGAAGCTGCAGCGTTGCGCTGAGCAGCGCCGGTCCGTTGATGTATGTGTTGCGGTGAATCTGTCCGTATCGGACGAACTCGGCTTTCTCGAGGCCAGGGATCATCCTAAAAACTCGCGCTTGATCTGAAAAGCGCATGTGGTTCTGAAAACCGACTAAGTTGTAGCTATCGGCCCGCAGATTTTCTTGCCGAAGCTGCACGACCGCATAGGGGCGCCTCCCGGTTCGTGGATCCACCAAACCCACCGGCTTCATCGGACCAAACCGCAGAGTCTCGCGGCCGCGCCGTGCCAGCTCCTCGATAGGCAAGCAGGCTTCGAAGAACGGCGTAGCGTCTTCGGGGATGTGCGCCGGAACAGCATCGGCGGCCAGAAGCGCGTCCACGAACCGGTCGTACTGATCGCGATCGAACGGGCAGTTCAAATAATCGTCGCTGCCATCCAGCGATTTGCCGTACCGCGAAGCCCGGAACGCGATCGCCGGATCGATGGAATCCGCTTCCACTATTGGACTGATCGAGTCGTAAAAGAACAGTCGCCCGGCGCCGGTCACACGTCCGATCTCTTCGGCCAACGCGCCGCTGGTCAGCGGACCCGTGGCGACGATCGTGATATGGCCGTTGCCAATCGAATTGACTTCCTCGCGTCTCAGCTCGATGCGGGGATTTTCAGTAATCGCGCTCGAAACCCGCTCGGCGAAGATTTCGCGGTCAACTGTAAGAGCATGGCCTCCAGGTACGCGCGCCTCCTGCGCGGCGCGCAACAGAAGGGAATCCAGCCGGCGCAGTTCCTCTTTGAGCAACCACGGCGCGGAGTTTTCGGATTCACTCTTCAATGAGTTACTGCACACCAATTCCGCCAGCCGGCCGGTCTTGTGAGCTGCCGTCGTATGCAGCGGCCGCATTTCATACAACACGCACTCGAGGCCGGATCGCGCGATCTGCCAGGCGGCCTCACAACCCGCTAAGCCTCCGCCCAGAACATGAATCCGACTTGCCACAAGACCAGCATAGCGCTCAGCTGCTGCAATCCACGTTCCGAACGCGAGAAGACGGGCGCCCCCAATATAATCGGATTCATGGATCGTCGAACGTTCTTACGCCAGGCCGCTGCCTCCGGAGCCCTGGTGCGCGCCGCCTCCGCGCAAACCCAGGATCTCGAGGAGATCACCATTGGGGATCTCGCCGACCGCATGCGCTCCGGCCAGCTTACCGCGCGGTCGGTTGCCGAACAGTACCTGGCTCGAATCGAATCCATCGACCGCAATGGGCCCACGTTGCGCTCGGTGATCGAGATCAATCCAGATGCTCTCTCCATCGCCGACGCCCTCGACCGCGAGCGCAAGGAGAAGGGTCCGCGCGGCCCCATGCACGGCATTCCGGTCCTAATCAAAGACAACATCGATACGTCCGACCGCATGAAGACCACAGCCGGATCGCTGGCGCTCGCCGATGCGCCTCAACCTCGCGACGCCGCAGTGGTCGAACGGCTGCGTGTGTCCGGCGCCGTCATTCTGGGCAAAACCAACCTGAGCGAGTGGGCCAATTCTCGCTCGACTCATTCTACGAGCGGCTGGAGCGGACGTGGCGGGCAGACGCGCAACCCCTATGCGCTCGATCGCAATCCGTGCGGCTCCAGCTCCGGCTCTGGCGCGGCAGTGGCCGCGAATTTATGCACGGTGGCTGTGGGCACCGAAACCGATGGCTCGGTGGTCTGTCCATCCTCAGCGAACGGCCTCGTGGGCATCAAGCCGACCCTCGGGCTGGTGGGTGGGCGCGGAATCGTGCCGATCGCCCACAGTCAGGACACCGCCGGTCCGATGGCCCGTACTGTCCGCGATTGCGTTATTCTGCTCGGCGCGATGGCCGATGGATCGCACGCGCAACAGGACTACACGAAATATCTCGATCCACAGGGCCTTCGGGGCGCGCGCCTTGGCGTGGCGCGCAAGTTTTTTGGAATCACTTCCGACGTCGATCGCGTGATGGAAAGCTCTCTCGCCGAAATGAACCGCCAGGGCGCCGAGATCATCGATCCCGCCGATCTTCCTTCTCACGGCAAATACGACGACGCCGAACTTCAAGTGCTCCAGTACGAATTCAAGGCAGACCTGAACGTCTATCTTGAAACCCGGCGCACCGCATTGACACTCGAAAAACTAATCGACTTCAACGAAAAGCATCGGCAGGAAGAGATGCCCTACTTTGAGCAGGAGACCTTCGTGCAGTCGCAGAAAAAAGGGCCGCTCACCGATCCCGCGTATCACCGGGCGCTCGCGAAGTGCCAGCGGCTGGCCCGCAACGAGGGTATTGACGCGGTGCTGAAGAAACATAACGTGGACGCCATCGTGGCACCGACCGCTGGGCCGGCCTGGCTCACCGATTGGGTGAATGGCGATCGTGATCCTCCCAGCTGTTCGACGCCGGCTGCCGTTGCGGGCTACGCGCACATTACCGTTCCCGCGGGATTCGTGCACGGGTTACCCATAGGTATTTCGTTTTTTGGCGGCGCTTGGAGCGAACCCGTGCTGATAAAACTGGCCTATGCTTTCGAACAGGCCGTGAAGGCGCGGAAGCTGCCGCAATTCTTGCAGACCGCCGCGCTTTAATAGCGATCAGACATGCATGTCGCGGAAAATCTGCGTGTGCGCCGCCACAATCCGGGTCTCTGCCTCACGGTTGGGCGCGAGGTCCCAATTGCCCATCTCGTGCGTACCGCCGAGCAAAACGCCGTCGGGGCGTGGAAACATGTATAAGCCGTCGGGAGGTTCAGTCGCATAGTCGACTTCCGGCTGCGGCAACAAGATGGTGAGCTGGCCTTTGATCGGCGTCAGCTCCTGATCGTTGAACAACGCCTTCGCGCCTAGGCCCGTGCAGTTCAAAATCACCGTCTGCGGAAGAGCCAGCACCTCGCGAAGATCGTGCATTTCCTGAAGGACGATCTTACCCCCGGCGATCCGGAACTCGCGCAGCATCGCCTCCAGATAATGCGAGGGGTAGATGAACATGGTGTCGTACTGCCGAACATACGGGAACGGGAAGGGATGCTCCTGCGGCCTGAGATCCCGCAACTCCGGCATAAGTTCAGCAAGCACGCCTTGCCTGCCCATGAGGCCGCCATCCTGAAAAGGCTCTCGGCTCAAGGTGTAGTTTGGCCTCCAGCGGATGCCGTAGTAGTCGCCCACCATGAGCTGGTAGCGGCGATACGAGAACCGCGCTGCCTCGATGAACTGCGCCATAAATTCCGATGTCGCGCGAGCGCGCTCGAATACCGTGACCGGCATGACTTGCGCACCCGCGATGTTGGACGTGGTGTCGGGCGGGAGCGCCTTGGTGTAAATGGTGACGTCGACTCCGTGTTCCTGGAGCAGGCGAGCGGTGGCCAGCCCGACAGCGCCCGACCCCAGCACGGCCATTCGCATCGCGCTGGTCGGCAGCGCTTGCTCCACCGCCAGGTGAGCGGTTCCCCAGGAAAGCGTGACGCCGCCTCCGCCGTGGCCGTAGTTATGGATGATCGTTTTTTCGTCGATCGATTCCCTTCGCACGACGAAGCCCGAAGGCCGGTATGGCCGCAGCCCGACAACTGTGCGGATCACTCGGTCTGGTGACATATTCACTCGCGCGAACTGGCGCGCTGCAGACGGAGTAACCGGGGTCTTGACCTGCGTGCGTCTGGTGGAACACGCGGCGGTGAAAGCCGCTGCGACTAGGAATCTGCGTCGATCGATCAACATTGCCGGAATCTCTAGTTTAGCTATTGGTTATCCTTATGAATATGAAGGTTGCATTCATTGGACTTGGACACATGGGCTCGCCGATGGCGCGCAATCTCCTTCGAGCCGGACATGAAGTGACCGTCTACAACCGCAGCCGCGAGAAAGCACAAGCTCTGGCGACCGACGGCGTACACGTGGCCGACTCTCCCGCTGACGCGTGCCGAGACGCTGAGGTGGTGATGACGATGCTGGCGGACGACCATGCAGTCGAAGAAGTCGTCTTCGGCAAGAATGGCATCATCGGCACTTTGAAGAATGGCCACATTCATGTTTCCCACAGCACGATCAGTACGACGCTGGCACGGCGGCTTAGCACCGAACACGGCCATCGCGGTCAGGGCTATTTGAGCGTTCCTGTTTTCGGCCGTCCGGAGGCAGCGGAAGGTAAAAAGCTGGTCGTCGTTGTGGGCGGCCCCACCCAACTAGTTGATCGCTGCCGGCCGCTATTCGACGCCATCGGAAAGATCACCTATGTCGTCGGCTCCGAGCCTTGGCAGGCCAATGCCGCCAAGGTATGCGGAAATTTCATGATCATCAGCATGGTCGAGTCGTTCTCGGAAGCTTTTGCCGCCCTCCGAAAGGCCGGCGTTGCGCCTCAACTTTTCGTCGACGTTATGAATTCGCTGTTTCAATCGCCAGTTTATGGAAACTACGGAAAAATGATGGCGGCCGAGCAGTTCGAGCCGGCGGGCTTTGCTTTGCGGCTGGGCCTGAAAGACGTGCGCCTGGCGCTCCAGGTGGCCGACGAATGTGCGGCGCCCATGCCGGTGGCCAGCCTGATCCGCGATCACATGCTCGACGCTCTGGCACACGGCCAGGGCGAGATGGATTGGTCCAGCATCGCGAAAGTTGCGGCGCGCGCGGCCGGACTGTAGGCTCCCATTCCGGCAATGACCTTGCGCCCTGCTTCAACGGAAGACCTTCTCTACATCCTTGCCCTGGAGCAGAAGTTTCGCGAAATGCGGCTGCTCGGTGGGAGTGAGCCCGCTGTGCACCAGCGCCAGTTATCGAACCCGGACTGCTTGTACTGGATCGTCGAAACGGAATCCGGGCCGGCGGGATTTGTGATCCTGCGTGACATCCATTCCAAGGATCGAAACGTCGAGCTGCAGAGAATCGCGGTCGCTGAACCGGGCCGTGGCCTCGGCAGCGAGGTTCTGCAGGCCGTGATGGACAAAGTGTTCCGTGAATTCGGAGCGCATCGTCTGTGGCTGGATACTTATTTCGACAACACTCGCGCGCGTCATGTCTACCGGTCCGCCGGATTTTCTGAGGAAGGCGTTATGCGGGAGTGCAAGAAATGGGGCGACGAGTATCGATCGCTGGTTTTGATGTCGATTTTGGAGTCGGAATATAAAGTGACCGCGCGTCACCGGTCAGTTTTGTAGTTTTGAACTGGCAATGAAATGGCTGATCTCGTCCACGAGTTTAGCTGCCAAGGGCAGCGAGGGATCGCTATACGACGCGATCTGCTTATCCCTTCCCTCCGGCACCTCCTTTAGGATATGGTTCATCCCTTCAATCACCACCAGCTTTGCTTTGGGGTTCGCGCCTGCCAGTAAATTCGCTTCGCTGACGCTGGCCTGGATATCGGTCGTGCCCTGAAGAATCAGCACGGGCATTGTAAGCTTGGCGATTTCTTTCGCGGGATCGTATCGGAACCAGGAGATCAAGTAGGGCTGCACGCTCTCGCGAAAGAGAGCACCGAATCCTTGAGGAATAGAGTCCGCCGTTCGTCCCTGCTCTAACGCGCTCACGATGTCTTCGACTTGTTTCATCAGATCCCGTGGGATCGGCTGCGATCTTAGTTGCAACAAAATTATCTGCCCGCCAGGCCGCCCCGCGCCCGCGATCGATATGTACCCGTCCCCCGGGAGCTTGCGGGCCGCGAGCATTCCGATCAGAGAACCTTCGCTGTGGCCGATAATGACCAGGGCATGAAGACGATGGTCCCTCCGCAAGTATTGCGCCCAGCGAACCGCATCGTCGACGTAAGTTTCAAACCGGAGATCCTCCTCTTTCAATCCGGCTGTCTTGCTTTCGCCGATGCCGCGTTTGTCATAACGCAAAGAGGCGATCCCTTGGCCGGCCAATCCTTCGGCAAGCATCTTCAGGCTATTGTTTTTTCCCGGAAGCAACCGCGAGTTTCCGTCCCGGTCCGTGGGCCCCGAGCCAGAGATTAGGAGAGCCACTGGAAATGGCGGTTTTGAAGCGGGTAACTCCAGCGTCCCATAGAGCGCACCCGCACCGATGTCGATGCTAACGGACTCTCCAGCGGCGAGGGCTCCCGCGAACAGGAGCGCAAGAAAGACGACACCGAGTCGCATGTAAAATCCATTTTACTTGCGCACGATGGTCCTCAGCTTGCAAACCATCTCGTTTTCATGCGCAGTATCGTGGTCTTAATCTTTATCTTTTGTAGCTTAGTTTCTGCGGAATCAACACCACCGATCATCAAATCTGTCACCCTTCGCGGAACCCTGCTGAGAGTGAATTTGGCTACACAGGTGGGCCAGTCCTACAACGCCGACACGATCGATCGCGACGTGCACCGGCTGTGGAATACGGGTCGCTTCGGCGATATTCGTGTCAAAACCGGAGAGCAGCCTGATGGAACGGACGTCATCTTCGACGTCGTGGAAGCGCCTCGCCCCGAGCTGCACAAGACGCCGCCTGAGGATCCACATCTGCGCGTCCAAACCGTGAACTTCGTCGGCGATCCAGGGATCGATCCTGAACAGTTGCGCCGTGCGCTGCGGGCATTGAAGGCTCGACGCATCATTCCGCGCTTTCCTGGCCTGTGGACCGGGTGGCGCCTGCTCCCCAACTATCGCCCCGAAGCCGTCGACTCGGATCTGGGCCGCTTGCGCTCGCTCTATCTTTCGAAAGGATACTTCGACGCCACCGTCCGCATCGACAGCACCGAACTGCGCCAAAAGGACGCCGAAATCACGTTCTTCGTCCGATCCGGTCCACACTATGAAACGAGCGAACCGATTCCGCAAGTTTGTTCTTCCTTGCTCGCGCAGCGCCGCGACGCGGAGCGCCAGGGCATCCTCGACTTCGCGCCTACACTTCACGCTCAGCGAACCGACAATCGCTCAAATTTCGTGAGTCTGAGCACTACCATCGATCATGGGCCACCCTACCAGATAGGCCGGATCGATTTCACCGGTAACCGAAATTATAGCGATGCAATGGTCCGCAGTAATCTTCTAGTCGATGAGGGCCATGTGCTCGACGAATTGTTGCTGCGCAAAAGTGCCGACCGCATCAATCAGGCCGGGATGTTCGAGCCGATCACCGCGACGAATATATCGATTCACACCAACGAAACTACCGGCATCGCCGATATCACCATTCACCTGAAGGAACGCAAACGCGGATCTTGGAATTTTTCTGGACCCGTGGGCCCAGCCAGCTTTGCGGGGCCGCTAGATGCCGCCATCAGCTCGCGGCTTCCGCCCTGGGGCCGGGGCTTGTTTGAACTGTCCACTTATACCGCCTCCGTGACCCTAATTGCCTTTTCGAATCCGTTGGTGCCCGTGCTGTCGATATTGCCGAAAGGCCCTCTGATACCGGTGCTGGCCCTCTCGCGGCCATTCATACCGGGTGAGGGATGGACGTCCGGATTCTCGATTGTTCCGCAACTTGGATGGCAAGCCACGGCGTTGCTTTACGCCACGACGCAAATCCAGCACCGGCTGCTGCCGCTCTTAGCCGGCGATCGCGGCCTGGTGCCGGACCTGGAAGTCGCGGTGGAAGGTCCTAACACAACTGGAACAATGCTCTGCGAACCACCGGCGCCGCGCCTCATGCCGCTGCGCACCGTAGCCTCTCTCGGCGTCAGGTTCCTGGGAGTGCTGACCGGCCTGTGATTGGCTAGTCGTACATGTGCGGGTATGCTTCGCGCATCTCGCGCGCCTGCCCGGCCGCTATTTCGATTTGCACTAATTTGCCCTTTCCGATTCCCGGACACCAAGCCGCTGTCTTGCGCCACTCTCGCTTGTCGTTCACCAACTCCGGCCAAAACGGGAAGATTCTGCACTGCACCGGCTTTACGGAATGAATCGAACAGCCGCCGTCCAGTAAGAAATGACATTGGACCTGGCGCGGAACTCTGAGACGAAGCTTCCGCGTGGTGCGATAAACATAGCGCCGCTCAAAATCCGCCGCGGGCATCCCGAGAAATTTCGCGATGCGCGTCAGGTCGGACTCGGTCAAGTACACGAACCCTTTTTGGGTGCAACAAATCGTGCAGCCCGGCTGGCACTCGAAGCGAAGGCCTTTCATACGGACGCGACTTTGACGCTGGTCAGGAATTGACGCATTCGCTCGATCGCGGCCATGAGGTTCTCATGAGAATTCGCGATACTGAACCGAAGATAGCCCTCTCCAAACGCGCCGAAAGATGTTCCGCTTAGACAGGCCAAACCCGCTTTCTTCAGTAACGCATCAGCGAGCGCATCTGATTTCCACCCCGTCCCGGTGATGTTGGGATACGCGTAAAATGCGCCGCCTGGGATCGCGCAACGAACGCCCGGCAGCCCGTTCAACCCCGCGCAAAACGCATCGCGCCGCCGCCGGAACTCGCCGACCATTTTCCCAACCTCGTCCTGCGGCCCGTTCAGCGCGGCGATGCCCGCGCGCTGGGTGAAGCTCGCGGTGCACGAGTTCGAATTCACCATCAGCTTGTTGACCGGGTCAACCAGCCACTCCGGCATGACGCCGTAGCCCATGCGCCATCCGGTCATAGCGTAGGTCTTGGAGAATCCATCCAGGATGATCGTCTTTTCGAGCATGCCCGGCAGCGTCGTGATCGACAGGGGGGCTTCATCGAAGTAAATCCGGGAGTAAATCTCGTCGGCCAGCACAATCAGGTCGCGATCGCGCACCATTTCGGCGATCGCGCGAATGTCGGCGGCCGGGATCACGCCGCCGGTCGGATTGTGCGGCGAGTTGAGAATCAACATCTTGGTCTTGGCCGAAAGCCGGTCGCGCAGCAGATTCAAATCGAACGAGAAGCCGCGTTCCTCCACCAACGGAATCGGCACCGGCTTCGCGCCCAGGAAATTGATCATCGATTCGTAGATGGGAAAACCGGGGTTCGGATAGATGACTTCGTCGCCGGGCTCCAGCAGCGCCATCATCGGAAAGAAAATGATGGGCTTGCCGCCAGGCACGACGCAGACATGCTCCGGCCCAACCCGTATTCCGCGCGTCCGCGAAATATACGACGCGATGGCCTCGCGCAATTCCGGCAAACCTTGCGGCGGACCATAATGCGTCCAGCCTTCGTCCAGCGCCTGTTTCGCGGCTTCCACAATGTTCCGAGGCGTAGGAAAATCCGGCTCGCCGATCTCCAAATGAATGATGTCGCGGCCTTGCGCTTCCAGCGCCCGAGCCTTTACCAGGACGTTAAATGCACCCTCGACGCCGATTCGGTCCATCCGTTCAGCCAGCTTCATGCGCTCTTCCTGAAAAAAGCAACGTCTTTGCGGAACTCGACAAACTTCACCCGGTCGCCGATCTGCGCGCGCTCACCATCGATCCGTCCCGTGAGACGCCGGCCGCTTTCAAGCTGGACGATAGCGAGCTGGTACGGCACGTCGTTCACGTATGCTTCCGGTGGCGAAAAAACTACGGTCTCGGTATAAACCGTACCCGATCCTGGATTGGTCATGCCGCCCCCAGAATCGTTATCACGCTGGTCGCACCCGATCCGCCCAGATTCTGCGCCAGCCCGAGCGAATTCCGCTTAACCTGCCGCTCATCCGCTTCGCCGCGAATCTGCTGCACCACATCGCAAATCTGGCCGACGCCCGTCGCGCCCACTGGATGGCCTTTGGCCTTCAACCCACCGCTGGTATTCACTGGTAGTTCACCTTGAATGCACGTCTTTCCGGCCAGTGAATACGGACCGCCTTCGCCCTTTTTCACGAAGCCCAAATCTTCGATGGCCACGATTTCGGCGATGGTGAAGCAATCGTGGACTTCGGCGAACTGGATGTCGGACGGTTTCACACCCGCCATCTTATAAGCTTTCTCCGCCGATATCTTCACCGCGCGCAACGTCGTGATATCTTCTTTTTCATCCAGCGCGACGTTGTCGGATGCCTGCGCAATGCCCAGCACGCGCACCGGCTTATCGGTGAATTCGGAGGCCCGTTCGAACGGCGCGATCAACACTGCGGCTGCTCCATCGCTGATCAGCGAGCAATCGTACACGGTCAGCGGCTCGGAAATCGGCTTCCCGTTCAGCGCCTGCTCCATGGTGATGACTTTGCGCATGTGTGCCAGCGGATTCTTGGCGCCATTGGCATGGTTCTTCACCGCCACCGCGGCCATTTGGTCGCGCGTGGTGCCGTACTGATACATATGCCGGCGCGCGATCATCGCGAACAAAGCTGGAAAGGTCGCGCCCGCCCGCACCTCACCGCATAAATCGCCAGCGCCCGCCAGGATTTCGGTCACTTTGGGCGTTGGCTACGAGGTCATCTTCTCGACGCCCGTGATTAGGATAACGTCGTACAACCCGGCGGCGACCGCCGACACGGCATGAAAAAACGCGGCTCCGCTCGAGGCGCAGGCCGCTTCGAATCGCGTAGCGGGAATGCCCGTGATTCCCATCCCTGCCGCCACGTACGGCGCCAGATGATTCTGCCCCACGAACGACGGTCCAGCGAAATTCCCCAGGTGAAACGCCTCCACCTGCGATGGTTTCGCGCCCGCGTTTTCTAGCGCTTTCTGACCGGCTTCAACCGCGAGCGACCGGAGATCGCGATCCGGAAACGCCCCAAACGCAGTCTTCCCGATACCGACAACCGCAACTTGTCTCATATTTTCAGGATAGCTCGCCTGTCGCGCCTCGCACCATCGAGTCCCAGGAATGAACATCGCAGGCGCCTGGCTTTTCGACCAAGCACTTGAATCCAATCGCCAAAATGCTGGCAATCGATTTGCTCAAAGACGCTGGTCAACGAGGTGAATACCCATGCCAAGAGTGGAGCGCATGCGCGAAGTTCTAGCCAATCCCCTGACCCAGGCGTACGTCGATCGCAGGTCCGGCGAAGGCTGGAAGCCGGTCGTTATAGTTTGGGAGCGCCAAGTGGAAGGCGAACAAACAGGATCGGCCAACATTACTGAAGACCCGCCCTATGGCCTCAAAATCGCCGAGGACTGCCTGCAACTCGAGCAAGACATCCAGGAAAAAGAGGCGCTCCTGGTGATGCTCGAAATGATTATCCAGGACAAGCCGCTGTCTGAAATCGCCGAGTCCTTGAACCAGCGCGGCTTTCGAACCCGCCACAACAACAGGTGGACCCCGGGAACTGTCTTCGACATGCTGCCCCGCCTCATCGAAGTTGGCCCCCGCGTGTTCACCAGTGAAGAGTGGGTGGTTCGCCGAGGCCGGCTGATGAACGCCGTCTAACGTTTCCGCGCGCCGCTTTCGTAACCTGGTCCGTGCTATCTTCAACTCTTTGCCCCCTCCACTGACAGGCGTACGCGTTCTGGACCTCAGCACCGTGGTAGCCGGGCCCACTGCCACCATGATCCTGGCTGACTTGGGCGCCGAAATCATCAAGGTGGAGCGCATCGACGGCGGCGACGACGCCCGCGGCATGCCGCCCCATCGCGGTCGCTGGGGCTCCTATTTCGTCCCCATCAATCGCGGCAAACGATCCATTTCGCTCGATCTCAGGAATCCCGCCGGACGCGACGTAGTGCTGAAACTGGCGGAAGGCTGCGACGTCTGCGTCGAGAACTTTCGCGGCGGAAAGGCCATCGAGCTGGGCCTCGACGAGCCGGCCATTCGAGCGCGCAAACCGGACATCATCTACGCTTCGCTTTCCGCGTATGGATCGCGCGGTCCTGACTATACCAAGCCCGGCTACGATGCCATCCTGCAGGCGCGCAGCGGCATCATGAGCGTCACCGGCGTCAACGAAAACACGCCCATGCGCGCGGGCGTCTCCATCCTTGACATGGGCGCGGGCGTCTGGATGGCGCTCGGAATCGTGACTACTCTGTTCGAGCGCCAGCGCTCGGGACGTGGCCAGCGCCTGGATGCCTCTCTGCTCCAGACCGGCGTGATGCTGATGTGCTATCACCTGCTGTATCGCCAGTTCACCGGCGTCAACCCGCGGCCGGAAGGCGCGCGCCACGCCTCGGTGGCCCCGTATGGCGCGTTCTCCACCGCCGATGGCGCCATTATGATCGGCATTTCGAACGACCGCCTGTTCCGTCGGCTATGCAAGGCGTTGAATCGTACCGACTGGCTGGATGAGCCGTGCTATTCATCCAATACCGAGCGCTGCCGCAATCGCGCCGGTCTGGAAGGCCAAATCGGCGATCTGCTGCGAACCCAGCCCACCGCGCACTGGGTCAAAATCTTCAACGAAAACGACGTGCCCAACGACGCAGTCCAAAACGCCGAGCAGGTTTTGCAAGATCCGCAACTGGCCGCCCTCAACGCGTTCGCCGAAGTCGAACTTTGCGGCGAGGAGCCGGCCCTGCTGCCTCGCTTGCCGATCGCACTCTCGCTTACTCCTGCTGCTCCCGCCGGACCACCGCCGGCGCTGGGCGAGCACAGCCGAGTCATTCTTCGCGAAGCCGGTTATCCGGACGGGGCCATTGATGAATTGATTCGCAGCGGAGCCTGTGGCGCGGAGGTGTAAGTGGGCTACGGCCGCTATTTCGACGAGCTCGAAGCCGGCCAGCAGTTCCGCCACTGGCCCGGCCGCACCATCACCGAATTCGACGACACGCTCTTCAGCCTGATGACCATGAACCAGCATCCGCTGCACATCGATGAGCATTACGCCGCAGGAACGCAACACGGCCGTCGATTAGTAGAAGGCCCGCTCGTGATCAGCCTGGTGATCGGTATGAGCCAGGCCGACGTCGGCGGCCGCTCGCTCGAAACACTCGATTACTCCGACATTCGCCACCACGAGCCGGTCTTCCACGGCGATACAATTTATGCCGAATCGAGTATTGTCGCGAAAGAGGAACTGCCGAATGGTCGCGGAGTCATAATCGTGGAATCGAAAGGGCTCAATCAACGCGCTGAAGTCGTCCTCACGCTGCGCCGCAAGATCGTCGTGCCGAAGCGCCCGGAGGGAGAATCGCCGTGGCCAAACTGACTGCCGAGCAGGAGCTGATCGTCGCCACCGTCCGGCAGTTCGTCGAGAAGGAAGTGATCCCTGTCGCGTCAGCGATGGAGCATCGCAACGAGTATCCGCATGCGCTGGTCGAACAGATGCGCAAGATTGGCCTCTTCGGATTGAACGTGGCCGAGGAGTACGGCGGCGCCGGCACCGATTTCACCACCTTCGCGATGATCTTCGAAGAACTCGGCCGAGGCTGGCTGGGCTTGGCGGGAGTGATCGGGACTCACTCGGTCCTCTGCGACGTTCTCAATCGTTTCGGAACCAAGGAACAGAAACAGCGATTCCTGCCCGGACTCGCCTCGGGCGAACGGCGGGGTGGCATCTGTCTTTCCGAACCCAACGCGGGAACCGATCTGCAAAACATCACCACTATCGCGACTCGCCACGCTGACGGCTACCGCATCAACGGCTCCAAGATGTGGGTCACCAACGGCCGCTACGGCAACACGTTCCTCCTTCTGGCCAAGACCGATCCTAAGGCCGAGCCGGCTCACACCGGCATGACCGCGTTCGTAATCGAAAAGGGCGCGCCCGGCCTTACCGTCAGCCGCGACATCGACAAGCTGGGCTACAAGAGCGTCGAGACTTGCGAGCTGCATTTCCAGGATTTTCCAGTACCCGCTGCTAATCTTATCGGCGACGTCGAGGGCCACGGTTTCAAGCAAGTCATGACCGGGTTAGAGGCCGAGCGCCTCAACGTTGCCGCCCGCGGCCTTGGCATCGCTCGGGCTGCCTTCGAAGAAGCTATTCGCTACGCTCAGCGCCGCACCACGTTCGGCAAGCCGATCGCGGAACACCAGACGATTCAGATCAAGCTGGCTGACATGGCCACGCGCATCGAAGCCTCGCGCTTGCTGATCTACTCGGCTGCCGAAAAGAAAGACCGCGGCGAGCGCTGTGACCTCGAGGCCGGCATGGCCAAGCTGTTCGCCACCGAAACCGCGGCCGAGGTATCGTTCGAAGCCATGCGAATCCTGGGCGGCAACGGCTACTCGAAAGATTTCCCGGTGGAGCGATATTATCGCGACGCTCCGCTGGTAGTCATCGGCGGCGGTACCAACGAGCTCCAGCGTCTCATCATCGCGCGCAACCTGCTCAAGAAATATCGGGTATGACCTTCGGCCGCTATTACGACGAATTCCAGGTCGGCGCAGTCTACCGCCACTGGCCTGGCCGCACCATCACCGACCACGATAACACCTGGTTCGCGCTGCTCTCCATGAACCAAAACCCGCTCTTCATCGACGATCACTACGCGCAGCGCCAGCCCCTTGGCCGCCGCCCAGTCATCGACACTTTGGTCTTCAGCCTGGCCGTCGGCATGAGCGTCGCCGACACCAGCGGCAAGACCATCGCCAATCTCGGCTACGACAGCGTCGTGTTCGAACGCCCCCTATTTCCAGGCGATTCGCTCTATGCCGAATCGGAAGTTCTCGAAACGCGAGAGTCCGCCAGCAAGCCCGATCGCGGCATCGTCGCCATCGAAACCCGCGGCTTCAATCAGAACCGCGAGCGCGTAATCGTGCTGCGCCGCGCATTCCTCGCCCCGAAACGTGGCCCCGCATGAAACACGAAACTCCCCACTACACCCGTGACCTAGTCGACTTCCTGGCCACCCTCAAGCCAGCCTACCTCCCCGCCGCCGTCTTCGACCGCACCCGTTATCTTCTGCTCGATTACTTGGGCGTCGCCATCCGCGGGTCGTGTGCCGAATCCTCCGCTGCGGTCAATCGAATGATCGAGCGCATCGCCTCGCTCGGCGCCGCTACCGTCATCGGAAAAGGCATCCGCACTTTGCCCGCCTACGCCGCACTCGCCAACGGCACAGCGGCCCACGCCATCGAACTCGACGACACCCACAACGCCGGCTCCATCCACCTGGGCGTCGTGATGTTCTCCACGGCCCTCGCGCTCGCCGAGACCCTGCCCGATGTCCCCCTCGACGAATTCTTCACCGCCGTAGCCGCGGGATACGAGACCGCCGCCCGCATCGCCATGGCTGTTCGGCCCAAGGAGCACTATCTTCTCGGCTTCCATCCCACCGCCACCTGCGGCGTCTTCGGCGCAGCCGTCACCGCCTCCAAACTTCTCGGCCTCACCGCCGATCAGATGCTTTCAGCGGTCGGTATCGCGGGCAGCATGGCCGCCGGATCGCTCGAATTTCTCGCCGATGGCGCGTGGACCAAGCGGCTCCATGCCGGGCTAGCCGCGCAAAACGGCATGCAGGCCGCCATGCTCGCAGCCGAAGGTTTTCGCGGGCCTTCCCGAATTCTCGAGGGCCGCGACGGATTTCTCCATGGCTACTCGCGGCGCCCCCTGCCGGATCTCCTCACCGGCGACCTCGGCGAATCTTTCGAGATCCTGCGCACCAGCGTCAAACCTCACGCCTGCTGCCGCTACATGCAAGGTCCTATCGACGCGATTCTTGCTCTCGTTCACGAACACAACATCCGGCCGGCGCAGGTCCGCCAGATCGAGGTCGCGGTTCTCGAAGCTGGCTGGCCGTTGGTGGTTGAGCCTCGCGCTCAGAAATACAAACCCAAATCAATCGTCGAAGCACAGTTTTCCATGCCCTACGGCGCTGCGGTCGCCGTGATCGATCGCGCCGCCGGGCTCGAACAATTCAGCCAACCCCGGCTGCAATCCATGGACATCCGCGGTTTTCTCAACAAAGTCGTCATGATCAAAAATCCTGACATCGAGAAAACCTTCCCCGAAGAATGGCCCGCCCTCGCCACCATTCACCTTGAAGACGGCCGCAGCTTCGAAAAAATGATCCGCCACCCCAAAGGCGACCCGCAAAACCCGCTCAGCTGGCCAGAACTTATCGCGAAATTCCGCACGCTCGCCGGAGCCATCCTTCCGCCGGATCGCTGCGAAGAAATCGTCGCCCAGGTGTCGGCTGCTGATTCTCTGGCAGGCTTACCCGCCCTTTGTACGCTATGAAAACTGAATTCGATCCCGATTTCGGATCCGCCCTCGCCGCCGCCGCAGCCATCCGCGAGCGCAAGATTTCCGCCGTCGAGCTGACGCAACACACCTTGCGCCGCATCGACGCCTTCCAGCCCAAGCTCAACGCCTACGTTTATCAGTTGCGCGACCAAGCGCTCGACGCCGCCAAGCAAGCGGACGCAGCCATCGCGCGCAATGCGCCAACTGGCCCACTGCATGGCGTTCCGATCAACGTCAAGGAAAGCTTCGGCGTACGTGGGCAGCCCTGTACGTGGGGCGTTCCTGAGTTCAAGAATGCGGTTGCATCCGCCGATTCTGTCGCTGTGCGCCGCCTTCGTGATGCTGGCGCCATCCTGCTCGGCGCCACTAACGTCCCTAAATTTCTCATGGACGGCCAGTCCTTTAACGAAATTTATGGCGTCTCGAACAATCCCTGGGATCTCGCGCGAACACCCGGCGGATCATCGGGAGGTTCGGCCGCGTCGCTCGTCGCTGGAATGGCGTTCTTCAGCATCGGCTCCGACATCGGCGGCAGCATTCGAACGCCCGCGTCCTTCTGCGGAATCTACGGCCACAAGCCCACGCTCGACATCGTGAGCATGGCTGGTCATCTTCCTGGCGGACTGCAGACTAATCCGGGCTTTTCTACGCTGCTTGCGGTAGGCGGACCGATGGCCCGCACTGCCGAGGACCTGGAAGGGGGGCTGCGCATCCTGGCAGGCCCGGAACCTCCCGACTCTAAAGCCTTCCAATGGACGCTTCCCCAGCCGCGTCACCAGCGCCTTCGCGACTATCGCATCGGCTATTTACTCGAAGATCCTGCCGTTCCGGTCTCCAGTGAAACAAAATCCGTTCTCGAAGCGGCCGTCCGTGCCTGCGAGAAAGCCGGAGCTACAGTCAAACAAGGCTGGCCGGATGGTTTCCGGTTCCAGGAATTACTCGATACGTATTTCTTTCTGCTCGGAGCTTTCGACTTCAGCGTTATGCCGCCCGAGCGCCAGCAACACGTCCGCCCTCATTTCGAAAAACGATCGGACAACCTGGCGAAGGGCGCGCTCAGCAGTTTCGCCGAATGGCAAAGAAAGAACGGCAAGCGCCTAGCTTACCGCGCGCTCTGGGGAAAGTTTTTCGAGTCGGCCGATGTGTTTCTACTCCCCACCGCGTTCACGACGGCGTTTCCACACGACCCGACACCTCCCGACCAGCGCATGATCCCCATGCCCGAAGGCGGCTCGCAAAACTTCTGGAGCCTCCTTTCCTACATCACCCCTGCTACTTTGACCGGCTGTCCCGCCACCACCGCTCCGGCCGGTCTCAGCAAAAGCGGATTGCCCGTCGGCCTGCAAATCATCGGGCCATATCTGGAGGACGCAACCCCCATCGGCTTCGCGCACTTGCTGGCCCGCGAGATCGGCGGATTCCAGCCGCCCCCCGGCTACTAGACTTTCCCGGTCATCATCCCGAGATATAATGAGTCCCATCTGGAGCGCACACAATGACAGCTAAGTTCGCTTTGTCAGCCGCGGGAATCACGCTATTCCTGGCCTCGCTGCCCGTCCTGGCGCATCACTCCTTCGCCGCCGAGTTCGACTCCGAAAAGCCCGTCGCCATGAAGGGCAAGTTCGTCAAAATGGACTGGGTCAATCCGCACTCCTGGATCTACATGGACGTCACCGGGCCCGATGGCAAGGTGGTGAGTTGGAAATGTGAGGCGCTCCCGCCCAACGGCCTGTACCGCGGCGGCTGGCGCAAGGATTCGTTAAAGCCCGGCGACGAGATCACCGTGGAAGGCTTCCTGGCCAAAGATGGCACGTCCACCATGTGGACCAGAAGTGTGACGACCGCCGAAGGCCGCAGGATGTTTGCCGGCAACGCCGACTCTCTTCCGCCGCCGCGCCCTGCTCCTACTGACCAGCAGAAGCAATAATTCGGCTCGATGACTAAGCATCTGTTTCTGGCCGTCTTCATCGCCGCGCTGCCCGTGGCCGCGCAGTCCACGTACAAAGCCCCGCGAACCTGGGGTGACAAGCCCGACCTCCAGGGAATCTGGCAAGCGCAAAACACTGCATCTTACGATCTTGAGGCACACACCGCTTCCACCGGCGTTCCGGCCGGACCCGGCGTAATCGTTGATCCGCCCGATGGGAAAATCCCGTACCAGCCCGCGGCGCTGGCGAAGAAGCAGCAGAATTTTCAGAACCGCGCTACGGCCGACCCGGTCGCCAAGTGCTTCATGCCCGGCGTCCCGCGCTTCACCTACATGCCCTTCCCGATCCAGATTTATCAGACTCCAAAATTCGCGATCATCACCTCCGAGTACATCCACAACGATCGCACCATCTATCTGGACGGAAGTAAGCATCTGGACGGCGTCGACTTCTATGACGGCGATTCGCGCGGCCACTGGGAGGGCGACACGCTAGTGGTCGACGTACAGGATTTCAACGACGAGACCTGGTTCGATCGCGCCGGGAATTACCACAGCGATGCCTTGCACGTAGTGGAGCGCTACACCCGCACCGGTCCAGACACTCTCACATACGAAGCCACCATTGAGGATCCGAAGATGTTCACCCGGTCCTGGAAGATCAGCATGCCGCTTTCACTCCACAAAGAGAAAAATTTCCGCCTGTTGGAATATGAGTGCCACGCGTACCTCGAAGACGCCGCCAAGGAGAATAAGTGAGATGAAAAATCAGCTCGCCGCCTCACTTTTCGTCATCGCGATTGCGCTCGCTCCCTCGCGTTCAGCCGGCCAAGGCCAGTACCTTCCCTATTACCAGCCCCCGGTAGTCAAAGGTGGACCCGTGCCCCGGCTCCCCGACGGTCATCCGGATCTCCAGGGATACTATGGCCCGCGTTTCAACCAGTCGATTTATGACATCGAGGATCATTCTGTAGCGCGTGTAGGAATTCCAGCCGGCAAAGGCGCCATTGTCGACCCGCCCGGTGGCAAAATCCCCTACCAGCCCGCGGCCGAGGCCAGAGCCAGGGATCTCGGAAAGAATCACGTGTACGACGAACCCGAGGCGCATTGTTTTATGTCCGGCGTGCCCCATTCCGCCTATCAGCAATTCGGATTTCAGATCGTCCAGCCACCCGGCTATTTCCTGATCCTGTTCGAGTACGCGCATTCCTTCCGCTCCATCCCTACCGACAACCGGCCGCATATTCCAGCCGACATCAAGATGTTCATGGGCGATTCGGTAGGCCATTGGGAAAGCGACACGCTGGTGGTGGATACCACCAATCAAAATGGCCGGACCTGGTTTGATATGGTGGGCAATTTCACCACACCCAATATCCACGTGGTCGAGCGCATTACACCGATTGATTCGAACGCCATCAACTACGAAGCCACCATCGAAGACTCCACTATCTACACTCGCCCCTGGAAGATCGCCGGCACCTGGCAGCGCCGCCCCGACGACAAAGAGTACCAGCAGATGGAATTCGCCTGCATCGAAGGCAACCAGGACCTGGAGCATTACGTCGAGGGCGTCGGCGGCTCCGCGAAAAAAGTTCGCTAGAGTCGCATAGGTACTCCTGGTGGCTGGCCCGCGACGATCGGAGGATCATCATGCAAACTGCCGACGTGCAAACGCCCCGGCCGCCGGTGGGTGGCATCGTTTGGGGCATTGTCCTAAATGCAGTCATCCCAGTAGTTCTCTACCAGCTGTCCAAGCGCTACCTCTCACCCTACGAGTTTACGGCGCTGGCGGTTGCTACTACTTTCCCTCTGGGCAAAAGTGTCTTCGACCTGCTTAGCCACGGTCAGGTAGATCCGGTTTCGATCGATCGTGGTTTTGTTGGGAATCGTCACTGACGGCGTTGCTTTGCTTTTTGGGGGCAGCGCTCGTCTTTTGCTGATTCGCGAATCGTTTTTTACCCGGTGCGTTTGGCTTCGCCTGTTTTATCTCGCTGCTGTTTCCGCGTCCAGTCATGTTTTATTTCGGGCGTTATTTCATTGCGGGTAACGACCTGCAGCGGGCAGGCTCGATTTAACGCCGCGTGGCAACTGCCGGAAGTGCGCTTCTGCCACCGGCTGATCACCAGCGTCTGGGGAAGTGCATTCGTGGGCGAGGTGATTCTTCGAATCGTTTTGATCTACAACGTGTCTCCGGCGACGGTGCTGGTAGTTTCGCCGATCCTGATCGGCACGCTCACGATCGTCACTATGATCTGGGCATTCCGCTACGGGCACCGGGTCAGGCTGCGTGCCATGGCCCAGCTCCTCTCCGCTGTGCCACACTGAATTTGAATGGCTTGGTTCACGCGAGAGAAGACGTCTCTAAAGACGGAAGAGGGCGAGCGCAAGGTACGCACCGAAGGGTTATGGCTGAAGTGCGAGCACTGCGGCGAGATCATCTGGCGCAAGGCGCTGGAGGACAACCTGCAGGTTTGTCCGAAGTGCGGGCATCACGACCGAATCGATGCGCGCACGCGGCTGACGATGCTTTTCGATGACGGCCAGTTCGAAGAGTTCGATACGCAACTGGCGTCGTCCGACCCGCTGGAATTCGTCGATTCGAGAACCTACAAAAAGCGTCTGGCGTCCAATCAACATCTGACCCACTTGCGCGACGCGATCATCTCAGCGGCGGGGAACCTGAACGGCCGCCGGCTCCACATGTGCGCTCTGGATCTGCGGTTCATCGGGGGCAGCATGGGGGCGGTGGTGGGCGAGGCGATCACGCGAGCCATCGAGCGGTCACTGGAACGGAATGTTCCGCTGATCATTATTTCAGCGTCTGGAGGCGCGCGCATGCAGGAAGGCACGGTCAGCCTGATGCAGTTGGCCAAGATTTCGGCTGCCCTGATGCGCCTGGACGAAGCGAAGACTCCTTATATCAGCGTGATGACCGATCCGACCACCGGCGGCGTCACGGCCAGTTTCGCGATGCTCGGCGATCTGAACATTGCGGAGCCGGGTGCGTTGATCGGTTTTGCAGGCCCACGCGTGATTGAGCAGACCATCCGTCAGAAGCTGCCGGAGGGCTTTCAAACCAGCGAGTTCTTATTGAAACATGGCTTTCTGGACGCCGTGGTGAAACGCGGAGAGCTGAAGGACTATCTCTCCAAGGCGCTGGATTTCTTTCTCACATGAGTTATCCGCAGCAATACAAGGCGGCGTTGCTGGAGGCAATCGAGCGCATCGATACGAGCCGCGTCGAGCAGGCCATCGAATGGTTTCGTGAAGCGCGCGACGGCTCAAAGCACATCTTCGTTTGCGGGAACGGCGGCAGCGCTTCGACGGCGTCGCACTTCACTTGCGATATCGTAAAGGGCGCGAGCTACAATCGCGACACGCGCTTCCGCATCATGGCGCTGACCGATTCGCCGGCGACCCTCTCTGCCTATTCCAACGACGTCGGCTACGACTGCGTTTTTGTCGAGCAATTGAAGAATTTCGCGCAGGCGGGCGACCTGGTGATGTGCATCAGCGGATCGGGCAATTCGCTCAATGTGGTGCGGGCGATGGAGTATGCCAATTCGATCGGCTGCAAGACGATCGCGCTGACCGGACGCGACGGCGGCAAGCTAGGGCCGCTAGCTCAGCTCAATATCCAGGTGGCGGTACCGCACATGGGCCGGATCGAAGATGCGCACATGGTGGTGTGCCATATGATCGCATACCATTTCATGGACAGCTAACTTCTGGTTCTTGGTTTCTGGTTTCCAGTGAACCGATCTAACCAGACCGGATTTTGTTCGGGCTGGATTCGATCGGCGAGTTTCGGAAAGCTTGGGTGCAATTGTTTGCTGAAAGACCAGTTCGGCAACTCGTTTATGACATCGATTGATTGGTTAACGACAATCCATCCGATACCACCCACCAAGGACAGCGAAATGATCATCCGCTATTACGAGATGGCACCCGGCCCAGCCTGATGAAACGTTTGTAAGGGGCTATGTCAGAAAAGGCTTAACTCTTGCGCTTCTGCTTTTTCACTTTGTAGGTTCCAAACTTGGCCTTTGACTTGTTGATTTTGGCGTTCTTAACACCGTGGCCGGGTTTAGGATGTTTGTTAGGCGACTTGGCGTCGGCCAGCGGCGCAAGTAACGCGAGCGTAAGAGAAAACAGAATCAGCTTTCGGACAAACATGGTTGGCTGCTCCTTATTATACTTCGGCAGCGGCCCTAGGACTCTTTAGTGAGACGTACCCCTCAGAAATGAATGCCATGATTGCATCCAGGCTCAGTTTATGACACACTTCCGAGCGGAGGTGGCGCCTTTGTCTCATCCGGCCGTTGCCGACCCCATCGCAAGCTTTGCCGCCGCCCTGCAGAGCGGCTCCTATTACGAGGACTCCGGTCCCGTATGGGCCGCTTTGCGCCAAGTGGGGGCGATGGTTAAACTGCCCTTCGGGGCTGGCGTCTGGACCTGCACCACTTGGGCCGGATGCGCAGCGCTGGCGCGCGATCCGCGACTCTCGTCGGCCCGAGCGCACCTGATGGAGTTGACGCTCCCTGCTGAGCACCGTTACGAGATGAAGCCCTTAATCGCGTTGGTCGGCGAGATGGTGCTTTTCCTCGATCCTCCACGACACGCTCAAGTCCGCAAGCTATTGAATCGTGCGTTCACTCCAGAACTGATCGCGCGTAACCGTGCTCGCATCACAGAACTGTTCGACGACCTTCTCGACGATTGGATCAAGAGTGGCGAAGGCGAGATTATGGAGACCCTGATTCATCCGTTTCCCGCGCTGGTGATCGCAGACTGGATGGGTCTTCCACGCGGTGAATGGCCACGCTTCCTGGTTTGGGCGGACGCACTGATGCATTTGTTTCAGGGCTCCGTTACCACGATTGAGGTTGAGGCGGCACGTAAATGGTTGGCCCTGGTCGAAGAAAACCGCGCCTATCTGGAGGCATTCGTCGATACTCCGCGGCCCGGAGGAAGCGATCTCGTCGGACTGTTGATGGAGATGGAAGAAGAAGAGGTCCTGGATCGCGCACAGCTTGTGGCCCAAGCGTTGATTATCCTGGTGGCCGGGCACGAGACCACCCGCAACCTGATCGGAAACGGGTTGCATTGGTTGCTTTCCAACGCTTGTGACTATCGCAAGTTTCTTGATGACGATCTCGCCCAGCGGTTGGCGGTGGATGAGATCCTGCGTCTGGCGTCGCCCGTGGCGCTGGTCGGCCGTCTCGTCACTGAGGACTTTGAGTTCGAAGGCGCATCTTTGCGGAAAGGCGACTATGTGTTGCTAGCTTGGGCCAGCGCCAATCGCGACCCGGACCAATTTCCGGAGGCGGAGCGGATGGATCTAAGGCGCCGAAACAACCCACATCTAGCTTTTGGCGCGGGGCCGCACGCCTGCCTGGGCTTGCATCTGGCGCGTATTGAGGCGCAGATCGCGTTTCAGCGTTTGTGGACCCGGCTGCCGAACTTGCGTTTGGCGCCCCCACGCCCGGAATGGAACAAGCTTATGGCCATTCATGGTCCCGCCCGTCTGCATGTGGAGTATGATCGCCACGGCCGGGTCACAGTCTAGAGAGCG
>Ga0185299_10001099_pt1 | contig 58515 bp, 37 predicted proteins | sample PaiPotPPA55metaG_FD_128002 | JGI IMG/M metagenome (GOLD analysis project Ga0185299, IMG submission 128002) | Iron sulfur acid spring bacterial and archeal communities from Banff, Canada, to study Microbial Dark Matter (Phase II) - Paint Pots PPA... ... | reverse complement strand
TCCCACGAAGCAGGCTCCGACCAATCATCTGTATCACAACAATCACGACGGCACTTTCACGGATGTTACGGCCAAGGCTGGGCTCACTGCCACGGGATGGGGGCAAGGCGTATGCGTGGGGGATTATGACAATGATGGCTGGGAAGATTTGTACGTCACCTATTACGGGAAGAACCGGCTGTATCACAACGACCATGGCGTTTTTACGGAAGTGGCCGAGAAGGCTGGCGTAGCCGGGCCGGGAAAAGCGTGGGGCACCGGCTGTGCTTTCGTGGACTACAACCGCGATGGGCGCCTGGATTTAATGGTGGCGAATTATGTGGACTTTGATATTGCTACCGCTCCCAAACCCGGTGAAGTGAGTTCCTGCGTGTGGAAAGGCGTGCCGGTAATGTGCGGGCCGCGCGGATTGCGTGGAGCGAAGAATATTTTGTACGAAAATCGAGGGGACGGAACGTTTGTGGATGTGAGCACCAAAGCGCACATAGATCAAACGGGCGGGCATTACGCGTTCAGCGTGTCGACGTTCGACTACGACGATGATGGATGGCCGGATATTTATGTAGCGTGCGATACCGCCCCGAGCATTCTTTATCATAACAATCACGATGGGACCTTCACCGATGTCGCGGTGATGGCCGGAGTTGCCTTTAATGAAGATGGGCGCGAGCAGGCGGGGATGGGAACTACCATCGCGGATTACAACGGCGATGGGCGGCTGGATATTTTCAAAACGAATTTTTCCGATGACACGCCGACGTTGTACCGCAACGATGGTGGAGGAATTTTTTCGGATGTTACCTACGCCGCGGGATTGGGTCTGCACACACAATATTTAGGATGGGGCACGATGTTTTTTGATTTTGATAATGATGGTTGGCCTGACCTGGTGCTCGCCAACGGACACGTGTATCCGGAAGTGGATAAATTTCATTTGAGCAGCGGGTACATGGAGCCGCGGCTGCTTTATCACAATAATGGGAACGGAACGTTTACCGACATTACCGCCAGCGCCGGGCCGGGATTCAGCACGGTGTCTTCCGGGCGAGGCTTGGCGGTGGGGGATTTTTGGAATGACGGGCGAATGTCGGTGCTGATCAACAATGTGTATGCCAAGCCAAGTTTGCTGGTGAATGCGGCGCATTACAGCAATCACTGGGTGACGTTTAAAACTGAGGGAACGCGCTCCAACCGTGATGGGATCGGCGCAAAAATCAGCGTCAAAGTTGGCGGCAGAACCTTGGTGGACGAAGTGCGCAGTGGCTCCAGTTATATTTCACAAAACGATCTGCGGGTACATTTCGGGCTGGGTGTTCCCTCGAAGATCGATGGCGTGGAAGTACGGTGGCCAAGCGGACTGGTGGAGCATTTCGACAATTTGGCCGTGGATGCGATTCATGTGCTGAAAGAAGGTTCTGGCGTTGCTTTGGTGGCGGCGCAGAAAAAACCCTAGATGGGCCGCTGATTAAAACTTAACGGGAATTATCAAACCTGATTGAAAGCGTTACGGTTCGCTTAATTTTGTTGCGGGCTGTCTCTCGGGGAATTGATTTTTTCTGCGTGCCACGCGAGCCCAGATGAAATAGCAAATGGTCATAATCACCAGCCACGCTGGTCCTGCCTTCATGGTGACGCGAAATTCGGGCACCCACCAGGTGGAAATCAACACAGCGATAAGCGCAATGAGGCCGAGCAGCGAGCTCCATGGCCCGGGTGGGGCAAAGCGCAGAATTGGTTTTCCGGCGCGCTCATTGGCGCGGCGAAACGCCAGGTGCGTGACCAGGATCATGATCCAAACAAAAGGGCCGCCAAAAAAGGCTACGCCGATCATGAACACAAAAGCGGTGGCCTCAAAAAAATGCGAAAGAAAAAATGCGATGAGCAGGCCGAGGCCCGAAGCCATCACCGCTGCGACGGGCATTCCACGCTTGGTCAATTTTCCGAGCGGCGCGGGAGCGTAGCCACCACGCGCGAGCGAGAAAAGCAAGCGGGCCGTGAAATATAGATTGCACATCGCGCTGGAGAGCGCGGCGGTCAGCACCACGAAATTCATCACGTTGCCCGCGCCGGGAATTCCCACCGACCTGAAAACACGCACAAACGGGCTCTCGCCCAATCCCAATTGCTGCCACGGAACAATGCCCACCACAATGGCGAGTCCACCGAGATAAAAAAACACCAGAAAAAAAAGTGTCCGCCGCAACGCACGCGGCACGGCAACCGATGGATTGGTGGCTTCTCCGGCAGTGGCGCCGACAATCTCCAGTCCCAGAAAACTGAAGATGGCCATAGTCATGCCCAGGCCCACGCCCCTCCATCCATTCGGAAAGAATCCGCGGTGCGCGGTGTAGTTCGCGACGCCGATGCGCGGAAATCCCACGCCAAATAAAAGTGCGGCGCCCAATATCAGGAAGGCAACGATGGTAACGACCTTGATCATCGCGAACCAGTATTCGAAGGCGCCAAAACTTTTGATGCTGATGGTATTGGCGTACACCAGCGCGAGCGAAAATCCGGCGATCCACATCCACGAGGGCACCGCCGGCCACCAATACTTGCAATAGATGGAAGCCGCAACCACTTCGCTGCCGACAACGAATACCAGGCACAGCCAGTAGGTGTAGCGAATTGCAAAACCGGCCCAGGGGTGCACATACATTTCGGCGTACAGGCCAAAAGAGCCGGCGGCGGGATGTTCGGCGGCCATTTCCGCGAGGGCCCACATTACCGTGACGGTGACAATCGCGCCTAAAAGAAAACTGACGATGACCGCGGGACCCGCGAGCTTCACGGAAAGCGCGCTGCCAAGAAAAAGTCCGGTGCCAATTGTGGAACCCAGCCCGATCATGGCCACTTGCCAAGATGTGAGGCCGCGATGCAGCCCCGCTTCGCGATCGAGAATCTCGGCCGGCGGGATGTTGCTCGGCGGTTCGCTCTTCAGCTGTAACTCGTTCATGGACGGGCATGCTATCAGACTCCGCGCTTCGTACACCAAAGCAGTTCTATTGGCAGAACGATTTGTGGTGGCGCGGATTCACGCGTTTTTTCGCACTGGGACGGATGGATGGTTTTGCGACCTGAACGTCGGGACAGTAAATGCCGCGTCGCAACTGGCCTTCGACGATCGGGAAAGAACGCGCGCGCTACCTACAATTGGATCTGTGGCGAGCAACACGATCGAAGCCACGGAGGGCTGTATGAAAGGCAGCATGAAAGCAGCTTTAGCACTTATCGTAATTTATATCGCAGCATTCATGGTCGCTACGCAGGGCGGATCGCAGAATCCGGTGCAAGCGTCGGCATCAGGAACAAATACTTTTGCGACCTCCAAATCCATGGATCCGGAAAAAGCGGCCGACCTGCACTCGCTGTTGCAATATGTGGGAGCCAAGGAACAGCTGCAATCCGTGGCGAGCGAATCCGCGGCGCAATATGGCGAAAAGTTGACCGCCAGCGTAAAGAATGTTTCTGATGATTCGAAACGGCAGGAATTGATTACCGTAGCTTCGGGGAGCTTTCAGAGGAATTTCGACCAGCAACGGGCGTTGCAGCAAATCGCGGCGATCTACGACAAACATTTTACGGATGACGAAATAAAAGGCTTGCTGGACTTTTACTCGTCGCCGCTGGGACAGAAGTTTGCAACCGAAACGCCCAAGATCAATAAGGAAATACAGGCGGTGCAGGTGTCGGCGACAAGCAACGCTACTCGCGAATCGCTGCTTACGCTGAAATCACAAAATGCCGATGTCGACGCACCGGGTGTTGCGGGAAACCGAACGAAGGCCAAGCCGGAAGTTACGCTGCAGGATGAGATGAAGGAAATTTCTCAGCGGCCGTGAAATTTTTGGCGACTGCGGCTTTTGTGCCGTTTTCGAATCCGGGCATTGAGTTATTTAAAGCGTTTTCTGATTTTTACGTCGATACCGAAGGTTCCGTTATAGTCGCGCAAGGCCACCACGGAAATATTGCGGTTTATGGCGTACTCCACCTGGATGACCTGCTCCTGAGTTGAACCCACATTCGAAACATACATGATGGTCAGATTGCGCGCGATTTGTTGTTCTACGGTGACGCGCGCGCCGGCATTTTGATCGGAGCTGGATGCCACGGGGGTCAGGCCAGGATCCACGCGCAACCTGGTAATTCCGAATAAACGTTGCAGCCGGCCACCGAGTTGATTGGACACCGCTTCTGACAAAAGTGCGGTCGCGCCGGAGGTCGCATTTTGCGACGTGCCCCCGCTGCGCGCTGTGCCTTCGGCGCTGCGTTGTCCCATCGCCAATAGCGCCACGATGTCATTGGAGGGCAAAGGCGGGTCGGAGCGATAGGCCAGCGCAAGTTTGCTGGACGGGCCGTTAAAATTGAGAGTGACTTCATATTGCTGAACAGTGGTGGAGGCTTCCACGTTTACCACAGGATCCAGCCTGAAAGGATTGGAGAAATTAATGTCGCCGCGGGCTACGCGATAGCGGTTTCCCGCAAAGTACAAATCACCGGACAGCAGATGTATGTGTCCCAATAAAATGGGATGCTCCCACGTCCCGCGCACTCGCAAATTCGCGTCGGCTTCCAATTCTGCGCCAGGCCATTCCATGCGCGCGTCGGGGGAGGATGCGGCTTCAATATCGAACTGCAAATTGCGCAAGAAGGAGGAATCTGTCGTAGGACCGGAGATACCTTCCTTGGAAGAGACCAGGACGCCGGCACTTTCGAGTCCCTGTGTCAGCATCACGCGTTGCACGGTCACTTTTCCGGATACGATGCCGGACTTGGTCGAGCCAGTCAGGCGTAGATTTCCGCCCAGCAACCAGCTCATGCCTTCGGGATAACGAATACGCACGCGATCGGTACTGGTGTTGAGGTCGTAGCGCACTCCGCCTTCTCCGTAATTTACGCTGCCGGACAGTTGCAGCGTGCCGCCACCCACTTCGGCGGTTACGTCGCTGAAAAAAAGACGCGTGGTATCAAAAATCAAGTCGCCTTTCATGGCGCTAAGGCCGGTAGGAAAATCCGCGGCGCGCAAGGAGGCATTATCGATGTGTACTCGCCCGGTGATGCGCGGATGATCGAGGGTGCCTTCCACGGCGGCGTTGATTTGCGCGCCGCCATGGACATCCATATTTGGCAGAGAACCGTTAAGCAGCCGCAGATCGACGGCGCCATCGAGGTGCAGCGCCACGTTTCGGCGGCCCGTAAATTGTACCGAGCCGTCGATCTTCACGTTAGTGTCCGTGCCGTGCATGACTACGGGTTCAATTTCGAGCGCTTCACGCGAGGAGCGGAAGCGAACCGGGCCGCTGTTCTCAAGCTGCACATTGGCGTAGTTGAGTATCAGCCGCGAGAAATTTGCTTCTACCACGATTCCGCGGGGATCCTTCAATGCGCCTTTCATGGAGATATCGCCGTCCGCTTTACCATGGCCGCTGAATTGTTTTAAGTGCAACGCAGCAAGGAGGAAGGGGTCGAGATCAATATTTTTGATGGAGACTTTTCCTTCCACGGGAAATGGGCTCGCAAGCCCGAGGGTGTAACCGCCAGAGATTTCTCCGGTGCTCATCGCGGAACTTATGGTTAACCGCGCTGTTTTTCCGTCGGAGGCCAAGTCGGTGTCAAAACTTCCGATCACTTCCTGTCCCACGCGCAGATCGGTGACGTGGAACGTGCCATTGGCGACCGGCGCCTGAATGGGGCCCTCGGCCTTCAACCGAAAATTCACTTGACCGGCCAGAGCAATAGAGGATTGCAACTTCTCGAAGCTTTCCAGTGGGAGTGCCGCGCCAACTAAATCAGCGGAAATTGCGTTGTCCGCAAAACGGTAGGCGGCAGTTCCGGTGACAATGCCCGCTCCGCGCCCCTTTTCTCTTCCTGTTGGGAAAAAGCGCAGCTCGGCATTGGCGATGCGAACTGCCTGGGTGCTGGCGGTGAGCTGTCCGCGCAGCCGATTGAAGGATGAGCCGTAAACATTTCCGTCCGCCAAGTCGAAGAGCCCCGTAACAGTTGGGTCGTTCCTGGTGCCACGGCCATGAAATTCGCCGGTTAAGTTTCCGCGGACTGGATAGGACCAGCCGGCAAGTTGCTGCAAACCTTCCAGGGGAGTTTTTTCCAGACTGGCATCCGCAGACCAGGAATTCTCAGGAAGAAAACTCCAGTCCGTGAGTTCGAGGTTGATCTCAAGCGAACCGCTGGTGGAACCCCGTCGCGCATGTCCCCGCGACAGCAACAATTCCCTAGGTGAATACACGAGGTCGCCATCGAGCGAATCCAGAATGATGGAACTGTATTGCGCGTTTTCGCCGCGCACGTGTCCGGAGAATGTCGGTTTACCGGATGGGCCCGAGATTTTGCCGTCCCATGCCACTTTGCCTGACAGTGGTTGTTTGGCATCCGCGGAATACGGCGAAATATCGCGCAGAGCAATGATGAAGTCTTTATATCTTTCTAGCGAGGTAGTTTCAAACTTCAAATCCATTCCGGAATCGCGTGGCGCGAGCAGTCCGGAAACGGTGCCGTTTGTTGTGGGAGTTTGAAACGCTCCAGACACGACGGTAAAGAGACTGGTGTCGTACTTATAGATGAATTGCCAATCTCCCTCAACGGCTTCGTGGCCCACAGCGACATTTTCCGGCGGCGCCCAATGCATCTTGGTGACAATTCCGAAGTGCTCGAATGCGCCGGTCCACTCTTCCCGGGTATCCGCAGTTAAATCTGCATCCCAGTGCAATTCATCGATCGGGAATCCGCGATGTTGGATGGAGGGAAATAAATTGGCTAAACGGATATCCTGCACGTGAGTTTCGGCGTGAAACTTTAATCCCGCGAATTGCAAAGTAACGCGGCCTGTCACCGTGCCGCCGAGCGCACCGGCATAAAAGTCGGGAACCACCAGGCCGTAATTATTAATGGTGAAGGTGCCGTGACTGGTGACGCCTTTAGCGTGGAAGTCGTCATAGGGAAGCGCGATATCGCGGCCGGCATAGAGGCCTGTGCCGTGGAATTGACCGGCCGCGAATGTTCCTTCACCGTGAACATCGGCGCGACCCGTGGGCACCAGCGGGTTCCGCAAAATTTCGCGAAGATCGAGGAGCTCAAGCCAGCCGCGGTAGCGCAGGTTCCACCGAGGATCGCTAAAGTTGATAAGTTCCATTTGCGCGTCCAGGTGAGAGCGGCCGGCGCTTACCACGCCCTGTTGCAAAGTGAAGCCATCCCGTGAAATTGTGAACTTCGCGGAAACACCGACGGGCACCGGGAGAAAACTCCGTGCCGTGAAAGTGACGTTCTGCCAGTCAAGATTGCCGTCGTAAAGCGAATGATCAAGCGGGCCGCTCGCGTCCAGCGCGAGATGTAAGTTGTCGCCTTCGACGGCCAAAGGAGTTTGCACATCGTTATAAAGAACCCAGCCGTTCTCGAGCTTCAGATGTTGGATGTGCAAATCGAGAACTGTTTGTGCCAGCGGTTTAGCGGAACGCGGGCGGCGCGGAGTTGGGAGATTCGTGACGCCATTTTTTTCTATCCTTATATGAGCGTGCGGCTCGTGAACGACCAAGGTATCCAGAGAGACTTTATGTCCCCACCAGGACTCGATACGCAGACCAGCTTCCGCTTCTTCGGCGGTAAAGAGCGGTTCGGTGCCGGCGGGCTCCAAACCGTGAATCTCAAGGCCCTTCACCGTGACGCGCAGAGAAAACCAATGGATGGAGATGGTGCGCAATTCCACGCGGCCGCCAGTGAGCGCTTGCAGCCGCCGAATCAGAACGCGGCGAATTAACGGGTTGGCGGATCCGCTTCCAAAAAAGATAACCACGGCGGTCAGAGCCAAAAAAACAACTACCGCAGAGACCCACGCCACATGGCGCAGCCACCGAAATTTCCGGGTGCGGGTCTCCTGAGTCATTCTTTTTCTTCGGCCAATAGCCGCTCGACGTGAATGCGCGAGCGGCTTTCCTTGAGCCACTGCTCGGCCTGAGCGTCGATGCTTTGTTCTATCAACGCTTCCTGGATGACGTCGCGCGAAGCTTCCAGCGAAGGCGGTTCTTGCCCACGGGCCTTGGCTCGCGGCAAGACTGCCGACTTGTAAAAATCTTCAATGGCTTTGGCGTCCACTTGCACAGAGGGTCGAAATCTGGAATCCAGATAATTGGTAAGATGCATCTGCGTGGCGATTTTGTCGCGGACTTGCGCCTCGCTCAATCCGCTTTGCTTTCGCCGCTCTTCGTATTCCTGCAGCGAGGGGAACGATTTCTTCAACGCGGCAACGCCCTGGTCAATTTCGGCGTCGGTGGGACGGGGAAAGCGCGAAGCGTCGGCCTCGTTCTGCACGACCCATTGATCGATCAGGCGATCGAGCAATTGCGGTTCGGTTTCGGATTTTCCATCCACGAGCATCTGGTAACGGCCGAGGTGCCGCACATCGCTTAGAAGAATGATGTCGTTCTCCACGCGCGCGGCAACGCGATCGACCAACTCCTGGGCGAGAGATGCGTGCACAAAAGCCAGGCTTGAGAAAAATAAAGCGAAGGCGCAGGTCACTGACGCCGCTGGGCGCGAAAATGTCGCGATTCGCATTAGAAACTGGGCCCCAGGTTGAAGAAAATTTGGAAACCGGGAAGCTGACCGGCTTTGTGACAAGTCGGAACGGCGCCGGTGAGAGTGGTGCAAGGGATCACAAAGGTTGGCCGATTGATCTGATAGCCCAGGTCGATACGAATTGGCCCTACCGGCGTAGCATAACGAAACCCAAAGCCCACGGTGTGAGCAAAATAATTCAGTTCGTTCGAGCAGTTTGTCAAACAGGTGGCATTGGCGGGGTTGCTGGTGTCAAAAGTGGGAGCGGGTGTTGAACTTCTGAAGCTGATGCGGCTTAATCTGCTGTAAACATTTCCGCCGTCGTAAAAAAGAGCTCCGCCCAAGGATGTTCCGAAGTATGGCAAGCGCATCGGGAAACGAAATTCTTGATTCAAGACGAGCAGGGCCTGGCCGCCCACGGGGAAGCCGGTAACCGAATCACGCGGTCCGGCCTGGTTTAGCGCAAAGCCGCGCAACGAAGTTCCACCGCCTGCAAAAAAGCGCTCGGGTAGCGGAATAACGGTGGCCAAGGGCGTCGTGGTTGGCAGCGGGAATGTCAGCGAAACGGTGTCGCCATAGGGGACCAGAGCGCCGAAACGTATGGAGCGGGCAAAGCTGAATCGCCGCTTGAGGGGATGATACGTAGAATTTTGAAAATAGAATCGCAAAAAGCTTGCGCTGGAACCGATGTGACTATCCGCCATACCAAAATCCGCGCTGTTGTAACTGCCGCGCGTGGCATCCGCGGGATTATCCCGGCGGTCGTGAACCCAGGTCGCACCAAATTGCGAAACGAGGGTGGGCTGCTCAAACAGCGGGATAGCAACGGGATTGATGGTATCGGCGATGTTGGAGACCAGCACTTTACGAAACACATAACGAAAGAGCAAGGTAGTGCGTGGCGAAAGCTGATCAGTAAGTTGCAAAGACCCTTCGTAACGCGTTTCCGTAAACGTGTTTATGTCCTGAGTCTTTTCGGTATACACCGTGGCTTGCACGCTTAAAGTTCTGTGCCCCAAGGTATTCGGATCGGAATACGTAAGCAGCGCGCGGTCCTCAATAGTGCTGCCGCGCACTTTCAGGGAGAGCGAATCGGCGCGGCCGGTGAGATTTAATTTTGATATTTCAAAAATGCCGCGTGGCGCGGCTTGTACCTGGCCGCCGACAGGATTTGAGGTGCTGGCCAGACGCTGAACTTCGAAGCCGCCACCGTAGGCGATGGTGTAGCGTCTGGCTTCCTCGACGAGCACGACTAAATCCTTGTCGCGATCGGTGCCGGTGGGATTCTGCGGCTCGATGGTCACGCGGTTGAACACGCCCAAGTTATAGAGGCGGCGTTGCGTCTCCACTACTTGCCCTTCGCGTAGCGGCGCGTGTTCTTTCATTTCTACTTCGCGGCGAAGCACGTTCAGATGAGTGTGCTGGTAACCGGAATAGAGGATTCTGCGTACCGTGGTCTGTGGACCCTCTTCAATGTGATAGGTGAGTTTGACTGGCGGAGCTTGCGGGATAGTGGTTTTGGAATGGACTTTATTCTCTTTGTCGGAACCGTTTTCTTGTTCACCAGGTGTTGTGCCGGAGTCTTTGTTTGCCTGGTCTCCAGCATTTTGGTTGCTGGCCTCTGGCGCGACGCGATCGGCCTTGGAGGTGAAAGTCGCGTCCGGAAACCCCTCGTTAAAATATAGCGCTAGAATTACGTCGCGATCGGTAGCCACGTTAAAATCGGAGTAGGGTTGTCCTGGAGTGGATGCCACATCTCCGAGCAGTTCCTGTTCTTTAAAGGCATGCACGCCCTCGAGCTTCAGAGACGCCACGCGAGTCTGCCTACCTTCCTGAATATTGAACTGAATCGCCAGGTCACCGGTCTTGCCTTTGTAGTTGTCCAACGTTACGGCGTCGACTTTGGCTTCGAGAAAACCGTTAGCCTGGTACAAAGCGCGCATGGATTGCGCGTCAGATTCCACCAGACGTCTGCTAAAGCGGCCCGGGGATAGAAAAGCCGCTTTATAGATCTGCAGCCGGGCACGCAACAATTCATCAGAGAAATAATGATTGCCGATGATGTCGATGGTAACGAGCTTGTGTTTGTCTCCTTTTACGACGTGATAGGTAATCACTTCTTCGGTGCCCTTCCACCCGTTGGGATTCGAAGCGGCGGTCTGTGTCTCGGTGGTGTAATCGACGGTCGAATCGAAATAGCCCTGGCGTTCCAAACGCTCGCGCATGTTGCGCTTGCCTTCTTCAAGAAGGTCGGCGTCCACCGCGCCTTCCTGATAAACAGGCACCAAACGTTTCAGCTCGCCTTTTGAAATTTTCGCACCCACCACCTGCAGTTTAACGCCGGGCCCCTGCAATACTTCCAGATCCAGCGGAATGGTGTTTGTTACGGCATCATACGTACCGCGACGCACCACCGCACGCGCGATCAGATTCCCCTTTTTCACGAGGAATTTGCGGATTCGGTCGGTTCCGCTCTGTAATCGCGCGGAGGTAATCGGCCGCCCTGGTTTCAATTTGAGGCGCTTGAGAATTTCTGTGTCCGTATACTGCGTATCGTTCTTCAGCTGAACCTTTCCGACTCGGGCGCGCGGGCCCGCTTTTACGTGAAAGATCACATCCATCTCATGTGTCTCAGGGTGGGGGACTGTTTCGGTTTTAACCTCCGCGGTATATAAGCCTTCCTGTCGCAGCGTGTCGCGCAAACGGTCAGCCGCTTCGTCTACTAATTCCGCGCGGTAAATTTGGCCGAGATTGAGTTGCGTGGCGGCCACCGCGGAAGCCTCGCTCGGCGGGGGCACCAGCCCGTCAATCAACACCTGGTTAAAAAAAAGATTTTCGCGGGCCACGAAATCCAGCCGGACGCCACCTGGAACGGGGGTGATTACCGCTCGTAGATCGGCATAATCACCGGTTTTGTAAAGGAGGCGCAAACTCTCAGCTCCTTTGGTGCGGTCCAGCGGTTTGCCGATCTCAACATCTATGCCCTTGACGGGTTCGTTCAGCACGCGGCCATCTTCGGACACCACGCGCGTGGCGACGACTATAGGCTGTTCGGCAGGCTCGGTGGAGCTGCTGCTCGGTGGAGTTTGCGCGCGCATTGTCGCAACTCCACTGAGGAGTGCGAGCGCCACGATACCTCGCAGCCCATTGGCCCACGCTGATTTCATCTTCTATTTGTCTCAAACGAAGCGTAGCACAGGGGCGTTGTCCCGTCGGTCGTGTTTGGCGTTATCATCGCGGTAGCGGGCTCCGATTGTGAAACCCGCTGGGGCCGCTGATTCGTGGACGATTTTCTTCGAGAAAAATACTCGCGACAAATACTTTTTGAGGGAATTGGCCTTAACGGGCAAGAGCGCCTGCTGGGTTCCAGCGCGGTAGTGGCGGGGTGCGGAGCCATCGGCGCGGCTGCAGCAAATCTACTAGTGCGCGCGGGCGTTGGGCGGATCCGCATTGTGGATCGCGATTTCGTGGAGCCCTCCAATCTGCAGCGGCAGACTTTGTTTGATGAGTCCGATGCGCGCGAAGCTTTACCAAAAGCAGTTGCCGCGCAGCGCAAGTTGCGAGCTATCAACTCCAGCGTCTCCGTCGAAGGCGTCGTTGCAGACATCAACCCTCAGAATGTCGAGGAGTTGCTGAAGAACTTCGATGTGATTCTTGACGGCACTGACAACTTCGAGACGCGTTTTTTGATCAATGATTTTGCCGTTAAGGCCGGCAGGCCGTGGATCTACGCCGCGGCGGTGGCTAGTTATGGTCTCACTATGACGATTCAGCCGGGCAAGACGGCGTGTCTGGCTTGCCTTCTTGAGGGAGCGGACGCCGTTACCGGGATGGAAGATACTTGCGACACGATCGGTGTTGTTGGACCCATTGTGAATCTCGTCGCATCGCTGCAGGTGGCGGAGGCGATGAAGTTGCTTAGCGGCAATCACGAAGCGCTTCACGGCCGGCTTATTTCGTCAGATGTGTGGAGCGGGCATTTTCAATCTGTACATGTTGGGCGCAATACAGATTGCCGGTGCTGCTCCAAGCATGACTTTTCTTACCTCGAAGGCCATGCTCAACCACACATCACGATGTGTGGGCGCGATTCCGTACAGATACACGAACACAATCGCGCACTCGACCTTGGCGCCCTAGAACAACGGCTCGCACCTACCGTGGCCGGAATGCGACACAACGATTTCCTGTTGCGGTTTCGGGTGGCACCCTACGAGATGACCGTGTTTTCCGACGGCCGCGCCATCGTGAAGGGTACGACTGATCCTGCCGTGGCGCGTTCACTCTACGCCCGTTACATTGGCGCGTGAGCTAAGTGACGAGTCGAATATAGCCTTATATTAGGCGTGCCGTAGTCAAAGACAATATCCGGCGCAAGCAAAGATTTAATCGTAGAATTCTTGACAGCTTGAAAGTGTAACGTTAGTTTCATCGTAGGGTTGTCTGGGCGGAGTGAGCAACCAGGGTGTTTTCTCGCGAATTGCGGGCCTACGCGTCGTCGGCTTGCTCACATCCGCCGTCCGGCGCAGTCCTAATACTTGGGGGGAGTCCCATGCGAGGCGCGTATAGGTTTGCGGTCGTAGTGTTTCTACTAGCCGGGTTTTTGAGCGGCCGGGTATGCGGCCAAGGCGGTGCGACTGGAGCGATCAGCGGCGTAGTCGTCGATACCAGCGGCGCCAGCATCGCTGATGCGGAAGTGCAGATCACCGATAGCCGCACCGAAACGCTAGCGCGAAAAATTACCGCCGGCCCTGATGGTTCTTTTACGGCGACGCTGCTCCCTCCGGGCACGTACTATCTGTTGGTCAACAAACCGGGATTCTCGCAATCCAGAGCGGACAATATTGAAGTGCGCGTAACGGAGACCACGCGCGTCAGCATTGCGCTAAAGCCAGGAGCAGTCAACGAGCGCGTGGAAATTTCCGCGCAGGTCACCAATGTGGAGACCACTAACGCCACGACGGGCGAGTCCATCGGGACCGCCACCGTTCGCGAACTTCCTCTCGCTACACAAAATTATCAGCAGCTACTTTCGCTGTCTTCGGGTACGCAGAGCGAACTTAACGCTTCGGCGCAACTGGGCCGAGGAAATGTACGCATCATCGTGAACGGCCAGCGCGAAGACAATAATAATTACCTGATCGAGGGCATCAGCTCCACGGATTACAACGTATCGCAGTCCACCAACGTTCCTCTGCCTAACCCCGATGTCATTCAGGAATTTAAAGTTCAGACCTCGCTCTACGACGCCAGCCAAGGCCGCAATGGAGGCGGCAATGTGAACGCCATCTTGCGTTCCGGGTCTAAGGGTTTGCACGGAGATGTGTACGAATATTTTAGAAATGATGTGTTGAACGCGAATGAATTTTTCCTGAATGCTGCGGGCGAGCCACGCCCCTCGGTAAAGCAGAATATTTTTGGGGTCAGCCTGGGTGGGCCCGTGGTGAAGGAGAAACTGGGCTACTTCTTCGTCAACTATCAGGGCACGCGGCAGCGAAGCGCTCTTTCTCCTGGGACGCAGATCAACAATCCGGCGTTTCCCATTTTGCCCGCCGACCGGTCCGCCGCGAATCTCGCCGCTCTGTTCAGCACGCCCGCGACCGCTCCAACCGCGGCCAATCCCGGTGGTTGCCCGGCCGTGCCCATCGCCATCGATCCGGTCATGCTGAAGCTGCTGAATTTTAAGAGCAATCAGTTCGGCAGCGATGCTAACGGATTCCTGCTTCCTTCTATAGCCGGCACTCCGGGAGTAACAGTGGATCCGAATACCTGCTCAGTGGGATTAAATAGCGGCGCCTTCCTGATCAGCCGCCCGGGCAAATACACCGACGATCAATTCACTACCAACTATGACCGTGAATTCCGCGGCGGCCAGGACAAGGTTTCCGCGCGTTTCTTTTTCTCTAACGCCGAGTCTTTCTTGCCGTTTGGGGCCGGCGGTCTGCAGGCTTCACTGGGCGGAACCTTGGCCACCAGCATCAGCGCCGCGGATTTGAATTTTCCTTACGATCTGCCGGTGAGCGGGCGCTTCTTCAGCGCGAGTGAAACGCATTTGTTTTCCCCCGCGCTGGTTAACGAATTTCGTTTCGGGTATGTCCGCATTACGTACAGCCTTTTGAATATCGCACCGGTCACCGCGGCAGACCTGGGCATCGACCGGCCCACCAATAACATCACCAACTCGATCTACAAATTCACGCAGTTCGGTTCGGCGGGCTTTCAATTGGGACCTACGCCGCCCGCTAATCAATTCCAGACGCAAAATAATTACAATTTTCTCGATACCGTGAGCTGGGTGAAAGGCGCGCACATCTTTCGTTTCGGCGGAGAATTTACGCGTGTCAATCTGGATAAACTTTTCCCGCAAGTTTTTAACGGCCAGCTTTTCTTCTTCAATTCGCCAGGCGCTCCGTCCACTGCTACTTCGGCGAGTATTGGCGGCTTGACCGATTTTCAAAAAGTGCTGGAAGGCGCGCCGGATGGCAGTTTCGGTGGCGGAGGTGTTTACAATCACCTGTACCGCACGAATGATTTCGCGGTTTTCGCCCAGGATGATTGGAAGATCAGGCCGGACCTTACTCTAAACCTGGGATTGCGCGTCGAAGATTTCGGCGCATTTAAAGATGACGCGTGCCACGTCGGAAATCTGGATCAGAACCTGGCAGCCAGCGGAAAGTATCCATTCATTTATGGCGGCTGCGTGAAGAAACTGAACCTCCTGGGTTTGATTCCCACGGGAAGCGACAGCACTTACACCAACAATTACACCACCGGTTGGGGACCGCGCGTCGGCTTCGCTTACGACGTTTTTGGGCATCACAACACTACCGTTCGCGGTGGCTATGGAATTTACTACGTCCGTGAAGATGTCGGCACAGCGGATCAACTGTCCTTTCAGGGACCGTTTCTGCCAATCGCTTTTGGGCCAGGGCCCCCAGGATGTCTGGCGACTTTCTTTTCGGCAGATTCCACGTGCTTCCCCGGGGGCTCGAATCCCAATGCATTGCCTGCTGCAGGAACGCTCGATCCTGCGTTTGTGCCTTGCCTCGGAGCATTTCAGGGTTTTACGGGCGGAAACACCACTGGGGCGCCGAATTTTGCGTGCAGCGGAACCGGTCCCGGTGTTATACCTTCGCAAAATTTGTTCGGACTAGTCGTTCCGAGAAAATTCGTGGCCCCCAATACGCAACAATGGAACCTCACGGTCCAGCGTTCTCTGGGACGCAATTGGGTGTTTGAAATTGGATACGTTGGAACACACGCGGTGCACTTGCGTGAAACGCGAACCTATGGAGCTCAACTTGCAACCGCGGCCCATCCTCTGACCATTACCGCGCAGGATGGCACGCCATACACGATCACGGAAAGCACCGTGGCCAATGGGCCAGCACGCTCGGCTAATCCTGGGATTAACTACTACAGCGGCATGCAGATTTTTGCCGATGATGCCTACTCTCATTACCATTCTTTGCAGACCACGCTATCGCGTCGCTGGGGTGCGGGATATTTTCAGGCGGCGTATACCTTTTCAAAATCTACGGACGCCACGTCCACCGGTAACACCGCGCTGAATACCGCGTTCAATAACGAAAGCACGTTGGCGGCTTCTCGCGGGCGTTCTGACTTTGATCGTCCACACCGTTTCGTGGTGAGCTATCGCTACGAACTTCCATTTTTCAAGGACGCTACCGGATTCAGGCATGCAGCGTTGGGCGGATGGGCAGTCAGCGGTATCACCATTTTTCAGTCCGGCACGCCATTTTCCATATTGGATGGATCGGCTGGTACTGCCTACATTGGCGGCGGATTGCAATCGCCCGTTTCCGGTGCGCAGCTTGTTTCCGGCGGAACCATTGCGGCGGGCAATACTTCCGGAAGCGTCATATCGCGCGTGAACAATGGGTATCTCAATCGCGCGAACTTTACCTTCGCGCCGCCCGCCGATCCTGCTGGATGCGCATTGGATCCAAGTGCCTGCACCACGGCGTTCGGCAATTTGGGCCGCAATATTTATCGCGGGCCCTTCCAGCAGAACTGGGATTTTTCGTTGATCAAGAATTTCCGTATTACGGAGCGGCAGGAAGTGCGATTCACGACGGATTTCTTCAACATCTGGAATCATGCGAACTTTGCTAACCCAACGTTCACGGATATTTCCAATCCTGCTTTCGGCAAGATTTTCTCAACTGCGGGTACGCCGCGCTTGATTCAATTTTCTCTGCGCTACGCTTTCTAGTCTGGCTGGGTGGCGCGAAAGTCTGGGTGGAATCGCCCGGTGAGGGCATTCCTGTCACACCGCCTGCCGCGAGGTGATAATATTCTTCGGGGAAATTTTTAGCTCATGCGTCCTGTCGCGAAACGCGTCTCTCAATTAACTGGTGAAGGTGCCTTGGCCGTTTTTTCACGCGCCAAGGAACTCGAGCGCGAAGGCCGCTCCATCATTCATCTCGAACTTGGCGAACCGGATTTCCATCCAGCCGCTCCAGTGGTTGATGCGCTACGCGATGCCGTCGCCTCGGGCCGCGACCGCTATGTTTCCACGCGCGGCATTCCTGCTTTGCGCGCCGCGATTGCTAGTTATTTAAGACGCACGCGCCGGTTGGAAGTGGGCAGCGAAGAAGTTTTGGTCGCGCCGGGCTGCAAAATGGCGTTATCGCTGGCCATGATGGCGCTCATTGAACCCGGAGATGAGGTTCTGTACCCCGATCCGGGCTTTCCCATTTATCCATCGTTTACACGCGGGCTGGGGGCCGCGGCGATTCCATTCGGCCTGGAAGAAAAAAATACTTTTCAGCCGGATATTCGGGAAATTGCCGCGAAAATCACGCCGCGCACCTCCGTGTTGATTTTCAATTCTCCCAACAATCCTACGGGCACGGTATTCAGCCGGGAGACGCTTCAGCAACTGGCCGAGCTCGCGCAAAAACATGACTTGTGGGTCTTGGCTGACGAAATTTATGCCCGCATTGTATTCAACGGTGAATTTCTTTCCATCCGCTCGCTGCCGGATATGGCCGAGCGAACCGTTATCATCGACGGCTTCTCAAAGAGCTTCGCGATGACTGGCTGGCGTCTGGGATACGCCATAGCGCCGAAACACGTGGTGGACGCCATGGATTTGCTGGTGCTCAATACCTTCACGTGCGTGGCAGAGTTTACTCAGGTCGCGGCTATCGAAGCCTTGCGCGATTCGTCCAACGCGGTGGACGCTATGGTTGCGGAATATCGCAAGCGTCGTGATCTCTTCGTAGCGAGACTTAATCGCATCCCGGGATTTCGATGTCAAATTCCTGACGGATCTTTCTATGCCTGGGTGAATGTGGAGGACACCGGCCTCGCGGCGGAAGAGGTAGCAAGATTACTGCTCGAAGAAGCGGGCGTCGCCGGTATTGCAGGCGCGGCATTCGGCGCCGCCGGGAAGAACTATCTACGTTTTTCGCTGGTTAGCGCACGCCATTCTCTGGAAGAAGCTCTGGACCGCATTGGACGTGTTTCGGTCCGTTGGCGCGCCGCTGTCGCGCGGTAGCATAATCCGGATATGTTTGTAGCGAACTAGCGCCACCCATGATCAACACATTCGCTCTTCGCACAACGACCACGAGGCACATCCCCAAATGAAATATTTAATTCATGTCGTAATTTTAGCGTGTGTAACGCTTGCGGGGGCTTGCACCGCGAGCGCACAAGCAAAACCCGTGGCAGCGCCCGCGGAGGTCGCGAAAGTTTACGAGCGCTTGCTGCCACAAATCGACAAAATCCCTATCTACGATAACCATTCGCACGCCACCTTTCCCGACGATGCCGACATGGATGCACAAGCCGCTCCTCCGGGTGAAAGCGCCGTCATACGTTTGCGCGAAGATAATCCCGAATTCGTGGCCGCTGCCAAATCGCTCTTTGGGTACCCCTACGACGATTTCTCCGCGGAGCACGCCAAATGGCTCATCGATAAAAAGAAAGCCGCCGAGGCCTCCGGCAGCACCGCGTATTGGGACAGCATCCTCGATAAACTCAACATCGAAATCTGCCTGGCCAATCGTGTCGCTCTGGCTCCATATTTAGATCCGCAGCGCTTTCACTGGGTTTTCTTCGTGGATTCGTTTCTCTATCCTTTCAACAATCGCGACCAGTCTGCAAAAAATGGTGATCTCGGTGTGTACATCCCGCTGCAGGAAAAAGTTCTCCAGCGCTACGAAAAACAGGAGAGTCTCAGCGCCCTACCCGTTGATCTTGCAGGCTACGAATCTTTCGTTCGGCAGGCGCTCGCTGACAATCAGAAGAAGGGCGGCGTGGCCATGAAGTTCGAGGCCGCGTATTTCCGCTCGTTGTACTTTGCCGATCCGCCGCTTGAGAAAGCCGAGGCCATCTTCAGCAAGTATCATGCCGGCGGCGCTCCGACCGAAGATGAATACCGCACCTTCCAGGATTACATCTTTCGCGTGCTGATCGATCAAGCGGGAAAACTCCATCTGCCGGTGCATTTTCACAGCGCGGTAGGCATCGGCGACTATTTCAGCCTGCGCAACGGGAATCCGCTCAATCTCGAAAACGTACTGCGGGATCCACGCTACAAAAATGTAACATTTGTGTTAATCCACGGCGGCTATCCGTACAGTTTGGAAATGATCTGGCTGACGGCCGCGAAAAACGTTTATACCGATTCCTCGCTAATGGGTTATTACGTGTATCCCTCCGAGCTGAAAAACATTTTGAAGCAGTGGATTTCGCTTTATCCGGAAAAGATTATGTTCGGATCGGACGCATTCCCGTTTAACGATGCGGTTGGCGCGGAAGAGACATTCTGGCTCGCGGTACGCTCCGCACGCACGGCGGTAGCGGAAGCGCTGGCCGAATTGGTTGCGGAAAACGCCATCAGCGAATCGAAAGCGCTGGAGCTCGCGCACATGTATCTGCACGACAATGCCGCCAAAATTTACGGAGACAAAAAATGAGCAATCCGGAGCTGAAATATCTCGCCTGGAAAGATGTGGAACGCGAACAGCTGAATCCGCATATCGATCGCGAAATGGTGGTGGGAGATAAAATCATGCTCGCGCGCGTACTGATGAAGAAAGGCGCGCACGTTCCGCTGCATCACCATCACAACGAGCAAGTCACCTATATCCTGGAGGGCTCGCTGAAATTCAACGTGGGGGGCAAGGAAATTGTGGTGCGCGCCGGCGAGGTGCTGTGTATTCCACCAAACATGCCGCACGAAGCCTGGGCTGAGGAAGATACTGTCGATCTGGATGTTTTCAATCCGCCGCGTGAGGATTGGCTGAACAAAACCGATGACTACCTGAGGCACGGCCGTTAGCCGGCAACACTCGGGCATCGTTTCGATCTCCCCAACGGCTCATCGGGAGTGGGGCACCACAAATGTTAGTTAAAGCCGTAGACAAACAGGCTCAGTCTTGTTTACCGTAGTGAGTGGATTGATTCCAGGCGTGGGGTCAGCCCTCGAGGGGAAGATCATGAACAGGCTACTGCTGTCCTTGTTATTAGGCTGCGCGGGGGTTTGTGCTGTTCAGGCGCAGGACAATATTCCCGCGGTATACAGTGCGGGTTCGAATGCAGCAGCCAATTTCAGCGCGACGAGCGCCGCTCGCGTGCCGCTCGTGCAGCCATTGACGCAAGCCGCCCCGCTCTTCACCGCCGATGCATTGGACTTGGCTTCTTCAAGCACGGCAGCACCAGCCAGGATAACTACCGCACTGGCTCTTCCCATGGCTGCGCCGAATGCCGCGACAAATGCCGCGATGGGCGAGCCTTCACCCGAACCCCCTCCGAAATTTATATTCAGCGATCGCGATGATTTCCGCTGGCAACTTGGGGTGGGAGTTTCTTTCGAGCGCTTCAGATCTTCCATTTATAGCGCCAGCGCGGTCGGCACCACCACGAGTCTCGCGTATTTTCTAAGTGATTTTGTCGGAATAGAGGGGGATGTGAATACTTTTTTTGCCCCAACTATCTTGGAGAACGAACATGTCAAGCTGGTCAATTACGGGGTGGGTCCGAAATTTGCGTGGCGGCGGTCTCGTTGGGAGCCGTGGTTCCACGGACTATTCGGTGGAACACACGCACTGCCGCAAACTGCCAATCACAACAGCAAAAATGGATTCGCCGTGCAATTGGGAGGCGGCGCGGACTATCGCTTTCTGCCACGCCTGTCAGCCAGAGCTGAAGTCGACTATGTGGGCACCAAGCTTTTCGGCCAGTGGCAGAACAACGGCCAGGCGACCCTGAGCCTGGTGTTTCACTTCTAACGCGGCAAACCAGCCTTGATTGTCCAAACGATCAGTTTGGAATATAGCGGGCTCTCTTTTTTGATGCAGCGGTTCAGGGATGCATAACGGCGGGCACGGGCCGTCCCATGGATTTCGCGTATTCCGCGGCAAATAAGGGACTGGAAGAAAATTCCTCGCTCAACTCGCGCAAAAGTCTTTGCGCCAGCGCATCCTGCTTTTCCCGCCGCGCCGCCAATGCCAGCATGATTTTTGCAAAGGGCCGCAGATACAATCCGGAATCCGCGGATTTTCCCAACTGCTGCATGCCGAGCTTTTTATCCCCGTGTACGCCGCCAAACGCCAGAAAGAAACGCATGCCACCGGAAAGACTTCCAATAATGTAATTGGCGGAGCCCAGCGCGACGTACGCATCGTTGGCATCGGGCCGCACCGCGAGCAATTGCTTCGCGTATTGGTTCGCTAGTTTAAGCAGCTTGAGAGCTTCGAGGCGTTCTTTTCGCAGGATCATGTCTGCGTCAGACTCCATGCCCGCGGCCAGCGTTAGCGCAAAGAGCGCCTCGGTGTTCTTGGGGTTTTGTCTCAGGCGTTTATTTGCCAAGGTCCGAGTTCTTACCAACGCGCCCTGGAATTGGGCCATACGGCCTGGGTCGGGCTTGCCGTCGATACCATTCAGGAATTTTTCTTCATTCAGGAAAAAATCGCTGGTCAATACGCCCTGGCGGTAAAACTCTTCGAAAAGGTAGCTCGCAGCGACCGCTACTTCACCGAAAGGCTCCTCGGGATGTTCGGATTCCCAGGTTGCAAATTTTTCGCGCGCTATGGCGAATTGTTGGGCATAAAGAAGTTGAAAGCCGGAGGTAAGCTCCGGAGTCGGTGTGAAGGCCGGAGCGAGTGCGTCATCGCCGGCGTTGTCATCAGCATTGCGAAGAGACTTGGGGGCTGTATCACGATTGGAAATCCCACTCGCAATGTCGACGGCGGCGCTCGTGGCCAAAGAAACCGAGAGCATCAGGGGCACTAGAAAATAAAAACGGAGGTGCTTTCTCGTGCGGCTCATCATCGAGTCTCAGTATCTAACTAGAACAGGCCCGGTAGGAATCTCGGTTTGTTCGCCATGGCCGACCGGTAACCAGGGTCGGCAAATAACACGCGCTCTTCGGTCGAGAGCCGTTGTGCCAGCACCACAACGTGCGCTATCGAGCCCGCCAACGCGGTGATCCATGCAGTGTGTATCAAAGGCAGCGCCAGCATCTCGGCAAATACCGCTGCATAATTTGGATGCCGAACGAAGCGGAAAGGTCCAGATACAATTACGCCCAATCGCGTGGAATCCATGACCTGAACATTCCAATGTTCGCCCAGCGTGCGAATCACCCACCAGCGCACGGCATTGGCCGCCAGAAAAATGGTGAACGTTACCGCGGCCAGCAAGGGAATAAATGGCCGATGCAGAAAAATTACTTCCATGGCTGCGCCGACGAGCACCGCGGTGTGTAGTGCGACCATCCAGCCAAAACGCGGCTCGGCGACTTTGCTGGCGCCGTGTTCGATCATGCTCGCTTGATGGCGTCGCGAGATTTGCAATTCGACGACTCGCAAAGCCGCCACGGCGAGGAGCAGTGCAAGAAAGGCGATAACCGTTACGTCCATTGCAGCAACAAAAATTCAGCGCTGAAGCCGGGCCCAAACGCGGCCAGCAACGCGTATTCCCCGGCTTTGAGCGGACGCTTTTCGAGCCATTCCTGAAGAATGAATAAAATGGTGGCGCTTGAAAGATTGCCGACATTGGCAAGAACGTCCCACGATGGCTGGGTGTCGCATTGTTTCAGGCCGAGCTGAGTTTCGACGTTGCCCAACAGGCGGGCGCCGCCAGGATGCAAAATCCACCCCTTGATATCCTGACGCTTTTTCCCGCAGCGCTCTAGAAACCCATCGACTAGTTCGTTGATTTTCGCACCAATCATTTCCGGCACATCCTTGGCCAACAGAATGTGAAATCCGGAATCCCGCAGGTCGAAACCCATCGCGCCTAGCGAATCTGGAAAGGTATATGTCTCCGAAAATAGGATCTTCGGACCGTGCACGGGCTTTCCGCGCACCACTACGGCGGCCGCGCCATCGCCAAATAAAATGGACGAAATAAGGTTCGCCTGGGAAATATCCTTGCGCTGGAAGGTCAGTGAAGGCAGCTCCACGGCGATGATCAGCACGTTGCCGCCGGGCTCCGCTTTTAAATAATCCGCCGCGCGTCCCAATGCCATGGCTCCGGCCGCGCAGCCCAATTCCGTAAATGGCATGCGCCGCACGTTGGGACGAAAACCCATCAAGTGGATCAGGTGCGCATCGAGAGATGGAATCATGAATCCGGTACAAGACACGGTAATGATCAGATCGATGTCCGCAGGCGCAAGGCCGGCGCGCTGCAGGCATTTCTCGGCGGCCTCGCGACCCAATTTAATGGCGTGCTCGATGTACTCTTCATTGGTCTTCGAGAGGGCTCGTGGCTCGACGGTGTATTCGATGGGGAAAATGGCGTGGCGATTGTGAACGCGGGCATTGTCCACAATGCTCATCATGGCTTCCAGCTTGCGCTCGGGAATATCAAACACCCGGCCCATGTAATATTTCACGTCGTCGCGAGTAATAGTGTGAGGCGGGAGCGCCGTCGCAGTTGCGGCGATGGTGCAGTTTTCCGAACTCGGACGTTGCTCTTCGGCGTTAGAAAGGTTCAACGAATCCCCTGTAGATATATTGTGGCACGGATCGTGACTAAATCCAGCCACGGTTTGGACGCGAAACTAGGATGCTACATGCTCCAGCATAGTTGGGTGCAAGCGGTAGACTGTACATCAATTCGAACCAAAACAAGTAGTCAAAAACAGCTGATATGCTGGCCGGTTCTGATGTTACTCGAATGGACCTTACATGGAATGGCGCGGGTGTAAAAGTTTTGCAATTCGTTTGGCGTGCAGCGCTTTGAATTTTTGATTTTTGCGCGCCTAACTTGTCTGGCTGGCGCGAATTTCCTGCCAACGGCGCGGGCGGCGATTCGCCTGTAAAACTTTTTTGCGTAGGCGGATCGACTTGGGAGTCACTTCCACGAATTCATCGTCAGCAATGAATTCAATTGCCTGTTCCAGGCTCAGCTCGCGGTGAGGGATCAAACGGATGGCTTCGTCAGCGCTGGAGGAACGCATATTGGTCTGCTTCTTTTCCTTGGTGACGTTTACATCCATGTCCTGTTCGCGCGAATTCTCGCCCACGATCATGCCTTCGTATACATCGACCGCCGGGCCGATAAACAGTTCCCCGCGTTCCTGAATATTCCAAAGCGCAAACGCTGTGGAAGGGCCGCTGCGATCGGCGACCAGGGCCCCAGTCGGCCGCAACGCCATTTCGCCGGCATAATCCGTCCAGCCTTCAAAAATGGAATGGATCAGCGCGGTTCCGCGCGTGTCGGTCAACAACTGGCTGCGCAAACCAATCAACCCGCGCGAGGGGATTTTGAAATCCATACGCACGCGGCCTGAGCCGTGATTGCTCATCTTCAACATTTCGCCGCGCCGGCTGCCCAGAGTTTCCATGATAATGCCGATGAAATTTTCGGGAACGTCGATGACCAGGCGCTCCAGAGGTTCCATCTTTTTGCCATTCTCGTTGCGCACTACGATCTCCGGCTTACCGACCATCAGCTCGAAACCTTCGCGGCGCATGGTTTCAATCAAAATGGCCAGTTGCAATTCGCCACGTCCCAGAACGCGGAAGGATTCCGGAGTCTCGGTGTCTTCCACGCGGATGGAAACATTGGTGAGCAATTCTTTTTGCAGCCGGTCGCGAAGATCGCGGGAGGTTAAATAGCTGCCGTCTTTGCCGGAAAGCGGGCTGCTGTTCACGGTAAAGATCATGGCCAAAGTGGGCTCGTCAATCAGGAGTGGTTCGAGCGGAGCGGGTGCGAGTAGGTCCGTGATGCTCTCGCCGATCTGAATGCCTTCCACACCTGCAATGGCGACCAGATCGCCGGCGGCAACGCTGTCCGCTTCGTCGCGCTCCAGTCCTCGGAAGGTATAAAGCTTGGTGATACGTGTGGAGGTAAGTTTTCCGTCGAGCCTGAAAATGCCGACGTCTTCTCCGCGCTTTAAAGTGCCATTGAAAACGCGGCCGATAGCGATGCGCCCCAGAAATTCGCTGTAATCGAGGTTCATTACCTGAATTTGCAGAATGCCGTTGGGATCACCGGGAGGCGAAGGAATGGATTTAACGATCGTTTCAAACAGTGGCAGCAAATCTTTGGAGTCATCGCGGATTTTGTAGTGCGCCACACCGTCGCGCGCATTGGTGTAGACCACAGGAAAATCCAGCTGATCTTCTGTGGCGTCAAGATCGATAAACAAATCGTAAATTTCGTTCAGCACTTCATTGGCGCGCGCGTCCACGCGATCGATTTTGTTCAGGACGATAATTGGGGGCAGCTTGGCTGCCAGGGCCTTTTGCAGGACGTAGCGCGTTTGCGGCAACGGGCCTTCGCTGGCATCCACGAGCAGGAGCACGCCGTCAACCATACGCAGGGCGCGTTCCACTTCGCCGCCAAAGTCGCTGTGACCCGGGGTGTCCACAATATTGATTTTGGTGTCATGAAAAAAAAGCGCGGTGTTTTTGGCGAGAATGGTGATGCCGCGTTCGCGTTCCAGATCGTTGGAATCCATGACGCGTTCCACCAGCGCCTCATTGGCGCGAAAGATTCCGCTTTGCCGTAACATGGCATCCACGAGGGTGGTCTTCCCGTGGTCTACGTGGGCGATGATGGCGATGTTGCGAATATTTTGACTCATAAAATTTTAGCGTCGAGTGGCCGCGCGGCGGCCAGGCATTAAAGACAAAAATAGCTGCTGAAACAACCAGCAGCCCGGACGGTTCTCCTCAATTCTCAGGTGTGGTCGAGCTAGGTAAGTTTATCAGACCCAACGGTGCGTAACCAGCATTGTGGTTAGTTAGCCATGCCGTTTGCGCGAAATAGGAACTATGGTCGCAAAGTTATCATAAAGGAATTCGATGCTTTGATTGGGGGCATGGCGACACAAACTTGACGGGCCCACACCCCGATGCTAGATTTCGCTCCTGCGCGATAAATACGGGGGCTTTCACTGATCCGGCGTTCCAAGAGACGCAGTTCCATCGGTATCAGCCGCCGCGAATTCCTGCAATATTGTCAGGCCGCCCCGCTGGCTTTTCTGCCGGCAGCGATCTCTTCGTTTCCGTTCGTGCCGTCGTATTTTTCGGAAGAATCCAACTCGCCCGATGAATTTCACGTTCATCCGCGGTATCGCATGCCGCGAGGAATCGAAGCGATATTGCGAAAAATGCCCGCGGGATTCGACGAATTTGTCACCGAAAAGTACCAGGATCATGTTGCCGCGGTTTTGAGTGAGTGGAGTTCGCAGCTTTTGCAATCCCCACGAAATACAACGGCATTTGAAAAAATTATCGCCCCTGATTTTTCTGGTGAGTCACCAAAACCCAGCGTATGGAGGCCGGTGTACGAAGGATCTCCTCTTCAGGTGTGGAAGGGACAGTTCGACGGCGGGACTTTGTTGCGAGGACATGACTTTCTTGCCGAATGGCGCGCATCCGCAAGTGTTTTCTCCAAAATCATCACCGCTGAGTTTCAGGTGACGTCGATTCACTCCATGCCGGAAGCCTCGGCCGCGCCTGGGCAATCTCAACTACTGGAAACAGTCGTACGTTTTGAATTGGTGGGGACCGGCCAGGATTTTTACCGCGAGCAGCGTGTCGGCAACTGGCAAATCTCCTGGAGACTTTCTGCGTCGGAGGAATTGAAGCTTCGAAGCTGGAAGATCCTTGACGAAACGCGCAGCCGCTCTGCGTCTCCGGTGTTTATCGACGTCGCGCAACATGCCTTTGGCGGGAATCGTTCTTACGCTTCCCAATTTCTTCATGGCACGGATCATTGGCGAACGGTACTTGATGGCGCCAGTGGTATTGATATTTATGGGCACAACGGAATTTCCGTCGCCGACATTGATGGCGATGGCTTTGATGATCTTTATGTTTGCCAGCCGGCCGGGCTTCCCAATCGCCTATTCCGGAACCGCGGGGACGGCACGTTCGAAGACATTACCGAGCTATCGGGCCTCGGAGTTCTGGAAAACACTGCGTGCGCGCTTTTTGCGGATTTCGACAACAGTGGCCGCCAGGATGTGATGGTGGTGCGTGCGAATGGTCCCCTGTTGTTTCGCAATCTTGGCGGAGGAAAATTTCGCGTCAAGCCAGACGCGTTTCACTTTGAAAATCCGCCGCGAGGCACGTTTACGGGAGCCGCCATTGCGGATTATGACCGCGACGGCTGGCTGGACATTTATTTTTGTCTCTACGCGTTTTATCAGGGCACCGACCAGTATCGCTACCCGATGCCTTATTACGATGCGGAGAATGGCCCGCCCAATTTCATGATGCGAAACAATCGTGACGGCACCTTTGGCGACGTTACGCAACAATCGGGTCTCGACCAGAACAACACGCGTTTCAGTTTCTGTTGTGTGTGGGGCGATTACAACGGCGACCAGTGGCCTGATTTGTACGTGGTCAACGATTTTGGACGCAAAAATCTCTATCGCGCCAATGGTGACGACAGATTTACGGACGTCGCGTCAGAAGCCGGCGTCGAGGATGTGGGCGCGGGCATGAGCGGTTGCTGGTTGGATTTTGACAATGATGGCCGGCAAGACCTTTACGTCGCGGATATGTGGACAGCGGCGGGACTGCGCGTATCGCAACAGGATAATTTTCAGAAAGAATCGAGCAAGCAGGTTCGCGACCTGTATCGCAAACACGCCATGGGCAATTCCCTGTTTCAGAATTCCGGCAACGGGAGTTTTGTGGACGCGAGTGCGGCCTCAGGAACGACGATGGGCCGCTGGGCGTGGTCGAGTGACGCATGGGATTTCAATCACGACGGTTTTTTGGATCTCTATATCGCTAACGGGATGATTTCCGGAGCAACGCGCGAAGACCTGAACAGTTTTTTTTGGCGCCAGGTAGTGGCCAATTCTCCTCAAGAGCCGAAGCCGAACCATGAATATGAGCAGGCTTGGAATGCCATTAACGAGTTGATTCGCTCCGATGGCACATGGAGTGGATTCGAACGCAACGTTTTCTATCTCAACGACGGTGATGGGACATTCTCAGATATTTCTGGAATCGTTGGCCTTGACTGCAAGGAAGACAGCAGAACTTTTGCGCTTTCCGATTTTGACCACGATGGGCGGCAGGAGATGGTCTTGAAAAATCGCAATAGTCCACAGTTGCGGTTTTTAAAAAATGTTATGCCGGAACTGGCTCCAGCTATCGCGTTTCGCCTGACGGGCAAGAAGAGCAATCGCGACGCCATCGGCGCTTGCGTTACGGTGGAAACAGAATCTGGCCGGCAAACCCGCTTTCTCCAGTCTGGATCTGGATTTCTAGCGCAACACACTAAGGAATTGTTTTTTGGGTTGGGCACGGCGAAGGGGCCAGTTCGCGCCACGCTTCGCTGGCCCAGCGGATTGCTGCAGAATCTTGCTGACTTGCCAGTCGATCATCGCGTTTGGGTTGAGGAGGGGATGCCGCCATCGCGGATCGAGCCCTTTGTGAAATCGTCAAGTTTGCCTACCGTGGCACTCGAGGTTTTTTCGGCGCCGGAGGTTTTGCCTACTGCTACTGAATCGTGGCTGCTCGCGCCAGTCCATGCTCCTGATTTTTCGCTTCGCGGTACCGATGGGCGAGTGGAATCGCTTTCTGCGCGACGCGGTAAGCCAGTACTTCTTTGTTTTTTTTCTGCATCGGCTGTCGGCTCTGAAGATAATCTAAAACAGCTGGAAAAATTAAACTCCCGGTGGGGAAAAGAAGGACTGCACCTTTTGGTTATCGACGTTGACGCCGCACTGCGCGTGGATAACGGCGAGACGATTCAAGACGGCACCACACAAAGTTTCCCAATTTTGCAAGCTACCTCTGATGTAATCGCCATCTACAATCTTCTTTTCCGGTCGCTTTTTGATCGCCATCGCGATTTAAGCTTGCCCACGTTCTTCCTGGCTGACGAAGCGGGAGACGTAGTTAAGATTTATCAGCGAATCATTGAGAATGAGCATTTTGGCGAAGACTTCAAGAGCATTCCCCGGACCAATGCAGAGCGCGTAGCGAAGGCGCTTCCGTTCCCGGGCGCGGACACTGGCTATGCCTTTGTCCGCAACTATCTTTCGCTTGGTTCAGTGTTTTTCGAACGCGGATATCCGGAGACTTCCGAGACTTTTTTCCGGCGTGCTCTGCAAGACGATTCCGAAAGCGCCGAGGCGCTGTATGGACTTGGAAGCGTTTATCTACTACAACAAAAACTGCCAGAGGCGCGCGAAAGTTTTGAACGTGTGCTGAAACTGCGGTCCAGCTATCCCGGAACCATTCCGAATGCGTGGAATAATCTTGGACTTCTTTCCGCCAAGGAAGGGAATACCGTTGCGGCCATCGACTTTTTTCAGCGGGCGTTAGAAATTGATCCGGCCCATTTGATTGCGCTGCTGAATCTTGGCAACGCCTATCGTCAACGCAAGGATTGGCCGGAAGCGAAAAAAGCGCTTCAGCGAGCTTTCGACGTTGGTCCGGATGATCCTGAAGTCAACTACAGTCTAGGCATGGTCTGCGCCCAGCTGGAGGAATCAGATCGCGCCTACGAGTATCTAAAACGCGCTGTTGAGTTGCGCCCCGTTTATCCCGAGGCTTTGAATAATCTTGGCGTGCTTTATTTGCGGACGAGACGGCCGGAGGAAGCCGTTCACAGTTTTGAAGAATCCATCCGCGTGGCGCCTGAGTACGATCAGGCCTATCTGAATCTCGCGCGTGTCTACGCTAACCAGGGCGAGCGGGAGAAAGCTCGCGAGGTGCTTCTTGAATTGCTGAAGCAGCATCCCGATCATGCTCGAGCGAAAGCCGAATTGAACCAGCTCGGCCAATAAATCAGCGTTAGAATTGACGCTCGAAAGAATTGTGCTGCCGGACGCGTTGACCGACGTTGTGGAATGTATTTTCCGATGACCTCCATTGTCGCCAGAGTTGTTCAGGTATTCGGCGCATTCGTGGCGCTGACCGCGTTGAGCGTCGTGACAACTCACGGCCAGAACAAAAGTGATGAGAAACCCGCGATCGTTACAGGGATTGTCGACGACTCGGAGAATCGTCCGGTTGTAGATGCGACTGTTTCTCTCGAGAGCGATGACCTCGCGCGTAAATTCACGTTTCAGTCCGATTCAAATGGGCGATTCCGTTTTGAGGCAGTGCCCGCGGGAAGTTACAAACTGCGCGCGAGTAAATCCGGATACGGCGTCGCGAAGAATGGCCCGTTTGTTCTCCACAGAGCAGAGAGCAAGTCCGTAGAGTTGCGATTGCTCGTGGAGAATACTGCGTCAACCGGGAAGGACGATTCCGCGGCGGTAAACTTTTCCGACGAAATCCATTTCAACGTGGCGGGTGTCAGCGACCCTAGCAACCTTGGCGGTCACGGATCAGATACCGTGTTGCGCACGAAGGAAACACTGGCTAAAGAGACTGTTTCGTTGGACGGTGAAGCGATAACACAGCCGAGTAACAATTCACATCCCGCTGAAGATGTCGCGAACAGACACGCGCTGTTGGCAGAAGCCGCCGAAAGCGAAGGGCGTCCGCTCGACGCGGTGCGTCAGTATCAGAAAGCAGCGGAGCTGCAACCCAGCGAAGCTAATCTATTCGCCTGGGGAGCGGACTTGCTGCTGCATCGCGCGTTTGAGCCAGCAATCGAAGTGTTCAAGAAGGGTCATCGGCTCTATCCGGGTTCGGTTCGAATGCTGCTTGGTCTGAGCGTAGCTACTTACGATCAGGGAGCGATGGAGCAGGGAAAAGCGCTGCTGCTCCAAGCTTGCGACCTGAACCCGGCCGACTCAGCTCCCTATTTATTTCTTGGCAAACTGCAAGAAGCTGAGAAAACTGAACCGCCGAGCTGGGCCGAAAAATTTGCGCGCTTCGTGCGCCTGCATCCGGAGAATGCGCTGGCGCATTATTACTACGCTGTCGCGCTTGGCAAGCAAGAACCTGGCGGGGGAAACGCCGCAATGGTTGAGTCCGAATTGAAAAAAGCTATTAAACTTGATTCTCAACTTGGCAGTACGTACCTGGAGCTCGGCATTCTATATTCGCAACGGAAGGATTATTCGGACGCAATCTCGGCGTTCCAGAAAGCAATCGCAATTACGCCTCTTCCTGCAGAAGCTCATTACCGTCTCGGCCAAGTTTACGGCCACATGGGAGAAGCGAAAGAAGCCACTAAGGAAATCGAATTGTTTAAGCAAACCTCAGAACAGAAAAAGAACGAGGCCGAACGCGAGCGACATAAGATCCAACAGTTTGTGTATACGCTCCGAAGCGGGAGTCCTTCGTCGCCGTCAGCAACTTCTGAACCCGATTGAAACTAAAATTCAGCAGCGAATAAAGAATGCCATCAAGCCCCAAAACAAAAACGACCCACCGGTACGCTGGCGGGTCGTTTGTTAATTACCCGAACTGAATCAGCTGCGAGCGGACTCTAAAACGTGAGCTTCAGACCGAATTGCACGACGCGTGGGTTGTTTACGGTCGAGTTCACCGAGCCGAACCCAGGCGAACCGATATCGGCTATCGGCAATCCGAATTGTGGATGGTTGAAAAGGTTGAAGAACTCCGCCCGGAAGTTCAAGCCCATCCCCTCCCGAGGCAAAGCAAATTGTTTGATGACGGAAAAGTCGGTGTTCACAAATCCCGGGCCTGTCACCGGGACGCGAGACGCGTTACCCAGTTGTCCGGGTGTCGGCGCAACAAAGCACGCCGGATTAATCCACTGGTTCTGCCCATGATTGGCCGCATACGGGTCGCAGCCAGCAACCTGATTTGGGCGATTGAAGTTGTTCCCGTTGCCGCCGTTGTCGAAGGTTGGAAATTGTCCGGCTTGGTTTGTGCTGTCCAGCAGAGGTACACCGAAGCCGGAAGTAATCTTTTCGATGAGCGTCAGTTGCCAGCCCCCAATCACGGAGTTGCTGACCTTATTCCAGTTACTTCCATACTTCTTGCCCCTGCCGAACGGCAAGTCGTAAATGACGCTAGCCGTGAAGCTGTTATTGAGATTAACTTGCGACAACGCCCAGTCCAGTTTCTCCCAATTCGGAAGTGGGAAGTAGGGCGCGCTAAGCAAAGAGCCCAGACCGTCGCTTAGGCCATTGTCGTACGTGTGTGAGTAAGTGTACGCGACGAGAGCGTAAAGGCCATGCCGGGTGTTCTTGGTCTCCGCTTTTATTTGCAGCGAGTTGTAGCTGGTCTTGCCGAGATCGCCGAAGATCAAAAGTTTGTTGCCTACTCCGTACGGCGGCACGAAGGGAGCGCCACCCGGGAGGCAGCCTATGGTGTATCCAGAGACAGTTCCGCAGGCCGATGGGCTTCCGGTATTCAGATCGTTCCCGGCGACCAAGATGTGCCGGCCACGCGAACCCGCATAGCCAACGGTGAGCACAATGTTCCCCGGCACCTGCCGCTCCACGTTCGCATTGAACTGCTGGACCATACCAAGATGGAAGTCCCTGGGTTGCGTGAAAAAGGTTCCGCTAAATGCGGTGGGGTTGGCCGTCGAGGTTTCGATCGGAAACCCTTGGGAAATAGCAAAATTACCAAAGCCCGAAGGGGACGACCCAAGTACTGTCGCGCAGTACGATGTCGCAAAGGGGCACCCGCTGAATCCAGGTACTCCACCTTGTTGGGCAAAGCCGAGGCCATCAGACTCAGCGAAGAAGGGCGGATTCTGCCAAAGCCCTTGCGCGCCCATGCTCCACGCTGAATCGTGAAAAATGGCATAGCCCGCCCGGACCGCTGTCTTATCACTGCCAAGAACTTTCCACGCCAGTCCGATGCGGGGCTCAAAGGCCGTCCAATTCCGGTTGATGCCAGCAGAATTACTGACGCCATTCTGACCGGCAATCAGAAGCTGGCCCGGACCGCCATTCTGAGGAATGTAATCTGCCATGCGGTTATCGACTTCCGTGATGGGACTGGTCAGGTCCCAGGCCAAACCAAGATTCAGCGTCAAATCTCTGGTAATTCTCCAATCGTCTTGTACAAACGGGCGGAAGATTTTCCAACGGCGACCGGTGACCGGACCATTGAAAGTCTGATCGTGCTCAGAGACGCCTACTAAGCCGAGCAGGAGATCCGCCTCAGCGCTACCCGGAACGTTCACACTCGCACTCGAAAATCCGCTGAAATTGCCGATGGCGCCTGGAATCCAGAATCCGTCCTGAAAAGCCTCCGTGCCCACGTTCATCTGGTTCGCGCGGACGGTAGCTCCCACCTTGACATCATGCTTGCCGCGAATCATGTCCAGCGAATCGCTGAAGGAGAAAATGTTGGTTCCGCCCTGGAACGGCGTGAACCCGCGATCACCGAGCGACCAAAAGGTGCTGAGAAAGAATGTCGAAACCAGTCCGCAGCTATAGGCGCCCGGCAAACAGGTGGTGCCCCCGTTGGGGCAGCCCAGGTTTGCGCCGGGAATGCCGCCCGGCACGATCTTATTGGATTCGCAACTCCCGGTGCCCTGCGATTTGATGTAATTGAAAATCCGGTTGTAACCGAAGCTGGCTTGGTTCACCGTGTTCGGGGAAAACACGTGAGTCTCGCCAATGGCGATTTGGCGCGCGTGATTGACGATTCCCTGGTTGCTGCCAAACGCGTTAGCCTCCGCAAATCCGCCGGTAAAGCCGCCAGGAACGAAAGAGACGGCGTCGTCGTAACTAAAGCGCGCGAACAAATTATCGCTGGCGGAAAGGGTGTGGTCCAAACGGACATCGATCTTCGTTTCGTCCAGCTTGCGCACCGGCTCGCTAAGGAAGTTAAATCCCGCGCTCAGGTTATTGGCATTGGGGATGGGGTAGAGATTCTCCATGGCTTGCCCGATGTTGTTAATCAAGCCGGAAGGAATCTTATTGCATGCAGTCCCCGGTGCCTGAAGTCCGCTCGCGCTTGCCGGCAAAGGATTCCCGGTTGGATCGCAATGGAAATAGATATTTGGAAAGACGGCTGGATTTGTCGAGGCCCCGACCATATTTGGATTGACGATTACAGTACCGGAAACGGGATTGCCAAACGGATCGGCGCTGAAATCGCCAGCGCGCATCGCTTGGCTGGGGACCAATCCAGTAAATGTGATGCCGTGGCGCTGATATTTTTGCTCGCCATCGACAAAAAAGAACGTCTTATTCTTGCGGATCGGCCCGCCGATAGACCCACCGAACTGGTTCAGATTGAATTTTTCCGGCGACGTCGCAAAAAAGCTCTTGGCATCCAGTGAGGTATTGCGCAGAAACTCGAACAGCGATCCGTGGAAAGCATTGGATCCTGATTTCGTAGTCACCAACACGGTTGGCCCCGCGCGCGTCCCGTATTCCGCGGAATAGTTGTAGGTCAAAACCTTGAACTCTTGTATGTCGTCGATCGATGAAAAAATTCCGATTCCCCCCGCGGTCAATTCATTGTTGTCCACACCGTCCAGAAGCCAATCGGTCGCGTTGGGACGTGAGCCGCCGACGGACAGTGAGAAGGAACCTCGTGCGGCGACCTCACTGCTAGCGGCGGAGGTGAAAAAACTATTGGGATTCGACTCTGCCGTGGCGCCGGGGGTGAGGGTGGCGAGCTGCACGAAATCGCGTCCATTCAGAGGCAACTGCGCAACTTGCTGTGAATTGATGACTTGGCCCAGCGCGGAACTCGCCGTCTCCACCTCCACTTCGGAAGCGACCACTTCCACCGAAGTGGTCACTGAAGACGGCGAAAGGGCAAAATCCAATTCCCGTTGCTCATCCACCTGCAGTTTCACGTCTTTGGTTTCGACAGGCTGAAAGCCCTGGTATTCCACGCGGATCGTATAAACGGACACCGGCAACAAATTAATGGTGTAGTGCCCCACATCATCCGTGATGGCTTCGCGAGATATGCCCGTCGTTTGCGAAGTGACGGTGACCCTGGCGCCGGAAACTGCTGATCCGGATTTATCGGTCACCACGCCCAAAAAACTGCCGGTTGCCTGCCCATGGGCCATTTGCGCACAAGAAAGCACGCCAAGAATAAGCGCTGCTACAAAATAGAATCGTTTACCCATCGCCCACACCCCCCCTCAGAAAAAAAGTTTCGTCAGATCTGCTCAATCGTGATGAATTTAAAACTTTTGATACCCCCGACGCTGAGAACCCGTGCTGGACTAGAGCGCAGCGCCTGTGACTCGAACTGACGTCCCGATCGCACAGCTTCACAGGCGAAAAAGGTCATGGCTCAGCAAAAAATATTGAAGCAACGTACTTTCCATCCACGCTGGTGTCAAGCGGTTGTTTGTGAAAAGCGATGAAAACTTTAGCCAAGCACAACCATCAATTCGAATGTTGCGGTTTTCTGTTTCAGTCTTTCGGTCTCTCACATGCGCTAGCCGTACAGGCAGACCCCGTAAGTTGCACAAATTGACGTCACGGCGAGCAAGCCCAAGATGAATACGCTCGCCGCGAAAGGTAACGCAGGCATCGACAGATTAACTTGCAAGTCTGACTTACAAGTCTGGCTGTTATTTGTTATCGTCGAGTATGCCGCGAAAAACTCTGGAGAGCTCGGTAATTGATCTTATTCAGTCCATTGGGCTGTTGGTGCGCCGTGTGCGCGCGGCGGCCGCGTCGCATGAACTTTCTTTGACGGAGGCGTCCGTCATGGAACGGCTCGCTAGAAATGGGCCCGCCACGACGGCCGAACTCGCGCGCGCGGAAGGTATGAAGCCGCAGTCGATGGGAACGACCATCGCGGCGCTTGAGGAAATGGGCATGGTCGAGCGTAAGCCGCATCCGACCGACGGCCGCCAAGTGAACATTGGCCTAACTGCCAAAGGCGCATCGGTTCGTAAAAGCGCCAAGGATGCGAAACAAACGTGGCTGTCGCAGGCCATCGTTCAGCTCGACGAAGAGGAACGGGAGACGCTGTTCAAAGCGGGCGAGATTATTAAGCGGCTGGCGGAAAAGTGAGCAGAAATGACGGACAACGCTAGTCATGGGTAAGCCCGCAATCAGTCCGGATACACGCCAGACCCCGGTTCCCGCACGATCGATATCGCATGCCTGGCGTGCGCTGCGACATCGTAACTTCCAGCTCTTTTTCGTTGGTCAAAGTATCTCTGTGATTGGCACGTGGATGACGCGGCTGGCGACCATTTGGCTGGTGTACCGTCTCACGCACTCGGCGCTGCTGCTCGGCGTCGTAGGCTTCGCGGGGCAGATTATTTCTTTTGCGCTGGGGCCAGTCGCGGGCGTATGGGTCGAGCGCCTCGCTCGCCGCAAGCTGCTGGTGTGGACACAAGCTGCTGCTGCCGTTCAGTCACTCGCGATGGCCGCGCTCACGTTGGCGCATGTCATCACTCTCTGGGAAATCATCGCCCTCACCGCGTTACAAGGCTTGATCAATGCCTTCGACATGCCTGCTCGCCAATCATTCCTGGTGCAGATGGTTGAGGATCGCAACGATCTCAGTAACGCCATCGCCATCAATTCCTCGATGGCAAATGGCGCGCGCCTGATCGGACCGGCCATCGCCGGCGTGGTGATCGGTGCACTTGGCGAGGGCTGGTGCTTCCTGATCGATGGCATCAGTTATATTGCGGTGATCGCATCTTTGATGCTGATGCGCATCAAGCCGTTAAATATCCGCCGCGACGGGGCCAGCATGTGGGAACAGATGCGCGAGGGCTGGGACTATGTCCGCACTTTTCCGCCCATCCGCACCATCCTGGCGCTCTTTGCGCTCGTCAGCCTGATGGGCTATTCCTACACCGTGCTGCTGCCGATTTTTGCTGCGCAGGTGCTGCACGGCGGCGCGTACACGCTTGGCTGGCTGACAACAGCTTCAGGAGTTGGTGCGCTGGCGTCGGCGCTTTCGCTGGCGATCCGCAAATCGGTCGTGGGGCTGACACGTATGCTGCAAACTGCGTCGGCGATGCTTGGAGGTGCGCTGATTCTCTTTGGCCTGTCGCATACGTTGTGGCTATCGCTGGTGCTGATGGTTTTCGTAGGCTTCGGCATGATCCAGGCCGCCTCGGCCAGCAACACCGTCATCCAGGCACTGGTGCCAGATGATAAGCGCGCCCGGGTGATGAGTTATTACACGATGGCTTTCTTCGGCGCATCGCCTTTTGGCAGCTTGCTGGCCGGCACGCTGGCGCACCAGATCGGAGCGCCCCACACGGTCATCATCACCGGCGCGTTCTGCATCGCCGGCTCGTTATGGTTCACGCTGCAGTTGTCAAAAATCAGAGCGATCATGCGGCCAATCTACCGGGAACTGGGCCTGCTGCCGGTGTCTGACATCAACTGATTTTCGACGCACAGGAACGGCGGCAAATTAACCGTTCCAATGGCCGCCACAAGCCCCGAACCAGAAAGGAAACCAAAGTGAACTGGTATCACTACATCGCGTGTTTTTTCGCCGGAGCGTTTCTCGCCAATGTCGTGCCTCATTTCGTGAATGGTATTTCTGGTGACCGTTTCCCGACGCCATTCGCTCGCCCGCCAGGGAAAGGATTGTCATCGCCAACGGTGAACGTTTGCTGGGCGCTGTTCAATTTGTTCATCGGTTACATTTTATTTCGAGTTGGAAAAGTTTCGAGCGTAGAAACTCTGGCACTTGTCATTTTCTTTGCCGGTATCGCCGCGATAAGCACGCTGCTGAGCGTGCGGTTTGCGCAGAAACAAACTGAAATAACCGCCGGAGCGAAAATCGCAAGTACCGCTATGCCGAAAGGAAAGCCATGCCTTTAACTAAACTGGATATCACCGCCGCCCTGATCGTGATTGACCTGCAAAAAGACGTCGTGGGCCTTCCGACTGTTCATCCCACGACCGAGATCGTCGCTCGCACTGCCCGGCTCGCGCGGGCGTTCCGCGAACGAGGCCAGCCGGTCGTGCTCGTCAACGTGACGGGCGTAGCTCCTGGCCGCACCGACGCCGGAACTCGCAACCTGTCTTCGCTCCCGGCCGATTGGAGCGAGCTCCTTCCTGAATTGGAGCGGCGGCCCGATGATTACCTCGTCAGCAAGCAACGAGTGGGCGCCTTCATTGGCACATCGTTGGATGAAATCTTGCGCAAGCGCGGCGTAACTCAGGTATTTGTGACCGGCGTTATTACCAGTTTCGGCGTGGAATCGACGGTGCGTAGCGCCTACGATTACGGGTATAACGTTGTCACGGTAGTGGATGCAATAACGGACCGCGATGCTGAAGCGCACCGTCATTGTGTCGAGAAGATTTTCCCTCGGCTCAGCGAGACAGATACAACCGACAATGTGCTGAAGCTGTTGGCGGGACACAGGCTTACTGAGTGAACCAAAGTCACGCGTGCGCCGCGGTATGCACGAACTCGATCCAGGCGCCGTTAAACTTAATGCTATTCGTGACGTAAGGCGACTATAGGATCGACGCGCATTGCTCGACGAGCCGGCAAATAGCAAGCGAGGACGGCCACGCCAAAGAGCAGCAGCGGCACGGCGATAAAGGTAAAAGGGTCAGTGGCTTTCACGCCGTACAATAAACTGGCAAGCAGTCTGGTAAGCGCGAAGGCACCTAAAAGACCAATGGTAACTCCAACGAACGCGAGGCCTGCGCCTGTGCCGACGATCAACCTCCAAATCTCTCGTTGTTGCGCGCCCAAGGCGATGCGAATTCCGATCTCGCTGGTGCGCAAGCCTACCATGTAGCTCATCACGCCATAAATTCCGACCGCCGCTAACAATAACGCGAGCACGGCAAAAATACCGAGCAGGTCCATGGAGAATCGACGAGGCGACACCGATTCCGAAATCAACCGGTCGAGAGTCATGACGTTCGTCACGGGCAAAAGCGGATCTACCTCGTGAATTTCGCCAATGGCGGCCCGCGCTAACGTCGATGGGTCCGAAGAGGTGCGAATGACGAAGTAAGGCACCCAGCCGCCAGTGACGTACATATCAAAGGTCGGAGCCACGTCGAGGCCGTATTGGTGCACATCACCAACGATACCGACCACCGTGAAGAAGCAGGGAGTCTTATCAAGCGTGCAGAGATTGATGCGTTTACCCAGAGCATCGTGTCCCGGAAATGTTCCGGCCATCGTTTCGTTGATGTCCGCATTGGGCTGATCGCTGTCGTGTTCATCCAAAAGGCGTCCCGCTCGCAGTGGGATTCCCATGGCGGCAAAATACCCTGAACTGGCATTGCGAACTTCCGCGATGGGGCGTGCGCCGCTGGTCGGCGCGGGTTGACCCTCGAGCAGGAATCTCGACGCGGAAGTGATTTTTGTGCCGAGCGGAAGGAGATTCACGCTGCCAACGGCTGTCACTCCCGGTAAACCGCGAATTCGTTCAGCCATCACTTGGAATTTTCGCGAGTCTGCCAGATCTAGCGCGTGCTGTTGTTCTTCAGGCAATTGGCTGTACTCCTGGTAAGGGATCGCGGCTTTATCCACTTTCATGGACAGAATATGCTGCGTGGCAAATCCAGGGCTGATCTCCAGAAGCCGATAGAAGCTGCGAATCAGAAGACCGGCGCCCACGAGGGGAATGAGAGCGAGCGCAATTTCGGATACCACAAGAATACTGCGAGTTCGGTGACTCCGTGCGGCGCTGGCAGTTCGTCCGCCCTCCTTTAACGTTCCGGATAAATCTTGCTTGAGGGTTTGCAGAGCGGGTAGCAAGCCACAGAGAACACCAGCAAGTAAACACGTGCCCACTGTAAAGGCGATCACCCAGCCGTTCAGTTGTGCTTGCTTGACGATAATCAGTTCGGCGGGAACGAACAACGCGATCACGCGCAAGCCGGCCGCCGCCAGCAATATTCCGATTCCTCCGCCAAGAAGCGATAAGACAATGCTTTCTGTAAGCAGTTGGCCGATCAATCTTGCGCGGCTGGCGCCGAGAGCCAAGCGCACCGCGATTTCCTTCTGCCGCGCGGCATTACGCGCCAGCAGCAGATTGACGATGTTGGCACAGGCGATCAGAAGCACCAATCCCACCGCGCTAAAGAGTACGATCAACGCGACGCGCAGTTTGGCTGCGGCAGGATTTTGCATCGGGCGAACGAAAACGCCCCAGCTCTTGTGTGTATCCGGAAAGGCGATTTCTTCCTGTTGGTTAAGCGCGACCATTTCTGCTTGCGCTTGGGCGACACGTACACCGGGTTTCAGCCGCGCAAGCACACTGTATTCGTGATGAATGTGACTCGGAGGCTGGTCGAGATATAGGCCCATCGGCAACCATAAATCCGCGTTTGGTACCAGGTGAAAGCTGGCGGGGAGGACACCGGCCAGAATGTAATTTCGCCCGTCGAGCGTCAGATTGCGCCCGATGATGGAGCGGTCAGAGCCAAAATGCTCCTGCCACAAGCGGTGAGAAACCATTACGGAAGGCGTGACGCCAGGTTTGTCTTCTTCTGCCGTGAAGTTTCTGCCCGCAACGGGTTGCGCGCCGAGCATGGGAAAAAATCCGGCAGTCGCGTATCGAGCTTCCAGACGCAACACATCACCAGAGCCGGTCAAGTTAAAACCTTGTGGGACGTTGATGTAGGCTTCCATTTGTGTAAACGATTTGGCTTGTTGCTTGAAGTCCTGAAAGTCTCCGGGCGACAGTTCGGCTTCAGTCATGTCTGGTAGATACGGATAGGTGTTCCATATCTCGGCGAGATTTTCGACCTGCGGGTAGGGCAGCCGCTGAAGTAGTACCGCTTGCACCACGCTGAAAATCGCGGTGTTGGCGCCGATGCCGAGCGCCAATGTAAGCACGGCTACCACGGTGAATCCGGAACTGTTTCTAAGGGATCGCAGTGCGTACCGCAGGTCCTTGACGAGAGTCTCCATGTGTATCCCTTTTGAGTCTTCCGCACGCGATAGCGATGCCTGGGTTATACATATTTGTACCGCAACTAAACCAATCTTCAAGCCGACTCTTGGCCGATGCTTGTCATACAGCCAGCAGGAGCGCAGTCGCCTCGCCAATTCCACTGTTTGCGCCGGTGATTGCGACGACTTTGCCTTCGATTCCCGACATGGAGTTGCCCCTTTTGCTGAAAAAGTTGAAATTAAACTTATCTTCTCTTACTCGCAATAGCATCCAACGCTCTCGCAGCAGATAGCCATTGTTAGGAATGACGAGTGGGAATAGGATGTTCCCCCCGCAGGGCAAAAGGCTTTGAGCAAAGGAGGATGGCTTGAGGATCATTTGCAACTTAAGGTACACGTTCCTGCTGGCCGGAGTTCTATTGTTCCGTTCGCCAACCGCGCTGGCGCAAACGCCATTGCCTGCTGGCTCGAGCTCGCCAAGTACAGGTTTACCGGGAGCGCTTGCAGGGAGTTCGTTTTCAGGGTCGGTGCCTGGAAAGCCCGTTCCAGGCGTTATTCCGCTCTCCTTGCAGGAAGCCATCGACCGAGGACTGAAGCAGAACCTCGGGGCGCTGCTCTCGAATACCGATATCCGCGCTGCTCGCGGACAGCGCTGGGAACAATTGAGCGCACTCTTACCGCACGCAACATTGTCGCCGTACGTGGCAGCGTCAAAAATCAATCTCGGAGAATTGGGTCTTACGAATCTGCCTGGCGCTATCAGCATCCCGGCATCAGTAGGCCCGTTTTCCTATTTTGATTCGCGTGCCGCGGTGACGCAGTCGCTGTTCGACTGGAAGTCGATCAACGCCTCGCGCGCAGCCAGCCAGAACGTAAAGTCGGCGGAATACTCCTACAAAGATGCTCGAGATCTGGTGGTGCTCGCTGTGGGCTTCGTATATCTGCAAGCCATCGCGGATGAGGCGCGCATTGAAACCTCGGAAGCGCAGGTCAAGACCGCTCAAGCGCTGTTCGATCAAGCAACCGATCAAGTCAATTCAGGCACTTCGCCAGCCATCGACGCCTTACGAGCCAAAGTAGAGTTGCAGACGCGGCAACAGCGACTCATTCAAGCCAGGAACGACTTCGCCATCCAGAAGCTCACTATCGCTCGAGTGATTGGGCTCGCTCCAGGACAGGAATTCGAACTGACGGATAAGTCGCCTTACCAGCCGATCGAGGGCATCAGCGTTGACGAAGCTGTGAAACGCGCTTACGATTCGCGCTCCGATTATAAAGCGGCTATGGCTGACGTCCGAGCGGCGCAATTTTCCCGCAGAGCTGCCACGGCGGGGTATTTCCCATCGCTCTCCTTCAATGCTGATTATGGCGCGGCCGGAGCGCATCCCTCGACAGCCACGCAAGTGTTCGACGTGCGCGGAACGCTAACCATTCCGATTTTTCAGGGCGGCTCAGTGCACGGTGATGTTTTACAAGCCGATGCCAGACTCGAGCAAAGCCGGGACCGCCTGGAAAACCTTCGCGCACAGATCGACTCCGATGTTCGCACCGCATTGCTGAACCTGCAGTCATCAGAAGAACTGGTCAATGTCGCGCGCAGCAACGTTGATTTATCGGAAGAGACGCTGGTCCAGTCGCGCGATCGCTTCACCGCGGGTGTCGCCGATACCGTCGAAGTGGTGCAATCGCAGCAGGCTGTAGCCTCAGCGCACGAACAATACATCTCCAGTCTGTATAGCTACAATTACGCAAAAATCTCTCTGGCGCGCGCGATCGGTATGGCTGAAGCAGGCGTAAAAGAATATTTCAAAGGAAAATGAATATGGCGGAAGAGAATTCACCTCGTTCGGTGCCGCAAACGGAAGCAGGGTCAACCGCTAATCCGCCGCCTTTGGCAGAGAGAAAGAGCGCCTCTCGCCCATACACGCCTCCGAAAAAACGCAACAAGACTTTGATCCTCGCTGTGGTCATCCTGCTCGTTTTGATTGGCAGCATTTTTCTGTGGCGCTACTTGCGCACCTATGAATCCACCGACGACGCGCAGGTGGATGTTCACCTCTATCCCGTAAGCGCCCGCGTCTCCGGCTATGTAGTGAAGGTAAACGTAGGCGACAACGAGTGGGTACAGCAGGGGACGGTGCTCGTAGAGATTGACCCCAAGGATTTTGAGGTTGCTGTCGCGCAGGCGCAAGCCAATCTCGCCAATGCGGAGGCCACCGCGCAATCATTGAATATTACTGTGCCGATTACCTCCACGACCACCACCAGTCAACTGCAATCCACGGCGTCGGGTGTTGAAAATAGCAGGGCAGGAATCATTGCGGCGGAGCGCCAACTGAGCGCCGCGCACGCGCAAGTAGAAGAGGCTGAGGCTAACGACGTGCGCGCACAGGAAGATTTACGGCGCTACAAGCTACTGGTGGACAAACGTGAAATTGCGCAGCAGGTTTACGATCAGGCGGTCGCTTCGGCCAGAGCAAGTACGGCAGCGGTGGCGGCAGCCCGCGCCAACGAGTCCGCTACTCAACAATTCGTACAACAAGCGCAAAGCCGCTTGGTGGAAGCGCAAGCCAACCGGCAGTCCGCCGAGACTGGCCCGCAGCAAGTATCGTCAACGCGGGCTCGCGTTCGCGCGGCCATCGCCGATGTGGAACAAAAAAGAGCCTTGCTCGAGCAAGCGATGTTAAATCTGCAGTACACGAAGATTGTGGCACCGGTTAGCGGTGAAGTGAATAAGTCCGTGGTGGTGGGAATGAATGTGCAGGCCGGACAGCAACTCCTCACCGTCGTACCTCTGGATGAGATCTGGATTACCGCCAATTTCAAAGAGACGCAGCTCCGGCGCATGCGAATTGGGCAGAAAGCCAAAGTCCATGTTGATGCCTCTGGGCGAAGCCTGAACGGGCATGTAGACAGCATCGCGGGCGCGACCGGCCCGACGTTCAGTTTGCTTCCACCGGAAAATGCCACCGGGAATTACGTAAAAATCGTGCAAAGAATTCCCGTCAAGATAATTCTCGAGCAGGGAGAAAATCGCGATCATCTTCTGCGCCCAGGGATGAATGTGGTGCCGGATGTGTATCTCCAATGAGCACCGCTGCGCTCACTATCGATCAGGATGTTTGGCGGCCCAGGTACAATCCCTGGCTGATTGCGGTGGTTGTGGCGCTGGCTGCGTTCATGGAGGTTTTGGACACCAGCATCGCCAACGTGGCGCTGCCGTATATGGCCGGGAACCTGGGCGCCAGCAATGACCAAAGCACCTGGGTGCTGACTTCTTACCTGGTTTCGAACGCCATCATTCTGCCCATCAGTGGTTGGCTCGCCGGGGCAATCGGACGGAAGCGTTTTTTCATGGCGTGTCTGGGCGTGTTTACGGTGAGTTCCCTGCTATGCGGAATAGCTCCGAGTCTTGGTTTTCTCCTGCTGTTCCGCGTTTTGCAGGGCGCTGGCGGCGGTGGGCTGCAGCCCATGGCGCAAGCTATTCTGGCCGACACTTTCCCGCCTCAGCAGCGCGGTTTGGCGTTCGCACTGTACGGCATCACCGCCATCATGGCGCCCACCATCGGGCCAACGCTGGGCGGCTGGATCACCTTCAACTATTCCTGGCGATGGATATTTTTTATTAATCTGCCGGTCGGCGTGGCCACCTGGTTTTTGGTGCGCCGCTTTGTCGAAGATCCGCCGTATTTGAGCAAAATCAAAGCCGCTGGCGTGAAGCTCGACTATATCGGTATAGCTCTTCTCACTCTGGGAGTGGGCGCGTTGCAGATTTTGCTCGACAAAGGCCAGGAAGATGATTGGTTCGGTTCAAGATTCATCACCACGCTGGTTATCGTCTCGGCGCTCTCACTGATCGCCCTGGTGATCTGGGAATGGTATCAAAAGGCACCCATCATCGATATGCGCATGTTCAAGAGCTTCAATTTTGCCAGCGCGAACTTGATGATGTTCACTCTTGGGATCCTGCTATTCAGCGCCCTGGTGCTCATGCCACAGTTTCTGCAAACCCTGGTGGGCTACACCTCGCAACTCGCCGGCTTCGCGCTTTCCGCCGGCGGCCTGGTGCTACTGTGTGAGATGCCGGTCATGGGTAAACTTACGACGAAAATACAGGCGCGCTACCTGATCGCCTGCGGCTGGCTGGCATTATCCATCGCGATGTTTTATTCCACTAAACGCATCGACTTGGCGATCAGCTTCAGCGCCGCGGTGTGGCTGCGCATCGTGCAGGTTATTGGTTTGGGATTTTTGTTTGTGCCCATTACTTTGGTGGCCTACATCGGAATCGCGCCAGAAAAAAACAACTCCGTAGCGGGCATCGTTAATTTCATGCGCAATATGGGCAGCAGTGTGGGAACCTCGCTGGTGACCACGCTGATTGCCCGGCGCTCGCAATTCCATCAGGAGATTCTTGGCGGCTTCGCCAGGCCCGACAATCCTAATTTCCAAAATACCGTTAATGGCTTGAGCCAACAACTGGCGCACTCCGGATTGGGTCTTCATGAGGCGCGTGCGCAGGCCTACGCCAGAATTTACCGGGAGGTGCAGGCGCACGCCGCGAGTCTTGCATACATCGATACCTTCATGGTTCTGTCGGTGGGCGCTGCGATTATGTTCTTTCTGGCTTTTGTATTGAAACGCAATGATCCAGGCGGTGGTGGCGCAGAAATGGCAGCGGGTTGAGCAAAGTAGAATTATAATCATCATGCGGCCTTCACTGGCCGCTGGCCTCGAGGGTCAACGTGATTAAAATAATAACTATTGAACGCGAGTACGGCAGTGGCGGCGGCGAAATTGCCCAGCTTCTTGCTAAACAACTGGGATGGAAGCTTTGGGACCAGTTATTGACCGAGGAGATCGCCAAGTTCGCGAATTGTCCCAAAGCGGTGGTCGAAGTGCGCGAGGAACGCGCCGATCCGCTGTACTACCGGCTGTTCAAATCGTTTTTGCGAGGCAGCTACGAAGGCAGCCTCAATGCGCACAAACTCAATGTCGTAGACAGTGAAAGCATCTTGAGGATTACCAGACGCGTTGTTGAACAAGTGAGTAAAGAAGGAAACTCTGTCCTAGTCGGAAGAGGATCGCAGCAGTTTCTCAGGAGTCGCGAGGATACTTTTCGCGTATTTCTTTACGCTCCCAGAGAAGACAAGGTGCGACGGCTGTTAGATCGCGGCAAGAGTCAAACCGAAGCGGAACAGCTGGTAGATACCGTCGACCGCGAGCGCGCGGATTTCATCCAAAAATATTTCGGCGTCGAATGGCCGGACCGTGGCATTTACCACACCATGATCAACACCACGATTGGCAACCGGGGTGTCGTTGACATGATTCTTAATTTCGTGAAGATCGTTAACGCGAGCCTCGCAGCTTAAATATTCTGTTCAAAAGGTCTTTCAATAACAGTTCGGTTTCATTCGTAACGGCTCCTCTTTCATGGATTTTTGATGCTCGGTTCGATAGCGCCTCTATCAATCCGTCTGTGCCCGGGCCGAGGGAAATAATTCTGTTTGACTCAGCGTTACATGCCCCAAAAAGGTTAGAATCTAGACTGCGAGTGGCGCGTGAGCAACTCTCCAACCATTGGCATTCCAGCTCCTTCCTATCGGCTTCCTGATAGCGCCATGTGGGCCGCGTGCGCCTTGCCGTATCCAATCTGCAGCGTTCTATACGCTTTTACTCGGATGTAATTGGACTTGCACTGTTGAAAGAGTCGGAACGTAGCGCGCAACTTGGAGTGTCGAAAAATAAGCGCGTGCTACTGGAGCTGGAAGAGATTCCTGGTATACGGCCCGTTGGACGCCGAAGCCGTCTCGGCCTTTATCATGTAGCTCTGCTCCTTCCCAGCAGAGCAGCGCTTGCTAGCTTTATGCAACACGTCCGTCGGCTCGGCATCCCCTTCGGAACCGCTGATCATATCGTCAGTGAAGCGCTGTACTTCAGCGATCCAGACGGTCTCGGAGTGGAAGTGTATGCGGACCGTAGTCGTGATCAATGGATCGTGCGCGATAAAGAAATCATTCTGGACACCAAGGCCATTCAATCCGGCGAGCTCCAAGCTATCTCACAAGAACGCTGGACGGGTGTGCCGGACAAAACAGCGTTCGGTCACATTCACCTCTCGGTTGAGGATCTTCACTTGGCAGCGGATTTTTATCATGCAGCGCTAGGCATGAATTTGATGACTTGGAATTTCCCAGGCGCGCTCTTTGTTGCGGCCGGTGAATATCACCATCATGTTGGTCTGAATGTCTGGTCTGCAGGCTCACCGCAGGCGACCGAGGCAGACGCGAGGATGATGTCGTGGGAACTTCAATTGCCGAACGAACAGGAACTCCAAAGTGCCGTTGCAAGCATGTCGGCCGCAGGCTGGAACTCCACGACAAAATCCGGAAAGACTTCCACCTTCTCGGACCCGTGGAGGAACACCGTCGTGCTTGCTTCAGAGTCAAGTGTTAGTTGAGCGGCCATTCGGCACGTCTCACGGTTAGCTGGTCCACGCGGTCGCGCTTTACCGAATAACCTATTCCTGCACTCTCCCAACTATGTGATCCTGGGCTTCAGTCTCGGTGTGATTGCGCTCACGCTGCTGTCTTGGCCGGTAGCCGCGATTTCACGCCGGCACTATGGCAAGCCACTGACTCTCGACCCGCGCGGCAGGCGTAGGAGGCTGATTCTTCGCGTGATTTGTGCTTTGGATCTAGTCTTCATCATCACGTTCGGGATTGCGTTTTCGTCCTTGGAAAAGCTCGGCGGGCTTGGTCCGCATGGGGACTTGTGGCTGCATATGATACAAGTGGTCGGCGTGCTGGGAGCGATTGGCTCACTCTATGCAATTCTCGCCGCCGTGGTTACGTGGGGCGACAAGCAGCAATGGGTGTGGTATCGAGTGTGGAACCTGTTGCTGGCCTTGCGCGTGTGGGATTTTTCTGGTTTGCGTACCACTGGCACATGTTCAATTTCAATTTGCGCTACTGATTGAAATTTGTGCAAGCCACATTGTTCTCACAGACTATCGACAGCCATGTAATGAGGTGAGGTCGCCAGTTTTTCCGGTGATCAGTTGGCGGCTTGTCATTATCATTTCTTTAGCGGCTATCCATTTAATGGAGTATTCGAATGCGCATCGCTAGACTTGTGTTGATTATCTTTCTGGGCGTAGCTCCTTTAGCAGTCGGGCAAGCAACGCCGCCGTCTGCCGCGCAGCCACTGTTCAAATTTCAGGAAGTGATGGTTCCGGTGCGCGATGGCGTGCACTTGCAGACTGTCATTATGGCTCCGCTGAACCAAACCAAGCCGCTGCCTATCTTGTTCCGTCGCACTCCTTACGGAGTCCCGGAAAAAGCACTGGAACAGATGCCGGCTTCTCTCAAAGAATTCGCGCAGGACGGATACATCTTCGTCATTCAGAATTTGCGCGGACGTTTCAAGTCGGAAGGCTACTTCGAACTTTCGTCCCACGTGGATTCGAGTGACCCCAAAGCCACCAATGAAACTACCGACGCCTACGACTCGATCGAATGGCTGGTCAAAAACGTTCCCAACAATAACGGTAAGGTGGGCATGTTTGGCGTTTCTTACGACGGGCTAACCACCGCGCTCACTCTTCTTCATCCGCATCCGGCGCTGAAAGCCATCAGTGAACAGGCTTCGCCGGTGGACCAGTGGATGAACGACGACGACCACCGGTACGGCGCGCTGCGGGAAAGTTACGATTTCGAATATGCCGTGCTGGAACAAGCCGACAAAAATAAAAATACCTACTTTACGTTCGAAACCTACGACACCTTCGAGTGGTACCTGGCGCTTGGCCCGCTCTCAAATATCAATGAAAAATATCTGCACGGCAAAATTCCGTACTGGAATGATACCGTCGCGCATCCGGATTACGACGACTTCTGGAAAAAGGAGGCGTGGGTCAGTCAGCTGCATGCTTCGACGGTGCCGAACCTCAACGTAGCTGGCTTCTGGGATCAGGAAGATCCCTGGGGGCCATGGCAAATTTTCCGCCACGCGGAAGAACATGACCCGGATCACACTAATTTTATCGTCGCGGGCCCATGGTTTCATGGCCAGTGGCAAACGGCGAAGGGCGACTCCATCGGTATCGTTCCTTTCGCCGGGCATGAAACCGCGCGCGAGTTTCGGGAAAATATCGAAGCTCCGTTTTTCCGTCATTATTTGCACGACATAGGAGAAAAGCCCGCCTGGCAAGCTACGACTTTTCAGAGCGGTTCGAACAATTGGCATACGTATGCGGCTTGGCCTCCGAAGGAAGCTAAACCTACAAAGCTCTACTTCCATGCCGATGGTACGCTTTCATTCGAGCCGCCGAAAAACACAGATAGCGGCAAATTTCGCGAGTACGTTTCCGATCCGGCGAACCCTGTTCCGTATCGTTTGCGGCCAATCTCTCCCACGTATCCGGCCGGCGACTGGCGCACCTGGGAAGTTGCCGATCAGCGCTTTGTCGACCACCGTCCTGATGTGCTGAGCTACGCCAGCGTGCCACTCGACCACGACCTGGTTGTAACCGGTCCGCTTTCCGCGGAACTGTTTGCATCCACCTCTGGCACCGATTCCGATTTCGTCGTGAAGGTAATCGATGTGTATCCGCAGGACGCGCAGAAACCGGGATGGGATCCCGAGGAAGGCCCAAAGCCCGGCCAGTACGCCCAGTCCCTGAATGGCTACGAAATGCCGGTGGCGATGGAAGTACGCCGGGGACGCTACCTGAAAAGCTTCGAACAGCCTCATGCGCTGGCGGCGAATCAACCGATAGAGTGGAGCGTGCCGTTACGCGATCACGACCACGTTTTTCTGAAAGGCCACCGCATCATGGTTCAGGTGCAATCCACGTGGTTCCCGGTCATCGACCGAAATCCGCAGAAGTTCGTTCCCAGTATCTACAAAGCGCAAGCGAGCGATTTTACCGCAGCCACTCAGCGGATTTATTCGACGCCCGGCATGGAGTCATACATAGTTCTGCCCGTCATGCCATGAATTGCCATTGAATTGAATGACGCGCGTGATTCTCCGTCGAAGAGCAATCCGGCATGAGTTGCGCGTGCTGCGTCATCGATTCACGAGCGAGAGGTGTAGATGTCAGAACAGAGAAGTTCGCGGCAGCAGGTAGGCATTTACCTGCTCATCGTCTTTGCGTTTAGTTCCGTTTTTTACTTCCTGATGCTCAGGGCACAAACGCCGTCCTACGGGGGCGTGTCCGGCGGTGTGTTCCGGATCGCTCCGGTCGCAAATTTCGACGATCTTCGAACCAAGGCGCTGGCAGCACAACCTCCGGTAGAAACCGGTGAGTTTCGCAAACCGGATCTTGTCGAACTCGCAAAACTCGATCCCAAAATCAAACTGGATATTCGTTATGCCACGGACAACAATTTCCTGAGCATTCCGGTTTATTCGCAACCGCGAGCTTTCATGCAGCGCCCCGCCGCCGAAGCGTTGTTGCGCGCTCATAAAAAACTGATGCAGATGGGCTACGGTCTGCTCATTCATGACGCCTACCGTCCGTGGTATGTAACGAAGATTTTTTGGGACGCCACGCCGGACGACAAGAAAATTTTTGTTGCCGACCCCCGCGAGGGCTCGCGGCACAATCGCGGGTGCGCCGTGGACCTTAGTCTTTACGACCTGGCCACCGGAAAGCCCGTTGAGATGGTAGGCGTGTATGACGAAATGTCCGAGCGCTCCTACGCAGGCTACCCTGGCGGGACCTCGCTGCAACGTTGGCATCGCGAACTGCTGCGCACGGTTATGGAGAATGAAGGATTTCTCGTCTATGAATTCGAATGGTGGCATTTCGATTACGGCGATTGGCGGAAATATCCAATTTTGAACTTAACCTTTGAGCAGCTCACATCAACTTCGGCGACTACGAAGATGCCGGAAGTTTTGGATGAGGAAGCGGAAGCCTTTTCCCTGAAATAGCAAGAGCGCAAGGTTACTAGGGATTCTTTTGGAGGTCATGCACTGCATGAGAAAGAAAAATCTGCTCGGTAACTTTTTTCTGGGTTTACTCGCGGTGAGCTCTGCTTTCTGTGGCCGCCCTCTATCAGCGCAATCGAGCGACACGCTGGAGCAGCGCATCAAGAAAGTCATGGATCGTCCGGAATTCGCTCATTCGCGCTTCGGCGTCGAATTCGTCACTGCCGACACCGGTGAAGTGGTTTACAAGTTAAATCCGTCGCAGCTTTTTGTGCCGGGCTCAACGACGAAGTTGCTCAGCGAAGGCACCATGCTCGAAGTTCTCGGCGCGGATTATCGCTTTCACACAAAAATCTATCGCACTGGGCCGATCGGCAAAGACGGCACGCTGCAAGGTGATCTGATACTGGTCGCCAGCGGCGATCTGGATTTGTCGAATCGCATTCAGCCCGACGACATGCTCATCTTCGAAGACGAAGATCACTCTTACGGCGGTCCTGACAGCAAAGGATTGCCCGGCGATCCGCTGGTGGTGATACGCGATTTCGCCAAACAGATTGCGGCTAAAGGCATCAAGCGCGTCAAGGGGCGGGTGCTCGTGGACGCTTCGCTTTTCCCGGAGGGTTACAAAGAATTGGGCACCGGTGTAGTCGTTTCTCCCATCGTGGTCAATGACAACGTCATTGATGTGATCGTCAGTCCGGGAGCAACGGAAAATTCTCCGGTGCAATTAAAAATTGCGCCGCAAACCGCTTACGTTACCTTTATCAACCAGGCGACCACAGGAAAGCCCGGGTCCAAAGCGTCGGTTGATTATGGTGACGACACTCTTAATCCCGATGGCTCGCGAACGGTAACTGTCACTGGCAGCTTTCCCGCCGATGGAAAGCCGGTCATGGCCTCTTTCGCTGTTGCACAGCCGAGCCGTTTTGCCGCAACCGTACTCGTGGAAGCTCTGAAGGCCCAGGGCATATCCGCGGCGCTCTCCGCTCCGACGGATCAACTCGACTTCAAAGCGCTGGCCAAAAACTACACCGCGGAAAATATGGTGGCCGAGCACATTTCGCCGCCGTTGAAAGAAGACGTAAAGATCACGCTGAAGGTCAGCCAGAACTTGCATGCCAGCTCCATGCCGTATCTTCTTGGAGCCTTGGTGGCTCATAAAGAAGCGGACATTGATCAGGCGGGCTTCGATGTTGAGCATGATTTTCTCACTAAGGCTGGTCTAGACCTCGGCGGCGCAGCGCAAAGTGACGGTGCCGGTGGCAATGCCTACTTTTCGCCGGACTTCATGATCCATTACCTCACGTATATGTCTAAGCAGAAAAATTACGAGGATTTTTACCGCGGGCTGCCGATCCTTGGAAAGGATGGCACGCTCGTGAAAATACAGGTGAACTCGCCTGCGGCTGGACATGTGCACGCAAAAACAGGAACGTACGCCCTGTATGACGCCTTAAATAAAAAAATGATGGTGACCGGTAAAGGCCTCGCAGGCTACATGGAAACTGCCAGCGGACAGCATCTGATTCTGGCGCTTTACGTCAACATGGTTTCCGTCCCGCTCGATGATCCGGACGCCACGCAAAAAATTGCCGGCGAAGCATTGGGAGAAATCGCCGCTGCCGCGTACGATGCGCCGTTGCCGAAGGCCCAGGCTCAGGCTCAGGGAAATGTTTTGAGCGGTAGTGATTTCGATGTGCTCATCAAGAACGGCCACATCATCGATGGATCCGGAAACCCATGGGTCTCTAGAGATATCGCGATTCGAGGCGACCGCATCGCAGCCATTGGAAATTTGCAAAACGCTCACGCCAACCGTGTGATTGATGCCAAGGGACTGGTGATTTCACCGGGGTTCATCGACATGCTGGGGCAATCGGAAGACTCATTGCTCATCGATAACCGTTCGCTGAGCAAGCTTTCGCAGGGAATCACCACCGAGATTACCGGGGAGGGAGGATCGATCGCGCCGCAAACGAATCTGACCCTTGCCGCCTTGCAGCCCGCTCTGGAGCATTACAAATTAAAAGTGGATTGGACCACCCTCGACGGTTATTTCCAGCGACTCGAAAAATCCGGGACGCCATTAAATATCGGAACGTACGTTGGCGCCGCGCAGGTACGTGAAGCCGTTCTCGGAGAAGTCGACCGCGCTCCCACGCCCGCCGAACTCGATAAAATGAAGTCGCTGGTTGCCGAAGCCATGCAGGACGGTGCTTTGGGTTTATCCAGCGCCCTCATTTATCCTCCCGGACATTACGCCAAGACGGAAGAGTTGATCGAGTTGGCGAAAGTCGTGTCCCGTTATGGCGGCATTTACGGCACGCACATGCGCAGCGAGGGCCAGAGCGAGCCGCAAGCAATTGCGGAAGCTTTGCGCATCGGCAGGGAAGCTCAACTGCCGGTTGAAATTTTCCATCTAAAAGTTTCCGGCAAAACACGCTGGGGCAACATGACCAAAATCGTCGCGCAAATCCAGGCCGCACGCGATGCGGGACAGGATGTAACCGCCGACATGTATCCCTACATCGCCGGCGGCACGGCGCTGGCCTCCAGTCTTCCGCCATGGGTGGCCGAGGGCGGAATGGAAAAACTTTTGCAGCGCCTTCACGATCCAGAGATACGCGCCAAGATCGAAGGCGAAATGGCCGCCGACCATCCGGGCTGGGAGAATCTTTTCTTCGATACCGGCGGAGGCAGCGGCGTGATGGTTGCCGGCGTGGAGAATCCCGAACTTAAAAAGTTTGACGGCAAAACTATCGCGCAAATCGCGGAAGCACAAAAGAAATCCCAGCTCGATACGCTTTTCGATTTCATCATTGCGGACAAGGGACAAACTGGGGCTCTCTACTTCATGGCCAGCGAGAACGACCTGGTCTATGGATTAAAGCAACCGTGGACCAGTCTCTGCCTGGATGCCGGTGAGATGTCTCTCGATGGACCTCTATATGAAGAGCACACCCATCCGCGCGCTTTCGGCGCCATGCCGCGATTTCTCGGACGCTACGTTCGCGACCAGCACTTGCTTCCGCTGGAACAAGGCATCCGCAAAATGACATCTTTGCCGGCCCAGCGCGAGCGTCTGCTAGATCGCGGTCTCCTCAAAGAAGGCTATTTCGCAGACATCACCATCTTCGATCCACTCACCATTAAAGATACGGCGACTTACACACAACCGGCGCAACTTGCCGAAGGCGTCAAATATGTCTTTGTAAATGGCAAGTTGGAATTCGAAGATGGCAAGTTGACCGGCCAGATCGCAGGACAAGCGCTACGAGGACCTGGCAGGAAGCAGCACGACACCGCTGCGAACTGAATAGTCGATGCGAGCAGACGAGTCCTTTTTAGTGGGTGGTCGCTAGCCTTACGCAACATGGTCGCAGATCTCGATTAGTTTCTTAATTTGGTAATGATTCGCTTTTGCTCGTCGCGTGGCGGCAGGGGAGCCACGAGCGCCGAGCAATTCCTGGCGGCTATGGCCTCGCCATCGCCATCGAGGGATCACTAGAATCCATGCGAAGGACAATCGGAGTATATGCCGGCAGTTCGACGTCTGATCCTTTAGCAATGAACGCACTGTAAAGTTTCTTGGCCGCGCCGAAGTATCCGAGTCCAATCGCCGTTCCCGCGGATGCCTGCGCTGCGCCCGCACCGAGTACACCGAAGCCACTCCTGCCTTCACCGGAGCGGGTCCATGCTGTTTTTACTAGCGATGTGTCCGCAACTGCTCTCGATGGGCCGATCAATGAAACGGGAGCAAGAATCCGCGCCAGCGGAGAAGTGGTCGCTTTAATTTCGCCTTCCTTGCCGACCTCTAGACCCTCCGAACTCTCGGCTTGAATACCCCCGACGGTGGATTGGATCGCTTTCGTCGTGCCATCGGGCATGGAGATGGAGCGGAACGCAAACACCACGCTTCCGTTTTTCTTCATCCACCCGGTGGGAGAAGCTTTCTGAACTGTGCCGGTGATTTTGGTTCCGGCGGGATACATCAGTTGATGATCCCGTTGGTAGTACGGTTCTGAAACAACAGCCTCGATCTTCCCGCCGGCTGTGGAAACGCTGGAGTTGATCGGTGTCAAGAGCCGAAGGTGGAGGTATTCACTCGCAACTTCAGAAGCCGCCCCGTTCGGCGCAGCTGACAGAGGTAGCGTTACCGGTTCAAGCAAGGCCGTGTCAAAAACGGTTCCCTGATCAATGTATTCCGGGTGGTATGGCAAGCTGGTCACCACGGCTTGGCCCAATCGCTGCAGCTTGTGCGGTTCTCGAAAAGGAGTGGTAGCGGCGCCCTCGATTTTTTGGAACGTACCCGGACGCTGCGCGGCGGGCAGATACCGCGAATTCGCCACACGGCCAAGGCCGACGGCGGAATCAGTGTGAATCGGCACTGTGGTTCCATCGGAAAGCACAAGTTGATCGAACGCTACGTGCGCCGTCTTCGGCGGAGTAAAGTCGCCACCAAGCATCCGGCCGGCACGCTTGCGCATGGGAACTGTGCTAATTGCGGAAACGTGTCCCTTGATTGTCGAGCCTGCGGGGATCGCCAGGTTTTCGCCGGCATAGACAGGCTCGACCAGCTTCGCCGTGACAGGCTGCCCTACCTTTGTGAGACGTACTCCTTTGTCCAGCGCGGCGCGGAAATCATTGCCGGGCTCAACGACTAGAGTCTTGCCTTCAGACATCTCTTGAGCTTGCACAGCAATTCCCGTGAGGCCCAATACTGCACAGGAAACTAAGATCCACGACATGTTGCTTTCATAAAGTGTCCTCATCTCTTGTCAGATTTCGGACGCTTTCCCGGCGAGCGACCGCAATGCGTTCGAGGAAATTTAGTGAGAGGTTACGAGAGCCGGGATAGGAGTGCGGCGAGGAAATGTGGAGGTTATGTAAGGAATTGAATGGAAGCAAATCTGAGCGGCCGAGTTCACCGTTCGTAAGGCGATATCATGAGCGCAGTTTTAGTTTTAGTGCGAGCGTCCAAGACATTAATTGATGCATGGAACAACGATCGTTCCGACGCGGCCGTCGGGCGTTTTATATTGACTTGCGCTATGCCTCATGTTGCGGCTCACGAGCAAGCGGACCCGGTGCTACAGACAACTCCGGGACTGCTTATATCAACAACCACTGGCCTGAGCTTCCCCGGTGTTGGCGCAGGCGATTATGGCTTCACGCCGAATGCCGCGCCGTCGGATACAAACCTGTCGGTCGGAGCCACCCAGGTTGTTCAGTGGGTCAATGAGTCCTTTGCTGTATTTAATAAAACCACCGGAGCCATCGCCACTGGTTTTCCAAAGGCCGGCAACACTTTGTGGTCGGGCTTTGGCGGCGGCTGCGAGACCAACAATGACGGAGACCCCATCGCTCAATACGATAAGCTCGCGAACCGCTGGGTGCTCACGCAATTCTCCGTAAGCACCACGCCGTATTTGCAATGTGTCGCGGTCTCGACAACCTCTGACGCCACGGGCTCGTGTGCGCGTTATGCGTTCAGCTACGGAAACACCCAAGACTGGTCCGTTTAGTTATTCCGGTGGCCGCGTTCACCGAAGTCTTGACTCTCTCGGTGACCGCCTGATGTACCGGCTCGCCTACCGCAACTTGGGTACATCGAAATCGCCACTAGAATCGCTAGTCGTGAATCACTCGGTGCAAGTGAGCGTCGGCAAACGCGCCCAAGTGGTAGGCGTGCGCTGGTACGAGTTGCGCAATCCGAATGGGACCAATGGGGCAGCGTTGTACCAACAGGGCACGTTCTCCCCCGATTCCACTTCACGGTGGATGGGCAGCATCGCCATGGACAAAGTGGGCAACATCGCCGTTGGTTATAGTGCCTCCAGTTCCTCGGTCTTCCCGAGCATTCGCTATACTGGCCGCGTTCCGAGCGACGCGCTAGGAACGCTTGGCACCGAGAATATTGTCAAGGCGGGCAGCGGCTCGCAGAATGGAAACCTCCATCGTTGGGGCGATTACAGCAGCCTTTCCATCGATCCCTCTGACAATTGCACCTTCTTCTATACGAACCAATACAAGAAGTCGACGGGTTCGTTCAACTGGAGCACTGAAATTACTTCGTTTAAATTTGCGACCTGCCAGTGAGTTGCTAAAAGCCGTGCTGAATTGCTCTGCGCGGGATAAGCAGGGCAGCGTTTTCCTTTAGCGGCGCGATCAAAACGTGAATGTGCGGGCTGCTAGCAGTTGTGAAATGAAAGAGCAGGCAAGGAATCGGACTTGCTTTGCCTTACACAATCATGATCAACGGCTTGGTCTGGGATAAAACTTCGCCGACTATCGTCGCGTCGCCACCGCGGGCCTGAAGTGCTCGAACAAACGGATCGGCTTTCTCAGCCGATATGGAAAGCAGCAGACCACCCGCGGTTTGTGGGTCGAAGAGAATGGCCTTGGTTGTCTCGTCCACCGCGGGCCCGTACTCCACAGTGCATTCGGCGAATTCTCGATTCGATTTCAACCCTTGCGGCACGGAGCCGGCCCGCACGCATTCGATGGCACCAGGGAGCAGAGGTAGCTTGACGGAATCAATCCGCACGCTGACATTGCTGGCCAAAACCACCTCGCGGACATGACCGACCAGGCCGAAGCCGGTGATATCGGTCGCGCCGTGGACGTCGCCGGCAAATTCTGCCGCCACCTTGGAGCCCAGTTTGTTGAGAGTGGTCATGGATTTTGTGGCCGCCGCAATCCACGCAGATTGCGCCTTACCCTGCTTGATGGCCGTCGAGATCACGCCGGTACCGAGAGCTTTGGTGAGCACGAGCAAGTCGCCGGCCTTCGCGCCGCCATTGAGAAGCACTCGACCCGGATGGATCGTGCCGGTGACCGCGTAGCCAAATTTTATTTCTTCATCGCGAATGCTGTGGCCACCGATGACGGTGCATCCTGCTTCAATCATTTTCGATAGGCCGCCAGCGAGGATTTGTCCGAGAACTTCCAGATCCCCTTTTTCAGGAAAACAGACCATTGCCAGCGAACTGACCGGTCGCCCACCCATGGCATAGACATCGCTCAGCGCATTGACAGCGGCTATTTGTCCGAAGGTATAGGGATCGTCCACGATGGGCGTGAAAAAATCCACCGTCTGAACCAACGCGAGCTCAGGTGAAATTTTGTACACCCCGGCGTCGTCGGCGGTTTCAAAGCCGACCAGAACATTTGGGTCGTGTTGCCGGGCTAATTTCCCAAGCACTGAGTCCAGCGCCGCTGGACTTAGCTTGGAAGCTCAACCGGCAGACTTCACCAATTCGGTGAGGCGTATGGGTTTCACTGATTGCATGATTCGATTGTACAGGCATACGAATTGGGTGGAAAATGCCGCTCACATTTCGTATCTTGGCCGCGGCTAGAACCAGATCCTTATTACTCATGATTTTTGTTACCGCAGCGGCTATTTCAGGGATTATCGCCCGTTGAATCCCCTTTAGTTCCGCCTCGCCTGTCGCATCGTCGAGAAGAAACGCGCGGAATTCACCGATTGTGCTGCTCTTAATCGGCATAAAAGCTTCACGATCGAAAGATTCCAGAATTAACTTACTTGCATCGTCATCGTCAGGATCTATTAAGGGCTGCCGCACGATTTCATCGAGCACCAAATCCGCGAGTTTGCGCTTTGCCGCGATCCGCTCGCGTTCTGATCCCGCGGCGATCCCCGCTAAGCGGCCGCCAGACTTTTCCTCGTTTGCTTTGGCAAAGAGGTCTCTGAGGTCACTAAAGGAGAGTTGCTCGGGCATATAAGTTCAGGACTCGGGCGCTTCCCTAATCCAGCTGCTTCACTGGTTAATTCGAAGCATTCCAAAATAGTGTCTTTGATCGG